>Ga0209537_1001741_pt1 | contig 23654 bp, 20 predicted proteins | sample BioPla4DNA1_FD_187698 | JGI IMG/M metagenome (GOLD analysis project Ga0209537, IMG submission 187698) | Biogas fermentation microbial communities from Germany - Plant 4 DNA1 (SPAdes) (version 2) | ecosystem: Engineered > Bioreactor > Anaerobic > Digestate | place: Bielefeld, North... | reverse complement strand
AATAAACTCGGAAAAATAAAAAAATGTTAAATAGTGATTGACAAAAAATATACAATGGCATAAAATAAACTTACAAGAGATTGATAAATAAATAACAATTAAATGTATAAAACTATTATACAATTTATTTTTAGGAGGAAATGAAAATGGCAGTTACAAATTTACAGGAACTAACTAAGAAATTTGAAGAATTAAGAGAGGCTCAAAGAAAATTCGCTACTTTCACTCAAGAACAAGTAGATGAAATATTTAGAAAAGCTGCTATGGCTGCTAATAATGCAAGAATTAAATTAGCAAAGATGGCAGTTGCAGAATCAGGAATGGGAATTGCAGAAGATAAGGTAATAAAAAATCATTTTGCAGCTGAATACATTTATAATCAATATAGAGATATGAAAACTTGCGGAGTTATAGAAGAAGATATTACTAATGGAATTACAAAAGTTGCTGAACCAAAGGGAGTAATAGCTGCAATAGTGCCAACAACTAACCCAACATCAACAGCTATATTCAAAGCGTTAATCTCATTAAAAACTAGAAATGCAATAATTATATCACCACACCCAAGAGCTAAAAACTCTACAATTGAAGCAGCAAAAATTGTTTTAGAAGCAGCAGTAAAAGCTGGAGCTCCAGAAGGAATAATTGGATGGATAGATGAACCATCTCTTGAATTATCACAAGGAGTTATGGCTCAAGCAGACCTAATATTAGCTACAGGTGGACCTGGAATGGTTAAGGCTGCTTATTCATCAGGAAAGCCAGCTATAGGAGTTGGTGCTGGAAATACACCTGCAATAATTGATGAAACAGCTCATTTAAAAATGGCAGTAAACTCAGTATTGTTATCAAAGTCTTTTGATAATGGTGTAATTTGTGCATCTGAACAAAGTGTTATTGTATTAGATAAGGTATATGATGAAGTAAAAGCTGAATTTGATGCAAGAGGAGCTTATATACTAAAAGGTGAAGAAGTTCAAAAGGTTAGAAGCATAATATTAAATGAAAAAGGTGCATTAAATGCAAATATAGTTGGTAAAGCACCATGGCAAATAGGAGAATTAGCAGGAATTAATGTTCCAAAGACTGCAAGAATTATTATAGCTGAAGTTGAATCAACAGATTTATCAGAACCATATGCTCATGAAAAACTTTCTCCAATTTTAGCAATGTATAAGGCTAAGAGCTATGATGAAGCTGTAGAAAAGGCTGCTAAATTAATAGCTCAAGGTGGAATGGGTCATACGTCAGTACTATATACAAACGAAATTACTTCAAAAGATAGAATTGAAAAATTCCAAGACACTATGAAAACAGCAAGAACTTTAATTAATATGCCAGCATCTCAAGGAGCTATTGGAGACTTATTTAACTTTAGATTAGCACCATCATTAACATTAGGTTGCGGATCTTGGGGAGGAAACTCAGTTTCAGAAAACGTTGGTCCAATGCACTTATTAAACGTAAAAACAGTGGCAAAAAGGAGAGAAAATATGCTTTGGTTTAGAGCTCCAGAAAAAACTTACTTTAAATTCGGATGTTTACCGTTCGCTATACAAGAATTACATGAAATGAATAAGAAGAGAGCATTTATCGTTACAGATAAAATGTTAGATAAACTAGGATACACAGATAGAATAGTTAGAGAATTAGAAAAATACGGAATAGAATTCAGAGTATTTACAGATGTTGAACCAGATCCAACATTAGCATGTGCTAAAAAGGGTGCAGAAGAAATGTTATCCTTCAACCCAGATATGATAATTTCATTAGGTGGAGGATCACCAATGGACGCAGCTAAGATTATGTGGGTAATGTATGAGCATCCAGAAGTAAGATTCGAAGACTTAGCTATGAGATTTATGGATATAAGAAAGAGAATATACAAATTCCCAACTATGGGACAAAAGGCTATGATGGTTGCAATTCCAACATCAGCAGGTACTGGATCAGAAGTAACACCATTTGCTGTTATTACTGATGAAACAACAGGAGTTAAGTATCCACTAGCAGACTATGAACTAACTCCAGATATGGCTATAGTTGATGCAGAACTTATGATGTCAATGCCAAAGGGATTAACAGCAGCATCAGGTATCGATGTATTAGTTCACGCTGTAGAAGCTTATGTATCAATAATGGCATCAGAATATACAAATGGATTAGCTTTAGAAGCAATAAGATTGGTATTTAAATATTTACCACAAGCTTACAATGAAGGAGCTACAAATGTTAAGGCTAGAGAAAAAATGGCTCATGCAGCTTCTATGGCAGGATTAGCTTTTGCAAATGCTTTCTTAGGAATTTGTCACTCTATGGCTCATAAGCTTGGTGCATTCCACAACTTACCACACGGAATGGCAAATGCATTATTATTAAATGAAACAATTAAATTCAATGCAGAAAATGCTCCAACTAAACAAGCTGCTTTTGCACAATATAAATATCCAAATGCTGCTTGGAGATATGCAAGAATTGCTGATTACTTACAATTAGGTGGAAACACTGAAGAAGAAAAAGTTCAATTATTAATAAAAGCAGTTGATGACTTAAAAGAAAAAGTAGGTATGCCAAAATCAATAAAAGATGCTGGAGTATCAGAAGATAAATTCTATGAAACATTAGATGAAATGGTAGAACAAGCATTCGATGATCAATGTACTGGAGCAAACCCAAGATATCCATTATTCAGTGAAATCAGACAAATGTATATCAATGCATATGAAGGAAATAAAAAAGTTAAAAAAACAAACAATAAACAAAAATAAATATTAGAAATAAACTAATAATATACAAATACAATTAATTTAAAGGGGGCTGTCGCAAGACAGCCCCCTTCATGTAGAATTTATATTATATTTTACATAGATAGTTGGGCCTTAGCCCTTTTTTTATATAAATATATGGTTAAAATATGATATTATAAAATGGAATCAATTATAATGGGAGGGTTTATGAAGAAAAATATATTAAAGCTTTTAATATTAATTTTTACTATTGCTTTATTATTTAGCTGTACGGCTAATAAGGCTGAAACAGGAAAGAGTGAAGAGGAAAAAATAAAGGAAACTATAGATTTAGTCTTATCCTATGACAAAGGTTATGATGAGAAAGTAAGTAAACATATAAGCGAAAAAAACTTTTATGTTTGCAATTATGTTGAATTCTATAGTTTATATATTGGTGAACTTAAAATGGAAGAGTACCAAAGTGAAATAGTTAGTATTACAAAGGATGATGATGATCTTTATAAAGTAGCTTTAATATTAAATATGAGGGCGGAGGCATTAGAAGTTCACGAAGGTGAAGAGGGTAGTGATGAAGCTGTTGGAGAAAATGTTCCCGTTGAAGTTATTTTAAGTTTAGAAGAAGGAAATTACTATATAAAGTCCTTTACTGAATATGAAAACCTTGAAAAGGCTAAAGAATTAAGTGAAGGTTTTAGATAAAATTTAAAAATGGAGGGCAAAGGATGAAACCATTAGCAGAGAGAATGAGGCCTAGCACCTTAGAGGATTTTATAGGTCAAAAGCATATTATAGGCAAAGGAAAGCCTTTATATAATTTAATAGTAAATAAGAAAATTCCCAATTGCATATTATACGGGCCTCCAGGAACGGGTAAAACTACTTTAGCAAATATAATGGCCAATTATGTTGATAGAAAGTTTTATAAATTAAATGCTACAACTGCTACTGTTAAGGATATTCAAGAAATAGCTTCTGATTTAGATACCTTACTAGGCTATAGTGGAGTGGTAATTTATATTGATGAACTTCAGCATTTTTCAAAGAAGCAGCAACAATCCTTACTGGAATTTATAGAAAACGGAAAAATAACCTTAATAGCAAGTACAACGGAAAATCCATATTTTGTGCTGCATAAAGCAATAATCAGTAGATGCAATATATTTAACTTTCAACCATTAAAAAAAGAAGATATAAGGGAAGGTATAGTAAAAGCCATTGAAAGAGCAAAAGAGAAGGGTCTAAACATAGAATATACAGATGAAGCTATTTCTTATATAGCTGATATATGCCAGGGAGATTATAGAAAAGCGTACAACATATTAGAATTAGCTATAAACTCTCAGTTAAGCCCTACTATTAAACTTTCAGTAGAATATATTGAAAACTTAGGGCAATCTCATATGAGGTCCGATTCTTCAGGTGATGAATATTATAATTTATTAAGCGCATATCAAAAAAGTATAAGGGGCAGTGATCCAGATGCAGCTATCCACTATTTAGCAAGATTAATAAAGGGAGGTAATCTTCAAGCTATCATTAGAAGAATTTCAATAATTGCAGCAGAAGATATAGGATTAGCCTATCCTAATGCCTTATCAGTAGTTAATTCGGGAATAGAGCTTGTATTAAAAACTGGCTTGCCAGAGGCACAAATAATATTATCAGAATTAACTATTTTTTTAGCAACTCTACCTAAATCAAATAGTGCATATTTAGCCATTAGTTCTGCAATGAGTGATTTAGAAAATATAAATTCAGGGGACGTTCCAAATCATTTAAAGGATGCTCACTACAGTGGGGCTAAAAACCTAGGGGTTTCAGGATATAAATATCCTCATGATTATAATAATCATTATGTAAAACAAGAATATATGCCTAAAGAATTAATAGGTAAAAGCTATTATTTTCCGCAAAGTAATAAGTATGAAGAAAATATTAAAAATTATTGGGCCAATATAAAAAAATAAGATGAAGTTCCGAGAAATAGAGAATATTGACATTGAAATACCCATTTGATAATATATAAATACAAGTAAAATAGTCAACATTAAAGAAGGTGAATAAAAATGAAGCTTTCTACAAAAGGTAGATATGGGGTAAAGGCTATGGTGGACCTTGCTATTCATTATGGAGACAATCCAGTTTCTATAAAAACTATTTCCAAAAGGCAGGGGATTTCAGAGTATTATTTAGAACAGTTATTTTCCTCCCTAAGAAAGGCTAAACTTATAAAAAGTATAAGGGGAGCCCAAGGTGGGTATGTTTTAAATAAAGACCCTAAAGATATAACTGTAGCAGATGTAATGGACATACTAGAAGGTCCAGTTGAAATTGCTGAATGCATAGAAGGAACAGATTGTAATAATTTAGACTGTTGTGCAACAAGATTATTGTGGGGAAAAATAAAAAACAGCATAGATGAAGTAATGGAAGGTATTACTCTTCAAGATATAGTTGATGATTATAATAAAATGAATGATTCAAATCAACAAATTAAAATTGTTAAGAGGAGAGAAGAAGCATGAGAAAGGTCTATATGGATTACGCAGCAACTACTTATGTAAAAAGAGAGGTTCTTGAAGAGATGATGCCTTATTTTACTGAGAAGTTTGGTAATCCATCATCCTTTTATAGCATTTCTAGAGAAACAAAAATTGCCCTAGATAAGGCAAGAAATAGAGTTGCAAAGGCTTTAAACTGCCTTCAAAGTGAAGTGTATTTTACAGCAGGAGGGTCTGAGGCTGATAACTGGGCTATTAAAGGAATAGCAACAGCTAATAAGGAAAAAGGAAACCATATAATAACTACAAAAATTGAGCATCATGCAGTTTTACATACTTGTGAGTTTTTGGAGAAACATGGTTTTGAGGTAACTTATTTAAATGTAGATAAAGAAGGTTTTATTAATTTAGAAGAATTAAAAAATTCTATTACAAATAAAACAATTTTAGTATCCATAATGTTTGCCAACAATGAAATAGGAACAATCCAGCCTATAAAAGAAATAGGAGCAATTTGCAGGGAAAAGGGCGTCCTATTTCATACAGATGCAGTTCAAGCTTTAGGTAATGTAAAAATTGATGTTGAAGATATGAATATTGATTTGCTATCTTTAGCTGGCCATAAAATATATGGTCCTAAGGGAGTAGGAGCCCTTTATATAAGAAAAGGAATAAAAATTGATAATCTAATTCATGGAGGAGGCCAGGAAAGGGCTAGAAGGTCTGGAACTGAAAATACAGCTTCTGTGGTAGGCCTTGGAAAAGCTATTGAATTAGCTGTGGAGAATTTGGAAGACCATAATAAACATCTAATAAAACTTAGAGATAAATTAATAGATGGATTGTTAAAAATACCTTATACAAAATTAAATGGTCCAGTAGGGGATAAAAGACTTCCTGGAAATGTAAATGTGGTATTTGAATATGTAAAAGGTGATTCCGTTATATTAAACTTAGATTTTGCTGGTATATGTGCTTCAAGTGGAAGTGCCTGTACTTCTGGATCCTTAAATCCATCTCATGTTCTTCTTGCAATAGGATTATCCCAAGAATTAGCGGAGGGTTCCCTAAGATTAACCTTAGGAGATGATTCTACAGAAGAAGATGTAGATTATGTTTTAGAAGTGCTGCCTCCAATTATAGAAAGAATAAGAAATACTTCCTCCTTATGGAGAGAGAAATTAAATAGAGATAAATAAACAAAAATTTTGTTATAGGAAGTAGGGAAAAATGAAAAAAAGAGTTGTAGTTGGTATGAGTGGCGGAGTTGACAGTTCTGTTGCAGCATATCTATTAAAAGAACAAGGTTATGAAGTCATTGGAGTAACAATGAAGCACTTTGACGATGATGATGAAGATTTTACACAAAGAGAGGGAGGATGCTGTTCCCTTTCCTCTGTTGAAGATGCTAGAAGAGTTGCTGATAAATTAGGAATTCCTTTTTATGTTTTAAACTTTAAGGATTCCTTTAAAGAAAAAGTTATAGATAATTTTATTGATGAATACATAGAAGGTAGAACACCTAATCCATGTATTCAATGTAATAAACATATAAAGTTCGATGAATTTTTAATAAGAGCAAAGGAAATTGGAGCTGATTATGTAGCTACAGGACACTATGCTAAAATAGAGAAAAATGAAGATGGAAGATACATATTAATTAAAGCTGATGATGATACAAAGGATCAAACCTATGCCTTATATAATTTTACACAAGAACAATTAAGTCAAACTTTAATGCCTTGTGGGGATTATACAAAGGTTAGAATTAGAGAAATAGCAAAAGAGATAGGTTTAGCTGTTCATAATAAGAAGGACAGTGAAGAAATATGCTTTATACCAGATAACAATCATGGCAAGTATATATCAAAGGCAAGACCTAGAGATGTAAAAGAAGGAAACTTTGTTGACAAAAATGGAAATGTATTAGGAAAGCATAAAGGTATAGTTTACTATACTATAGGTCAAAGAAAGGGTTTAGGAATAGCTTTAGGAAAACCTGTATATGTAACTGCCATTAATCCTAAGACTAATGAAGTTGTATTGGGACCAGAAGAGGACGTATTTAAGAAAGAATTAATTTCAAAAGAAAATAATTTTATAGTTTTTGATAAATTAGAAAAAGAAATTACAGTACAGGCAAAGGTTAGATATTCAGCAAGACCTGCAGAAGCTACAATAAGTCCATTAGCTGATGGAAGAGTAAAAGTATCTTTTAAGGAAAGACAAAGAGCTATTACAAAGGGTCAATCAGTTGTCTTTTATGATGGAAACATAGTTGTTGGCGGCGGAATAATAGAAGAAATCTTATAAAAGATTCCCATATTAATTTATGGGAATTTTTTTTATATTTTAGGAAATAATATCTATTATATAAGGAAGGAGAAAAAGATGTTAAAGACCAAGGATTTTAATTTGTTAAAGGTTTATGACATTAGGGGGAAGTACTTAGGTATAGTAGATGATATATATATAAACTTCTATAAGGGTAAAATAGAAGGTTTATTCATTTCTAATTATATTTTCTTTAGCAAAAGAAATTTTGTTAAAGCATCAGATATTATTTCCTTTGAAGAAGTTATTATTGCTAGAAAATTAAGTGAAAGATCAGGGGTGTCTTTTAAAAGTATAAAAGATATGGAAATAAAGGACAATAAAAATATTATAAAGGGAGTGCTGGAAGATTTAATTATTGATAAGGAAACTTTATCAATAAAAGGTTTAATAATGAGTTCGGGATTATTCGATAGAATAATAAAGGGAAGAGAAATATTATTAGTTAAAAATTGTCTCTTGGGAGAGGACTTTATATTACACTATGGAAATGGTGAAGTAAGGTTAAAAAGTATTCCTAGAAGGAAGTATTATGATGAAGAAGGATAAGGTAAAAAGTGTAATAAAGGCATCTGCTATAATGTTGCCAATTATAATAGGTATATATTTATATATAAAATTTGAAACAATAAGTAGTATTATGAACTTGATTTTAACTGGAATAATACTTGCTTATGCTTTAAAGCCTATAACAATTTTAATAAGCGAAAGATATAAAATCACACATAGACTCTCTTCAATACTAGTATTAGTATTGATATTTTTGGCCTTTGTTTTAATTATATATAGTTTGGTGCCATCAATTTTTGAGGAAAGTCACAATATTGGAAATATATTAGATAATATGGATGAATACATAAATAAAATAGCAAATAAAATAAATCTAAGGGACACAGAAACCTTTGAACTTATATATGAACAAATTAGTGAAAAAATAAATCTTGCTATAAGGCAGTTTTCAATAAAGGCAGTAGACTACCTTATAAACTTTTTTGAGAGTTTAGTTACAATTGCAATAATACCAATTGTAACATATTACTTTTTAGTAGATGGAGAACTAATATACAATAAAATACTTTTAATATTGCCAACAAAAAAGAGGATAGTAGCCAAGAGAATTATTAGCCATCTAGATAAAGTGTTATCAAGATATATAGTAAGCCAGCTTTTACTATCTTTAATAATCGGCCTATTAACAACTATTATTTTGCTTATATTAAACGTAAAGTTTGCAATAATACTTGGAATCTTTAATGGAATATTAAATATTATTCCTTATTTCGGGCCTATAATTGGAGCTATACCTCCTATATTTATAGCCCTTATGGAGTCCCCAGAAAAGGCAGTATGGACAGTGATTGCTATGACAATAATTCAGCAGGTAGAAGGTAATATACTATCTCCTAAAATAACTGCAGATAGTACCAATATGCACCCTTTAATGATAATAATATTATTGCTTTTAGGAGAAAAATTAGGAGGCTTTATTGGAATGATAATTATTATACCAATTGGGGTAATAATTAAAGTTATTTATGAAGATATTAATGATTATCTCTTTTAAATAATAATTGACATATTTACTTAAATAATCTATAATTTCTATGAAAATATTAAAAATTTATATGTATAGCAATGAAAAGAAGGAGTAAATATAGGCGTGTATTCAGAGAGGAAGTGGATGGTGTAAACTTCTTGCATTATATATTGAAGCTGTCTTGGAGCTATTTTAACTAAGTGATGCAAAATTTTTGCATAATTAGGGTGGTACCGCGGAACTGTAGCTTTCGTCCCTTTCTATAGGGATGGAAGCTTTTTTATATCAAATGAATAAACAAATGGAGGTAATATAATGAAATATATTGGAACAAATGAATTAAGAGAATCATATTTAAAATTTTTTGAATCAAAAGAACATTTAAGATTAGAAAGCTTTTCTTTAGTTCCTAAAAATGATAAATCCTTATTATTAATAAATGCTGGAATGGCACCCCTTAAGCCATATTTTACAGGACTAGAAACTCCACCAAGAAAAAGAATTACTACTTGCCAAAAGTGTATAAGAACTGGTGATATTGAAAATGTAGGTAAAACATCTAGACATGGTACATTTTTTGAAATGCTAGGAAACTTCTCTTTTGGAGATTACTTTAAAGAAGAAATAATTCCATGGGCTTGGGAATTTATAACTGAAGTATTAGAAATTCCAAAGGATAAATTATATGTTACTATTTACCTAGAAGACGATGAAGCTTTTGATATTTGGTGCAATAAAACAGATGTTGATCCAAAGAGGATCTTTAGATTAGGAAAAGAGGATAACTTCTGGGAAATTGGAGTTGGCCCATGCGGTCCGTGTACAGAAATACATTTTGATAGGGGAGATGGCCAAATCACAAATGTTGAAGATTTCATAAAAGCATCTGATGAAGATAGGGTTGTTGAGTTCTGGAATTTAGTATTTACTCAATTTGACAAAGATGAAGAAGGAAATTACAACAGATTAGAGCATCCAAACATAGATACAGGAATGGGGCTAGAAAGAATTGCTACTATTATGCAGGGTGTAGATAATATCTTTGAAATAGATACAGTTAAAAATATATTAGGAAAAGTATCTAAACTTGCAAGTGTTAAATATGGTGAAGACAAAAATGCTGATATTTCTTTAAGAATAATAACAGATCACGTAAAATCAGTTACTATGATGATTTCTGATGGAGTACAACCTAGTAATGAAGGAAGAGGATATGTATTAAGAAGACTGTTAAGAAGAGCTGCTAGACATGGAAGGCTTTTAGGTATTAAGGGCTTATTTTTAACAGAGATAGTTGATTCAGTAGTTGAAAATTATAAGGGAGCATATCCAATCCTTGTAGAAAAACAAGAGTATATTGAAAAAATAGTTTCTTTAGAAGAAGAAAGATTTAATGAAACTATAGATTCAGGAATGAATATTTTAAATGATTATATTGAAGAAATGGTATCATTAAAGGAAAATATTCTTAAGGGAGAAAAAGCCTTTAAACTATATGATACTTACGGCTTCCCAATTGAATTAACAGAAGAAATCCTTGAAGAAAAGGGTATGAAGGTAGATAAAGAAGCCTTTAAGAAGGAAATGGAAGAACAAAGACAAAGAGCTAGAAGTGCTAGAGGAGAAACTTCATACATGGGTAATGATGAAAAACCAATAAATAAGATAGAATCTTCTGTAAGCACTAAATTTATTGGATATGGAAATATAGAAGGAAAATCAAATGTTCTATTAATAGCAGATGATAATAACTTTAAGGAAGTAATAGCTAAAGGAGAAAAGGCTTATATTGTTACAGAAGAAACACCTTTCTATGCAGAAATGGGAGGTCAAGTAGGGGATAAGGGTTATATAACTACTTCTACTGGTGAAGCCTTTGTATATGATACTAAAAATAATCTTGGTGGAAAAATTATTCACTATGTTGAAGTTTTAAATGGTGAAATAAAAGTTGAACAAGAAGCTACATTAAAAGTAGATGGCAAAAGAAGAAGAAATATAGCAAGAAACCATACTGCAACTCATATGCTTCATAAGGCTTTAAAAGATGTATTAGGAAGCCATGTAAACCAATCAGGATCTTATGTAGATGATGAAAGGTTAAGATTTGACTTTTCACACTTCCAAGCTTTAACAACTGAAGAGCTTGATACAATAGAAAAACTGGTAAATGATAAAGTAATGGAAGTTCTTGAAGTTGGAACAGATGTTATGACTTTAGAAGAGGCAAAAAATTCAGGAGCAATGGCATTATTTGATGAGAAATATAAAGATGATGTTAGAGTTGTTAGAGTAGGAGAATTTTCAAAGGAATTATGCGGTGGAACTCACGTAATTAACTCTGGAGAAATAGGATTATTTAAAATAGTTTCAGAATCAGGTGTTGCTGCAGGTATAAGAAGAATTGAAGCTATTACAGGCATAAATGCAATGAAGTATATGGAAGAAAAACAAAACTTATTAAAAGAAGCTTGTGCAATATTAAAATGTGCAGAAAAAGACCTAGTAAAGAAAATAACACAGCAAAATTCTGAATTAAAAGAAAAGGACAAAGAAATTACAGAGCTTAAGAAAAAATTAACCCAAGGTTCTGAAGATGATATTCTACAATCAGTTAAAAACATTAACGGAATAAATGTTATAGCTTATGAAATTGATGGAGTAGATCCTAATTCCCTAAGAGATTTAGGAGATAAATTAAGAAATAAGATAGGAACTGGGGTTGTAGTATTATTTAGTAATGTAGGCGGAAAAGTTAACTTAATTTCCATGGCAACAAAGGATTCATTAGAAAAAGGAATTCATTGTGGTAAGATAATAAAAGAAGTTGCAGCAGTTGTTGGTGGAGGCGGTGGTGGAAGACCAGATATGGCTCAAGCCGGTGGAAAAAATCCAGCTGCTATCAAAGATGGAATTAAGAAAGTTTATGAAGTTGTAGAAGCTTTATTAAAATAAAATAGTGTACAATTATGGAAATTTAGTCTATAATTAAGGTAAGGAAATATTATCTATATTATTTATTAAGTAGAATAAATAATATAAAAAGTGAGATAATATTAATATATTGGAAACAAACTAAATATTAGTAAGGGGGTGAGCTGCAGGAAGCAGCAATTGTATGAATAATAACTTAGATCAAACAATGCAATTTAATTTGAACATCAACAGAGAGGATTTAACAAAATCAATTTTAACCGATGTTTATAATGCGTTAAAGGAGAAAGGTTATAATCCAATAAACCAACTAGTTGGTTATCTTATTTCAGGGGACCCTTCTTACATTACAAGCTACAACGGAGCAAGAGCTTTACTAAGAAAACTTGAAAGAGATGAAATTCTTGAGGAAGTTATAAAATCTTATTTAGAAATAAAATAAAGAGTGCCCGTTTAACGGGCACTCTTTAATTATAAATTTCATATTATTTAAGGAGCAAAAATGAGAATATTAGGTCTAGATTTAGGTTCTAAAACTATCGGAGTTGCTATTAGCGACCCATTAGGTTGGACGGCGCAGGGCGTTACAACTATAAGAAGAACAAAAAAAGAAAAGGATATTGAAGAAATAAGAAAAATTTGTGAAGAATACAAAGTTGAGTCCATAGTTTTAGGTATGCCTAAAAATATGAATGGAACAATTGGAGAAGCGGGAGAAAAGGCTATAGAATTTTCAGAACTTTTAAAAGAGCATTTAAATATTGAAGTTCATATGTGGGATGAAAGGTTAACAACAGTGGCAGCCCATAAGGCTATGCTAGAAGCAGATTTATCAAGGCAAAAACGAAAAAAGATAGTTGATAAAATTGCTGCAATTTATATTTTACAGGGATATTTAGATAGAATAAGCAAAAACTAATAATGAATATTAATGGAAAACTATTATTGACAAATATTAATTATAAATTTAAAATGAAAAAGGAGAATGATTATGAATAAAGATATAGAGCAATTGGAATTATATGATGAGGAAGGAAATTTAGTAAAACTAAATGTAGTTGCTTTCTTTGATATGGTAAATCCTGATACAGAGGAAAAAACAGAATATATTATTGTCTATGATGATAATTACACAGAAGAGGATATATTTGCTTTAAAGGTTGATAAAGATGAAGATGGAGACGATCTTTTAGTACCTATAGATGATGAAGTGGAATTAGCTGCTGTGCAAGAAGCTTATAATACAATATTTTTAGAAGAATAAGAGAAATAAAAGGGAGGGGTATTATTTATGGAACAATCAAATAATATAGATTTTAATGTCTTAAAAGAAGAGTTAAAACAAAAAGGATATAAGTTAACTCCTCAAAGAAGAGCTATAGTTGACACTATTATTGAAAAGGAAGGAGAACACTTAACTACAGAAGAAATTTATGATGAGGTTAAGAAGAACTGCCCTGAAATAGGTTTAGCTACTGTTTATAGAACAATAATATTATTAGAAGAATTAGGCGTGATTTGCAAGCTTGATTTAAATGATGGCTGCAGCAGATATGAATTAGTGAGAAAAGACGAAGGTCATAGACACCATCATTTAGTTTGTAATGAATGCAAAGATGTAATTGAAGTTCAAGATGATTTATTAGATGAGTTAGAAGAAGAAGTAGAAAGATCCTATGGATTTCATATATTAGACCACAGTGTTAAATTCTTTGGAATTTGTAGAAAATGCCAGAGTAAAAGTATAGATAAAACTAAAAGATAAAATAAAGGAAGGCCTCTCTTAAGAGATGATCACCTTTGTATTACATATATTATAAAAAGGAGGGGACATATTGAAACACGAAAAAGCAAAAGTTAAAATTATTCCTTTAGGTGGAATAAACGAAATTGGTAAAAATATAACGGCAATAGAATATAAAAATGATATTGTAGTTATAGATTGCGGACTTAAATTCCCAGATGATGATATGTTTGGTATTGATTTAGTAATACCAGATATAAGTTATCTATTAAAAAACAAGGAGAAGGTTAGAGGTATTTTTTTAACCCATGGTCATGAGGACCATATTGGTGCCCTGCCATATGTTCTAAAACAGTTAAATGTACCTGTTTATGGTACAAAATTAACCCTAGGAATTGTTGAAACAAAGCTTAAGGAACACGGATTATTAAGCTCAACAGAACTAATCGGAGTTAAACCAAGGGATGTTATTAAATTAAATTCAGTATCCGTTGAATTTATTAAAACAAATCACTCAATAGCGGATTCAGTAGCAATAGCTATTCATACACCACTTGGGGTAGTCTTACACACAGGAGATTTTAAGGTGGATTATACTCCAATAGATGGTGTACCTATGGATTTTGCAAGATTTGCTGAAATAGGTAAAAAGGGAGTATTAGCTATGATGGCAGATTCAACAAATGTTGAAAGGCCTGGATACACAATGTCAGAAAGAGTTGTTGGAGAAAATCTTTATAAGCTGTTTTCAAAAGCAAAAGGCAGAATAATAGTAGCAACCTTTGCATCAAACGTTCATAGAATACAACAAATATTAGATGCTGCAAGGGATCTTAATAAAAAAGTTGCTGTTTCTGGAAGAAGTATGGAAAACATAGTTGCCGTTGCTAAGGAATTAGGTTATTTAGAATGCGAAGACGATATTTTAGTAAGCATAGATCATATAAATAAGTATAATAATAATCAAGTTGTTATTATTACAACAGGAAGTCAAGGAGAACCAATGTCTGCCTTAGCAAGAATGGCTAATGCAGAACACAGAAAGGTAACTATAGTTGAAGGAGATACAGTAATACTTTCTGCAACGCCTATACCAGGAAATGAAAAACTTGTTTCTAAAGTTGTAAATCAATTATTCCAGAAGGGAGCAGAAGTAGTTTACAAATCCTTAGATGAAGTCCATGTTTCAGGTCATGCTTGCCAAGAAGAATTAAAGCTTATGCAATGTTTAGTTAAACCTAGATTTTTTATTCCAGTTCATGGTGAGTATAGACATTTAAAGCAGCATTGTGAACTTGCAATATCAGTTGGAATGCCAGAGAGTAATGTGTTGATACCTGAAAACGGTGCAATTATTGAAGTTAATAGAAGCGGAATAAAGAAAAATGGAAATGTTATAGCTGGTCAGGTTTTTGTTGATGGATTAGGTGTTGGAGATGTTGGAAATATTGTATTAAGAGATAGAAAGCACCTATCACAAGATGGAATTTTAACAGTAGTAGTAACAATATCTAGAGAAGATCAAAAGGTTATTGCAGGACCAGATATTATTTCAAGAGGTTTTGTTTATGTTAGAGAGTCAGAGGGCTTAATGGATGAGGCTAAAGAAATAGTAAAGAATGCTTTAAAGGAATGTGAAGAAAAGAATATTACTGATTGGGCAAGTCTAAAGGGTAGAGTAAGGGATGAATTAAGAAATTACCTTTACGAAAAAACAAAAAGAAAGCCTATGATATTACCAATTATTATGGAAATATAATATGAATGTTGACATTCCAGTACAAAAAACTTACAATGTATTATAGTATTTAATAAAGTTTTATTTAAAAAATTGGATACAGGTGTATCCAATTTTATTTTGGGTAAAATAATTTATAGGTTTACATTATAAATTAAAAAATGGAGGAATTTAGATGGAATTAATTACAAGAGATGATATAAGAAACATAGCTATAATAGCTCACGTTGACCATGGTAAGACTACAATGGTAGATGCTCTTTTAAAACAAAGTCATGTATTTAGAAGTAATGAAAAAATTGAAGATAGGGTAATGGACTCAAATGACCTTGAAAAAGAAAGAGGAATAACAATCCTATCAAAGAATACTGCCCTTATGTATAATGGAGTGAAGATAAATGTTATAGATACTCCTGGGCATGCTGATTTTGGTGGAGAAGTTGAACGTGTTCTTAAAATGGTTGACTCAGTATTATTAGTTGTAGATTCTTATGAAGGACCAATGCCTCAAACTAAATTTGTATTGAAGAAAGCCTTAGAACTTGAACTTAAGCCAATTGTTGTTATAAATAAAATAGACAAACCTAATGCTAGGCCAGAAGAAGTAATTGATGAAGTTTTTGATTTATTTGTAGAGTTAGGTGCAAATGATGAACAATTAGACTTCCCAGTAATTTATGCTTCAGCAAGAGAAGGTATTGCAAAATATGAAGTTGAAGATGAAAGTGATGGAATGACTCCATTATTTGAAACTATTATAGATAGGGTAGAAGCACCTAAAGGCTATATAGATGAACCTTTCCAAATGCTTGTTACAACTTTAGATACTAATGATTATGTTGGAAGAATTGCAATTGGTAAAATTCATAGAGGAACTGTTAAGAAAAATCAAACTGTAACTTTATTAAGAAAAGACGGAACTAAGTCAAATTATAAGATTTCAGCAATATTTACTTATAGTGGATTAAATAAAATTGATGTTCAAGAAGCTTCAATGGGTGATATAGTTGCATTAAGTGGTATACCAGACTGTAATATTGGAGAGACTATAGCTGATTCATTACAACCTGAAGCCCTGCCATTTGTACATATTGATGAACCAACATTAAGTATGAATTTTATGGTTAATGATTCTCCTTTTGCAGGAAAAGAAGGAGAATATGTAACATCAAGACATTTAAGAGATAGATTATTAAAGGAATTAGAAACTAATGTTAGTTTAAGAGTTAATGAAATAACTCCAGAATGTTTTGAAGTTTCAGGAAGAGGAGAGCTTCATCTTTCAATTCTTATTGAAACAATGAGAAGAGAAGGCTATGAATTCCAAGTTTCAAAGGCAAATGTTATATTTAAGGAAGAAGAAGGTAAAAAATTAGAACCTATTGAGTTTTTAACTATAGATGTACCTGAAGAATTTATGGGACCAGTTATGGAAAAATTAGGACCTAGAAAAGCAGAAATGGTTAATATGACATCAGCTGTTAACGGCTATACTAGATTAGAATTTAAAATTCCAGCAAGAGGACTTATAGGATTTAGAAATGAATTTATGACAGATACAAAGGGAAATGGTATTATGAATCATGTTTTCCATGGATACGATAGCTATAAGGGCGAAATACCAGGAAGAAGCAGAGGATCAATTGTTTCCTTTGAAGATGGAGAGTCAATTACATATGGCTTATACAATGCTCAAGAAAGAGGAACATTATTTATAGGCGCTGGAGTTCCTGTTTATGAAGGAATGATAGTTGGTGAATGTTCAAGAGCAGAAGATATTGATATAAATGTATGTAAAGGTAAAAAATTAACTAATACAAGAGCATCTGGTTCAGACGACGCTTTAAAATTAACTCCTCCAAGAAAAATGACCTTAGAACAATGTTTAGAATTTATTAATGATGATGAACTTGTGGAAATTACTCCTGAAAATATAAGAATGAGAAAAAGAGTGCTAAATTCTGCCGAAAGAAAGAAAATTATAAGCAGAAAGAAAAAATAAGCAAATAAAAATCTTTATTACTTGAAAGAAAAGTATTATAATAAGGTAAATAGCCATTTGGCTATTTACTTTATATGTAGGGGGTTTTTATGAGAAAACTTAAACCAAAAGCTTATCCTATAATTATTATTTTTATAGTTATTCTTGGTTTTTTTTTAATGTTTTTTAATGTTATTAATAATCCTATAAAAAACAAAGGCGAGGTAGCTATAGAGGTAGAAGAAGGAGATAGTTTTTATAGTATTTTAAATTATTTATCAAAAGAAAAAGTTATAAGAGGGATACCTTTTATAAAACTATATGTTTTACTAGAAGATGAAACTATTGATGTTAAACCTGGAAGCTATATATTAAAAGATGATTTAAATCTTAAGGAATTAATCACATTATTAACTACAGAATCAACCTTAGGAGTTGTTAAATTTACAGTTCCAGAAGGATACACTATTGACGAAATAAGTGAGAAACTTGAAAAGGAAGGAATTTGTAGCAAGGAAGATTTTATAGATGCTATAAAAAGTTATGACTTACCCGAATATGTAAAAAAAGATAATAAAAAAAGATATAACTTAGAAGGATACTTATTTCCAGATACATATCCACTTAAAAAGGGTCAAAATCCTAAAGATATAATTACCCTAATGCTAGGAAGATTTGAAGAAACTTTAGAGCAGGCAGCATCAGAAACAAATAAAGATTTAAAAGATATAGATATAGAAGAAATCATTACTATAGCTTCAATGATAGAAAGGGAAGCGATTTTAGATGAGGAGAGACCTATTATTTCTTCTGTCATAAGAAATAGATTAAATCAAGATTGGATGCTTCAAATAGATGCTACGGTAATATATGCTTTAGGAGAGCATGTTGAAATTGTGTTAGATAGCGATTTGGAAGTTGACTCTCCATATAATACATATAAAAACTATGGTTTGCCAGTAGGACCTATTTCAAACCCTGGCATTTCATCTATAAAGGCTGCCCTTAATCCGGCAAACACAGATTATATGTTTTATGTTTTAGAAAATGAAGAAGGTTCACACTATTTTACTAATAATTATGATGATTTTTTAAATAAAAAATATGAGTTAGGTTATTAGATATTTTTTTGTGGAACATAACAGTTATTGGAGGAAAATGATGAATGGAATAACTTATGATTATATGCAAGAATATATAAGAAGCCTTATACCTGAAAGTACAGGCAAGTATTTAGAGTTAGAGAAATTTGCAGAAGAGCATATGGTTCCTATAGTTCAAAAAGAAACTGCAAAGTTTTTAGAATTTATAGTAAGTATGAAAAGGCCTTTTAAAATTTTAGAGCTTGGAACAGCAATTGGATATTCGGCAATTTTAATGCATGAAGCTTCAAAAACTAATCCTAAAATTACTACTATAGAACGTGATGAAAAAATGATAGAACTTGCAAAAAAGAACCTTGCAAAATACGGACTTGCTGAACAAATTGAAATAAAACAGGGAGATTGTTTAGAAATACTAGAAAGCTTAGATGAATCCTATGATTTAATTTTTATGGATGCTGGAAAAGGTCACTATAATCATTTTCTTCCCCATTGTTTAAGGCTTTTAGCAGAGGATGGAATTATAGTTGCAGACAATGTTTTGTTTAGAGGTATGGTTGCAAGTGATGAATTGGTGAAAAAGAGAAAGATTACAATAGTAAAGAGAATGAGAGAATATTTAGATTTAGTATCAAAAGATGAAAATTTAATTACTTCTGTAATACCAATGGGGGATGGAATTGCAGTGACTAAAAGGAGGTAATAATATGAGAAAACCAGAAATTTTAGCACCAGCAGGAAGCTTAGATAAATTAAAAATTGCTATAGATTTTGGAGCTGATGCAGTTTACATAGGTGGAGGAAAGTTAAATTTAAGAGCCTTTTCAGATAACTTTACAAATGAAGAAATAGCTGAAGGCGTTAAATACTGTCACGATAGAGGAAGAAAATTATATGTGACAATGAATGTTTTCCCTAGAAATTTTGATTTAAAGGGTGTAGAAGATTATATTGTAGGATTAAGAGATTTAGGAGTTGATGCTATAATTGTTGCAGACCCTTCTATAATGATGGCAGCAAAAAAAGCAGCACCAGATCTTGAAATTCATGTAAGTACTCAAGCTAATACAACAAACTGGATGGCAACAAAGTTTTGGTATGAATCAGGAGCTAAAAGAGTTGTTTTAGCAAGAGAATTAACCTTAAAAGAAATTGCAACAATAAAAGAAAACATTCCAGAAGACTGTGAAATAGAAGCCTTTGTTCATGGTTCTATGTGTATTGCATATTCAGGAAGATGCTTAATATCAAACTACATGCTAGGAAGGGATGCAAATAAGGGCATATGTTCAAATGCATGTAGATACAAATACTATTTAGTAGAAGAAACAAGACCAAATGAATATTATCCAGTATTTGAAGATGATAATGGAACTTATATAATGAATTCTAAAGATTTATGTATGATAAAATACATACCTGAATTAGTTAAGGCAGGAATTGATTCCTTTAAAATAGAAGGAAGAATGAAAAATGAATTTTATGTAGCTTCAACAGTAAAAGCTTATAGAGAAGCTGTAGATGCTTATTTTGAAAATCCAGATAAATATGAATTTAAAGAAGAATGGATGGATATATTACTAAAAATAAGTCATAGACAATACCATACAGGATTCTTCTTTGGAAGAATGGGTGAACAAAACTATGAAGAATCTTCTTATATTAGAGATTATGAAATAGTTGGGATAGTTCAAGAATATAATGAAGAAACTAAAGAAGCTACTATTTTACAAAAAAATAGAGTTTTTGAAGGAGACCAAGTAGAAGTATTAAGAGCACAAACTCCATATTTTAATATAACTTTAAATGATATGTATGATTTGGATAAAGATAGGAAAACAGATGTAGCAAATAGAGCACATATGTTATTTAAAATAAAGGTTGATACACCGTTAAAGCCAAAAGACATGCTAATTAAAGGGAAAAAAGTTTTAAATCTTTAAGCATACGAAGGGGGAACTATAAATAATGAAAAAGCCAATACTAATTGGGATAGCTGGCGGTACAGGATCTGGAAAAAGCAGCATCGCTGATGCTATATATTCAAGTTTCTCAAATGAATGTATAGCAATGATACAGCAAGATATGTATTATAAAGATCAAAGTCACTTAACAATGGAAGAAAGAGTTAAAACTAATTATGATCATCCTAAGGCCTTTGATAATGATCTACTTATTAAACATTTAAAGGATCTATGTAACGGAATTCCTATAGAAAAACCTATTTATGATTTTTCTGTTCATAATAGGGCAGAAGAAACGATAAAAGTTGAGCCTAGAAATATTATAATTGTTGAAGGCATATTAGTATTAGAAGATGTTAGGCTAAGAGACTTATTAGATATTAAGGTTTACGTTGATACTGATGCTGATATAAGAATATTAAGACGATTAACAAGAGATATAAATGAAAGAGGCAGAACATTAGAATCTGTTATCAATCAATATTTAGAAGTAGTAAGACCTATGCATATGCAGTTTACAGAACCAACTAAGAGATATGCAGATATTATAGTTCCCGAAGGTGGACAAAATAAAGTAGCTATCGATATACTTGTTAGCAAAATAAAGGATATTTTAAAATAATATTGTATAGAAAATGCTTCTCAAGGCTAGAATTAAGCCTAGGGAGGCGTTTTTTTATGCTGAGAAAAAAAGATGTAATAAATGAAAAAAGAATAATTTTTTTAAATTTAAGCTTTTTAATATTGCTAATAACATTAATTATTAGATTAGCATTTCTTCAAATAAATCCATCAGAAAAAGTTTCAGGTGAAATGAATAATTATCAGTTAGAAAATTTATCTCAAATGAAATATAGAATATTTGATACAAATGGAAAAGACCTTTTAGACTATAGCAAAAAGTATATTATTGTTTTAGATTCAAAACCATTTATGTTAAATAATTATGAAGAAACATTAAAAGATCTTATGGCATTAAATTTTATAATGAAATCTGAAATTGGAGATTTTAATTATTCCGATGTAATGAAAAGTGAAGGGAAAATATATTATACAGTTAGTGAAGAAACTTTTAATAAAGTAAACAAACTAAAAAATATTAAAGGAATATATACTTATATATACGATGAAATAGACAATAAGGAAGCGTGGACAACAAGTAATTTTTTAGCAAATATTAAGGAAGAAAATATAGTTGAAGATTCCCTAGAATTTGAATTATATCAATATTTAAAAGAGAATGAGTACCCTCAAGGGAAATTTTACATGGATGATGGAGCTGTTTATGAAAAGGGAGTATTATTATCAAGCAATAAAAATAATAATATTAAATTAACCATAGATCAATCATGGGAAGAGAGTATTAGGGAAGTATTAAAAGAAGAAAAATATTCTTTTCTTAAAAATGTAGGAGTTGTTGTATCAGAAGCAGGGACAGGAAAAATAAAAGCTATGGTACAAAAGGATGAAAGCCAGGCTAATGTGAATTTAGGTATAGGACAGCTAGGATACGAACCAGGCTCTATCTTTAAAACAATTACAGAAGCAGTAGCCTTAGATCTAGGCTTAATAAGCCCAGATGATGTTTTTAGCTGCGAAGGTGAAATATGCCAAAAAAATGGGAAGCCCCATGGGCATGGCTCCCTCTCTGTAGAAGATGCACTTAAAATTTCCTGTAATGATGTATTTGCAAAGGTAGGAAATATTATAGGATATGATGAAATGATGAAATATCTTGAAAATATGGGTTTATTTAAGACTGTTCTTAACTTAAAAGGAGATAATAGAAATGAAGCTGCTGGCAGTAAGCCTTCAGTTGAGGATAGTATGAATAATATTTCAATTGGTCAAACTACCATAGTAACGCCAATACAAATGGCTGGCTTATACAATACTATAGTTAATGATGGTATTTATATAAAGCCAACTATAGTTGAGGCTATAATTGATAATGAAGACAATATAATAAAAGAATTTAAAGAAAAAGAAACAAGAATTTTTAGTGAAACAGCAGCAAAATTAGCTCAGAACTCCTTACAAAAAGTTATTTCTGAAGGATCAGGTTTTGAAGCAAAGGTAGAAGATGTTATAGTAGGTGGAAAAACAGGAACATCAACTGGTAATGGAGGCACTAATCATGGATGGTTTGCTGGTTACTTTGAAATGAATAATAAAAAATATACTATCGTAGTCTTAGCTCCAAATATCGGTGAAAAACATCCAGATGGAAGAGAATTAGGTGGAGGAAATACTGGAGCACCAATATTTAGGGACATTGTAAATATATTAACTAAGAATAATTAATAATTCAATAGAGTTAAATTAATTTGAAATTGCCCACTTCATATCAGGGACTGCTAAAGGCAGTTCCTTTTTAATTTATATTAGTATTGTATTAACTCTATATAAAATTCACTTTAATTTAAAAATTCACAAGCAATATTTTAGAATTTCATCATATTATATAATAAGCACTACTAGGAGGAAGTTCTATGTTTTTTTTATCTAACATTATAGAACTATTATGTAATTCTGTATTTTTAACAGGTTATATTACAGGGAATAATACATTTCCAAAACCATTAGATGAAGGAGAAGAGGAATATTATTTAAAACAACTGAAAAAGGGTGACAGAAATGCAAAGGGCGTTTTAATTGAAAGAAATTTAAGACTTGTAGCACATATAGTGAAAAAGTATAACTTTCCTAATAAGGATATTGATGAATTAATATCTATAGGAACAGTAGGATTAATAAAGGCCATAGATTCTTTTGATTCCTCAAAAGGAACTAGACTAGCCACTTATGCTTCAAGGTGTATAGAAAATGAAATTTTAATGCTATTTAGAAATAACAAAAAACAAAGAAATGAAGTATACCTACAAGATCCAATAGGTATTGACAAAGAGGGGAATGAAATATGTTTAATCGACGTATTAAGCAGTGAAAAGGACCCAGTCTTAGAAAAAGTAGAAAGTAATTTACAAATTAAGCAGTTATATAATAAAATAGGAATTTCCTTAACTGAAAGAGAAGGTAAAATACTAAAAATGAGATATGGCCTTGTT
>Ga0209537_1001740_pt1 | contig 23657 bp, 20 predicted proteins | sample BioPla4DNA1_FD_187698 | JGI IMG/M metagenome (GOLD analysis project Ga0209537, IMG submission 187698) | Biogas fermentation microbial communities from Germany - Plant 4 DNA1 (SPAdes) (version 2) | ecosystem: Engineered > Bioreactor > Anaerobic > Digestate | place: Bielefeld, North... | reverse complement strand
CTTTAAAAGCAGAACAACCATGGTACCTGCCTTTGCAAACACCATCGGCCCTGGAATTTTCCTGAAATCCGACAAGATAATTGGCGGATGTGACGGATGCTATGAGAGAGGCATGATGTGGCAGGGCATGTCTCTATGGGTGACATTACGATACAGGCCTGATATATGGGTGCCGTCCAGTTTTATGCCTACTTTACCAGGGAAACTCTTTTTCATAAAGGATCTGGCAGGTCCGCTGTCTCCGGATTTAAAATAGCATTTTTGTATTGAATCATGAGAGTCCAAGTATCTGAAGATTTATGCAAACAAAAGTGAAAGGCAGGTTGTGTATAGTATGAATATATTAGCAGTAGGTTGTCATCCGGATGACCTGGAAATAGGCTGCGGCGGAACCTTGGCCAAATACAGCAAACTCGGACATAAGGTAGTAATGTGTCATGTGGCAAACGGGAATTTGGGGCATGTAATTATTGGCAAGGAAGAATTACGCGAAATTAGGGCAAGAGAAGCGAAAGAAAGTGCTGCAATTATTGGTGCAGAATCTGTGACTCTGGACGTAGGAGATCTGCATGTGGAATCGTCCAACAAAGAACTGGTGAAAAAAATGATAGAGGTCATTCGGTTTTATAAGCCCGATCTTATCATTACTCATAATCCGGATGATTATATGCGGGATCATGTGGAGACCAGCAAGCTTGTCTTCGATGCTTCATTTGGGTCCAGCATTCCGCATATGGAAACAAAATCTGAAGCTTATGGAAATATTGTTCCGATATTTTATATGGACACCCTGGCAGGTGTAGGCTTTTTACCTACAGAATATGTTGATATATCAGATACAATCGAGACTAAACTGAAAGCATTAAGTCAACACAGGAGCCAAATCGACTGGATGCTGGAGCATGATAAAATAGACTTTCTGGATTTTGTCAGGACCTGTTCTAAATTCAGAGGACTTCAATGCGGTGCAGCCTATGCCGAAGGATTCAGACAATGCATGGCTTGGCCGCGGCTAAGAAAGGAGAGATTACTACCTTAAGTAAGATATATTTTTAATCGTTTAATTTGCATTTTTATCGATGTGGCAGGTTATGTTGATGTCACATCGGTATGTTTTCATTTTATTAATTGGAATAATGTTAAGAAGGAGGTTCTGTCATTGAAAAAAGGAATTAATATCTGGTCTTTTAAAAATGGTATGACCATAATGGAATGTATAACCATGGCAAAGGATGCCGGTTTTGAAGGAATAGAACTTAGTTTGGATGAAGCAGGAGAAGTTGCCTTGGACAGCAAAGAAAAAGATATTCTACAAATAAAAAAGGCAGCGGAAGATGCAGGAATTGAGATTCCAAGCCTTGCTACCGGCTTGTATTGGTCTTATCCGATTACCAGTTCTGATCCGAGAATCAGGCAGAAATCCAAAGAAATTGTTAAAAAACAATTAGAAATCGCAGCATTGTTAGGAGCCGATTGCATACTTGTTGTTCCAGGTGCAGTAGCTACACTTTCGCCGGACAGTGAAGTAGTACCATATGATATAGCCTATGACCTTGCATATGAGGCTTTTGCCGAGTTAAAGGATGAAGCGGAATCTGTAAAAGTCAGCATCGGACTGGAAAATGTTTGGAACAAGTTTCTGTTGTCTCCCTTGGAAATGCGAGATTTTATAGATAAGATCAACAGTCCTTATGTTGGAGCTTATCTAGATGTTGGAAATATAATATACTCAGGGTATCCGGAACATTGGATTAGAATTCTGGGGAAAAGAATCAAGAAAGTTCATTTCAAAGATTTTAGAAGGGCTGTAGGAACACTTGAAGGTTTTGTAGATCTGCTGGCAGGAGATGTAAACTATCCTGAGGTAATGAAAGCATTCAATGAAGTAGGTTATGAAGACTATGCTATAGCAGAAATGATACCTAACTACAAGCACTATACCAATCAGATTATATACAACACCTCCAGGTCAATGGATCAGATTTTAGGCAGGTAAAGGCTGTATATAAAACAATCCGTGAAAGGAGTCGGGTTAATTATGTTAAAAGTTGGATTGATTGGTATTGGTTTTATGGGAAGAGGCCACCTGGAGAATTATCTAAAACTTGAGTCCGAAGGTTATCCTATTAGATTAACTGCCATATGTGACATAGATGAAAACAAATTTAACAATATTTTCGTTCCGGGTAATATCGATATCGGCAATAAAAAATATGATTTTTCGAAGTACAATCTGTATACTGATATCGATGAGATGCTGGAAAACGAAAATTTAGACTATGTGGATATAGCCCTGCCGACTTATCTGCATGCGAAAGCGTCCATTAAAGCACTTAATAAGGGTATCCATGTATTATGTGAAAAGCCTATGGCATTGAATGTAGAAGAGTGTAAAGCCATGATAGATGCTTCAGAAAAAAATAATAAAAAGCTTATGATAGCACAGTGCTTACGCTTTTTCCCTCAGTATGAATACCTGAAAGAATGCGTAGAAACCAAGAGGTTTGGAAGAGTAACCGGGGCATATTTTTTCCGTGGAGGAGCAACACCAAAATGGTCTTATAATAATTGGCTATTGAAAAAGGAGATATCCGGCGGCGCATTATTGGATCAGCATATACACGACGTTGACACAATAAACTGGATATTTGGGGTACCAAAGGCAGTTTCCACTATAGGTGCAAATGTTATTCCCGGCAGCGGCTATGACATTGTGTCAACACGATATATATATGATGGCAACAGCGTTATAACTGCAGAAGATGATTGGACATTGAATGGCGATTATGGATTCCAGATGCTGTTCCGTGTAAACTTTGAAAGAGGCAATATTATCTTTGAAAAGGGTAAACTGACAGTTAATCCGAATGACGGAGAATCATTCAATCCGGATTTGCCTGCGGAAGATGGTTATTACAGAGAGATTAAGTATTTTATAGATTCAATACTTAATGATAAACCCATTGATATTGTCAGCCCTTACAGCACTATGGAAACCATTCGAATTGCACAGGCAGAGATGGAATCGGCAGAAAAAAAGGGCGAGAAGGTACATTTATAACTGATGATCCATCCACTTCTGGTAGGCTTGATCCAATGAAGCTTTAGTTTGGTTATATTTTTCTTGTACGCTTAACATTCTATCAATATCTTTATACAATTCAGGATCAGTTAATTGCTCTTCCAACATTTTTACGGCTTCTTCCAGCGATTGAATTTTTTCTTCCAGATTTTCAAGGAGTTGTTGGTAGGCTCTGCGTTTTTGCCTTTCCTCCCGCTCCTTTTTTTTGTTTTCCTGTTTTCCGGTTTTTGTCATTCCAACAGGTGCTTTTTCTTTTAAAGATGCCATTATTTCCTCATTTCTCCGTTTTTCAAGAAAATCGTCATAATTACCCAGATACTCAGTTATACCGTTTTTCTCAAATAAAAATATACGGTCTACTATTTTATTCAAAAAATAACGATCATGAGAAATGATCAGCAGAGTCCCGTCATAATCTTCCAATGCCTGTTCCAGAACTTCTTTTGAAGGCATATCAAGGTGATTTGTAGGTTCGTCCAGAAGCATAAGATTATTGCCGGCGAGCATAAGTTTTGACAACATGACACGGCCTTTTTCGCCGCCGCTTAGTTGATTTATGGTTTTGTATACATCATCTCCGGTAAAGAGAAACAGAGCCAATACATTTCTGATATCTGTTTCTTTCAGATGAGGAAATGAGTTCCAAACCTCATCTATTACTGTTTGATCAGGATTAAGACTGGATTGTTCCTGATCATAATATCCAATATCCACTCCGGTGCCAATTTGAAAAGTTCCGGATATAGGTTTAAGCTGACCAAGAAGAATACGAAACAAGGTGGTTTTGCCAACCCCGTTTGGTCCGATAATTCCAATTCTATCACCTTTTTCTATATAAAAAGACACCTGATCAAATAAAACATTGTTATTAAAGGACATTTTTAATCCTTCTGCCCGAAGGACATCTCTCCCGGATTGTTTTTTGGAATGAAATGACATGCGAATATCTTTCATGAAAGCTGGTTTATCTACCGGTTTAATTTTATGCAATGCCCTCTGTCTGCTTTCTGCAGCCCGTATGCTTTTTTCCCGATTAAAAGAACGAAATCGTTTTATAATTTCTTCCTGTCTCCGAATTTCTTTTTGCTGCAACTCATATTCTTTTAACTGAATCTCTCTTCGCTGCTGCTTTTTCCTGTAGTATTGCGAATAGTTACCTTGATACATATTGGCGCTTTGGTTTTCAATCTCCAATATGAAATCACATATACTGTCCAGAAAATAACGATCATGAGATACCAAGATAATAGTACCGGTATAGTCCTTCAGGAAATTTTCCAACCACTGAACTGAATTCAAATCCAAATGATTTGTTGGCTCATCCAGTAAAAGAAGATTAGGTTTCATAAGAAGCAATTTGACTAGAGCAACCCTTGTTTTCTCACCTCCGCTGAGCTGCCAGATTGGTTGGTCAAACTCCTTGGAGGAGAACCCTAATCCTGCCAGTACGCCCTTCATATGGCTTTCATAACTATATCCCTCTATGTCGGCAAATTTTTCCAGTAGGGAACCATATTCCACGGATAGATCCTGGAACTCTTTTGAACTCATATCAGTATGCCTGGAGATTTGTTCTTCCAGGAAGCGTATGCGTTTTTCCATCTCAAATATATGAGTATAGACACTTAGAAGTTCATTCCATATGGTATTGGTTGTTTTTATCGCCTCATTTTGTCTCAAGTATCCAATGGTCAGACTTTTGGCCAAATAGATAGAACCACTGTCACAGGCCAAATCTCCGGTTATTAATTGGAGCAAGGTGGACTTGCCTGATCCGTTGGAACCCACTATGCCTATTCGAGCCCCTTCATTTATAGAAAATGATACCTCAGAAAGAACGTTATTTGCTCCAAACGACTTTGATATTTTTTCACAAGACAATAAAACCATAGTATTCTCCTTTTTCTGCTTTCATGATATTTTATCAGAAAAGGATAATATTGAAAAGTTGTGAACAAATTGACAGAGTATCAGGAAAAATAGTATACTATAATGGGAATATAGAAACGAAACCAATTGAAGGATTGGTTTTTCAGAGATTGGAGGGCTCGAAGTTGGCAAGAGAAAAGAATTATGTTTCTGAGGCAGTTATGCGGCGCATGCCCAAATACTACAGATATTTAACCGATCTTGAAAACAGCGGTGTAGAAAGGGTTTCATCCAAGGAATTAAGTCAGAGAATGGGCTTGACTGCTTCGCAAATACGTCAGGATTTTAATTGTTTCGGCGGTTTTGGGCAGCAGGGCTATGGATATAATGTCAGCGAGCTTCGTCAAGAAATACATAAAATATTAGGTTTGACAAAAAAATATCATACTATAGTGGTTGGTGCTGGAAATCTGGGTCAGGCATTGGCCAATTATACTGGCTTTGAAAAGGAAGGCTTTATAATAAAGGGTTTATTTGATATCAATCCTCGGTTGATAGGCATGTCCATAAGAGGTATCCCCGTGTATGATATTGATGAACTGGAAAAATTTATTAAAGAAAACCAGATTGATATAGCTGCAATATGCACTCCCAGAGAGAAAGCACAGGAAGTAGCAGACAGACTGATACGTTCTGGTGTTAAAGGTTTATGGAATTTTGCGGCTATAGATATTGTGGTCCCTCAGGATGTTATAGTAGAAAGTGTACATCTTAGTGATAGTTTATATACACTATCCTTCCGTATGAGCGGGGATTATACGAATTCACCATGATAACACCATTGTTTTTCCACCCCATATACAAAGAGAGGGTATGGGGTGGACGAAAATTAGCAGATAAATATCATAGAAAGCTGCCAGGCGATAGAGTTGGAGAAAGCTGGGAAATAGCATGTCATAAAAATGGGATGAGCATCGTTAAGGAAGGTAGTTTTAAAGGAAAAAAGTTACAGGAATTAATCAATGAATACGGACAGGACATATTAGGCAAGGCAGTCGTTCTGGAATATGATAAGTTTCCCTTGCTTGTTAAATTGCTTGATGCTGAAGATACCTTGTCCGTTCAAGTTCATCCTGATGATGTTTATGCAAGTTTAAATGAAAATGGAGAACTGGGAAAGACAGAGATGTGGTATATTATAGATGCTAAACCTGGTGCGAAGTTAATCTATGGCGTCCGAGAGGGAGTCGGCAGGGAAGAGTTCAGGAACGGTATTTCTGAAGGAAACCTGGAAAAATATTTGAGAGAATTGGAAGTTCAGAAAGGTGATGTACTGTATATACCTTCCGGTCTAGTGCACGCTGTCGGATCAGGGATTTTGTTGTATGAAATCCAGCAAAACTCTGATGCCACATATCGGGTATATGACTGGAATCGAAAAGACAGTGACGGAAAAAAGAGAGAGCTGCATATTGATAAAGCAATTGACGTAATTGATTTTGATAACAAAAATGCTGGATACAGCAAGATGTCAGGTTTGGTATTGCAAGACCAGGGAGGCATACGAACATTATACGCTGCCGGTAAATATTTTGCTATGGAAAAGTTATCTGTATACAGTTCTATGAACCTCAGTATGAAAAGCAGACGATTTCAAATTTTAACCTGTATCGAGGGACAAGGGAATATGCAATATCCTGGTGGGCGAAAAAAGCTGAAAGCCGGCATGTCTGCGCTGATCCCGGCTTCCTTATCCAATCTAATAGTAAATGGCAGATGTACCATAATGCGGTCATGGGTACCGGATCGGGAAAATATGATTTCTTGCTTACTGTCTAAAGGGTTTACTAAGGAAGAGTTATCCAAAGTTGCAGGGTTAATTGAATGACAACTCAGTTATTTTTACATACGGCAGTAAAGCATCGAAATTTTGTTTATTGCACATTTGAGTTCCTTCTAACTGAATTGTGGCAGTAGCAGCGGCTACTGCCATTCTAAGCATTTGGTTCAATGGCTGTTTTTGCTCTATAGCAAGACATAGCGCAGCAATCATAGAGTCACCGGCTCCAACAGTGCTTTTTACCTCTACAGGCAGCGGCGGAGCATAATAGACATGATCCTTATTTAGTATAATCGCTCCGTCTTTTCCTAAAGAAACACAGATGATTTGAATGCCGGAATTTAAAAGTTTTCTGGCTCCTGAGACAAGTTCTTTTAGAGAATTCAGTTCTGAACCTAACGCATTTTCTAATTCAAACTTATTAGGTTTAATTAAATATGGTTTAGCTTTTAACCCTTCCAGAAGCAGCATTCCTTCCGCATCCAAAATGATCTTGCATGTGCGTTGATCACATTCATTTATTAGCTCCTTATATATATGAGATTCAATACATTTTGGAACACTGCCGCTGAATACCATTAAACTGCTGCGTTTACTTAGGATACGTACTTTTTCTTTTAATTCCTTAATTGATTTCTCTGATGATAAATAACCAGTTTCATTGATTTCTGTAATATAACCATTAGATTGATCAACAATTTTTAAATTTTCACGTAATTTTCCTGATACTATAACAAAGTCGTGGGGAATATTCATCTCATTCAATTTGTCTGTAATAAAATCTCCATCGTTCTTATAGTTGATTCCTGTGCATAATACGTCTCCACCTAATTTTTTATATGCCGTGGCAACGTTTATTCCTTTACCGCCGATATCCGTTCTGCTTGATAGCACCCGGTTAAGTCTCCCGTATTTGAATTCAGCTACTGTTATGCTTTTATCTATGCAAGGATTCATTGTAACAGTGGTTATCATAAATAACTCATCTCCCTGATTCGTACTACCTATTTAGTATAAATAGCATAAAACAGCTTGTCAATGAATGGGAAAAAAGCAATATAAGAAGATAACCTGTTAGTCATGTTTTTTATGTGGTATAATAATTTAACGGGCTGCAGCCCTTTTAAGGAGGCATTATGTGGGGAAATTGGCGGCAAAAAGACTACATTGAAGGAGAATACGAGGTCATAGAGGAAAGAGATTTGACAGATGAAAGTTATTATCAGTCAAGGGGCAACTCCTCGTTTCAGGTAGATAATAGCAGAACATTTATTACTTACATTTTTCTGGCAATAAATGTATGCATATATATATTGATGAACCTAATCGGTATTCTGTTTGGATGGGATCAGGGCCAGCAATTATTGATATTTGGTGCCAAAGTGAATATCCTAATCGCTTATGGGCAATATTGGAGATTGCTGACTGCTGTGTTCTTACACATTGGTTTAGCACATCTTTTTTTTAATACATATGCTCTGTATGTATATGGCCCAATTGTGGAAAGGTTATTCGGGAAATATAAGTTTCCGGTTGTTTATTTGGTATCCGGACTTACTGGCAGCCTTCTGAGTTATATGTTTAGTTCAAACCATTCTGCGGGTGCTTCCGGGGCAATATTCGGGTTAATGGGAGCACTGTTATATTTTGGACAGCGACGAAAAGATATTTTCCGCAGGGTGTTTGGTTCCAATTTGTTTATCATCATAGGCTTTAACCTATTATATGGTTTTATGAACAGCGGCATTGACAATTGGGGGCATATAGGCGGTCTTATAGGAGGCTATTTTACAGCCTATGCAGTAGGACTATACAGAGAACCTATTTTGGAACCAAAGAAAATTCTGGTATGGGTAAGTCTATTTCTTTTGTTTTACTTCGGTTTTCAATACGGTGGGAGCAAATATAGGATTTATCGGGAGCCTTTATTACCTGGGAGACATGAAACCATACGAACAGAGTACAGGGCGGTAAACAGGCTCGAACCTGAAATCTCAGCATATGAAGCATTTGAAGTATATGATGTTAATGTTATATAGGTCTGATTCCCAAGCTTGCAAGAAACTTATTTAAGCCTCCGCGTCCTGCCGGTGTTGCTTTATAAACACCAGCATCAGATAGTATTCTGAGGCATTTTTCTGTTATTTCCTTCTTTACAAGGTCATCTATTTCCTGCATAGATAAACCTGTGCCATATTTTCGAATCATTTCTTCTACCCAAAAATAATGGTGATGAAGCATATGGTCTGGATTTCTCAATTCATTTAATTCATTCTCAGTTTTACTTCCCATTAACTCTTTTATGGAATCAATCTCTTTTTTTAGTCTGCCGGGCAGGATAAACAAACCCATAACTTCAATCAGCCCGATGTTTTCTTTCTTTATGTGATGCAAATCTTCATGAGGGTGAAATACACCCAGCGGATGCTTGTTTGTGGTACGGTTATTGCGCAAAACCAGATCCAATTCATAATCGCCATTGTCTTTTTTTCTTGCAATTGGAGTAATTGTATTATGAGGAATGGCTTCACTATTTTTGTTTTGCGTATATGCCAAAATGTCAAAAGCTGGATCAGAGTACTCCCTCCAGCCGGAGAGTATGTAATATGCGAAATCAATTAATTCTTCCGAATTACTTGAACATATGCGAAGTACAGTCATAGGCCAATAAAGAACAGCTGGTTTTACAGACGGGTATTTTTCACAGAAAAGCCGGTATTCTATTTTCGCTTTTTCCATAGGCAGTACATGACGTCCTCCCTGAAAGTGATCATGATTCAGGATAGATCCGCCTACTATAGGAAGATCAGCATTTGAGCCCATAAAATAATGTGGAAATAAATCTAAGAATTCGAACAGGCGGTGAAAAGTGGCTTTAGTAATTTTCATTGGGACATGTTTTTCATTAAGGACGATACAATGCTCATTATAATAAACATAGGGTGAATATTGAAAATGCCAGGTTTCACCATATAGCTCAAGGGGAATGGTTCGATGGGTCTGGCGGGCAGGATGATTTAACCGCCCTGCATAGCCTACATTTTCAACACAAAGCAGACATTTAGGATATCCGTACTGTGGAGCATTTCTAAGCGCTGCAATTTCTTTTGGGTCTTTTTCCGGTTTGGTTAAATTAATCGTTATTTCAAGTTGACCGAAGGGACTGTTTGAAAACCACCTTATATTCTTATGTATTCGATCCATTCTAATATAATTGGATTTCTGACACAATTGATAAAAATCATCAGTAGCAGCGGTTATTCCTTTTTCTTTTTTTATATTATTAAATCTTTTTATGATTTCAGAAGGCTTTGAGAGCAACAAACCCATAATTCTGGTATCCAATAAATCTCTGCTTGTTAAGGTATTATCTTTTAATATTCCGGCTTCATAAGCATAGTCCAAAATTTTTTCCAGGATGGGAGTTGCATATTCCGGAATTACATAATCAATTTCTGTATCTGCACTTATATAAAAAGGGTCATTGACATTTAGAAGGTCTATTAATTGGTTTCTGGCCCAAACTAAATCTTGATTATCTATTAAATGATTATAAACTGCATATTGCAGAAGCTTTTCTATTAAAAATTTCAATTCATGTTCTGCAGAATTCATGTCCATCCCTGCCTTTCAAAAATATTATATAAGCGGGGTAATTGCAATGCAAATATAAATTATGCAAATATTGAATTGGTTACCTGTAAAAGGTATAATGTTAACAATAACCAGAAAGGCCTATAAAAGCGCTAATTTTATAATTTAAGCTGCAAAATTAACATAAGTTTATTCAGACTACTTTTAGGAACAAATGCCAGGAGGTACTTTAAATGCAGGAAAATATAAATTTATTTCTGAGCGGAGTTAAAGCTAGAGAACTGTTTTCACGGCTTTATGGCAATAATCAACAGGTAATAGATCATCATACTAAACGTTATACAACATTGGCAGAAACATTTAAGAAACTTTTTCCTTATGATCAAGGAGAATATCATTTTTTTAGTTCTCCGGGGCGTACCGAAGTAGGAGGAAACCATACAGATCACAATGCAGGCCGTGTTCTGGCGGCAGCTGTTCACTTAGATACTATCGCTGTTGTTAAAGCTACGGATAATAATCAAATAACCATGTATTCCGAAGGCTATCCTGAATTATTTAAAGTAGACCTGTCTCAATTAGAACCTATTGATGAAGAAAGAGGAACGACCACGGCATTAATCCGGGGAATAGCAGCACGTTTTCGACAGCTGGGCCTATCGATAGGCGGCTTTAATGCTGCTGTATCCAGTACAGTAGCCAAAGGTTCCGGTCTCAGCTCTTCTGCTTCAATTGAAGTTTTAATAGGAACTATATTGAGTGCTTTGTACAATGGAAATTCTGTAAAACCTGATTTAATTGCTAAAATTGGACAATTTGCAGAAAATGTATATTTTGGCAAACCGAGCGGTTTGATGGATCAAATGGCCTGCGCAATAGGTGGTTTTATTGCTATAGATTTTAAAGACAAGGAAAAGGTGGTCTATCAAAAATTAGACTTTGATTTGTCATCTTACGGATATCATATGCTCGTAGTTGACACTGGAGGTAATCATGCTGACCTGACCCGGGATTATGCTGAAGTGGCTTTGGAGATGAAAACCATAGCGCAGATTCTCGGGAAAAATGTGTTAAGAGAATTGTCGCTGGATGATATAATCCGAAACACTCCTGTATTGCGCGAAAAGGCAGGGGATAGAGCTGTTCTCAGGGCTATTCATTTTTATAATGATAATCAGAGAGTTATTGATCAAACGAAAGCTTTGGAGGAAAAACGCTTTTATGATTTTTTAAGTCTTGTGAATGACTCAGGCAGCAGCTCCTGGCGTCTCCTTCAGAATTGCTATTCCAATTATAATCCAAAGGAACAAGGGGTCACTTTGGCTTTAGCAATTACCGAAAATTTCATTAAGAAGGCAGGGGAAGGGGCTTGTCGTGTCCACGGCGGCGGTTTTGCAGGAACCATTCAGGTCTATCTGCCGGACAAATATTTAAATGACTATATAGAAATTATTAAAGTAATTTTCGGTAAAGGGGCTGTTAATACTCTAAACATTCGTTCTCAAGGCAGCCTATATATTAATGATCTGTTAAAATGATACTCTGTAGTTTATAAAAAAGACTTCTGTTTTTGATTAATATTGAAGATAAGCAAATGTGAATGCGGCAGATTTATGTATATCTGTATTTAAAGAAATGTTATATAATAGTTATATCGGGTCATTTTTTTATTTTGCAATCATAGATAATTTTATTCTTAATATGACCTCAATTATATTTTAGGAGGTATAGCATGAATCGTGTTAAAATTATAACAGACAGTACATCTGATTTATCCCCGGAATTACTTAAGAGATATGATATCCAGGTTGTCCCCCTTTATGTACTGATAGATGACAAGAGTTATAAGGATGGCATCGAGATATCTACAGAAAAATTGTATGAGGAAGTGGAGAAGAGACAAGTCTTGCCTAAAACTGCTGCCCCTTCCATGGGAGATTTTTATACAGTATTCTCAAAATGGATAGAAGAGGGTTATGATTGTTTTTATATCGGTTTGTCTTCAGAGCTTTCCGCTACCTATCAGGCAGCGAAGATGGCAGCGGAAGAATTTGATGACAGCAGGATTCGATTTTTGGATTCCAGAAGCCTTTCAACAGGTATAGGCCTATTGGTCTTAAAGGCAGCAGAATTGGCCGAAGAGGGCGCTGGGATTGAAGAAATATGCAATACCATCAGCAGGATGATTCCTAAGGTACGAGTCAGTTTCATTATTGACACCCTGAAATATTTGCATATGGGTGGCAGGTGTACAGCTGTACAATTATTGGCCAGCAATGTATTAAAGCTCAGGCCGCAGATCATTGTAAAGGATGGAGGAATGGTAGTCGGTGCAAAATTCCGAGGTAAACGCTCACATTGCCTGGATGAATTTTATAATGTATTAGTAGGAGATGGCAGCCAGATTGATAAAGAACGTGTATTTGTTACTCATTCAATGTGCAATGAAAACGAGGTGTCAGAATATAAAGAAAGACTTGAAAGCATTGGAGTGGAAGAAGTGATTATTACTCAAGCCGGAACTGTAATTTCCAGCCATTGCGGCCCAGGAACTATTGGAATTATATATAAAGAAAAAGAATGATTAGCTTCAAAAGGATTTTAATGAAAGCAGGAAATAGAAATGCCGTTGCATATAGTACTGGTTGAGCCGGAAATTCCTCAAAATACAGGGAATATAGCAAGAACTTGCGCAGTAACAGGTGCTGTGCTTCATCTTGTTAAGCCTTTGGGCTTTTCTGTAGAGGATCGTTATTTGAAGCGTGCCGGACTGGATTATTGGCACATGCTGGAAATTTATTATCATGATTCAATAGATGATTTTTTCAGATCATATCCAAATGGAGATTTCTTTTTTTGCACTACCAAAGGAAATCGTGCATATACAGAGGCACGCTATACAGAAAACAGTGTTATTTTCTTTGGCAAGGAAACGGCAGGGCTGCCGGATTCCTTATTGAAAAAATACAAGGAGAGATTAATACGCATACCTATGAAAGAAGGTGCCCGATCCCTGAACTTGTCCAATTCTGTTGCTATTGTTTTGTATGAGGCATTACGTCAGCTTGATTTTCCGAATTTGAAGTGTTATTCCGGTGGTTATTGTTGAATTTTTAACCATGATATAGTAAAATTGGTTGGAAAAGCACCGAGCATTATTGGATACATGAAGTTAATTTTTAACTGAAAAGGTTTAATGGTTGACTATTATGGTTACTGTAAATACAGAACCATGTGCAAATTTTAATTTTGGAAAAGGAAGTGGATATGATGAACAAGAGAACTCTGGAAGACATACAAGTAACCGGTAAAAAAACATTGGTCAGAGTAGACTTCAATGTACCACTGGACAAAGAGAGGAATATCACAGATGATACCCGTATTCGTGCAGCTTTGCCCACAATTCGTTACTTGCTTGATCAAAAAGCAAAAGTTATATTAATGTCCCACTTAGGGCGTCCAAAGGGTGAAGGTTTTGAATCGGATTACAGCTTGGCGCCAGTAGCAGAGCGTTTATCCGAATTGCTGAAATTAGAAGTCAAAATGGCTAAAGATGTGATAGGAGAAAACGCAAAAGAATTAGTAGAGAACCTAAAAGAAGGAGAAGTCGTTCTCCTTGAAAATCTGCGGTTCCACAAGGCAGAAACAAAGAACGATCCCGAATTTGCCAGAACCCTGGCTTCCTTTGGAGAAATTTACATAAACGATGCTTTTGGTACTGCTCACAGGGCTCATGCTTCTACCGAAGGTGTAGCACACTATTTACCTTCAGCAGCCGGCTATTTGCTGAAGAAGGAACTGGAAGTTCTGGGCAAAGCTTTAGATAACCCGGATCGTCCATTTGTTGCTATTTTAGGGGGGGCAAAGGTTTCCGACAAGATTGGAGTAATTAAAAATCTAATCAATAAAGTAGATACCCTTATCATCGGCGGAGGAATGGCATATACCTTCTTTAAGGCAAAAGGTTATGAAATAGGGGCATCCCTTTTGGAAGAAGATAAAGTAGATCTTGCAGCTGATTTAATTAAGCAGGCTGAATCCAAAGGTGTAAAGCTCTTACTGCCCATAGATACTGTTGTAGCAAAAGAGTTTAAGAATGATACTGAGTATAAGGTTGTTTCCAGTAAAGAAATACCGGCCGGATGGCAAGGCCTGGATATTGGACCTGATGCCTGCAAAGAATTTGGGGAAGCTATTTTAAATGCAAAGCTGGTTGTATGGAATGGACCTATGGGCGTATTCGAAATGCCTAATTTTGCAAAGGGTACTGCCGCTATTGCTGACTATATGAGCAGATGCAACGGTATAACTATAATAGGCGGCGGGGATTCGGCTGCAGCAGTTGAGCAATTAGGTTATGCTGATAAAATGACCCATATATCTACCGGCGGCGGTGCTTCACTCGAATTTCTTGAGGGTATCGAATTACCTGGTGTGGCTGCACTGGATGATAAATAAAGCCGGAACAAATGACAGTATATTAGTCTAAACAGCAGAAAAGGAGATTGGAGATTATAGATGAGAAAACCGATTATAGCAGGAAACTGGAAAATGAACAAAACAGCAAATGAAGCTGTTGAAATGATTAAGGAACTGGCTCCCTTGGTTAAGGATTCTGATGTGGAGGTTGTAATTTGTGCGCCGTATACTGCTCTACAGGCAGCAAAAGAAGCTGCTGCAGGCACCAATATCAGGATAGGGGCTCAAAATATGCACTGGGAAGAAAATGGCGCATTTACCGGCGAGGTTTCTCCCATAATGTTAAGGGATATGGGAATAGAGTATGTAATAATAGGTCACTCAGAAAGACGAGAGTATTTTGCAGAAACTGATGAAACTGTTAACAAAAAAGTACATTCCGCATTAGCCCACAATCTTATTCCCATTATATGCGTAGGCGAGACCCTTGAACAAAGGGAACAGGGAATTACCAACACACTGGTGGAGAATCAGACAAGGGAGGCCCTTAAGGGATTATCCGCTGAAGAAATAAAAACCTGTGTCATAGCTTATGAGCCGATATGGGCCATTGGTACCGGGAAAACAGCTACCTGTGAAGATGCCAATGAGGTAATAGGCATAATTCGTAAAACTATAGCGGAAATAGCAGGACAGGAAGCTGCCGAAGCTATTCGCATACAATACGGCGGAAGCATGAAACCAGAAAATGCTGCAGAGCTTATGGCAATGCCGGAAATTGACGGAGGTCTGGTAGGTGGAGCCAGCTTAAATGCGAAAGATTTCTCAAAAATTGTTAACTATAAAAAATAATATAAAGAACACAGCTTAAAGGCGAAACCGGTTATTTATAGAGGAGGACTTTATGTCAAAAAAATTAACCGCCCTAATCATTATGGATGGATTCGGGCTTAGCAATAATAAAAATTCTAATGCGGTAGAAACAGCAAAAAAACCAAACTTTGATAGATTGTGGGCATCCTATCCCAGCGTAGCCATTAATGCCAGCGGCATGGATGTAGGCTTACCGGATGGACAGATGGGGAATTCTGAAGTCGGGCATCTTAATATTGGTGCCGGAAGGATAGTATATCAGGATTTTACAAGGATCAGCAAAGCCATTGCAGATGGAAGTTTTTTTGAAAACAAGGCTTTTTTGGAAGCAATTGCACATGTAAAACAACATAGTTCAAAACTTCATTATGTGGGGCTGGTTTCCGAGGGCGGAGTACACAGTCATATAGAACATCTGTATGCTCTGGTGGAGCTGGCCAAAAAACAAGGTGTATCACAAGTCTATATCCATGCCTTTATGGATGGCAGAGATGTGCCTCCCTCCAGCGGAAAGGCAACTCTTGAAGTTTTGGACTCAAGGCTTAAAGAAATGAAGTATGGAAAAGTTGCTACTGTTTCCGGGCGATATTATGCCATGGATCGTGACAAGCGCTGGGACAGAGTAGAAAAGGCCTATAATGCTTTAGTACTTGGTGAAGGTGAAACCGCAAGCACCGCAGTGGAAGCTATGGAAAATTCCTATAAGAGAAATGATACTGACGAATTTGTTAAACCTACAGTAATAATTGAAAACGGAAAACCTGTGGCAACCATTGACAATAATGATGCTATTATATTCTTTAATTTCCGGCCTGATCGGGCACGGGAGTTGACCAGAAGTTTTATTGAGCCGGACTTCAGCGAATTTAAGAGAAGAAAGGGTTATTTTCCGGTTAAGTTTGTGTCCTTAACCCAATATGACGAAACATTTAAGAATCTGTCTGTTGCCTTTGGTCCCCAGTCTTTGGATAATACTTTTGGTCAGTATATAAGCAGCAAAGGATTATCTCAGCTTCGGATTGCGGAAACAGAAAAGTATGCTCATGTAACATTCTTTTTTAACGGTGGAGTGGAATTTCCAAATCCGCTGGAGGATCGTGTGCTTATACCTTCACCTAAGGTCCCTACCTATGATCAAAAGCCTTCCATGAGCGCATTTGAAGTTACTGAAGAAGCTGTTAAACGTGTAAAATCAGGCAAATATGATGTTATGATTTTGAATTATGCCAATTGTGATATGGTAGGGCATACTGGTGATTTCAATGCCGCTGTTGAAGCAGTAGAAACAGTGGATAAATGCCTGGGTATAATTGTAAAAGCAATTCAGGAACAAGGCGGCACAGCGATTATAACCGCAGACCATGGCAATGCAGAGCAAATGCAGGACTATGAGACCGGCCAGCCTCATACAGCTCATACTTCGAATATTGTACCTTTTATTTTGGCAGATGATAAATTAAAGGATGCAAAACTTAGAGAAGGGGGCCGTCTGGCTGATATTGCACCAACATTGCTGGATCTTATGGGTTTGGAGAAGCCGCAGGAAATGACAGGTGAAAGCCTTATTTTAAGCAGATAAAGTCACATACTAATATACTGAAAGGAGAAAACTGTTATGATGACAATTGTTGATGTAATTGCAAGAGAGATTTTGGATTCAAGGGGTAATCCCACTGTAGAAGTAGAAGTTTATCTGGAAGGCGGTGCTGTAGGACGAGCTACTGTTCCCTCCGGCGCTTCTACAGGTGCTTTTGAGGCAGTAGAGCTTAGGGACGGTGACAAAGATCGATACCTGGGCAAGGGTGTTCAAAAGGCTGTTGATAATGTAAATAATATATTGGCTGAAGAAATAATCGGCATGAACGCATTGGATCAGGTTGGTATCGATGAGTTGATGATTGAATTGGACGGAACTCCCAATAAATCCAAATTAGGAGCCAATGCAATTTTAGGTGTTTCATTGGCAGTAGCCAAAGCTGCTGCTGAACAGTTAGGACTTCCTTTGTATCAATATGTTGGCGGAGTTAATGCCAAAGTTTTGCCTGTTCCTATGATGAACATTATCAATGGCGGAAAGCATGCAGACAACACAGTTGATATCCAGGAATTTATGATTATGCCTGTAGGTGCAGGCAGTTTCCGTGAAGCCCTGAGAATGTGCGCTGAGATTTTTCATAACTTAAAAGCCGTTCTAAAGGCAAAAGGCTACAGCACAGCAGTTGGGGATGAGGGAGGATTCGCTCCTAACCTGAAAACCAATGAAGAAGCCATTGAAGTTATACTGGAAGCAGTGCAAAAAGCTGGCTACAAGCCTGGCAACGATATTCGAATTGCTATTGATGCAGCAGCTACAGAGCTTTATGGAGAAGACGGCAAATACCACTTCACCGGCGAAGGTGTAGTTCGCACTGCAGAAGAACTGATTGATTATTATGAAAAGCTGGTTGATGAATATCCCATTATTTCTTTGGAAGATGGGTTAGCAGAAGATGATTGGGAAGGCTGGAAACTGTTGACTGAAAGATTAGGACATCGGATTCAGTTAGTTGGAGACGATTTATTTGTAACCAATACTGAGAGACTTGCAAAAGGAATACAAAAAGGTACTGCAAACTCCATTTTGATTAAAGTAAATCAAATAGGCACCTTGACAGAAACTCTAGATGCAATTCAAATGGCAAACCGTGCCGGTTATACATCTGTAGTATCTCATAGATCCGGTGAAACAGAAGATGCCACCATTGCCGATCTGGTTGTTGCAGTGAATGCAGGACAGATTAAAACCGGTGCTCCTTCAAGAAGTGATCGTGTGGCTAAGTATAACCAGTTGCTACGCATCGAAGAGGAACTCGGGGATTTGGCTCAGTATCCGGGGCTTTCTGCATGGTTCAATCTGAAAGATAAATAATCTTTTTCCTTGCATTCCCTATTCCCACATGTTAAAATGTCATTGTTGACACTTAAGGAGGGTTGCGGATGGGAGGATTTAGTGTTTTCCTTACGATACTTCTTGTAATAGTTGAGTTAATATTGATTGCAGTAGTACTATTGCAATCAGGCAAGAGTGCAGGTTTATCAGGCAGTATTGCTGGCGGTGCCGAAACATTTTTTGGAAAGAATAAGGCTAAAAGCTATGAAGGCAAACTGCAGATACTTACAAAAATTTCAGCTCTGGGTTTTATGATACTTACAGTTCTATTAGCCTTATTACAATAGAACATAATATACGGCAGTGGGGTTTTCCTACTGCCGTTTTTTTATTCATATCATATAATGAAAGAATCGTAGTTTATAATAACGGAGGGAGGAATGTAAATGAGCATAAATAATAAAAATATGGAAAAATATTACGGCAAAAGATATACAGATAGTAAGGAGATAGAACAAAGAATTTTCGAACTTTTATCCCGAATACCTTTATATGAAGAAGAAATATTGAGTAATTCAGGCATGGAAGCGGATCCTGAAATTTTTCATAAGATTTTAAACCGAATGGAAGAAGAAGGCAGACTGATTAGAACCAAGAAAAAGAAATATGCCATACCTGAAACTTTAGGGTTTTTTACAGGGCGATTGCAGGCAAATGCCAGAGGATTTGGATTCTTTATATCTGATAATGAAGGGGAAGAAGATATCTTTATATCAGCAGAAAATCTTAATGGAGCAATGCATCGGGACCGGGTTATGATTCGATTGATAAAGGGAAATGGGCGTTCAAGAGAAGGTGAAGTAGTACGTGTATTAGAACGGGCTAATACCAAAATAGTAGGTACATTTGAAAAAGAAAAAAATTTTGGATTTGTAATTCCTGATGATCAACGTATTCATCAGGACATCTTTATTCCCAAAGATGCCATCAATGGTGCTAAACATGGTTACAAGGTTGTAGCGGAGATAGTGCACTGGCCTCAGAAACGCCGGAATCCCGAAGGACGGATAATAGAGGTATTAGGCCATAGAGATGAAGTCGGCACAGATATTCTGTCCATCATACGCCAATTTGATCTGCCCGAGGTGTTCCCCGATGAAGTGCAGGGGGAAGCTAAAAAAATACCTCAGACTATACCGGAAGATGAAATTAAAAGAAGGAAAGACTACCGGAACCTTCTTACAATAACTATGGACGGTGCAGATGCCAAGGACTTGGATGATGCAATCTCATTGGAGATGAAGACTAATGGGAATTATCTCCTAGGTGTCCATATTGCAGATGTCAGTTATTATGTGAGAGAAAATAAAGAAATTGACAGGGAAGCTTATAGAAGGGGAACAAGTGTATATTTGGTAGATCGGGTAATACCCATGCTGCCCAAAGAACTATCCAATGGCATATGCAGCCTGAATCCAAATGAGGATAGGCTCGCATTTTCAGTATTTATGGAGATTAACTCTAAAGGGACAGTTGTGGATTATAGATTTGAAGAAACGATTATACGATCCGATGCTCGTTTGGTTTATGAAGATATAACTAAAGTTTTGGAAGGGAAGGACCCGGAACTAATAGAGGAATACAGGGATTTTCTTGAATTTTTGCAAAATATGGAGTCCCTGGCAAATATTCTACGCGATAAAAGGATGAAAAGAGGCAGCATTGATTTCGATTTGGAGGAAACGAAAATTACTCTTGATATAACTGGGAAACCTATTGATGTGAAACAGGATGAAAGAGGTATTTCGAATCGTATTATTGAGGAGTTTATGCTGGTATGCAATGAAACTGTTGCAGAAGCTATGACTTGGAGCGGAGTTCCTTTTCTATATCGTGTTCATGAGGAGCCTTCTGTTGAAAAATTACTTGATTTTAACAAGTTTATTAATAATTTTGGATATCACTTAAAGGGAATTGGAGGCAAAATTCATCCAAAAGCATTACAGGACTTGCTTGAGGAGATTAAGGGGAAACGGGAAGAGGTTCTGATAAGCATTGTAATGCTTCGTTCCCTGCAAAAAGCCAAATACAGCAGTGATAATATTGGCCACTTTGGGCTGGCTGCCAAATACTATACTCATTTTACAGCCCCCATTCGTCGATATCCAGACCTTATTATACATCGAATCATGAAAGATTTTTTAGCAAACAGACTGGATAAAAAAAGAATCCAATACTTAAACGACAAATTACCTGAGATGGCAAATCACTGTTCAGAAAGAGAAAGACTAGCTGATGAGGTTGAACGAGAGACTGACAGGCTGAAAAAAGCAGAATACATGGCTGATAAAATAGGAATGGAGTTTGACGGCATCATTTCAGGTGTGACTAGTTTTGGAGTATTTGTCATATTGGATAATACAGTGGAAGGTTTAATTCGAATAACAGCGCTGGATGACGATTATTATGTATATGATGAAAAACATTATTGCCTGATTGGTGAAAGGACTAAAAAAGTTTATAGACTTGGAGATGATATTAAAATTCGTGTAGCAAATGTTGATATCCCATCCCGTACTATTGATTTTGTGCTTGCCTAAGGTGAAAAAGTGAAATTAGTCAATGAAAATATCATTTTTGCTAAGTGGTTTATTTTTTATTTTGTTATAATAAAATCGTGTAATTACCATTTGAGGTTGCTTTCATTAACAAACTGATGGCTTGGAACTGGAGGGCAGCGTAGTATGAATCAGGAGTATTTTGATAAAGAAAATTATAGTGATATACCCTTGTATCGAATGAATGAGAATCCTAATGGAGATTTACCATTCTTTATCAAAAGATATACCTTAAGTAATGCTACAACAAAAATGCATAGGCATGAGTATATGCAGATAAATTATGTATATCAGGGAAAGGCAGAGCATGTAATTAATAATCAAAAATTCGATATTATAAAAGGGGATATATTTGTTATTCCTCCCTTTATACCTCATCAGATTGGAGCGCCGGGGAATTTGTCTGCTCAAATTGTAGAGTTTGAATTTATGCCCGAGTTTATAAATCCCAATTTTGATGATATAAAGAATGCAGAATCCTATTTGGACTTTGCATATATTGAACCTTTTCTTGTAAGTGAGAATCTGGTTAAACCCAGATTGAATCTTATCGGCGGGCTGCAGATCGAAGTAGAAAAAATCCTGAATGAGGCTATCAGAGAATATGAACAAAAGAAACCTGGATATGTATTGTTGATAAAGTCCCTGCTTCTTCACCTTTTGGTATTGGTAGGAAGGGAGTTCAAAACAAACCTGGAAATTTCCGAGACCCACAGTATTTACGATCGACATCGGGAAGCCATACAAATGGCGGTAGAGTATATTGACACTCATTATCAGGAGGACTTGATGGTGGAGGATGTGGCAAGAATATCTTCTTTGTCTCCTTCATATTTTGCGCGTCTTTTTAAAAGCATAACTTTAAAAACCTTTACGGAGTATCTAAGCGGAGTACGCATTTCAAAAGCCTTAGTGCTATTAAGAGAGACAGACAAGAAGGTTATTGATATTTGCTATGAGTGTGGCTTTAATAATGTAAATCATTTTAACAGGGTGTTCAAACAACGTGTAGGCATTTCACCATTAACCTATAGAGAAATGATGTATTGAAATAATTAAGAAAGAGGGATGGGTAAATGAGTAAATTAGCTTTATTTGGAGGAGAAAAGGCTAAAAAAACACCATTTGGTACAGGAAAGAGATTTGGGGATGAAGAGCTTCAACAGCTAAAAGAAGCTTTGGAGCAAAATACTTTATTTTATTGGTCTGGCAGCAAAACAAAAGAATTATGCAAAAAATTCGCCGATATGTATAATGTGAAATACTGTGTAACTACATCATCCGGCACAGCCGCTATACATGTAGCATTAGGAGCACTGGGTGTCACCGAAGGAGATGAAGTTATCACTACACCGGTAACTGATATGGGCACTGTCATTGGTATTTTGTATCAGAATGCCATACCTGTGTTTGCGGACTTGGATCCGCATACATATAATATGGACCCGAAATCTTTAGAAGAAAAAATCACAGATAAAACCAAGGCAATTATTGTTGTGCATTTAGCAGGTAATCCGGCAGATATGGACTCTATTATGGAGATTGCCAGAAAACATGGCATTAAAGTTATAGAAGACTGTGCACAAAGCTATTTATCCTATTATAAAGGCAGATTGGCAGGAACCATAGGTGATATCGGCTGTTTCAGTTTGAATGATTTTAAACATATATCAGCCGGGGACGGCGGAATATGCATAATGAATGATGAAGATTTGTATTATAAAGCATTCCGCTTTGCAGACAAAAATTATGATAGATTTTCAAAAGATCCCGCTGCGTTAAGAAGAATTGAATTTCTTGCACCTAACTACAGAATTACAGAACTGCAGTCTGCAGTGGCACTTGCCCAATTGGATAAACTGGAATGGATCTGCAATAGAAGAAATGCATATGGAGATAAACTGAGTGAAGCAATAAAGGGCTTACCCGGAATTTCAATTCCTAAAATTGAAGAAGGCAATAAGAGCTCTTATTGGTTCTATATGTTTCGTATTGATGAAAATGAGGCAGGAGTCAGCAGAGACGAGTTTTCAAAAGCATTGGCGGCGGAAGGTGTGCCAAACCAACCTGGCTATATACCTACCTGTATATATGAATATGATTTGTTTTTGAATAAGAACGCTTATAATGGAACCAAAGCTCCCTTTGACAGTAATTATTATGGGAAGGAAATTAACTATTTTAAGGGAATGTGTCCGACAGCTGAAGAAATCCTCAATACAGCCATAAGACTTACAGTTAATGAGTTTTATACGGAGCAGGATTTAGAAGAGGTCATTGAAGCAATTAGAAAAGTATCTAGTTATTACAGCGGCAAATAGCATATGACTCTGTTTTTGTGCGCAAGCATGAAAGCACATTAAGGAGAGATTTTATGATAATAGATGTTCATAATCATCCTGACTGGCATGGGCATGATCTAAATAGATATCTGGATAATATGAAAAGATACAATATAGATAAGACTTGGTTGCTTAGCTGGGAATGTCCCAT
>Ga0209537_1001738_pt1 | contig 23669 bp, 30 predicted proteins | sample BioPla4DNA1_FD_187698 | JGI IMG/M metagenome (GOLD analysis project Ga0209537, IMG submission 187698) | Biogas fermentation microbial communities from Germany - Plant 4 DNA1 (SPAdes) (version 2) | ecosystem: Engineered > Bioreactor > Anaerobic > Digestate | place: Bielefeld, North... | reverse complement strand
ACGCGCGTACATGTTTAAAATAATTATTACGAGTCCGTGACGAGGCGCCCTAGGGTTTTATAAGGGCCTTATTTAAGGACCGATATTACGAGTCCGTGAATATACTCTTTTGCAATAATTGTGCTATTGTAGTTCTCAGCTGCGTATAATATATTTGAGGGGGTGAGCAAATGTTAGTCAAATGTAGCAGGTGCGGCCAAGAAAAAACACCTCATAAAACCAACAGACATTTATGTGAAGATTGCGTGAAAGCTGAAAACAACCGAGTTTCATATTACCGTCACCATAACTTCAATTGGATTGATGTAGCTAGAGAAGCAGAGTTAGAACTGTGGGAGCGCCAGCCTGCTGAGACTGACAGGGAATGGCAGATCTGGTTGGCTTACAGGGACATATACCCCAGCAAGAGACCGTCGTACCGACAGGTCGCTGAGCAACTAGGAACTACAGTAGCTGTAGTTAAAAAGATAGGAGCTCGATGGGACTTCCCAGTGAGGCTGCAGGCCTGGGCCAAGTATGTAGATAACCTAACGTTGCAGCAACGCCAGCAGGAGATATTAGATATGAACAAGAAGCATATTGAAATGGCTCAAGCGTTGAATGAGAAGCTGGCTACTGCGATAAATGCTATTGACCCGTATGAGTTGGAGCCTAAGGATATTAAGGGGCTACTTCAACTATCTGCAGAGTTAGAGAGGAAAGCTAGATTGCACAACCCTGACGTGTTACGACCCGAGCTTGTGGATGAAAATCCTAACTTAAAGAATAGCCCTACAAAGACTGAGGACCTCAAAGAGGTTCTGGATATACTGGTTAAAGCCAATGTGTTCAAGGCTATTGGGGTGAAACAAACTACAGAAATTGTGGTTAAAGAATGACGAAAGTATGCAAGGTATGTGGGCTGGAAAAGAGACTGACTGAGTTTCCTAAGAATGGTAAGTTCAAAGATGGGTCGACGCGGTACAGGGCCGATTGCAAGGAGTGTTACAACATCAGTAGAAAGATTAACAAGAAGGAGCTGGCTAAATTCTTAAACAATACCAAGCACCGCACCGGCGAGGAGGATGGGTATTCCTTCGAGGATTGGAAAGATACAGTGTTGTACTTCAGAGGAAGGTGCGCATTTTGCGGTAGGAAACAATCTAGGAGTATTAAGCTTACCAAGGACCATGTGGTTCCGGTGAACAAGGGAGGTAAGACAGTAAGGGAAAATATTGTGCCAAGTTGTGTTCGGTGTAACAGTTCTAAGTCAGATAGCAACATGGAGGAGTGGTACGTGAAGCAGAAGTTCTATAGCGATGATAGGAAGGAGAGGATTGATAGATGGCTCAAAGGTCAGAGTTAGTTATGAAATTAGAAATGAATTACAAGAAAATGATTCGCCAACTTGAAGTAATAAAATTGGGTATTGAATTTGTTATTGATGGATTAAAAAAGATAGAGTATGGATGTCCTGATTGTGGTAATGACAAGGTTGTTTGCGGAGAATATGATGCTATTGTGGAATGCAGTGAATGTGGTTGTAAGTATGAGCGCCATATCAAAGATTGAGAGCCAAAGATAGTAGTGACTGGAGGTGGTATTAATGCCAGACAAGATTGATTTAACGAACGTTGACATCACGGCTCTACAAAAAGCTTTAACACCAAGGTTGACTAAGTATATACCATATGAGCCGACACCAAAGCAACGTGCATTCCTGTTGATGAACGACGTTAAAGAAATCTTGTATGGCGGCTGACTGGTGCCGCTGGGGGTGGGAAAAGTGTCGCGCAGCTGATGGGCGCACTACAATTTGTAGATATACCAGGTTATTCTGCGATACTGTTTCGTAAGACGTATGCTGACTTAGCATTACCAGGCGCCTTGATTTCTATGTCAAAGGACTGGTTAATGCCCTTTGTAGAATCAGGGGAAGTCAAGTGGTCAGAGAAGGAAAAGAAGTATACGTTCCCTTCTGGCGCCACATTGGCGTTCGGATACCTAGAATCTGATAATGACTGTTACCGCTATCAGGGAGCTCAGTTTCAGTTTATTGGCATGGACGAAGTGACCCATATCTCTCCTAACAACTACAGATACCTGTTTTCACGTCTTAGAAAGCCTAAGCACCTTAAAGTTCCACTAAGGTTCAGGGCCACTGCGAACCCGGGAGGCGAATATGGTGAGTTTTACTATCAGAGATTCTTTGTAGAAGGGGAAGAGGCTGGAAGGGTATTTATACCAGCCGGACTTGCGGATAATCCGTATTTGGATGCTGATGAATATAAGGAATCACTTGCAGAACTAGACCCGGTAACTAGAGAACAATTATTAAACGGTAACTGGGAAGTGCGTGAAAAAGGTGATATGTTCTCTAGAGATTGGTTTACTATAGTGCCTGCCGACAGCATACCAGCTACAGCCCAGAGAGTTAGGTTCTGGGATATGGCTTCTACAGACCCATCTAAACGTAGGGGTAAAGGAAGAAAAAGAGAACCTGACTATACTGTGGGTTTCAAACTTGCGTACCATCAAGGATTGTACTGGATAGAAGACATAATAAGGGTTCAGAAGAGCCCACATGATGTTGAGAAGATTATCGCTGAGACCGCGCAGCTGGATGGATATGACTGTGCTATAAGGATGGAACAAGAGCCTGGTTCATCTGGTGCTATAACTATAGACCACTATGCGAGAAATGTTCTACAAGGATATGATTTCCAGGGAGTATTATCCACAGGTTCTAAGGTTGAGAGAGCAAGGCCTGCATCAGCAGCTGCGCAGGGTGGGAGAGTCTTTATATCTACTAGGTGTAGGAATATGACAGCGTTCTTTGATGAAGCTGATGTGTTCCCGTACGGTAGTAATGATGATACCATAGATGCTTTTTCAGGAGCATTTGTATATTTTAGAAATAAGGTGCTGTATGTAGGACCTACTAGTCTTAAGAAGTCAGGGGGTTCATACTGGAGCAGACTAAATAGGTAGGAGGTGACTGATTTTGAAAAGGATTAATTATAAACAGCTGGGCTCAACAGGTTTGCGAAGACATGGCGGATATGTGTATGAAGAGTTTCTGCCAATGCTCAGATGGCCAAGAGCAGGCGATATATACCAAGAGATGGCGGATAATGACCCAGTTGTGGGTGCTATATTGTACTTGGCTGAGATGCTGATACGCAACGCCGAATGGACAACAGAAGCAGCATCAAACAAGCTCGTAGATAAAGAAGCAGCGGAGTTCCTGTATTCTTGTATGCATGATATGGATACGTCATGGGCTGATACAATATCTGAGATATTATCTATGTTAACCTATGGGTTCAGTTTCCATGAAATTGTCTATAAGATTAGACGAGGACCTCATGAGAGAAATAGTAAGTTCAGGAGCAAATACTCAGACGGCAGGATAGGATGGAGAAGAATGCCTATCAGGTCGCAAGCCACGTTGCACGAGTGGCTATTCGACGAGGAGGGAGATATTAAGGCGTTTGTTCAACACGACCCTAATACTGGCAAAACTGTAGTTATACCACTGTCAAAAGGGCTTTTGTTTAGAACTAGGGTATTAAGGGATAATCCAGAAGGCAAATCACTGTTAAGAAATGCGTATAGGCCTTGGTACTTCAAGAAACATATTGAAGAGATAGAGGGTATAGGTATAGAAAGGGACCTTGCAGGTTTTCCAGTATTATACGCACCCGAGGGTCTAGACCTTTGGAACGATGAAGACCCAAGACTTGTAAAGCTTAGACAGAATGCAGAGGAATTAATACGAAATGTTAGACGAGATAGCGAAGAAGGTGTATTGCTTCCACATGGTTGGGAATTCAAGTTATTATCCTCAGGCTCAGCTAGACAGTTTGATACGAACGCGATTATTAATAGATATGATTATAGAATTGCGATTACTATGCTATCAGATTTGGTGCTACTGGGCGGTGAGAAGACAGGTTCCTTCGCTATGGCTGAAACTAAACAATCATTATTAGCTACTGCACTTAATGCTCAAATACAGAATATAGCAGATATATTCAATAAATACGCAGTACCTAAGTTAATGCACTATAATAATTTCGAAGGTATAACTGATTATCCAAGGATAGTGCCTGGAAACATTGAGTCTCCAAGTCTGAAGGAGGTTGCATTGTTACTTCGTTCAATGGGATTAGATATATCAGGTGACATGGAACTAATGAACCACTTGAGGAAAATATCAAGTCTGCCACAGATGTCAGAGGAAGTATTCAATGAGGTCTATAGAGACCAAGGCAAGAAAGAAGATAAAAGTTTCAACGATGACGACACTGTAGATAATGACTTCGAACAAGGGGAGGGTTACTATGTATAATGAACAGTGGAAGGCTATCCCTAGTTACGAATGAGCGATAGGTATTTAGAAACAACCAAGTCAGAGAGAATGATTTAGATTATATGTAAGGGGAGAGTTGAAATGGCCAGTAAGACAATAGAAACTGTTAATAGAAATATTACCCATATCAATGACGATGGAAGCGGGTACGAGCATACTAGCATAACGAATAGTGAGTCAGTGTATCTGGATGACGGTACCTATGTGAGATATGATGAATCGTTATATATTGAACAGCCCATAAATATAAATGTAGAAATTTTTAAGTCCAATGAGTTTGAGAAACTTGTGAGTGGTTGGGCTAGTGTAGCAAAGAACGCCGATGGCTCGTTGCCATTAGATTGGGATGGCGATGTAGTAACCGCTGAAGTATTAGAGAAGGCGGCTATTGATTTTATGCTAGAGTACCGTGAGAGTGGTGAAATGCATAAAGGAAAGGCGAAAGGGACTGTAGTAGAGTCTATTGTATTTACTAAACAGAAAATGATAGCCATGGGAATACCTGAGGGAACTATCCCAGAAGGATGGTTCATAACTGTTAAGATACACGATGATGAGGTGTTTAAAAAGGTTGTAGATGGCAAGTACAAAATGTTTTCAATTCAAGGTAAGGCAAGGAGATTAAAAGTTTAAATCAAAGTGTAATAACACGCTGCTGGGCAGCGTATAATATAATCAAGGAGGTGTTAATGGTGCCGAACCTTCTTATAGACCTGGTGGTTGATAGGGTTGATTTAGTTGATGAGGGGGCGAATTCAGCAGCTTTCATAAAATTATATAAAAGAAAGGAGATGGAGACAGGTATGGATTTTAGTGAAATTATCTCAAAACTTAAGCCTGAGCATGCTGAAGTAATCCAAGCTGAATTGGCTAAGGCTAAGACAGAAGTACCGGAAGAAATTGCTAAGGAACTTTCCGATACTAAGGTAGAATTAGAGGCAGTAAAGGCAGAGCTTGAAAAGTTTAAGGAAGAAGCGAAGAAGTCTAAAGAACCTGCGCAGGAGGAGAACTTTGAAGAAATTCTTAAGAGTTTAGACCCAGCGGTTCAAAAGGTATTCAAGTCCTTGCAGGCTCAAAAAGAAGCTGCTGAGCAAATTGCTAAGCAGTTACAAGAGCAGAAAGAAGAAGAGGAAGCTATTGCAAAGGCTAGAGCTCTTAAAGCGCTTCCGGTTGAAGAAGAAAAACTGGTACAAGTGGTTAAGGGTGTCTCAGATGATGTATATGAAATACTTAAATCAGCTGCTAAAGTATTAGAAGAAAGCGATATATTTGAAGAGGTTGGTAAAGGTAAAGGTAGCGCTGGTACTATCGATGCATGGTCAAGGATAGAAAAGAAAGCTGAGGAAATTGCCAAACGTGATGGTATAACTATAGAAAAAGCTATTGGTGTAGCTATCAATGAGAACCCTGAATTATACAAAGAATATTTGAGTGGAGGTGCTAAGTAATGGCTGCGTATGAAATACCTAATATGAGATTTAGTGCTGAGGCTGGTGCTGCTGTGGCACGTAGAAGATTCGTTAAAATAAATGCTAATGAACAAGGGGTTCAAGCGGGCGCTGGTGAACTAGTTATTGGGGCGTCAATGGTAGACGCTGGTGTGGGTGAAGTTTTAGAGATAGCTAATGGTATTGTAATAGTAGAAGCAGCTGCTGAAATAACAGCTGGCTCAGAGGTACAATCAAACGCAGATGGAAAGGCTATTCCAGCAAACCAAGGAAATGTTGCCGGTATTGCAATGACTAACGCCTCTGGTAATGGTGCGTTAGTATCAGTATTGATTAGATAATTGAAAGGAGATGACATGTAATGCCTACTAAAAGTCAAGCGCATATAGATAAGGCTTTAACTAATATATCCGTTGCGTATATGCAAGATGAGAATTCATTTATAGCAGATAAGGTATTTCCAATGATACCTGTAAGAAAACAATCAGACGTATATTTTGTTTACAACAAAGGAGATTTCTTCAGAGATGAAGCAAGGGTAAGAGCAGGCGCTTCTGAGTCCGTTGGAAGCGACTACGGGGTTGAAGCGTCAGACCCGTACTACTGCAGGGTTCATGCATTTCACAAGGATGTAACAGAGCAAGACAGAGCAAACTATGATGAGCCGTTAGATGCTGACAAAGACGCTACAGACTTCGTTACTCAGAAAATGTTAATTAGAAGAGAGATGGAATGGGCTAGAAAGTTCTTCAGACCAGGTATATGGACTACTGAGATTGAAGGAGTAGCTTCTAACCCACAAGCTGGAGAAGCACTTAAGTTTAGTGACCCAGCGTCCGATCCAATCAAGGTTATTACTAACCAATCTATAGAAATGGCTTCTAAGACAGGCTACAGGCCTAATACATTAGTTCTTTCCCCGAGAGTATTCTATGCTCTAAAGAATCATGAAGACATTTTAGATAGAATTAGGTACACTCAAAAGGGTGTAGTAACTAATGACTTATTAGCTACATTATTCGAGGTAGACAACGTGTATACTGCATGGGCAGTAGTTAATACAGCAGCTCAAGGTGAGGAAGATAACATCGACTTCATAATGGGCAACCACGCTTTATTATGCTATGTTAACCCAAGACCTGCTATTAAGCAGCCATCAGCTGGATATATCTTCACTTGGACCGGATTAATGGGAGCAAGTGCTTATGGTAGCAGAATCGTAAGAATACCGATGGATAGCTTAGGATTAGGAACTGAAAGAATCGAGGGAGAAATTGCATTCGACGCTAAAGTTATAGCACAAGACCTAGGAGTATTCTTTAAGGACATCGCATGATGTATGTAGTTAAAAAGCCCTTTAAGTCGATGGGCAAGTTTTATGGTGTAGGGTCTATAATTGAAGACCCTACCGCTATAAAACGATTTAAGTCCAAAGTCAATGAGGGCAAAGTGATTGTAGTTTCTGAAGATAATTTACAGACTGTAGCGGCCTATATTAAGGCTAGGTCGAATGTAGATATTCTCCCAAGGTTTACCAAGACTAAACCAAAACCTGATGAACCAAAACCTGATGAACCAAAACCTGTAGCAAAAGCCAAAGTAGTAATTAAGAAGAAGTAGGTGATAGCATGATCTGGAGCTATTCTGGTGACCCTGCTACGAGTGAGTTAGATAAGTATAGGTTTATCATAGGCGATACTGATGAAAATGATAAACTACTACTGGATGCTGAAATAAATTATATCCTAAATACTTTCGATGAGCATAACCTTAGGCTATATAATCTGTATCAAAGAATAGCAGATAAGTTTGCTAGAGATATAAAGAGGTCGCTAGGCCCACAATCAGAGGACCCTACTTCTAGACAGCAGTACTATGCTGAAAAGGCTGCGTACTATAAGCAGTTATGTAGTATTTCTGGTGTATCAATTCCTAAATATAGCTACAAAAAGGTATTTAGGAAGGGGATGCATAACAATGTTTAAATCATTAAAGAAATGGCTAAATGTTCCAGTTGATATAAAGCCATTTATTAAACGGGATGGTACCGGTAAGCCTATCTTTGGTGACCCTATTTCAACTAAATGCTATCCACAAGGCAAAGTTACTCTAGTAAGAGATGTAAATGGTAACGATATTGTATCAAATCTACAATTATACATTGAAGGTGATATTGCCATTAAGGTCACTGATGCGGTGGTGTTCAACGGTAGTGAGTACAATATTAAAGCATTAGGACCATATTACGACGGCAACACAGGTAAAGTAGATATGGTGGTGGTGTATTTGTAATGCGAGTTACTATGGATGTAAATTTTAATAAGTTTCATAAAAAGTGTGAAGCAGCTATAAGTAAAGTAGCAAAGTCTACCTACTGGGCAACCGAGGAAGCTTGCGAAGACATAATGGAGGAGAGTCTCAGACAAGTACCTAGAGATACTGAGACGCTTGCTGGTAGTGCTTTTTATGATATACAGAAGGCAAAAGATTATGGCTTCGAAGCTACTCTGGGATATGGAGGTACTGCAATAAATCCAAAAACAGGAGTGCCTGTTATGGACTATGCAGTAATAGTTCATGAGGACCTTGAAGCTATCCACCCTGTGGGTAAGGCAAAGTTCCTTGAGGACCCCATTAGAGACTATGCATTAAAGAAGTTCCCTAGGACTGTAATAAAGCATGTAGGTCCTGCATTAGAGAGTGAGAACAATGAGTGATTTACTTCTTGACTTAATAAACCATCTTGCTTCTAAAGGTATCGTGGAAGGTGATGGAATCGATTCATTTAGGGACTTCACTCCAGAAGAACCTGATAGTGTATTCGTAATACATGAATATGCAGGAGCTCCTACACCTCTGCATGACACGTTTACTCATAGGTCTCTACAGTTGACCTTTAGAGACAAGGAAGCTAGCGTAGCTAAAGCAAAGTGCAAGCAGATATTTGATGAGTTAAGTCCTGTAGATAGATATAAGGTGTTAAGTAATGGTAGGTGGTGTCAAATATATCCTAGGCAATCACCTTTTAAGATTAAAGTTGATAGCTCAGGTAGGACTACCTACGGGTTTAATATCGGTATAACTACTGAAAGAGATTAAGGAGGAATGATATAATGGCAACTAGAATAGGTTGTGATAATCTTGTTTATGCTATAATGACGGCAGACGATGGTATATCCGATCCGTCATATGGAGAGGTAAAGTCAGCGCCTGGTGTTATGAGTTTGAATATAAACCCTAATGCATCTCAGGAAACTATTTTCTATGACGATGGGCCAGGAGAGTCAGCTACAACTTTAGGTAATATAGAAGTAGAGATACAAAAGAATGAGCTTACTACAGAGCAGAAGGCAGACCTATTGGGGCATACAATAGATAGTAAGGGTGCTATTATATATGGTGCTAATGATACACCACCATGGGTAGCTATAGGCTTTAGGACGCTTAAGTCCAATGGTAAGTACAGATACGTATGGTTGTATAAAGGAAAGTTTTTAGAGCCAGAAGACAATAGTGAGACAAAAGGTGACAGCATCAACTTCCAATCTGATACTATTACAGGTCAATTTGTTAAGATTGAGAAGAAGTACGTAATCGGCGGCAAAGAGATACAACCTTGGAAGTATGAGATTGATGCTGAGCATCCTGATGCAGATAGCTCATTAATGGCTACATGGTTCAATGAAGTCCAGCTACCTAGCACTGATTAATATGGAGGTGTAGATAATGGCTAATATTAAAAAACTAAGAAGAGAACCTATAGTAATAGATATTGGCGATGGTGTTGAAAGAACGCTTAGATATACTCTAAACTCTTTTGCATTAATTGAAGAGAAGTATGGAACTATTGATAAGGCTATGGAAGCATTGAGCTCCGGCAGTGTAGCAGCTGTCAGGTTTGCATTATGGGCGGGTCTTATACATGAGGATGAAAACTTGTCTGAGCATTATGTGGGTAACCAAATAGATTTATCAGACTTAGAAGACCTAGCAGAAAAAATGAATAAAGCAATGATGGGGGATTTGCCACAGGATGAGGTAGATAACCCAAACTAATAAGAAGTCTTGGGAATAAACAAGGCCAATCAGCACAGCAACCATCAGAAGATGATGGTTGGGATTGGCCTTTTATGTTATTCTTCGGGACTGTAGAACTAAGAATGACTGAGGAACAGTTCTGGAATACAACACCAAGGAAATTTAAGGCACTAACAGATGCTGCTATAAAATATAAGCAAATGCTGTATGGTTCTAGCGACAATAAGGCTAAGCTGCAGTTTGGATATATTGACCAAATTTCTGGATGGTAGGAGGTGTAGCTAATGGGATTTTTTGCTAATTTAACAGCTAAGCTTGGAATTGATACTTCGCAATTTAATAAAGGTTTAAGAGCTGCATCTGCTACCGTAACTAGGTTTTCCAAACAGGTAGCAAAGGACTTTAGGTCTACTTCTAAAAGCGCTAAAAGTGCTAGTGATAGTTTTAAGATACTCAAAAGTGCAACTGATAAAGGTTATAAAAGCGTAAGGAGAATTACGCAGGGAATTATAGTCTCTCAAGCATTCTATAGAACTATTCACGCTATACAAGACGCTGTTGAAGCGCTGTACAATTTCTCTCAAGTTGTGGAACAAAATAGGATAGCTTTTGCAGGACTTATAAGAGATGCCGATAAAGCTAAAAGATTAAATGAAACCCTTCAAGACTTGGCTGCTGATACACCTTACACATACGAACAGGCAGTTGATAATGCCAGAATGCTTTTGGCGTATGAGTTTCCTCTTCAGAGCATGGAAAGGATAATGAGAGGTATAGCGGACGCTACTGCAGCATCAGGTAAAATAGAATCATATAAAAATATAGCTGCAGCGTTAGGACAAATACAAGGCAAGGGTAGACTTACTGCTAGGGAGTTAATAAGACTTGCTACTGCAGGTATACCAGGATATCAGATACTAAGAGAAGAATTAGAGTTGACGCATGAGCAGCTTGTTAACATTGGTAAACTTCATATTCCTGCTGATATAGCTATTCCAGCTATTCTTAGGGGAATGGAAAAAAGATACGCTGGAGCAGCAGCGGCGATGCAGAGAACTACAAAAGGTTTGACTAACGCTATTAGAGAAAACATTCTGATAATAAGTCAAAATGTTTTTGACCCTCTATACCAGAACTTAAGGGTTAACATGGAAAAGCTCTCTAATAGATTAGAAGCAATGAGGGAAAATATTAGGAAGGGCGGTTTCGGGTACATGTTAGCGAACATGTTCCCACCAGAAATCGTTCAAAGAATACAATTATTTGCAGCTAATATACAGATGCTTATACAGAACATAGCGGCTATGCTTAAAGCGCTAGCTCCAGTTGGACGCGCTTTCACTGAGCTATTTATAAACACGTTTAATGCAATTATGCCGTTTATTAATATGCTTACGCGAGTACTTGCTGTATTAATGCAAATGCTAACAAGTAACAGTACTGCAGTTAGAATATTCGTTTCAGCACTTGGCGGTTTGTTTATAATATATGCTGTAGTAAAACTAATACTTGGTTTTAGTGCAGCTTTGAAATCGCTGCTAATAGTTAAGCTGGTAGCGCAAGGTATTATTTACCTAGGTAAAGCAATAGGGTATCTAACAATGGCGTTAGCCACTAATCCACTTGCAGCTTTTGTTGGATTAGCAGTTGGCGGATTGCTTGCAATGACGCTGGCTAGTAAAAAATTCGGAAGCACTGTGGATAGCTTAATGGGTAAAATATCTGGGGCATTTGGTGTAGACCCATCTAAGATATTCGTGCCTAAGATGGAAGAAAACACGAAGATTGCCGATGAGTTCAATCAAGAACTTGAGCTATCTAGTGAAGGGCTTGAGAAAATGGGGAATAAGGCCAAAGAAGCTGGTAAGAAAGCTAAGCAGGCTTTGATGACATTTGATGAGGTATTTGTACTTCCTGACCCAGATGCTGCGGGCGCTGAAGGCTTGGATGATATACTTGACATCTCTGATATTATAGAAGCACCAACTATACCACCATTTAATTATAGTGAGATGTTCCCTGATGTCGGTGCTTCGATAACTGAATGGACTCAAGGTATTGCTGACTCTATTCGCGATAAGCTTACCAAGGCATTAATCGGCGCAGGTATAGGGGCGGTCATAGGCAGTATAATAGGTGGTATATTTGGAGGATTGCCTGGTGCAGTTCTGGGCGCTAAGATAGGTGCGGCTGCTGGCGCAATAGCAGGGCTATTCTGGGAGAAGCTGGTAGAATTCTTCAAGTCACCTACTGGTATAGGTGCTACACTAGGAGCAATCATAGGTGGTATAATTGGTGGGCCGATAGGTGCTGCTGTGGGTGCTATACTCGGAGGTGTCGCGGGTGGTATAGTAGGTCACTTCTGGGATGAGTTAAAGGTAGCATTTGAAAATAGTACCGTCAGAGGGGCAACACTCGGAGCTGCATTAGGGGCATTAATAGGACTTGCTATAGGAGGACCTTTAGGAGCAGGTATAGGTGCAGTTATAGGCGGTGGCCTAGGTGCTGTAGTCGGTCGCTTCTGGGAAGAATTAGAGAAAGCATTTGAAAGTAGTACTATTAGAGGGGCTACACTCGGAGCTACACTAGGTACATTAATAGGGTATGCCATTGGTGGACCTTTAGGAGCAGCTATAGGCGCAGTTATAGGTGCTGGCCTAGGCGCTGTAGTTAGTCGCTTCTGGGGAGATTTAGAAAACGCTTTTACTACAGATGACTCGCATGAGCGAATAGCTAAAAAAGTAGCTGAGTCTTTTTCTAATATATTTGAGAATGCTGAAAGTAGTATTAGAGTTAAAGTAAATGACATTCTTGGCTTATATACAGAACTAGGCGAAAAGAGTTACGAGGAACTCTATAAATTTTATCTTACCAACACTGAACTAACTGAAAAAAGTTGGTCAGATTTAAAAGAGATAACTAGAGAAGCACAACAAGAGTTTTTAGACTTATTAGATACGCATAAACAAGAAGAGTTAGAACTTGTAGCTAAAGCTCATCAAGAAGGAATTATAACTGAGCAATCGAACGCAGATGAATTAACGCAAACGATAATAGATAAGTATAATGAAAGAGCAGAAGCTACTAAGGCGGCTTTTGAAAAAATAAATTCAATAATAGAAACATCATATAATGACCATAAAACCTTAACTTCAGAAGCTTTGGAAGAAATACGTGGTATTTATGTTCAACTCAATGAAGACATTATAGGCGAAGCTATAGAACACAATGAAAAATGGCTAGGTATTGAAGTAGTAGCCTATAGGAATCTTGCTGAATTAGATAATGCAGAGCTTGATGCAAGACTTAAAAGAGTTAAAAGCATGTTTGAAGAAGAGAAGATTGAATTAGAAAAGAGCAATCAAGAGAAGCTTGAGTTAGTCAATGCTTTGTACGCTGCACAACTTATAAGCGCAGATGAGTATAAAAATCAGATACAAAATATATGGGATGAATATGAAGAAGCATATACTGCATTAGAAAAAAGAGAAGCGGAAATAACACAAGACATCTTAAGTCATAAAAAATCAATTTTGGATAAGACAATAGAATGGGTCGAGAATACCAAAAAGGAGTACGAGGAATGGAAAAATAGTGTCAGCCAAAGCTTTAACACTTGGAAAGAAGATACTTTAAGTGCATTTGAAGATTGGAAAAAAGAAACCTACGATGGCATAATAAATTGGTATGATGAAACTAAGACTAAACTAAGCGATTGGTGGAGTGAAACTAAGACTGGATTTGGTGATTGGTATGATGAAACTAATACTAAACTAAGTGATTGGTGGAGTGAAACTAAGACTGGGTTTATTGATTGGTGGGATGAGACATATATAGGTTTCAGTGGTTGGTGGGAAGATTCTAAGACAGGATTCTTAACATGGGCCGAAGACGTCTACAATGATGTTGTAGGCTGGTTTGATGATATGAGGAGTAAAATTAAAAGTTTCTTTGACGACCTGAAGTTCTGGAAGAAGGAAGCTGAGGATACAGGAAGTAGAATAGCGTCTACTAGTTTATCCAGAGGTAGTAGTGGTTTCAGAGTATACAGCATGGACCCTGTTACTATAGGTCACGCTAAGGGTGGGGTATTCAATAAGGAACATATAGCCAGGCTTAATGAACGCAACAAGATAGAAGCTGTATTGCCTGTAGAAAACCCCAGCGCTATGGCTAAAGTACGCCAAGCGATATTCGGCGGTGAACCTATTGAAATATTCAATAAGTTGGTTAACGATATAATTTCAGCGCAACCTAGCCAGATAATTTATGGTGGTGTTCAGCAACCTACGCCTGTGTATGTAGGAACACTTATAGCCGATGAAAGGGGTCTCAGAGAACTTGAGCGTAGATTATACGATATTAGAATAGCAGAGAGACACAGAAGAGGTGAGTGACATGATAGTTAAATTAAATGGTAGAACTATAAAAACACCGCATAGCTGGGAAGTTGAGCGCTACAGGATTAGTAAAGCAGAGCGTGTAGCATCTGGCGATATGGTTATGGATACTATAGCACTGAAAAGGAAGTTTCTTGTAGGCTATACAGAACTATCGGGTCGAGACCTAGATACTATATTAGATATTATATATACAGATGATGAATTTATTAATTTGGAGTATGAAGAAAATGGTAAAATGAAATCAGCAGTAGTATACTGCGGACCTATAAGAGCAAAGAAATACAGAACTAATATGGGATGGTACTGGGTAGATGTTTCATTTAATTTAATTGAAAGATAGGTGGTAGGCGTATGTATCCTACTAGTCAAGAATTTCAAGAAAAAATAAAGCAACAATTCGGTCGTCGTACTTTTGGCAAGGTTCAAATCGACTATACATCGCCTTTCTTAGACCAATCAATTACAGTTACTGCAAATGAAAATGCTAATGTAAGTTATCCCGCCCAAACCGCTGATGCTGTATTAGAGCCCTTTGCCAAAATACCTAGCCTGGACGGCTCCTGGGTGCTGGATGGCAGTTTTGCACTTGCTCCGGGCCCCGACGAAACCGATACGCACCAAATGGGCTGGTGGGGGTCACAATTATCGCAGGCAGACGGAACATTTGTACAGCCGTATCCAACGCTGACAGTGACACACTTCGCAAGGCCTATTCATTCCTTACAGGTTGCCGGTGATAGCATAAGAGACGAACATCCCGTAGACTTCCGTATAGACCTGTATGATTCTGATGATATGCTTCTTTATACAGAAAATGTTTCAGGCAATACAGAAATGGTATGGAGCAAAGCGCTACCTTCGCCAGTGCTAAATGTGGCAAAACAGGTCTTAACAATAATGAAATGGAACCGTCCTAGCAGGCAAGCGAAGATTCTCGAATTTTTTACTTCGATTCAGGAGATATATGAAGATGACGACATTATATCTATTCACCTTCTCGAAGAAAGGGAAGTTAGCCAAGGAAGTTTGCCTGTTGGAACTATTAGTGCAAACGAAATTGAAATAAGGCTGAACAATGAAACAAGAAAATTTGATGCAGGGAATAAGCAAAGCCCTTTGTATCAGACTTTGAGGGTGAACCGAAGAATAAAGGCATGGCTGGGAGTAGAAATTGAAAGGACTTGGGAAGCTTTTTCGAATAAAACTTGGGGAGAGCTTAAAGAAGGGGTGATAACATGAATACAAACAAATGGGGTGATTTGAAGTCAGAGGTTTGGAGAATTTTTAAAAAATGGAGTTGGAATGAACTTAAACTCAAAAATTTAAAAGAATGGCTAATACACAAAGGCATTAGATACAGAATTTTGGATGACCAGTATTATTACAAGATTTTGGATAATCAGTATCATTACAAGGAGCTGGTTTAGTTATGAAACCATTAATATTAGGTGAAACTCGAAGGATAGGTATAGAATTATATAGCATTTTTGGAAGTGATTTTGAAATAGATTTTGCAGAATATGCTGTATTTAATTCAGTACAAGAAATAATTAAAACTGGTATTTGTAGAATTGAAGATAAAAAAATAACTATGTTATTTATTGCAGATGAAATTGGACTGTTTAATGTAGTTTTCACAATTCATATAAAAGATGAAATATTGAAAGCCAAAGTTTCTATAAGGGTGGTGAAAAGATAATGAGGTATACAGAAAACTATAATTTGAAAAAACCTGAAGAATTGGACCCTGTTGATATACAGGATTTGAACTATAATGCTGATGTGATAGATAGTAAGTTAAAAGAAGTTGAAGATTGGGAAGCAGCGCACTTGCAGGCATCAAACCCGCATAGTATTACTCCTGCTTTAATAGGTGCAGAGACACCTGCAGGTGCTCAGGCTAAAGTAAATGCACATGAGCAAAAAGCAGCACCCCATAGTGGGCATGAAACACCATCCGGAGCACAGGCAAAAGCTAATGCTGCACTAGCTGAAGCAAAATTGTATGCCGAAAACGTTGCTACCAATTCTGCTAATAGTGCATTAAATAGTGCAAAAGATTATGCTGATGAGAAAGCTAACCAAGCCGAAACAAACGCAAAAAGTTATGCGGACCAAGTTGCAAGCGATTTGTCTAACCAAGCCGAAACAAACGCAAAAAGTTATGCGGACCAAGTTGCAAGCGATTTGTCTCAAAAAGTGGATGAAACAAGAATAAAAGTTCTTGGTGTAGAACAGGATGTATCTAATATCAGCAAGGTCCTAACCAGTCTAAACCCCAACCAGGAAGCCACACAAAGTGTGAGTGGTTATGGCATTGTCAGTCTCCCCAAAAATGCCGCAAATGGGCAATTTAGCGATGTTGTGGTGAAAGGATTAACAGTTACAAACCTAATTAAAAACGGTAATTTTGAAGAAGGATTAAATAATTGGCTTAATTACGGTACTGATTCTACAGGTTCTATTCGAGAAGAATCTACTGAGTATGCGTTTTTAGGGAATACCTCGTTTAAACTTGTGAGATCATTAGGTACATCCGGTGGTTATGGCAAGCGCCAACTCATCAATACAATACCCAATCATAAATATTATGCTTATGGTTGGTGTTATATACCTAGTGAGGTGGATGTTAATGCTCCATGTGCTCTGATAATAGAGAATCCAAATACTGTATCTTATTTTAAATTAGACTTAAAAGATGTGTGGCAAAGAACATCATTAGAATTTATTGCCAGTTTGAATTCCACTACTTTTATATTAAGTTCTATTACTGGTTTAGATAAGACGGCAGCTGGATATTTTGACGGAATAGTATGTATCGACTTGACGTCAACCTTCGGTGCAGGAAACGAGCCAACAAAAGAACAATGTGACAAAATTTTTACTAACTGGTTTGACGGCACAAAATCTACAATTAGTGCAATGCGGATAAAAAGTATTGGTAAAAACATTATCAATTTGGATGCAGCAAAGCCTAACTCTAAAGTAAATTCTATACGGTTCTATGATGATAGGATTGTTGTATATCCTTCGGGCATAGATTGTAGTATACGAATACCCTTTTATATGGAGGCGGGGAAAGCATATCGTGGGAAGTTGTTACCACGAGGAGCAATGTTTTTTGGTAGTCGTACATGGTTTGTGGATAATATAAATAGAATATCAAATACTTCAAGCAACCCAATAATACCTTTAATTAATATTAAAGGTGCCGCAACATGGTTTTTAGATAATAGAGAAGAGCTTACCCCAATAACGATATATAAGGAAGACGTGATGATTGCTTTAAGTACGACTATACCCGAATACGAACCCTACAAAGAATCTATCGCCTACATCAACGGGGCTGGTGAACTCCGTTCGCTTCCCAACGGCGTTAAAGATGAAGTTAATGTTACTGAGGGGACGAAGGTGCAGAATGTTAGTAATGACTATGCGTTAAAAGAAATTGATTTTAAGTTGCTTAATGATTTTGAGGATTATCAATTAATAGCGTTTAGTATACCAGAGAGTGCTTCAAATACCCCAAGCCTGGTGAATAAATATAGAGTTAATGGATGGGGAACTGCAACGGGTCAATCAGCTGCTAATATTGGTTGTGTTGTTCCATATTCATCAAGTGCATATAGATTGGCGTTTGTTGTTGCCCCAAATACTTATGCAGATTTAGCAGAGGCACGAACAGCATTAGTAGGGACAACACTAAATTATCAGTTAGCTACACCTATTGAGATTCCAATACAGACATCTGGCTCATTAGTAAGTTATCCTAGTGGTACGGTGTATATCGAGCCTTATGTCGCAGATGCCGGAATCTATACCGACAAGATGACCGTATTACATCAAGACTTGCCAATAAAGGCATTGGAAAAGTTATCAAAGATTGACTTTACGACTGGGCTTGAAACCGAGCTTGACGTTAGTGATGCCATAATAGCCGAGGATAAGCTATCCTTCACCCATCCCGACCTTGTTGATGGCGATATCGTATTTTTCGTGTATGAATACGATCGGGAGAGCACGGAAGGTGAGACGGAAATTGAGTATTACGACAGCCGGTATGTCATCAAAGATTCGGTCACGGAAAAATTTTATAAGTGGCACATAGCGGTAGCAGATGGAGTACCATCAATAGAGCTGGTGGAGGTGTAGAGCATGAATGAAATACTACTCAATGCTTTGATAGCACGAATCAAAGCTGGTCATATGACAATTGAGCAAGCACCTATACCTTATCAAGGAGAGCTTCAAGCAAGACTAGAACAAGAAGAATCGGAGGAATGATGCTATGGCGACATGGCATGAAGTGATGTTCAGACAAGAATGGGTACCACTTGGCACCTTCTGGAGCGGCGATTGGCGCGTGCCGGAGGATGGAATATACGCACAGACAATTGGCAGGGATAGACTAGAGCTTTTAAGGAAAAGCACGTATAGTACATCACAGGTGCAAATGAACAAAACTCTCTATGACCTCGCGCAAAACATCCTTCAAGATGCCGGCCTCACAGAAGAAGAGTACTACATTGATACTGAACTACAACAATTACCCGTGCCCTATGCCTACTTTGAGCCGCAATCGCACAGAGAAGCACTTCGCAAAGTAGCTGAGGCATGTTTGGGACAGGTATATTGCGATAGAGAAGGTATTATTCGTATTGAAGGTCCCTCATTCCTGCAATCACAAACAGAACCAGTTATGACAATCACACAAGACGATTACTTCAGGAAAGATAATCCGGTGAAGTGGAGCGAGATAGCAAACTATATTGAAGTAGAAACACAGCCGTTAAGGCCTGATGTAGCACAAGAAGTATACCGTAGTAACGAACCTATATCCATCACAGCAGGACAAACAAAGACAATAACAGTATACTATAACCATACTCCTTGTATAGAAGCAACAGCAACGTTAGAGAATGCTGTTTCTGGTGCGGAAATCACAAAAGCGACATATTATGCTTGGGGAGCTGACATAACCGTCACAAGTACAAATACAAGTACATTTACCAAGCTAGCCGATCCATCTACCCTGCCCACTGGCGCTGGTTATGGCTGTGCTTTTGATCCAACGGGGACGTATCTGGCTGTGGCACATTTCACCAGTCCTCTCATCACGATCTATAAGCGTGACGGTAATACATTTACCAAGCTAGCCAATCCCGCCACCCGGCCCACTGGCGTTGGTCGCGGTTGTGCTTTTGACCCGACAGGGACGTATCTGGCTGTGGCACATACCGCCAGTCCCTACATCACGATCTATAAGCGTGACGGTGATACCTTTGCCAAATTCGACGATCCCAGCACCTTGCCCACTGGCTCTGGTTATGGCTGTACTTTTGACCCGACAGGGACGTATCTGGCTGTGGCGCATTCCGGCAGTCCCTACATTACGATTTATAAGCGGGGTGGTGATACATTTACCAAGCTAGCCAATCCATCCACCCTGCCCACTGGCACTGGTAATGGTTGTACTTTTGACCCGACAGGGACGTATCTGGCTGTGGCACATGGTAGCAGTCCTTACATCACGATCTATAAGCGTGACGGTGATACCTTTGCCAAACTCGACGATCCCAGCATCCTGCCCAATGGCTATGGTAATGGCTGTGCTTTTGACCCAACGGGGACGTATCTGGCTGTGGCTCTTTCCACCAGTCCTTACATTACGATCTATAAGCGTGACGGTGATACCTTTGCCAAACTCGACGGTCCCAGCACCCTGCCCACTGGCTATGGTTATGGCTGTGCTTTTGACCCGACAGGGACGTATCTAGTTGTGGCGCATTGGGACAGTCCTTACATTACGATCTATAAGCGTGACGGTGATACCTTTGCCAAACTCGACGATCCCAGCATCCTGCCCACTGGCAATGGTTATGGCTGTACTTTTGACCCGACAGGGACGTATCTGGCTGTGGCGCATGGCAGCAGTCGCTACATTACGATTTATAAGCGGAGTGGGGATACATTTGAGCTTGTAATTAATGCTAAACCTTTGAAGGTACTAAACAAAGAAAAGGCTATTGCCAAAGATAATGCAAGTATAACAGACAACGGTATGCTTAAATACACATTCCCTGCAAATTCTCTTGTTCAAACCAGAGAGGTAGCACAAAAAATAGCAGATACACTTTTGGCATACTACAAAGATCCCAGGCGGGACGTTGAGGTAGAATGGCGAGGTAATCCTGCATTGTTATTGGGAGATAGAATTGCAGTAATTGACAAAAACGAAACGAATGAATATTACGTGACAAGGCAGGAATTAGAATTCGACGGGGCACTTCGAGCAAGATTAAGCGGAAGGAGGGCGTAAAATGGCATGGCAGACACCTAAAACGAATTGGCGAGCGGCAGATGTGGTTAGTAAAGATGATTTTAATCGGATTGAAGGTAATATTCAGGAGTTGCAAAATACAAAAGAAACGCCTGCTGGGGCTCAGGCGAAGGCTAATATTGCTGAGACTAACGCAAAAAACCATGCTAACAGTTTAGTCGGTACGCTTTCTAATCTATTAACAACAACAAAGAATAACGTAGTGGCTGCAATAAATGAGATATTCGGAAATTATGCCCAACATGGCGTAACAATGGGTCATGAAAACGACCTTTATATCGCCAAAATTAGGTCGCTTTTTGAATTTACTCCTTTAGAAGCGAACTATGGTGGCATTATTGAGGCTATAGCTATAGACGATGAATTTGTCTATGTTGGCGGGTTAACAACCCAAACTGTAAGAAAGTTGAGGAAAAGTGATTTATCACAAGTAGCAGAAAGCGCAAACTATGGTGGCATTATTGAGGCTATAGCTACAGACGATGAATTTGTCTATGTTGGCGGGAGAACAACCCAAACTGTAAGAAAGTTGAGGAAAAGTGATTTATCACAAGTAGCTGAAAGCGCAAACTATGGCGGCATCATCCATGCTATAGCTGCGGATGATGAATTTGTCTATGTCGGCGGGGTAACAACCAAAACTGTAAGAAAGTTGAGGAAAAGTGATTTATCACAAGTAGCAGAAAGCGCAAGCTATGGCGGCGACATCCAGGCTATAGCTACAGACGATGAATTTGTCTATGTCGACGGGGAAACAACCCAAACTGTAAGAAAGTTGAGGAAAAGTGATTTATCACAAGTAGCAGAAAGCGCAAACTATGGCGGCATCATCTATGCTATAGCTATAGACGATGAATTTGTCTATATTGGCGGGGTAATAACCCAAATTGTAAGAAAGTTGAGGAAAAGTGATTTATCACAAGTAGCAGAAAGCGCAAGCTATGGCGGCTCTATCCGGGCTATAGCTACAGACGATGAATTTGTCTATATTGGCGGGGCAACAACCCAAACTGTAAGAAAGTTGAGGAAAAGTGATTTATCGCAAGTAGCTGAAAGCGCAAACTATGGCGGCTCTATCCGGGCTATAGCTACAGACCATGAATTTGTCTATGTGGGCGGGGGAACTCAAACGGTAAGAGTCATAGAACACCACGATCTAATTCAGATTATAAGGAGGTACCAATAATGATATATGTGTTTGAGGGTGGAAGCAGATGCCTTGCTTACAGCAGAAGGCTATGCGGATGTGATTGTTTTTGAATAACTAATACATTTATATACCTAAAAGATAAAACCCCTTTAGAAGTCAAATTTGGGCTTCTGAAGGGTTATGGAGTAAAGAGCGAGTTTACAATGTCGTGGGAAAAGTTATTACGGCAGAAGAATACGAAGAGATTACAGGAGAGCCGTATATCGCATAAGGACGATTAAGCGTCTTAACAAAACGCCTCCGGGACGTAATTTTTATGCCCGAAAGGGGGTTTTTATGGAGGTGGAGAAATGTCGGTATGTACAGCCCATGAAGATATGAAAGATCAACTTCGGGACCACGAGAAGCGCATCATAGCTCTGGAGAAGTCAAACGCTGAATTTGCAATCAGGTTGCAAAATTTGATTGAAAAAATCGACAGTCTCACAGGCTGGATAAAAGCCCTTGTCGTTAGTATTGTTGGCACTGGCGTGGGCTTTATCATCTGGTACATTCAGAGTCTGCCGAGATAGGGGGGAAAGCGAATGAATCTGCAGAAGCTGATACTCACTAAAAACGACTGCTACAAGGCCGGGCGCAAAATCAAAGTGCAGGGCATCATGGTTCACAGTACCGGCGCGAATAACCCGTGGCTGAAAAGATATGTCGGGCCTGATGATGGCCTATTGGGTAAGAACCAGTACAACAACCACTGGAACCAGCCCAGGCCAGACGGCCAACAAAAATGTGTTCATGCATTCATCGGAAGGCTCAAGGACGGGGGTATTGCCACTTACCAGACGCTCCCCTGGGACCACCGGGGCTGGCACGCCGGCGGCCGAGCGAATGACACGCACATTGGTTTCGAGATCTGCGAGGACGGGCTGAACGACCCGGCCTACTTCGCTGCTGTGTACCGGGAGGCCGTGGAGCTGTGTGCTTATCTTTGCCGGCAGTTTGGCTTCCCTGAGAAGGCTATCATTTGCCATGCAGAAGGGGCCCGGATGGGTATCGCATCGAGCCACGGGGATGTGCTGCACTGGTTCCCGAAGTTTGGGAAGACCATGGATGATTTTCGGGCCGACGTGAGGAAAGAGCTATTGAAAGGAGGGGCAGCAGTGTCTGACAAAAACGTGCCCAGCGCCTGGGCCAAGGAAGCCTGGGATTGGGCAAAGAAGGAAGGGCTGTTAGACGGCACGAGGCCGAAGGATAACCTTACCAGGGAAGAATTTGCCGTTGTACTAAAAAGGCTGGTTGAGAAAAAATGAAGTTTTCCAAGGTAATTGTATCACTGGTAATATTACTCAACATTATCTTTACGCTTGCGGTGCTTTATATTTTTTATCGTGTTGGGACTGAGCCAACTGCATTAATTGCCGCTTGGTTTAGTTTTACCACTGGTGAGTTGTGGTTCCTAGCTGGAATTCGTAAAAAGAAAATGGAGGGTGATATTCATGAATGAGTGGAAAAGAAAGCTGACTTCTAGAAAGTTCTGGGTAGCCGTAGCAAGTGCGGCTTTTATTGTTTTATCGGATGGGTTAGGGCTGAACGTAGACAGCGAACTATATTGGAAATTAGTTGCGTTGGCTTTGGGCTACATCTTTGGCGAGGCAGCAGTGGATATTGCCAGAGCAAAGAAAGAGCACCCCCCGGCGTAGGCCGGGGCTTTTTAATTAACCCTTTACGAGTCCGTGTTAATAGGTCTAATATAAAACCCTAGGTACACTATCACGGACTTATAATAAAGGTCTAGGACGTGTTACAAGTATAATTATACCTTTTTATCTGTTTCTTCTTATTATATAATAAGGGGGTAAGATGTTGCAGCACCCATTGGTATTTTATTTTTCCAAGGTAAGCTGCGAAGAAAAGTGATATAATAGTAGTGAAAGGAGGA
>Ga0209537_1001736_pt1 | contig 23691 bp, 16 predicted proteins | sample BioPla4DNA1_FD_187698 | JGI IMG/M metagenome (GOLD analysis project Ga0209537, IMG submission 187698) | Biogas fermentation microbial communities from Germany - Plant 4 DNA1 (SPAdes) (version 2) | ecosystem: Engineered > Bioreactor > Anaerobic > Digestate | place: Bielefeld, North... | reverse complement strand
TGGCTTACCGGCTATAAAAAGGGACAGCTTAAACCTAGTACTTATGAGAGTTACGAAACGTTGATTAATGTTCACATTAAGCCTGGTCTTGGGAAAATCCCGATAGCGAAGCTACAGGCCAACATGTTACAGTCTTTCTATAATGAGAAGCTGGAAAAAGGCCGGGCTGACGGCAAAGGCGGACTGTCAACCCGGATGGTACGGTACTTACATGTTATTATCCGTCAAGCCCTGCAGCAAGCCGTCAAAGAAGGACTGCTGTCCAGGAACGTTGCGGATGCTACAAGTCCCCCTACCGTCAAGAATAAAGAAATGCGGCCCTTGACCGAAGAGGAACTGCTTAAATTCTTTGAGGTAGCTAGAGAGGACCGGCTTTTTGCAGCTTACGTCTTGGCTGCGACAACCGGCTTGCGGCGCGGTGAATTGCTGGGCTTGTGTTGGGATTGCGTTGATTTGGAAAACGGAGTTATTACTGTCCAGCGCCAGCTACTGGTCTTAAAAAATGGTCTGTCCCTGGAGGAAACAACCAAAAGCAAAAGCGGAAGAAGAAGCGTTGTTTTACCCGACGATACGATAAGGGAACTGAAGGCCCACAGGAAGCGGCAGGCGCAAGAAAAGCTGCTGATGGGCGAGGCTTACCAGGATAGCGGCCTTGTGTTCTGCAAGGAGGACGGGACCCCCCTAGACCCAAGGGAATTTACTAAACGGTTTCAACGACACTTGGAGAAGGCCGGATTGCCAAAAGTACGGCTGCATGACTTGCGGCATACACATGCTAGCCTATTGCTGGCCAGAGGCGTACATCCTAAAGTTGTACAGGAACGGCTAGGGCACAGTAGCATAACAATGACCCTTGACCTCTACAGCCACTTAACCCCCGGCCTGCAGGAGGCGGCAGCGGCTACATTGAACGGCTTGCTAAGTAAAGAAAAAAGCCCTGCTGATATGCAAGGCAGTAACTAGGTAATATTGACCTACAATAGCAGGGGTGCAGCCCTGCTATTTTTTTGTACCCAACTGCATTAAAATTGCATTACTGAGGCTATTTTATAGTAAATTCCAGGATTTACAAAAACCCTGAAACCCTTGACTTTTCTTGAATGGTGCGGGTGAAGGGATTTGAACCCCCACGGTTGCCCACCGGATCCTAAGTCCGACGCGTCTGCCAGTTCCGCCACACCCGCATAAATTCGTTCAGTGACAACAACCATTTTACTATGGGTCATAATCCCCGTCAAGGCAGGACGGCCATGGCTCCGGCGGGTAAGATTATGTGGGTAAACTCCCGCGGTATTTATCGTCCGATCCCCGATTAACCAGGCGGCGGGGTTAACTGCTTGGGAGCAGAAAGCGCATATCGCCGGCTTATGAGTGCGATATTGTAACGAGCCGTTCCTTCAACCAACTTTGGTTTACGTCCTGGACGGTTCATTTCTCCACCGCAGGTGAAGTATCAGCATTCACGCCTGGAAGCCGTAGATACCGGCCGCCGTTCGTCTGCGGAAACGAGTCCAGGGATTGGCATCCCTGGACCCGCAGGGCTTTTCCGCCGGAACCGGGGATTTACCTACCTTTAAAATTTGGCTTCCGCTTCTCCAGAAATGCCCGAGCCCCTTCCCTAAAGTCTTCGGATGCCCAAGCCTGTACCTGATACAGGTTCTCCAGTTCTGACTGCTGATGCCAGTCATTAACCATGGACTGGCGCAGGAGCTTCTTATCCAGTCTGACAGCAAACAGCGGCCTGGTTACCAGGCGGTCCGCCCAGGCCAGGGCTTCGGTCAGGGTTTCCTCATGCGGTACCACCTTGTTTACCAGGTTTAATCTCAGGGCTTCTTCGGCGCTTAGCAGGTCCCCAAACCATAAGATCTCAGCCGCCTTGTTGTAGCCAACCTTGCGGACCAGGAAATACGTATTTCCCCCATCCGGGCAGAGACCAATGTTTATAAAGTTAAAACCAAACCGCGCCTTGTCCGAAGCAACTATCAGGTCACAGGCCATCATCATGGAGGTAGCAGCACCGGCTACGACTCCATTAACGGCTGCTATTACTGGTTTCGGCAATTCGTAGATGTCACCGATCATGCCGGTGGAAGCATCGTACTGTTCCTTGGCCTCTATTGCAGTCTGCGGTCCTCCCATAAGTGAGTTTATGTCCCCGCCGGCCGACCAGGCATTACCGCTTCCGGTGATAACCAGGACCTTAATCTCGTCGTTCTCGCGAACCGTCTTGACTGCCTCTTTAATATCCAGCAGGATCTGGTCATTAAATGCGTTCAACTGCCGGGGACGGTTCATCGTAAGGAGAGCTACCCCGTTTTCCCGCACCTCAAAGTTAATGGTTTCCCACACTCATGTTCATCCTTTCTTGATTTGTTGAGCTCAAACCGATAAAAATATCCGGCCGTGCATATCAATATAATAAACCTAATTCGACCACTTCCGGCTCGGTTCCTTTTTTATACCAACAGTAAGCCCGCAATGAACTTAAATAAGTCCCGGCACTTTGATGTCCTATAGTATTTGCGGCAATAATAAAGCCGAGTTCTTCGGCAACACTCTGAGTTGAAAACAACAAACAGGGGAGTAAGCAAATACTGAGCCACTCCCCTGTTGGATCTTCAAACAGCTTAATTTACATCAGGATAACAATTAGTCAACCTTGATGCCGGCGATCTGTTTCACCATGTCCTTTCTCTTCTTAATGTCATACTGGGTGGTAATCGCAATCTGTTCCATAATCGGGGATCCTCCGCCATGGTAGTTACCATAGTTCATGGAACCGCCTGAATGTGAGCAGGTGAAGTCAATAAACTGGAACCAGAACTTGATCTGATCATCCACAGGTATCTTGGGATTCCTGTTGAGATATTTCCGGAGAAGGTCTTTGATTTCCGGATTTTCGAAGTCCCTCTCCTGTGGGAAGGTAGCAGGCAGTCCGCCGGCTATATTACACAGGATTTCCTGCTCATGGAACACAGCCTCACCGGTCAAGCATCTTCCCACATTGGCGTAAATCGAATTCGGGATATAGCTGCCGGGTCCGTAAGGGACAAAACCTTTGCCGGGCATGTAAACTTCAGGTTTTCCAAGGTCGGAAGCTGTGTAACCTGCAGCATATCCAAGTTCACCCGTCATAATCAATTTGGCCAGCATCTCTCTCACATGAGAGGTCTTTTCAATTCCGTTAATCTCAGCCGCATTGGCCGCCAGACCCAGAACATAGTCGAGGCAGGCAGGTTTGCAGCCGGAATAGCTGTGACGGTGGAAGAGCGCAAACAGCAGTGCAGCTACCCCGCCATGCTGGGTTTCACCGCAGAGAAAAACGCGTTCCCAGGGAATAAACGTATTATCAAAGATGATGTAAGAGTCAGTGTATCCGGAATCAAATCCCCTCTTGAAGATTTCCCGCGGATGATTGTTGTGGAACGAAACTACCTGCTTGACTTCCGGATGGTCCGAAGGAACAGCAAAGCACACAGCATATTCCTTTTCGTCCGGCATCAGCGCACGGTTGGGAACAACCAGAATCTCATCGGAAATGGAAGCTTCCGAGATATGAACCTTGCAGCCCCTTACCACTATTCCGTCGGCCCTCTCCTCAACTACCCGTACATACATGTCCGGATCGGTTTGCTGAGACGGTCTTTTCAGCCTTTCACCCTTTTGATCGGTCTGGGCACAGCTGGCAACCAGGTCGTTCTTCTGGAAGTATTCCAACCACTTGAGCCAGTTCTGGTAGTAATCGGTCTTCCTATCGGGGTTCTTGGATGCTTCGTAAGATACTGCATTAATCGCGTTGGCAGCATCTATACCCATACATCTCTGAATGCACTGTCCCACTTTGTTACACAGAGCTCTGGTCATATCCTGCTTCTTGTGCAGGTCCTCTGTATTCTGGTGAATGTGATTGAAGCGGTTAATGGTCTCGCCGGTAAGGTGAGATGTAGCAGTGCAAAGATCCTTGAGTTCCGGGTCCCAAGCCGCATCAAAGGTCAGCCCCATAACATTTATGGCGGGCTCTTGGAAAGGATGAAGCCGGTCAATTTTTTCGCCATTGAAGTACAGGTTATTGTACTTCTTGCGCAATCCCTCAATATATTCCGCTTTTGTCCTCATTAATAAGTCTCCTCTCCCTAATTTATTGTTCATTCTTATTACATAATATCCTGTTAAACCGTATTATTCAATACTCTGGTGCAAAATGTTTACAGTTGATCGTTAGGATCCAAGCAGGTTCATGCCAATTTGTGTAGCATATTGTCACACCTAAGCGGGACAGTTCGCCAATGACCTCCGCCAGGTTATAGCCAATAACCAAACCTTCAATTCGGGCAAGTCAATCCGGTCCCCACTTGCCTTCGCCGGAAAACAGGTCCAACAATCCATAGTATCCAGCCTCCAGATTCCAGATATCATGACCACAATTGGGACAGAAAGCTGCCCCCCGGTAGAGGTTAAACAAGTTGCTCTGCCGGCATAACGGACACTCAATCACCTGATGCAGATTTTCATCCTGGTTGGCTATCTTCATGGTTGTGTTGCTGAAAAATGCCAGTTAACACACCTCCTTTGCCGCTTATTTAACTGAGAATGCCCTGCAAAGCTGTTTTTTTCTTGATTCGACACATTATGTGCTATTTCCTGTTTTTCCTTTGCTTCTTAGCTGTTTAGGGGTTGTAATAAAAAGGATTTTGTCGAACTTGATAACCGGCATTTAGATACTGGAATTAAATGGGCAGGATAAGGTTGATGATTTAAGTAAGAGGGGTTCCATAATGGTATGGCTCCGATGCCGCTGCCCGTATCCACGTTTTGCGGCCTCCCGGTTGAAACACATTACGCTCCTGTCATCGGTTCTTACTCAAAAAGATGGCGGAATCGCCCGTAGCCCTCCTTCTCCAAATCCTCCCGGGGAATAAAGCGCAGAGCCGCCGAGTTGATACAGTACCGCAGTCCGGTCGGTGCGGGTCCGTCGTTAAAAACATGTCCCAGGTGGGAGTCTGCCTCCCGGCTCCGCACTTCGGTGCGCACCATACCGTGGCTGTAGTCTTTCCTCTCTTTAATATGATCCGGAGCCACCGGTTTGGTGAAGCTGGGCCAGCCGCAGCCGGCGTCGAATTTGTCAAGGGAACTGAAGAGCGGTTCCCCGGAAACAACATCAACGTAGATCCCCTCGCGCCAGTTGTCCCAGTACTCATTATTGAAAGGCGGTTCGGTGGCATTTTGCCGGGTAACCTCATACTGCAGCCGGGTAAGCTTTTTCTTCAGATCTTCCTTCCCCGGTTCTCTTTCCCGCCCCCAGATCTGATTCAGGGACCGTTGACGACCTGAGGCCTCCCGGTAGGCCGCATAGCGCAGCGGTTCCTTGCGGTGGTAATCCTGGTGGTATTCCTCCGCCGGATAAAACCTGGATGCGGGGAGAATCTTAGTGGCTATCGGTCGATCGAACCTGCCGCTCTGCTCCAGGCTCCGTTTGGACAACTCCGCCTGAGAGCGCTGCTCTTTATTATGGTAAAATATGGCGGTACGGTAAGAACTTCCCCGGTCGGCAAACTGCCCCCCTTCATCAGTAGGATCGATCTGACGCCAGAAGGTATCCAGCAGCTCCTCATAAGTGATGATCCGCGGGTCATAAGTGACCTGGACGGCTTCATAGTGTCCGGTCTTTCCCGAACAGACCTCCTCATAAGTTGGGTTTTCAGTCTTTCCACCAGTATAGCCGGCCACCACCGCCTTGACTCCTTCAAGCTCCTGGAAAGGGCCCACCATGCACCAGAAGCAACCCCCGGCAAAGGTTGCCAATTGCCGACTGTCATTATCGGACGCCACAGTTAATCACCCCGTTTGCCCATTTATCTCGCCGCTCTACTTATAGCATGTCCAAGCGACCGTTTAAGCTGCATGTTTTTTTGCAGGAGCCAGTTTATTATAAGGTTATAATTATACTCGGTATATGTATACCCCCATGATTCAAAGGGCTGGTGGCCTTAAGGCTATTTGAACCGAACTCGGTATCATCCGTTGTGACCTGGATGCATCTTTGGCGCGGTGGACAGCGGGACAACACGCGACCGAGTCTTAAGCATTTTGTGCCCGGCGGAAAGAAACTCCCGGGATATTAGCATGGCGGTGTAAAAAAGCAATCACCGCCGCCTTCCAAGCAGACGGCCGGTTCGGGAAGCAGCGTGCATATCGGTTCTTTCGTCCCGGTGCTGTTCCGCTTTATGAAAGAAACCGTTTCTTTCTGCGTACTACTAATCAGTGTGGTGGATATAAAGAGACCTTGAGCGGAAGGATGATCAGAATGCGTTGGAAGAAAAACCGGAAACTTATGGCCGCAGTTATGGCACTGCTTTTTGCAGCCTTGACCCTGTCTGGCTGCAGTCGGGATCTGCCAACCGGAGATTCGGATAAGAAAACGGTCCTGGCAGCCGAATTTGCAGCATACCGTGAAGTCCCTGTCAATGCTCGACCGGCCATCGAACCTTATCAGGTTAGCCCCGACCTGTCCAATGTGACCAATCGCGACCAGTTCGAGTTTTCTACAGAAGCTTTGAAGCTTTTGACCGCCAACGGCTTCGTGGTAACCCCGGAACAGATACCTGAATTCTTTATGCTTTACGAAACCAACCGCTATGACAATATCCCCAATTTTGTAACCACCGATGCCATGTTACATAACTACCACCTTTTTTTCAGCCACTTGCTGAAAAAGTTGGAAGCCGGTTATCTCATGCCGGAACTCAGGGCCTTGAACGCCGGCATGATGCAGGAATCGATGAAGCAGTGTGAGGAGCTAAAAGGAACCCCCTGGGAGAATGCCGCCCGACGGAATCTGGCCTTTTTTGCCGTAGGTGCCAGTCTGCTGGATCCGGCAACCAGGATCCCTTCTGTGGTGCAGGATGTGGTGTCCAAGGAGCTGGCCTTGATTGCCAAGCATGATGAGATTGCCATATCTCCAGTCATGAGTATGGGACGTACTGATTTGGATATCCTGGAGGACCTGAAAGAGGACTATACCCAGTATATCCCCCGGGGTCACTACACCAAATCAGAAGAATTGAAACGGTACTTCTGCGCCATGATGTGGTACGGCCGATTGACCTTCCGCCAGAAGGATGCGGATGAAACCCGCTCGGCAGTCCTGATGACCCTGGCTCTAAACGAGGGCCAGAACCTGGCTAGCTGGGACAAAATTTATCAGACCACCAGGTTCTTCGTGGGCAAGAGCGACGACCTGTGCTACTACCAATACGAACCTCTATTGAGAAAGGTCTACGGTGAACGGTTATCTCTCCAGAACCTGGCCGAGGACCAACAGAAATGGGATACCTTTTTCAGCCAGGCGAAAAAGCTGGACCCACCGGTTATTAATTCCATCCCCATCTTTGATGAGACCATCCAACCCGACCGTGAACTGGAGATCAAGGGTTTCCGCTTCATGGGGCAGAGGTTCACGCTGGATGCCGCCATCTTCCAACGCCTGATTTACCGGGATGTTGAGGAAAACAGCCGGGGTGATAGAAGAAACCTGCCCAAAGGTCTTGATATTCCGGCGGCCATGGGATCGCGGGAGGCTTATTCCCTGCTGGATGCAATGGGCGAGACTGACTATAAAGATTACCCGGAAAACATGGAAAAGCTCCGGGAATACATCGGCAGCCTGAAGCTGACTACCTGGACGGAAAACCTCTATTGGAACTGGCTCTACACCCTGCTCCCCCTGACCTGGGAGAAACCTGAGGGCTATCCCTCCTTCATGCGGAACCAGGCCTGGCAGCGCAAGGACCTGGCCACCTATCTAGGCAGTTGGACCGAGCTTAAGCATGATACTATTCTCTACGCCAAACAGGTTTACGCAGAGATGGGAGGCGGTGCGGAACCGGAGGATGACCGTGGTGGATACGTGGAACCAAATCCTCATCTATTTGCCAGGTTGTCCGCCCTGTGCGCCATGACCCGGGACGGACTGGCATCGCGCGGACTCCTGGAACAGCGGGATAAAGATAACCTGACCCGCCTGGAGACCCTGGCCCTTTCCCTGAAAGAAATCGCGGAAAAGGAATTGAACAACACCCCGCTCTCTGATGACGATTACAACCTGATAAGAACCTTCGGCGGACAGCTGGAGCACTTTTGGATAGAGGCCCTGAGAGATGAAGATATCGAGAGCCGGTCCCAGGTCTGGGAGAACCCCTCGGCCTTGGTGGCGGATGTGGCTACCGATCCTAATGGTAAGGTGCTGGAGGAAGCCACCGGCATGGTCTGGTCTATTTACGTTATCGTGCCGGTGGACGGTGAGCTGCGGATTGTCCGGGGAGGGGTTTATTCGTATTATGAATTCCCCTGGCCGATGAACGACCGGCTGACCGATACCAAATGGCAGGAAATGCTGCGCAGCGGGCAGGCTCCCGAGCCTCCGGGTTGGATAAAGTCTTATACGGGAACCGTCAACAGCCAACCGGTTTTTTAACAGGAATCACGCGGTTCTGTTGCAGCGTTCTGCCGCATGATTTCAAAGGGGTAAGCGCTGTTCACCAAGCAGGATACATCCTGAACCGAACTGATTCCCCGATAACGGGTAAGCACGAGGGGAGAGCATGGCTCGCCGGCGCGATTTTCTAATGAAGGTATTAACGATAGCAGGAATGGCTGCAGCTTTGGGTTTGGTCATTATCAGTCTTCCCCGACCCTGGCCGGTGGCCGGTGCGGGGATTTATACCTTGATTCATGACCTGGATCAGGATGGCCAAACAGAACTTTATCTCCTGTCAAACCAAGGGCTGATCATTGCGGCCGAGAAACGGATAATATGGAGGTCGCCCCCCGACTGGCGGGTGGCCTCTATTCATGTAGCCGACGTCACCCATGACCGGCGGCCGGACCTCTTGCTGCTGGTCTGGAAAAAGGGCAGTTTTGACCAATCACGCCCCTTCTGGCATACGGGACCAGACGCCAGGTTCACCTGTCACCTTTATGTCTTTAACCTGACGAACCGGCACCAAAAACCGCTCTGGATGTCCTCCGCCCTTGACCGGCCCATAGATTCCATAACCATAAAGGATATTGACGGTGACGGCCGGAATGAGCTGCTCATAACCGAGGGTTGCTACTGGTGGCAGCTTTTTAACGGTTTCTGCGGATCAACCGCAGGTGAAGTTGCCACCTGGCGGTGGCAGGATTGGGGGTTTTACCGGGTGGACCGGGTAACGGTAGCGCCCTGACCATAAAAAAGCCCGGCACTGGCCGGGCAGGAAAAGAGAATCATCATTAGTATTAAACAGACTCAAGTATTACTGAGCCTGCATTCCCTGGCTAAACGCCCAACTGGCCTGCTCGTAAGCCTGGGTAATCTGCTCGTCCGGGCTTTGGTACGGCTTGTACCAGCCCTTTTTTATGGCCAGATTAGTCAGTGACTCATGAGACATTATGGACTGGGTTAAGAACTCACTGAACATACGCCGAACCTCAGGCGTAGCCGACTCCAGCGTTGCTGTCAGGTAGGCGGCGGAGGATCCTTTGGCTCCCTGCAGGGTGATATTGGCCAGCATCTCATCCGACAGTTTTGCATCGGAACCCAGCACCGTATTGATAAGGTTCTTCATCATTTACTGAACCCCCCTCGGTATCAGATCGTGGTCGTTGATAAACATCTGCATCTCGCGGATTCGGGTCTCCATAGCTTTAATCCCGGCATCGGACAGGGATTTGAACTCCGGATCCTGGATTACATGATGGGTCACACGCGCCATAGCCAGGGCATTAGCTTCCATCTGCATAAGCTCTCGCAACTGGAGCATCTCGGAAGGTGAAATTTTTTTCAAGGTCCATCTACCTCCTGTTCTGATATAACACTATTTTCCCCCTCGCCCCTTTAACTATGTGCTGTAAAAAATCAACGATTTCAAAAAGTCGCAAGGCCCAGTCATTGGCATAGGCATTGACAGAAACCATCACCAAATTAGGCGTTAAAAAAAAGAGCCCGAAGGCTCTTATTCCAGGCATGGTTCAGCATATAGCAGGTCATCGAGCTGCGGCGCTTTCGATTAAAGGATCTCGACGTTTTGGGCCTGCTCCCCTTTTGGTCCCTGAGAGACGTCGAATCTTACTCGTTGTCCTTCACTTAGAGATCGGAAACCGGTGTTCTGAATAGCCGTGTGGTGAACAAAGATGTCACGACCTTCCTCGCTCTCGATGAAACCATAACCTTTGGCATCGTCAAACCATTTTACTACTCCTATCAAAACTATTTCCTCCTAGAATATATATTTCTGAGACTAGTGTTTCCGAATAGCCGCGTGTTGTTGCACACATATTTATCTATTGAATTAATTTATTGCCATTTATGATATCAGCCCCGCTGCGGGAACACTCCCCCGATCCCGAGTTCCTGGTGGCTGCAGTCTATACCGTTACCCACGCATCCGCAGATATAAAATAGAGACCGGCTTCGATAACCCGGGTACCGGTTAGAGTTTCCCAGTACTGTCGGTATAACCTGACCTGAGGAGAGTAGAACTCCGTAAGCTCCGCCAAACGTTGGGGGTCAGGAACCGCATCCGTCTTGTAATCAACTATCACCCATCCCTCGTCCTCTTCAAATGCCAGGTCGATAACCCCGCTGGTAACTGTTTCCCGGCCATGTGCATCCAACTCACTGACGGTAAACGGCACCTCCGCTAAACGGCGGCGGCTTTTCCTCATCCTCTCCCAGAGGGGCGAGCCCATTACCCCCCTAACCAGGCGCAAGGCCTCTTCCTTCTCCGCCGGATCCCTCTCCTCCACTTCCAGTACATTGGTCACCAGTATATCAAGGTCAGCAGCCGGATCGAGGGCTACAGCCTCCAGAATCAGGTGGATATTCTGTCCCCAATCGGCACCCTTTCCCGGCTCTCGGCTCCGGGGCAGGCTCCGGCCGGCGTCGGCCAGCGATTTGACTGATCTTAAGCTGTAGGTCGCAATGTTTTCGGGGCTATTCGGACCAAAGAAATCCATTCTGGCCTTCAAAAGCAGTTCCCGATCCGGTTCAGGCTCCTCCGCTGTAGGCGGGGGCAGGATGGACGCGGCTTCTTCTGTAGATATATCGACTCCATCCGGCTCAACCAACTGTCTTTCCTGAGGGACAGCCCGGTCTAACGGAGCATCTTTCACCCCGATCTCTTCCAGCTCGTCAGCCCCGTCCATAAAGGGTTCCAGCTCTGCCCAGGGGCTTAGACTTTTCTTCGCCGGATAGGTGCTTATGATCAGGAGGTTGCGGGCCCGGGTGGCGGCCACGTACAAGAGCCGAATCTCCTCAGCCTGCAGATACTTTTCCTCCAGGGCGGCCATATCATCCCAGCCCACCGGCTGGCCCAATACTTCGCGGGTATACTCACCCCGAATCCTCTGCGCTATAAAATACCCGCGATTGTTTAACCGGTCTATATGTACCGTCGGAGGTATTTCAACTCTCCGTCCCGGGTGAGCCAGGAAAACCACCGGGGCTTCCAGACCTTTGGCTTTGTGGAGGTTCATCAACCGAATCTCATCCCCCGAACCGGGGTCCAGATCTATATCCTCCTCCATCCCGTGCTCCATAAGGCTTGCCAGGTAATCGGTTAGAAAAGAGGGAGCGGTATGCCCGGCGCGCTCCATCGCTGCCACCAGTTCCAGGGCCTGCAGCAGGTAACTGGTCTTAAGACTGCCCATTTCCTGAACGGCTGTCCCGGGTATCATGCCCAGTCGATTTATTATCATCCTTAAGGCCACGCTGAACGGCAGCTCATATAACAAGCTGTGGAAGGCCCGCAGCGTATTAAAAACCCAGGTAAATATTTCCCTATCCTCGGTCTCCAAACTGGGAGGCAGCTCCGAGTTGATATGGAACTGCCCGCCTAAGCGCCGCCATCGCCAAAGCTGGTTATCGCTCAGCCCGAAAAACCGTCCCCTCAGAACTGCTGCCAGTTTGACCGGGTCTTCCAGGTCCAGCAGGCCCCGGAGCAGTTTAATGAACTCCTCTATCTCATCCGATCCCGCAAGCCCGCCTCCACCGGACAAGCGGTACGGCAGCTTGATCTTCTCAAGTGCCTGGGCATAGGCATGCATATCCGCCTTGTAGCGCACCAGGATCATGAAATCACGGGGCCGGGGACGTTCATCGAGGCCGGCTTTCATCTCCTCCGGGGTGCGGGCCAGCCTGATCCCCCCATGAATAGCCCAGTCAATCCAGGCGGCAATCCGCCTGGCATCCTCTTCCACAATCTGAATCCGCCTGTGCCGGGGGACCTGGGGTACGGTTAGTTTTTTTATCCCCGCCCATGCCCCCGTCTGCGATTCGCGAACCGTGTCCAACTCCGTAAATCCCGCCTGGAAGGTATTCGCTTCAGCCGGGAAGAGCCGGCTGAAAACCGGGTTGTTCCATGCTCCAATCTCCTCGACTGATCGGAAGTTGGTAGTCAACCGGATCACTGCACCATGTTTTTCCAGCAGCGTTTTTACCTCATTATAGGTATCGATATCTGCCCGGCGGAAACGGTAAATGGACTGTTTGGGATCTCCCACCACAAAGAGGCTGCCCGGCCGCGGAATGAGACGGCGCCAATCAGTCTCCCTCACATCCTGGCCGGCCAGGTAAAACATGATTTCCGCCTGCAGCGGGTCGGTGTCCTGAAATTCATCCACCAGGAGGTGGGTGTACTGTTTTTGAAAGTACCTTCTCACCTCGGGTTTATCTCGTAGGAGGCCGGCGGTGAGCAATAGAAGGTCCTGGTAATTCAGCTTCTGCTCCCGCAGGCGCACCTCCTGGCTGCGGCTGATGGCCGGCAAAACAAATGATACTATATGGTAATGCCGATACTCCCTCCAGGCCCGCAGAACAGGTTCAATAAACTGGCTGCGGAAGAGTTCGTACTCCTGTTTGACCTCCAGAGCCTCTTCGCGAGAGTACCAGCGGTTTTGGGTTATCCTGGGCTCCTTATCCATCAGGGTCAGGAGCTTCAGGAGCGATCGATCATCATCCAACCCCAAGAATTCGCGCCGCTGCAGCGCCCGCTTCAGAGTATGCTGCAGATCATCGTAACCACGGTCGGTCAGCGGCTGCGGAGGTATGCGCATTGCCGCCAAATCCAACAGTGAATCGAGCCTCTCCCGTACTCCGGTCAGGTCCGGAAAAGGCACCTCCACATGGTAAGCCTCAAACTCCGGGTAAAGGGATAAGGCCTGGTAGAAATACCACAAATCTCGGGGTTCCAGGTCGATTTCCTGTAAGGATTCCAGTTTCTCCGGGTGTTTAAGCCTTACCTCCTGCAGGTAATCATTCCACACCCGACGGTGAAACAATCGGTCCTCAAGCTCATCCATCTCCGTAAAACCCGGTTCCAACCCGGCTTCCAGGGGCCGCTCCCGCAGCAGCAGGGCGCAGAAGGAGTGAATGGTACCAATAAAGCACCGTTCAATCTCCCTTAACCCCGCGGCCAGCCTCTCCCTTCTCCCACTGTCCGTCTCCGCCCGGCAGGCCCTCTCCATCTCCAGTTGAAAGCGCGCTTTCATCTCCGCGGCCGCTTTCCGGGTAAAGGTCACCGCCGCCAGCGAATTCATAGTACAGCGGCCCTCCCTAATCAGGTTCACCATCCTGATAACCAGGCTGGCGGTCTTCCCCGAACCGGCCCCTGCTTCCACCAGGAGACAGGTATCTAGGTCGTTGGCAATCCTGTCACGTGCATCCTGGTCTCTCAGTACCCGCTTATTCAATCATCATCAGCCTCCTCCAGGGAACCAGGTAGTCATCGGGGCTGGTTTTCAGGACCTCCAGGGTTCGTGCTACCGCCCTTTTGTAATCACAAACCTCCTTGTAATCGCAGAAACTGCAGGTCTCGCCATCCTCGGCCGGCAGGAACACCCCTTCCCGCAGGAGGTCAAACAGGTATCCCAGGGTCTCGCGTACCAGGCTGCGCATATCCAGGCGGCGTAGAATTCGCCTGCCTTCTCCCCTCTCGGTGGGGAAATAATATCCGGCCATAACTACCCGGGGTTCCTGCTCACCCATTTGCCGCAGGATCTCCTCGGCGGCCACCGCATAGAGCGCATGCTGCACCTGCCGCCCTCGCTTCAGGTAACCGTGCTCCTGATAGCCGTATGCGCTGCCGGTTTTATAATCCCAAACCACAAATCCTCCATCCGCTCCCCGGTCTACGCGGTCTATAACCCCCTGCAGGAGGAAACTCGCCCCGTTCTCCAGTTCCACCCGCACTGGATCGACCAGGCCGTACCCCGCCTTCTCCACCGCACGTGGACCCATGCCGAAGGGGACCTCAAACATCAGAGGCCGGTATCCCGTAAACGCTTCATGCCCTTTGAGGAACAGATCGCCGGCCCGGTAAATCTCGTCGGCTTCCGCTTGAAACACCAGTTCACTGGGTGGGGGAATCCTTTGGGCATAAGCCTCAATCAGTTCATGGGCCATTTCCCGGATCACGTGATGGTGCTGCTGAAAATCCACCGTTTCATTCCGGTCGCCCAGATATTGTAAGAACCGACGGTACAGCTCGTGGAGCAGGCTCCCTCTTTCATGGGGCGGGAGCCAGCGTTCCACATCATATTCCAGCTTCTCGGGCGGCATCACCTGGAGTACGTATTTCATGAAGTAGGCAAAGGGGCAGGTCGCCAGTTGTTCAATAGCACTGCAGGACAATACCCTGCCGTTAAAACGCGGATCCAGCTCTTCCCCGCTCACCTCGATCATACCATCATACTGGGTAAACCTCCCCTGGCGGCGGTGCGTCTCCGCTGCTTCTCCCTGCCTAATGGCCCTGAAGGCATCTCCCGCCAGTACCCTTAGCCTCTGACCATAAGTGAGCGCAGCCTTCAGCCACCATTCATCTTCGGTAAGCGGCATCCCATCGGCAGCAGGTAGAAAACCAACCGGTGGGCCCAGAGCCGCCTGCAGGTGGGAATAATCAAGGGAATGATCCCCCTTAAGCAGCCGGTAGACCTTAAGCATGATTGAAGATGGGAATAATTCCCGGGCTTGCACCGGATCGAAGCTGGAACAGCTAAAAAAAACCCGTCCCCGCCGGGTGGAAAGTCCTACCTCCATCAACATCTCAAGGGCCTGCGGTCCCCGGGCGGCCGGCGGCAAACCGGCGCTGATTTGAAATCGTTCCGAATCCAGCACTATGGGATCCTGCAGCGCCCGGCCCGGGAAAGACCCGGCATCCAGCCCCACCACAAAGGTACATGGGCGATCCGACCAGATCAGATTCCGGTAACCAACCAGGTGCAGGTGCCCCGGCAGGGAACCGCTTCCACCAACCCTCAGGTAGTAAGTCAGGGCTTCAATCCGATGCAGGGCCTCTTCCAGCGGCAGCCTGATCTGATTCATCAGGGAAGTCTCTTTAAGCCGACGGAGCAGAAGCCCCAGTGCCTCCTGTTCCAGCTCATCCTGGGCCGGCTCAACCTTCTGCAGGATGAGGGCCAGTCCCTCTGCCAATTCCTTTAGGCTCACCATCCCGGAATCCATTTCCGGTAGGGCTGCGAAGAATTCAGAAAGTATATCGTGGAGGAACCTGGCTTTTACCACCTGGGTATCCCCACCCGAACCGGGATGGGCGTTATGATCGCCAGCATCCCTGTCCCCCGCTGCACCGCGGGCCAAAACCTCCAATCGCCGGTAGCGTGAACGTCCCCATCCTACTCGTGCCCGGAGCAGGATTTCTTCTACCTCCGACGGGGTTAATGACTCACCCGCAGCCCCTTTCAGAAGCAGCCGAGAATCTTTCAGCCAGGATAATAGGGAGGCCGCCGAAAACTCCTCCCTCACCCATTTTACCAGTCCCTGTAACGCCCGCCCCGGTCTGGTGAACGAGGCCGGGATCCCTTCCATGATAGTGATCCCGAATCCCAATTCGCGGGAGAGGTTAAGAAACGCCCCCCGGTATTCATCGGAAGACACCGCCACCGTCACCTGGTCCAGCGGGATCTCATCCCGATGAATTCGCCTTAACACTTCACGAACCTCATTGGTCAGCCCGTAGGCGTGAAACATCTCGACTGTACCATCATTAAACGGCGGCGGATAAGTGTCCCTGTTGATCCGGGCCAGAAGCTCGCAGTCACACGACGGCTGTGTGCTGAGCCTGGCCGGCAGCGGATCAAGATAGACAACCCGGCCCGGGCCTTTCCCCAATTCGTGGAATAATTGTTTTTCCAGGAGTGACAGTTCCAGAAAACCTGGGATTATGTATATCCCTGGGGAAGAGCCCCTCTTCATTATGTTAACTGCCAGCTTAACCAGTCCCGGCCCGTCTATACAGCTATGGGCGGCCAGGTAATCCTCATAGGCCTTTAGCAGGGCAATAAACTCGTCCCCTTTATCCGCGGCGGCAAACATATCCCTGGTGAGGTCCGCAGCCGTTATCCCACAGTTTCGCACCTCGAAGATGGCTGAGCTCAAAGCATTCACCAGGCCGGGTCTGAGGTGACGGCGCCGGAAGTACTGCAGCCTCCCCTGCGCATCAAGCTCCTGTACCAAGCCTTCTACCACCTGCTGGGCCAGATACGCATTTAAGAACGTTATTTGTTTACGCGCCATTTCCAGGGCAGCTATACCCTGGGCAATCCCCTGGACCGTGGTAGGCCGCAGGTTGATTACGCTCCCTGCCCGGCGGGCCAGCGCCTGATATACTTCGTATCCCGCCAGAAAGGAAGGACCCACCAAGTATTTGTCCTCGAAAAGGTAATCCCGGCATAACGCCTGTAACTCGCTAAGCATGGCTTTCTCCTGTTTATTTCTGGAATATTCCCTCTTAACCAAGTATAACCTGACAGACTGACACCAGGAAGTCACTTGACAGGATCTATGTGATGGGAAAGCGGTCATCAACCGCAGGAATATGACCGGAGTCAGAACCCCGGTTATCTTTCCCCCGGGGTTCCGTCACCGCTCTTTGTATAACAGCCTTGTTTAATACGCCACTTCCGCCCCGGCGGTCAAGCCTTCGGTGATCTCTATGTAGGTACCGTCGGTGATGCCGGTCTTAACCGGAACCTCCTTAATCTTGCCCCTGTCCACCAGCTTCACCGTCTGTGTGCCCTCGGGCGTAGTCCTGACCATTTCCCGGGGGACCAGCAGAACCCCCTTGCGGGTCAGGGTCTGGATGGCAACATCCACCTCATATCCGGGTTTGAGGCTGCCGGTCTCCTCCAGGGTTATTATTACCGGCACCCGCCGCTGCACTATGCCCAGAGCGGAGTGTTTCTCCTCCGCCTGGGGATATATCTGCGATACCTCGCCTACGAGGTAACCCTGATCAACCCCGGGGACGGTCACCAGCACCTTCTGTCCTACCGCAATGTGAGTCAGGTCTTCACCCAGGATATCGGCCTTGACCTCCAGTCCGGTGCCACCTCCCACCACAGCAACCGGGGTTCCAGGAGTTACCACCTGCCCGACCTTGACCGGAAGACTTAAGATCACTCCATCTACCGAACTCTTCAGAACCAGTTCATTCTCCCGTGATGCCAGGTGGCTCCGGGTCTCCTTTAACCCTTGGATCCGGGCGGAAACCGCCTCCAACTGTGCCTCCTGTTCCTCCACCGCGGCCCTGGCACTTTCCGCCTCCAACAGGACCTTCTCATAATCGGTCAGAGAGACTGCTCCGGATTCATACAGCACCTTGACTCTTTCCAGGTTATCGCGGGCATTATTTAGGGCCAATTCCGCCATCTGCAGGCGGTAAGCTGTAGAACGGGACGATGCTTCAGCCTGAATCAGATTCGATTCTATGTCGGTGACCTGGGCCTTGAGTTCCAGGTTTTCCAGTACCGCCACCACCTCTCCCGCTTTCACCTCTTGTCCGACTTCGAAATTTATACGGGCTACGGTGGCGGCCTGCGTGGCGTAGAGGACTGATTCCCCTTTGGCGCGGACGTAACCGACATCTTCCACCGTCCGGGTGATATCACCTGCCTGCACCTTTACCGTTTCCACATCGTCTCCCCGGCTGGCAAATGCCCAGACTACCAGGATAAGGACTACTGCCGCAGCGGCAATGATAGTCTTGTTCCTCCTGCCCCGCTCCATTTTTCAAACCCTCCCCAATCCTAATCGTTGTTTTTCAGCAGCTCAGTTGGTTCAATATGCCTGATTCCCCGGGATGCAAACCAGTGTGCCACCAGCACAAACAGCACCCCAAAAATCGCGGACACAATATAGGTCCGGGGGTAGACCACCACCGGAAAAGTAAAAGCCTCGGTACTTATTGCGGCCACCCACCACTGGCTCATCATGCGCCCAAAGGGCAGCCCCAACAGCATCCCCGGTATTGACTGTAAAAGGGTTTCCCGCAAAAGGAGTCCCCCTACCTCACGGTCACTGAACCCCATCATTTTAAGCAGGGCCAGTTCGCGCTGGCGTTCACTGAAGCCGATAACCGATGAGTTGTAAACAATGGCGAATCCCAGAATGACGGCGAATGAGACCATAATCACCACGAAGTAGATCATATATCCCATCTGTTTCTCAAACCCTTCGAGCTCCCGCTGGCGGCTCTGGATAGAACTAACCCCGGTCATCCGGTTCAATTCCTTTTCGATATCTGCGGCCTTCCCCGGGTCAACCTTCAACATCACCGCGGTTACAATTCGGCTTTCCCTCAAGACCTGATTGGCCTGTTTAAGCGAAACGTAGGATCCGGAACCAATCATCTGGTGGTTTATTCCCAGGACTTTAAGTGATGTCTCCTGGGATACACCACTCTGCATGCGGGTCTCTATCGTCACTTGATCTCCCACCTTGACCCCCAGTTTCTTGGCAGTCATATCATTCATTAAGACCCCGTCCTGTGGAATTGCCAGGAGATCACCATCCTCATTGAAGACTGTTTTCAGAGTTGTACCAGGATTCATGCCCAGCAGTAGATCGTCCTCTTCCCGAACCCCAAAACTTACCCGCACCGGCACCTCCAACAAAGGCTCAGACTTTACGACTCCTTCCAGACGGGAGATATTGAGGATCTCGTATTCCTTCACCGGCTCCGTAAAACGGATCAGGTAATCATAGCTCTTCTCAAAAGCAAAGTGCTGAGTTAACATGTAATCCATGGAATCGTCGGCAAAGAAGGCGATGATCAGCATCCCGGCCGCAAACATTACCCCGACCATGGTAAAGAACGAGCGCCAGCCATTGCGCCAAACGGTGCGGATACTCATGCGCCAGTAGTTGTCGAGTTTCCTCCACAGCCAGGTCCACCGTTCCAGCCCGATCCGCCCTGATACCCGTGGCGGCTCGGACCGCATAGACTCGGCCGGGTTTAGGGAAAGTATTCCGCGAGAAGCCCCCAGCCCCGCAGCCGCTCCCGCTGCCAGGCTGAAGATCAACCCGTAGAAGATGGCCTTGACATTAAGCCCGCCAATCTCCTGGGGCAGGTTAAAAAATATGGCATAGGCCTTGGAAAACACCGAGGACAGCATGATTCCAAAGATTATCCCCAGAACCGCCCCGAGGAGAGTAATCATCATGGAGTAGCCCGCGTAATGCATAACGATACGGCGCCGGTCAAATCCCAAGGCCTTGAGTATCCCGATCTCCCGGCGCTGGGTCTTGATCATCCGGCCCAGCATCACGTACTGAATAACGGCTGCCAGCACCAGGAAAACGGCGGGTAGGCTGCTTGCACTTTTCTGCAAACCCTCCAGTTCAGCATCCAACATAGCATGGCTGAGTTGGTCTTTACGAGGGTAGCTGGCCAGGTTGCCGTATGGTTCCAGGATCTTCTCAACCTGTTCCGCCACCTTCTCCTCGTCATATCCGGGAGCAACCGTAATCAGTACCTGGTTAACCTGACCGGGATAGCCCAAAACCTGTTGGACCTGGTTCAAAGGAGCCATAATGATTCCGAAGCTCTCCGGTTCCGGCATCAGGCTCGCTGCATCCTTCATCGGATAAATAAACTCCGGCCCCCCCGCGGTACCGGTAACAGTGAGAGTCACCTCCCGCCCCTGAGCCGCCACAACCAAGCTGTCCCCGGGATTCAAACGGTTGGCCGCTGCAAACTGAGGATCAGTCAGGACTTCAATCCGGCCCCCGCTCGGGTCCTTATCGAACATCCTCCCTGACAAAAGCTGAATGCGGTTAACTTCCTTGTCTAAAGGCAGGTGGTAGCCGGTTAAGCGAATCGTACCCCGGTCGGCATTTTCCCGCATCAGCGGGACATCCATCTGCACCCGCCCGGTAACCATGTCCACGCCGGATAAGGCCTCGATCCTCTTGATCACCTGGTAAGGAGCGCGAACCACATGGAAATAGTAATCCGCAAAATGATTCTCCCGGTAAAATACATCCCGTGAGTGGTCCAGGTTGTAATAGGCGGTATTCATGGATATGTAAATGGATACCCCGATCATAACCACCAGGGCCACCGCCAAAAACTGCAGCCTGCTTTTACGAAAAGCACGCCATAGCCGGCGACTTAGAACACTCATTACCAGCTTATCCTTTCCGGAGGCAGCGGGTCGGGGTTGGTTATGATCTCCGCCACCTTCCCACTGCGCATGCGGATCACCCGGTCCGCCATATCGCCGATAACCGTGTTGTGAGTGACAATAACGACTGCGCTCCCCAGACTGCGGCTTACGTTGGCCAGGAGGGAAAGCACCATGCTGCCGGTCTGGTGATCGAGGGCACCGGTAGGCTCGTCACAGAGCAGCAAACGCGGGTTCTTGACCATGGCCCGGGCAATGGAAACCCGCTGCTGTTCCCCTCCACTCAACTGGGAAGGGAAATGATAAGCCCGGTCCGCCAGGCCGACCTCCTCCAGGACCTTGGCTACCGATGACGGCGACTCTACCAATTCGGCTGTAATTTCCACATTTTCCCAGGCAGTCAAGTCCGGTATCAAATTGTAGAATTGAAAAACGAACCCGACTTCATGACGCCGGAAACGCCCCAAAAGATCATCCGATACCCGGGTTAAATCTTCCCCTTCATAGATAACCCGACCGGTCGAAGGGCGATCCATACCTCCCACGATATTTAGCAGGGTACTTTTCCCTGAACCGCTGGGTCCAAGGATGGCCAGTATTTCTCCGGCGTTTATTTCCAGAGTAACATCCCGGAGCGCTTCCACGATGACTTCTCCCATAACAAAGTTCCGACTCACGTTTTCAAGGCGCATAAGGGTTTGGTTTTTGCTCTCCATGGCTGGAAGATCCATAATGTTTCCCATCATAACACCTCAATAAAACAACTCATTCTGTTGAACCCTCGCATCGCCGTAAACTGTATCTATTATAATTTATAGGAATTACATAGGGCCTTTATCAACCCCTGCTGGTTTCGTTTGTTAATATTTGAAATAGCCGCCATCCGGCGGTGTTAAAACCATACCCGAACAAAAAAATTATGTAAACAAATTTTCCAAAACTCAACATAAACTTGTTCGCGGGATAATTAGTGTCAGTATACAATACTCTGTTACAGACATACTATTAGCAGCAACGTAAAAGGAGGTGACCAATTAAATGGGTCGAGGTCAAAAACGAAACAAATTGCTTGTTCCTCAGGCTTCACAGGCCCTATACAATTTTAAGTATGAAATTGCTTCCGAACTGGGAGTAGGCCAGGAGATCCAGGGCGATTACTGGGGTAATGTTTCATCCCGGGATTGTGGAGCAGTCGGAGGAAACATGGTCCGCAAGATGATTGCTTTTGCTGAAAGCCAGATGCAGAGCAATCCGCAGGCTATCAGCAATCAGCCGCTGATCGGCAATACCAATTAATAAAGCCTCTTTGAGGAATCATAATTAAAATAATTTCGAAACAAGCGGGCTTTTTTCAAAGAAATCCCGCTTGTTTGCATTAAGATAGGGAAATACTTACAGTTGTACTCCCGCGATGCCCCATAACTATTCAAATAAACAGACTGAACCGGTTACTCTCCAGTATTCGGTAATAACTGATTAAATTGCCGACCTATTTTGCTTGTGTTAACATTAAATTGCCAATAATTACGATGAGGAGGTTAGGATGTTTTGATTCAGAGTAATGCCGATCAGTTTAAGGCGCTCAAAGACAACCCCAATGATGAACCGGTAGTTATGCTTAACCTGCTGAAGTTCAAACCCGACGGTGGATTCAAAACCTATCTCCAGTATATGCGGGAATCAAACAGGTACGTTGAGGGGGTTGGCGGCAAGGTCATATTTCTCGGCAGACCCAACGAGCTGCTCTACGGCACCGAAACCTGGGATTTGTTGATGCTGGTACAATACCCGTCCCGGGCCAAATTCCTGGAGATGGCCAACAATCCGGAATATATAAAAGTTCACGAGTTACGAGAAAAAGCAGCAGAAAAAGCGGTGCTGTACGCAATTGACCAGATACGCTTTCGGGACCTGGCGTCCCAATAACTAATAATAAAGAGCTTCTGAATGGAGGATAAACAATGGCCGAGTTACGCGAAAGGTTTATTGAAACCAATGGAATTCGACTCCATGTAATGGAGGCCGGTCCCACAGATGGACCTATGATCATGTTCCTGCATGGCTTTCCTGAATTCTGGTTTGCCTGGCGCAAGCAGATCGGTTATTTCGCCGACCGGGGTTACCTGGTAGTGGTTCCCGATCAGCGGGGTTACAATTTAAGCGATAAACCGGAAGGGATAGCTTCCTATAAAACTGATGAACTGGCCAAGGACGTGGTAGGCCTGATTGATTTTTACGGCCGAGACCAGATTTACTTGGTAGGCCACGACTGGGGCGCAGCTGTTTCCTGGTGGACAGCCATAAAATACCCGGACCGGATAAAGCGCTTGGTGATAATGAACGTCCCCCACCCCAAGGTTATGAACCGCAATATGTTGACCAATCCCAGACAGATGCAGCGGAGCTGGTATATATTTTTCTTCCAACTCCCCAATGCCCCCGAGAAGCTTGCTTCGGCCAACAATTTCGAGTGGCCGGTCAGCGTCCTGGCAAAAACCAGTAGGCCGGATACTTTCAAGCCCGAAGAACTTGAGGAGTACCGTAAGGCCTTCGCCCAACCGGGAGCCTTCTCCGCCATGGTCAACTGGTACCGCGCTTCCCTGCAGTGTCGTAACGAGCCCCCGGCAAGTTTCCGTGTCACCATGCCCCTGCTGATTTTGTGGGGTTTGGATGATGTAGCCATCATCCCGGAGCAAGCTGACGAGAGCCTTGAGTACTGTGATCAGGCACGTTTAGTAAAATTTGACTGTACCCACTGGGTCCAGCATGAGGAAGCGGACAAGGTAAACCAGTTGATAGAAGAATTCATCACGGAGTCATAAATCTCAAAATTTATTGATGAACACCAAACAGGGATAGTCCCTTTTCTTCGGACTATCCCTGTTTGCACTTTACATTACCTTTCATATTTCCCCTGCGGCATTGGAACACATCCACTTATATCCCGAAGCACAATTAATCATTATATTGTTCAAAATGCTCGGGTTATTCTGCATTGCGATAATTGCTTAAGTTGAGTTAAGTCCATATAATTGTGTAAAATGAAGAGCCATAAACAAGGCCTCTGGTTTAGAATGGTAAGTGACGAAACAAACCACAACCGGAGATGACCTTGCAATGGCTCAATACCATGTTACCATCGACTCAGAATTACTTCAGCATCTATTTTTGTCGGATGCCAAGGATTCCAGTGTATCAAAACTGCTGGAATCAATCCTGAATCAGATTTTGGAG
>Ga0209537_1001720_pt1 | contig 23878 bp, 21 predicted proteins | sample BioPla4DNA1_FD_187698 | JGI IMG/M metagenome (GOLD analysis project Ga0209537, IMG submission 187698) | Biogas fermentation microbial communities from Germany - Plant 4 DNA1 (SPAdes) (version 2) | ecosystem: Engineered > Bioreactor > Anaerobic > Digestate | place: Bielefeld, North... | reverse complement strand
CTTAATGTCCAAGATGTATTGTAGTCCTACAACCCAACCTCCACCTCCGCAAATTATATCTTGACACTTATTCAAATACACTATATAATATTCTATTTACTGTTTGACAGTCAGCCGGACATATGTTATAATATATAAGCAAATCTTGTCTGGGGTGATAGAGTGGCAGCAACAAATGCAATTGCACAGATCAGGCGGAATCTGGAATCACATGTCGGACAGAAAATTCGTCTGCGTGCACATCGCGGGCGGCGTAAAACCCTTGAAAAAGTCGGTGTCCTTGAAAATACTTATCCCTCAATTTTTGTGATCAGGGTTGATGAACCAAATTATTACCAGCGTTTATCCTTTTCTTATGCAGATGTGCTGACGGAAACAGTGGAATTAACACTGGTGCATAAAGATACGAACGGCAAAAGAATAAAATTGGCATAAATTCGTGATTACAGCCGGAAAGGCTGTTTTTTTTTGCCTTTAACCGTTCAGTGGACATATTTGCTGCAAAGCTGCATAGATTTGTAAAGGCACACTTTCCGTGGTCGGGGCATATAATTTAGCGACACTTTATCCTTTGCCATACATTAATCAATTTAACAGAAAGGAGGCTGAACAATGGGAAAAGATGAATTTCTTCCCGTGAGGTGCATTACGGATTTGCTTAAGGTAGAGCAGGTAGTTGGCGAGAATGCTTCCCAAACTTCGGTGATCCGGGAAGTTGCCCTGCCCGGAAGGGTGCAGAAGATTACGGAAGTGGATACAAGAATTCTTGATGTCAGAGGACGTGTAATTGAAAATAAAGTAGTTGTTGAAGGGGTAATCCATAAGCAAATCTTTTTTGTCGATGACTCAGGGAAGTTAAAAGAGTTTACCGTTGAAGATGAAAGGTTTGTGCATTTTATTGATGTTCCCGGGGCAATGCCCGGAATGAATGTCCAGGTTCACGCTCGCGTAGAATTTGTCGGACATGATTTCATCCGCGAAATCAAAGATTTTCGTGACAGTGACGAAGACGTGGCAGAAGATGCGGAAACGCTTTACCACTGGGATAAAGTCAGGTCTCTTTTCCGGCAGACGGTCATTTTGGAGATATTCGCCAAGGTAACAGAGAGTATCCAGCTTGATGTGGTTGTGGATGTGCAAGGGGTTGATCCCCGGCATGTAACCACGGAACTGTTAAAAGTTGACAGTGTGATTGGCGAAAACGCTTCACAGGTTGCTGTTCGCAGTGAGATAGATTTGGGCCGCCCTGCCAAGAAAATTAAAAATATTGATGCTCAGGTACAAGATATTGTTGCCCGTGCCATTGAAGATAAAGTCATTGTCGAAGGAGTTCTGCACAAACAGATCTTTTTTGTCGGCGAGAAAAGTGATACTGTATTTGAAGTTTCGGTAGACGAAAGGTTTACTCATTTTGTTGACGTTCCCGGTGCTTTTCCCGGTGCCAATGTACATGTATTCCCGCGGGTGGAATTTGTAGATGTCGATATTGACCCCAATGATCCAAGCCGCGGGAAGCAGACGGCAATTATAGATATTTTTGCCAAGGTAACGGAAACTGTCCAGGTAGACGTTGTAACCGACATTGCCGGTGTCCCCACAGTTAAGGAGCTGCTTAAAGTATCACAGGTGATCGGGGAAAATACCAAGCAGGACAAAATTGTGGCAAACCTTACAGCTCCTGTCCCGGTACGTAAAATAGCGGGTCCCCCGGATACCCGTTTTGAAAATCTGGAGATACGGGTAATTGAGGATAAAGTAATTATTGAAGGCGACCTGGTAAAAAACATTTTTGTTGTCAAAGAGGGTAAACAGCCGGAAGTACATGCATTTGAGACCAGGGAGCATTTTACCGTTTTTGTTGATATTCCCGGGGCGATGCCGGGACATGTGGCACAGGTTTACCCACGGGTCGAGTTTACCGACTTTGAGATTGACCCGCGTGACCATACGCGTATCCGGCAGATAACAGTTATTGAAGTATTTGTAAAAGTAACTGCCTTTATCCAATTGGAAGTTGTGGTCAGCTGTGAAGTTGGGCCGAAACCGTCTGTTACCGTTTATATTGTGCAGAAAGGAGACACACTTTTTAAGATAGCCCAGCGTTTCGGCGTGTCCCTGGATGCTTTGATTGCTGCCAATCCTGAGATAACAGATCCCGATAAAATTTTCCCAGGGCAAAAAATCTTAATACCAAGGAAACCCAAAGGTTAGAGCAGCATCCGGCCGATGCTGCTTTTTTTCTGTGCACAGTAAAAAACTGCGTTATTTTACAGCGTCAACCTATCGCTGCCGCCAGCATAGGATAAACGGGAGGAATGAACATGTCAAATTCTGCAGGAATTAAGAGGACCCTTGCTTTGTTGCATTCTGCAGGGGAAACCGAGTTTACCGTTCCGCTGTCATGTTTGCTTCCGGGGGAGGTAAAAGAGTTTACCGGTCCGGAAGTAACGGTGCTGGAAGCCCGTGCGGCAGCACTGAAAGGGGAAATTTTTACACAAATAGCCCTTCTGCTGGAGACATACTTTCTTGACGGCTCAACGGGACTGACGGAGAAAAAGACCAATGTAATAAATGTAGCACGGCTGCTGCCCGATGAAAAAATACGCCCCGGCAATACGGTGGAGGTCGATGTTGAAGCAACGGTTGACAGGAATTGGCTTCCAAGAGAGGAGATGAATCAGGACAGGCAAACGACGATGCTTGCAGGGAAAGCGAAAATTGCTCTTAAATACAGCGCTTATGCCGAGGAGGAAGTGACTTTTCTAAGACCGGCCGCCGCAGAAGAAGCTGCAGCTGAGGCAGAAGCAATAAAAATCGAAACTATTTTGACACACTTCAAAGAGTTGTTTGACCTCTCTTTGCCGCTTGAAAGCGAGGAAGTGCTTCCCAAGGCCGAAAAGTTTTCCGGCTGTCTTGCCAACCAGCGGGCTACGGTTTTATATAACTGGGTCAAGGTAGAGGGCGACTTGGTTGTGACTGCGGAAAAGGAGAACGGCACTGCTGCGGGAGACAGTTATGTCTTTCCGGTAAAATATTTTGTGGAAGTAAAAGGCGCAAGAGAAGGTATGGATGCGTGTGTAACAGGACAGGTGCCCTTTTTTATCCGGGAGGAGCAGGATGAAAAGCAGCATCTGCTGCGGGGGCTTCTGCGCCTGGAGGGCCGCCTGACAGGAGAGGAAACATTGCAGGTTGCAGCGGAGCGCGGCACGGGTTCACTCTACCATTCTCCGCATGATCATTTTCAGGTAGAAGAAATTGTCAGCAGCGGCTCTTCCCAATTGTTGATTGAACGGCAGATATTTTTCCGCCGTCCTGTCAGAGCCATACGTGAGCCGGTGGATGCCAGGGTCCGCAATCTGCGGCATGAAGTGATTAATAACAAAGTTATAGTGCGTGGCGTTCTTCATAAGCAGTTGTTTGCCGTTGATGCGCACAGCGGTACAGTCTTTTTGCATGAGGTGGATGAAAGCTTCGTCCACTTTGTAGACGTGCCGGGGGCCAGGCCGGGGATGCGGGCGCAGGTAAATGCACATGTTGAATTTGTAAAAGTGGATATCTCCCCGGATAAAGAGTCTGCCCGCCAGGTAGCAATTATTGCCTTTAGGGTTAGAGTAAAAAGGTTGGTAAAAAAAGAGAAAATTTTTAAACCGCCTCATCACCCGCAACCATCACCAAAGAAAGAGATAATTTATATTGTCCGGTCCGGCGATACCATTTGGAAAATTTCCCGCATGTTCGGTGTCCCTATGGAAGCAATCATTGCAGCCAATAATTTAAAAAACCCGGATTTGATATTCCCGGGACAAAAACTTATTATCCCAAAATAATGGAATAAATACTTAACGCAGTGGTTTTGGCAAGATATCTTAATAAGGCAGATATCTTGCCTTTCCTTATGCGGACAGGGCAAATTTTATCGCAGCAGCTGTTTTGCATCAGGCAGAATTGGTGCATATAATTGAGATGTAAACGTTTCTTAATATTATTAATTTTTTTTAAGGAGGCATGCTTTCTTGCAGAAAAAAAGAAGGACAACCCTGACATTAACAATCCTTTTCCTCGCGATTTCCCTCCTGGTCTCTTCTCCTGCAGCAGCCGCACATAACTGCAAGCGCTACAGCCACAATACCGGCTCAGGACTGCAACTGCCTGTCCTGCAGAAAACATATCAGTTAAAAACAGATACAGTTTGGAGCATCGGCAGTGTTTTCTGCACGCCTGCCGGACGTCTGCTGCTGAAGTCCATACCATGCCTGAAGTATATAGTAATCCGTTTTCCCGCACCTGAACCGGCGCCCGAACCCGAGCCTGCGCCGGAACCCGAGCCCGCACCTGAACCGGCGCCCGAACCCGAGCCTGCGCCGGAACCCGAGCCTGCACCTGAACCGGCGCCCGAACCCGAGCCTGCACCTGAACCGGCGCCCGAACCCGAGCCTGCGCCGGAACCGCAACCTGAACCTGAACCTGAACCGGTTGAAGGGCTGAATGAAAGCGAAAAGAAAATGCTTGCTTTGTTGAACTCTGAAAGAGAAAAAGCAGGCCTGCCACCTTTGCAGGTGGATATGGAACTGGTTAAACTGGCCCGCCTTAAATGCCACGATATGATTGAATTGAATTATTTTGCCCACCAGTCCCCTACCTACGGCTCTCCCTTTGATATGATGAGGAATACGGGTATAAAATACCGCACGGCAGGGGAAAACCTGGCCGGCGCACCGACAGTTGAACGGGCCCATACCGCGTTGATGAATTCTCCGGGGCACCGGGCAAACATTCTTAATGCGTCTTTTACCCATATAGGTATCGGAGCAGTCAAAGGCGGACCTTATGGAATGATGTTTACGCAAATGTTTATCGGTCGTTGAAAAACCCGGAGGCAGCCTGCACAAGGCTGCCTTTCCTATTGTCCGTTTTGGCTTTTGCTTAATAATAGGGCAGGCGGACAGGGCTTTAGCGGTTGTATTGCGGTATGAGCAGCATCTTGCCGGGATGGAGGTATTTGGGGTATTTGATTTTATTAAAACTAATCAGCTCCTCCGGACTGATTTTAAACCGCCTGGCTATTGACTCCACTGTATCCCCGGGACGGACAAAATAAACCTCCTTGCCGGTATGTTCCGGTATTTTCTCCGTTTCCTGCCGGTCGAAAATAATAACGGGGGTACCGATAGGTACGAGCGGAAATATTTCTTCTATATCTTCATTGTACATGCGTACACAGCCGGCGGTGGCAGCGGTGTTGATTGTCCAGGGATTGAATGTGCCGTGAATGCCATGGCGCTGATAGGTAAAAGCCATCCAGCGTGTACCAAGCCCCGGATGAGGCTTTGGATTTTTTTCATAAATCTTAAATTCACCGAGAGGAGTAGGTGTTTCGGGCCTGCCGACAGCAATGGGATAGGTTTTGTACAGTTGATTTTGACGGTAAAAAATAAGTTTTTTCATTAAGCGGTTAATTTCGATGCGGGTCATGACCGCCCTCCAAAAATCTTTTAATCTTGCTCTTATATTATGATAATGGCGGTAAAATGCTAATAACCGTCTTTGCTAATTTTTTTTACTGCTTTAGTATAGATATTGCCAGAGTAATGCAAGTAAAAAAACAAATAATATAAAAGACCCTGTTAATGTTCAAAAGGAGTGAGGCTAATGAGTCCGCGGCGTGACAAAATTATGTCCGATGCGCTTAAAGAAGAGTTAGCCGAAGAATTAGGCGTTGCCGATATAGTTCGCCGGGAAGGATGGGGCGGCGTATCATCCCGGAACTGTGGAAATCTGGTTAAACTGGCAATAGAGCGCGCCGAAAAAGCTCTGATGAATGAACAGTAAGGGTTGGGCGTACCGGAAGAGCCGGTACGCCTTTCTCTGTTTGGTGGTGAAAAAAGGAATTTGCATGCTGATGTGGAATAGTAAATCAAGATTTCGCAGCGGCTTTCCAGATTAGGGATAAAAAAGCATGAGAAAGATATGGAGGGACGACGGTGAAAGAGTTACGCACCTTAAATGACGTCAGTGCTTTAACAGTGTCTAAGGAACGTATTTTTCATTCCGCAAGCCATGAAGAGATTCTTGCCGGTGCAACTACGGATATTTACTTTGTTCGCACTTTAGAAATTCTCAGAGCTGCCGATAAGATAAATACGGAAGTTACGGCGGATATTTTTGCCGGAAGAGGCGGAGTTTTATGCGGCATTGAAGAAGTTGCAAACTTGCTTGCAACAAAAAATGTACAGGCCTGGGCTCTTGATGAGGGACAGGAATTTGCCCCCAAAGAGGTTGTGCTGCGTATTAAGGGGAAATACAGCGAATTTGGTATTTATGAGACCGCAATCTTGGGTATGCTGGCCAATGCGAGCGGCTGGGCAACGGCGGCCCGCAGATGTAAAAAACTGGCCGGCGACCGTCAGGTTTTTTGTTTTGGTGCCCGGCATGTTCACCCCGCTGTGGCTCCTGTAATGGAACGGGCTGCTCTGGTTGGCGGAGCAGACGGCTGCAGCTGTATTTTGGGAGCCAAACTGGCCGGGCAGGAACCGAAAGGTACTGTTCCCCATGCAGTGGTGTTAATACTGGGAGATACGCTGGAGGTTGCTCTTTTATATCATCGTATCATGCCGTCGGGAGATCCCCGGATAATTCTGGTTGACACATTTAAGGATGAAGGTGAAGAAGCTTTACGGGTTGCAGAGGCTTTAGGCGATTCTTTGGACGGAATACGATTGGACACGCCGTCTGAACGCGGCGGCGTTACTCCGGGACTGGTCCGTGAAGTACGGGCGCGTTTGGATCAAAAAGGGTTTCAGCATGTGAAAATTTTTGCATCCGGCGGAATTGATGATGAAAGACTGCCGTTCTTACTCGAAGCAGGTGTGGATGCCTTTGGTATCGGATCTTATATTTCACGTGCACCGGCAATAGATATGACCATGGATATCAAAGAAGTGGAAGGCAAACCCATTGCAAAAAGGGGACGCATACCTGGCATTACTGAGAACAAGAGGTTAAGAAAAATACTATAGCCGGGGGTAGCCGTGTATGCCATATGACTCTCAGGGAGAATTCTTTCTGCAACTGCTTGCTGATTATACACTGGTTAATGAAATGCTTATAGGTTCCAGTGCAAAATTGTATCTGAAAAAACTGGGCATAAAATATGGTTATGATGTTGAAGATCGCTATCGCACAACGGTTGGGAACAAAAACACGGCCTTAAGCAGGGAAGAGTTTATCAAAATAGTTGTCGATTTATTAAATCAGCTGGGCGGACAGGTGCAGTGCAGAAAACACACAGAAAGCAAGGTTGAATTTGTCGACTATAAATGCCCCTTTGGATATATGATTATCAAAAGCCCGGCTCTTTGCGAGGTCATAAAGGGGATGATTGGCGGCATAGGTGCGCGGAACTTTCCCTATTGTAAAATTTCTGCCAAGCAGGTACGGGAAAAAGGTGATTCTTACTGCCTGTTGAATATTTTTTTAGCGGAAACCGCAGAAGCAGAAGAATCTCCCGGTGAAATCTACCCAAATGACAGTACTTCATATTTCCTGACACGCAAGGATATTGAAACGGTTAGTGAGGGACTGCTGGCCGAAAGCAGTTCCGGCAGTCAGTATCTCCAAGGTTTAGAGGACCTGAAGCTGGCTCACCGTGAAATGGAAACTGAATATAATCAGTTGCGGGACGAAATATTTTCCGACCTCAAGCTGGGTGTCTTAACGGTGAACAATAAGAACCAAATTACTTATCTTAACAAAACGGCGCAGGAACTGCTTCGCATTGAAAGCCAGTGGGATTCGGCACCCGGCAAGGCTTTTCGGGAAATACTGGAGGAAACCCTTACTCAGAAAAAACGCTTTAATCAACATATGCTACAGCTAATTTTTCAGGATGGGGTACAATATATCTCCGTTAATGCTTCACCGCTTTTTGATGCCGAGGGGAATGTGAGCGGTGGAGTCAGTGTATTTCAGGATGTTACGGAAAACAAGACCGTGGAGAATGAGCTTATACAGATGGAAAAATTCTCTCTGGTTGCCGAATTGGCAGCCGGGACTGCCCATGAGATACGCAATCCCATGACAACACTGCGCGGTTTTCTGCAAATCCTTTGCCAGGAGTTTCAGCCCGATTCAAAGGGGTATGAATACTGCGAGCTGATGATTGAGGAGATTGACCGGGCTAATTCCATTATCAAAGAGTTCCTGCTCCTGACAAAACCTACAGCTCCAAACTTAAAGAAAACGGACCTGCATTTAATTTTGGAGGAAATTTTTCTGCTCATTGAAAGCATGTCCCTTTTGGAAAGTGTTGAAGTTCAGAAGGAATATGCCAAGGAATCCATTTATGTCCAGGCAGACCCCGCACAAATTAAACAGGTTTTTTTAAATCTGGCGACCAATGCCATCCATGCAATGCCGTCCGGGGGACGGCTTACCATTGCTACGCGGACTAAAAAAGACAAGGCAATTATCAGCTTCAGTGATACCGGCTGCGGGATTGAAGAAAAACAGCTGACAAAGGTGTTTGACCCTTTTTATACCACAAAGGAAAACGGTACCGGCCTTGGGCTTACCATCTCATACAGGATTATTGAAAACCATCAGGGTCGTATATATGTGGACAGCATTCCGGGAAAAGGGACGACATTTACCATAGAGTTGCCTATTATTAAAAACGAGCTACAACAGTGAAAAAAGTACGCACCGCACTGCTGCGGTGCGTTTCTTTTTTTACGATTTTAATACAGGCTTGTTCTGTTCCGCAGTCAAATTTTATGTCGTATAGGATGCTGTCATCAGGGAAATTCTATTAACTGCTGTTAAATAAACGGGGGTGCCAGAATTGTCCCGGAATGAAAAAAGCCACCTGGTTATTATCGGCGGTGCTGAAGATAAAAGTGGGGAATGCGAAATCCTCAAACGCTTTTTTTCTTTGGCAGGCGGCAGGAAAGCTGATATTTGCGTAATTTCTACCGCCAGCACCAACCCTGAGACCGGTGCGCAGTACCGTGATATTTTCACGGATTTCGGGGCGGCAAATGTGTCTCTTTTGGCAATACAGAGCAGGGAAGAAGCCAACCAGCCTCATTACCGGAGCAGTTTTGCCGAAAAAACGGGTATTTTTCTTACAGGCGGGGATCAGTTGCGAATAACCGGCATTCTTGGCGGCAGTGTTTTAGGGCAGGCAATGCAGGAAAGCTACCGGCAGGGAGCGGTTGTTGCCGGAACCAGTGCCGGTGCTTCTGCTATGAGCACTACTATGCTTGTAGGAGGAGTTGATGAGGCTACACCCAGTAAAGAAATCATCCGTATGGCGCCGGGGCTGGGCCTGCTTTCCGATGTGGTTGTGGATCAGCATTTTGCCCAGAGAGGCAGGATCGGCCGTTTACTGGCCGCGATAGCGCATAATCCCTATATTCAGGGAGTCGGTATAGATGAAGATACAGCTATTGTCATCAGTGGCGGCAGTGTGTGTGAGGTGATAGGAACGGGGACGGTAGCCATACTGGACGGCAGGCAGTCAAGGCATTCCAATGTTTCCGAGTCCAGCCCGCGCCAGCCCTTGGCCCTTACCGATGTAAAGCTGCATATCCTTTGCAAAGGATACCGGTATGACCTGCAAAAACGCCTGGTCAGCATCCCGCAAGTTAAGGAGGACATTTGACAGATGAGAATAGTGGACCTGCATTTTTTCCCCGGGCGGAACATTTACAGTCACCGTCCGGTTATGAAAATGCTTTTGGATCTTGATAAATTTAAAGAATACCGTACAGACTGCGATCCCTCTTTTACAGGGCGTCTGCTGAACAAATTGCCCGGCCTGCTCGAACATAAATGTTCCCGCCGGCGCAGGGGAGGCTTTTTGGAAAGGGTACGGGAAGGCACCTACCTGGGACATGTGGTGGAGCATGTTTTTCTGGAACTGCAGAGCATGGCCGGAGTCGGCATGGAATACGGCAAGACTTATACCGGCAATGGCTGCATAGTTGAAATAATCAGCGAATATCGCTGCCGGGAAGCGGCGGAAATTTTGGCCAAAACCGCTGTTGAGCTGGTTTACGCCCTTGTTTTGGGCAAGGATTTTGACCTTGATATGGATCTGGATGCGGCAAGAAAAGCGGCTGCCAGGTATTTGCCGGGACCAAGCACAGCGGCTATTTTATCTGCCGCCCAAAAAAGAGCAATACCCTTTCAGCTTTTGGAAAGGGGGTCCAGTTTGTACAGGATTGGCACAGGAAAATACCAGAAAAGGATTATTGCCAGCATCAGCGAGGGTACAGGCTGTATTGCCGTAGACATAGCCTCCTGCAAAGGCCTGACCAAAAAGCTGCTCCGGCAGCAGGGGCTGCCCGTTCCCGAAGGCGAAACGGTCCGTTCTGTGGAAGAAGCTGTGGCAGCTGCCGAAAGACTGCGTTTCCCAGTGGCGGTAAAACCGGACTGCAGCAACCAGGGGAAGGGGGTTTTTCTTAATCTGAACAGCTGCCGGGAAGTTGAAAAAGCTTTTAAGCTGGCCGCTGCCGTCAGCATGCCGGTCATAGTTGAAAAATGCCTGCCCGGCCGGCATTACCGGCTGCTTATTGTCAACGGGAGCCTTGCAGCCGCCGCCGAGAAATTTCCTGCGCAGGTTGTAGGGGACGGCAAAAAAAGCATTGCCGAACTGATTGCCGAGGAGAATAAAAATCCCTTGCGCGGCGAAGGCCATGAAAAACCTCTTACGAAAATTCCTTTTGACAAAATAACCGAAGAAGTTCTGGAGCGGCAGGGACTGACTGCCGGGGCAGTGGTTCCTGCCGGTCAGAAAGTACTTCTGAGGGAAAGCGCGAATCTTTCTACAGGCGGCACCGCCTGTGACGTGACGGAGTATGTCCACCACCGGCAGGCGGAACTGGCTGTCAGTGCCGTTAAAATTATTGGCTTGGATATTGCCGGGGTGGATATTATTATGGAGGATATTTCCCGGCCGCCCGCCGGGCAAATAGGAGGAATTATTGAAGTTAATGCCGCTCCCGGGTTGCGCATGCACCTGTTTCCGGCAAAAGGGCGGAAGCAGGATGTGGGTGATAAAATTATTGATTATCTTTTCCCTCCCGGTAAGCCGGCACGCGTTCCTGTTTTCAGCGTAACCGGAACAAACGGGAAAACAACTACTGCCCGGATGCTGGAATATGCCCTGCGTCACCATGGCCTGCAAACGGGAATGTGCTGTACGGATGGTTTTTATGTAAATGGTATTTTAATAAAAGAGGGGGACCTTACAGGCCCCTCCGGAGCAAATGCCGTCTTAGGGCACCCCGGTGTGGAGGTGGCGGTCCTCGAAACGGCCCGGGGCGGCATTATCCGCCGCGGACTTGGTTATGACAGGGCCGATGTAGCCGTTATCCTAAATATCCGTGCCGATCATCTCGGGCAGGACGGTGTTGAAACGGCAGCCGACCTTCTTCATGTCAAAAGTTTGGTGGCGGAGGCGGTTTATGACACGGGCACGGTTGTTCTGAATGCCGATGACCCCCATGTGCATGAACTTGCTGAAAGGGTTTGGACGCCAATAATATATTTTAGTATGCAGGAGGACAACATCACAGTCCGCCGTCACCTAGGCAACGGGGGCAGGGCTTTATTTTTACAGCGGGGCATGATTCTGGCAGCCCAGGGCAACCGTGTAGTGTTGATCGGAAGAGCCCGGGACTTTGCCGTTACTTACGGCGGCCGGGCCAGGCATCAGACAGAAAATCTTCTATCGGCTCTCGCAGCATGCTGGGCTTTTGGCATGTCCCCGCGGCAGGCAGCTTTTTACCTGCAAAAATTTGCTTCTTCTCCCTGTGACAATCCAGGCCGGGGCAATCTTTACAGGATCGGTGACATTCAGGTACTGGTGGACTATGGACATAACCCTGACGGTTTTGTAAAGACAGGCAGTTTTGCTAAAAAGCTAAAAGCTAAACGGATACTGGCAGTTGTCGGTGTGCCGGGAGACCGTGGAGACCAGTTGATTATGGCGGCAGGCCAGGCTGCAGCCCAGGTTTTTGACTATCTTTTCATTAAGGAGGATGAGGATTTGCGCGGACGCAGGCCGGGGGAAGTGGCTGCGCTGCTGAAGAAAGGCGCCGTTGCCGCCGGCAAAGATGTTTTCTTTATCAGTGTTTTTCGCACAGAAAGAGAAGCGCTGCAGGCAGCCTTAAATGCTGCCCTTCCGGGTGATTTGGTAGTTGTTTTCTACGAAAACCTTAAAGTTATTCAAGCCGAAATCGATTCCTACCAAAACAGTGCCAAAGCGGCTGTACGACCGCAGAAAGCAGGCCGTCCGGCCTTGGAGAGTCCCGCCGCTTTGCCCTAGCAGGAATTAACTGCCCCGGGGCGAATTACTTCCCATGGCGGTTGCCAAGGGGAGAAAACATGCCTGTCAGTGAAAAAGCCTTTGCAAAAATTAACCTGCTGTTATTCGTAAAACACAAAAGACCGGACGGTTATCATGAGCTGGAGACTGTTTATCAGAGTATCGCTCTCCATGATACACTGGTATTCTATACTGCAGATGATGAACAGGTCTCTTTGTCATGTGACTGCCCCGGTCTTTCTGTGGGAGAGGACAATTTAGCCCTGCAAGCGGCTCTAATGCTGAAAAAATACTATGAAGTCCGGCAGGGAGCAAGAATAGTTCTGAAAAAAAGGATTCCTCTTGCCGCCGGACTTGCCGGCGGCAGCAGCGATGCCGCCGCTGCCCTGCGCGGACTGCTCCGCCTCTGGAAGCTGCCCTGCGAGGACGGCTTGCTGCAAGAAATTGCGGCGGCATTGGGTTCCGATGTGCCCTTTTGCCTGCAAGGCGGCACGGCTTTTGCTACCGGGAGGGGAGAGAAGCTGACACGGCTCAGGGACTGTCCCACATTTTTCGTGGTCCTGGCCAATCCCGGATTTGCAGTGTCCACTGCTGAAGTATATCGCAGCCTGAGAACGGATGATTTTAAAAAAACAGGCAACACGAAGCGCATGCTTGCGGCCTTGCAGAAAGGTAACCGGCAGGAGATAGCGGATTGTCTCTGTAATACCCTGGAGTATCCCGCCTTTCGTCTTTATCCTGCCATAGGAGAACTGAAAAAAAAGATGGCAGTAAATGCCCCGGCTTTAATGAGTGGCAGCGGCCCGACGGTGTTTGCCCTCTATCCGGACAGGGAAAAAGCTGTCCGGCTGGCAGATTCCCTGAAAAAAGAAGGAATAGCTGTCTGGCTGACGCAAACAAAGCGGCCGGTAACACTGGAGGTGTGAGCAGTGACCGATGTGCTGATTATGGCCGGGACAGCCAGCCCCTCGACCCTGACAGAGGAAGAAGGAGTCAAAAACAAGGCTTTTATTAAGATTCACGGCAAAGACATGTTTGCTTATGTATTGCAGGCATTTCGTACCGCAAAAGGAATCGGCCGCATTGCCGTAGTTGCTCCGGCAGCCGAAATGCGAGCCAGGGCTGAAGAAGACATTCTGATTGTCCCTGAAGGAGATTCGCTGGTAGATAATCTTAAAAAAGGCTGCCTGGCGCTCGAGCCCGGGGAACATTTTCTTGTCTGTTCCTCTGATGTGCCTTTTTTAACAGCAGAGGCGGTGGAGGATTTTTTGGCCGCCTGCCATCCCTATGATTATGATTTTTACTATCCCATTGTTTCCCGCGCAGACAACGAACGCCGCTTCCCGGGAGTAAAAAGAACATATGTGAAAATTAAAAACGCCGAATATACCGGCGGCAATCTTTTTCTGGTTAATCCCCGCTGCTTGCCTGCGGCTCTGCCCCGTCTGGAAAAATTCTATGCCTTGCGGAAAAACCCCTTGCGGCTGGCCGGGACACTGGGATTATTCTTTGTTTTAAAGTTATTATTAAAAAAAGTAACCATCCGGGAGCTGGAAGAGCGCTTTGCCGCACTTTTTGCAATAAAAGGAAAGGCAGTGATTTCGGCATATCCGGAAATTGGCACGGATATCGACAAGCCGTCAGATCTGGCTTTGGCCAGGCAGTTGCTGAAGCCTGCAGGATAATTTCCGGCGAACCGTTTTCAAGGCTCCCTTACGGGGATTTATAAGTATGACCTTATCCATGCATATAAACACAAAATTGGCCGGCGAACAAACATTTTCCCAGTAAAAAGAAGGAATTGCTACGTTTGTGTGGAAATATGAGTGGAAACAGCAAAGTACGCAAGTGTCTGGGGAAAGGCGGTGAGGAACGTGGAAGTTACTGATGTCAGAATAAGAAAAATCAACCAGGAAGGGAAAATGAAAGCCATTGTATCAATTACTTTGAATAACCAGTTTGTGGTGCATGATGTACGTGTTATTGAGGGAAACAACGGGCTTTTTGTTGCTATGCCCAGCAAAAGAACTCCTGACGGGGAGTTTAAAGACATAGCTCACCCGATTACTTCCGAAACACGTGAAATCATTCAAACGGCAGTTTTGGAGGCGTACAATGCAGAGCTTGAAAAAGAATTGGTAGGTGCGTAATAAAAGCACATACAGGGGAGCTTTCAGGCTCCTTTTTTTTGTCTTTATTTTTTACCCGTTGTCGTGATATCATTACATGGTAAAGGTGACAATAAAGATAATCCGTGTATAAAATAGATATGAATAAGCAAAGGGGGCAATGCAATTGGAAAAAACGACCGCAGTGATACTGGCAGCAGGCGAGGGCAAACGCATGCAGTCCGCTCTGCCCAAAGTTCTTCATCCCATATGCGGTTATCCTATGATTAGTTATGTTATTTCCGCCGTCAAAGGTATTTGCTCCGATATTGTGGTAGTAGTCGGACACCAGGGGGAAAAAATCAGGCAGCTTGTCGGCAACCGGGTCAGGTACGTCGAACAAAAGGAACAGCTGGGTACTGCCCATGCTGTTCTGCAGGCCGTACCGCTGCTGCCGGCGGAAGGCAATGTGCTGGTATTATGCGGTGATACCCCGCTTTTAACTGCCGAGGCAATCGGGAATATGGCCGACCGACACAGTCAGGCGGGCGCAGCCGCCACCGTTCTGACAGCTCATGTTCCGGATCCTTATGGCTACGGAAGAATTGTCAGGGATGAAAAGGGCGGTGTCGCCGGAATCGTGGAAGAAAAAGATGCCACGGCCGGGGAGCGCAAGATTACTGAAATTAATACCGGCACCTATGTTTTTGATATACGCTCCCTGAAAGAAGTCATAGATGAAGTGGGCTGCAGTAATGTCCAGGGAGAATATTACCTTACGGACTGTATTGCTATTCTGCAGCAAAAGGGTTTGCCCGTTGCTGCGGAAGTTTTAGAGGATTACACACTTGCTTTGGGAGTTAATGACAGGATGCAACTGGCCAGGGTGCAATCGCTGATGCAGCAGAGAATTAACAATTCGCTGATGGAAGCCGGGGTAACACTGGTTGATCCGCAGACATCTTACATAGACGCGGGTGTTAGAATCGGCAGAGATACGGTAGTAATGCCAAATACAATTATCCGCGGCCGCACGGTGGTCGGCGAAAACTGCATCATTGGCCCTAATTCCGAACTCGTAGACTGCCGCGTTGGCAGTAACAGCGTGTTCCGCCACTCCGTAGCCAACTCCAGCGAAATCGGTGACGGTGTTGCGGTAGGCCCCTTTGCCCACCTGCGGTCGGGAACTGTGCTTGAAAAAGATGTCAAAGTGGGCGGTTTTGTCGAAATCAAAAAAACCCGGGTCGGCAGTAAAACAAAAATTGCCCACCTTTCCTATATCGGCGATGCACAGCTTGGCAGCGGCATTAACATGGGCGGGGGAACAATTGTTGTCAATTATGACGGCAAAAGAAAAAACCTGACAACAATACATGACAACGCTTTCATCGGCTGCAACTGTAATCTTGTGGCGCCGGTTACCGTCGGAAAAGGAGCCTATGTTGCCGCCGGATCAACAGTGACCGAAGATGTGCCTGCCGGGTCCCTAACCATTGCCCGCGCCCGTCAGGTCAATAAAGAAGGGCGTGCGGCCCGTTATTTGGAAAATAATAATAGTAAAAACATGAACAGAAAGGAATAAGGACACTGTCGGGCGAAGAATATAGTATCTTGTAAACATTTTAGCCAGGAGGAGGGCACGGTGTGTACCGGGAAAGAAAGTTTCACATTTTCAGTGGCACAGCCAATCAGCAACTGACGGAAGAGATCGCCGAGCATATCGGGGTTTCTTTGGGACAAGCCGAGGTCAGGCGTTTCAGTGACGGGGAAATTAGTATATATATCGGAGAAAGTGTCAGAGGTTCCAATGTTTTTATCGTGCAGCCCATTTGCTGTCCGGCTAATGAGAATTTAATGGAACTTTTAATTATGATGGATGCAATGAAACGGGCTTCGGCTAAAAGCATTAATGCTGTGCTTCCTTACTACGGCTATGCCCGGCAAGACCGGAAAACCAGGGCGAGAGACCCGATAACCGCCAAACTTGTTGCCGATCTGCTGACAACTGCCGGCGCAACGCGGGTTATTACCATGGATCTTCATGCCGGGCAGATACAGGGTTTTTTTAATATACCGGTAGATCACCTGAAGAGCTTACCCATTCTGGCCAATTATTTCCTTGACAAGGAACTGCCCGATGCCGTGGTTGTTTCCCCGGACCTGGGGGGTGTGACTCGTGCCCGGGAACTGGCGGAGAGGCTGCAAAGCTCTATTGCCATTATTGACAAAAGACGGCCGGAACCGAACGTTGCAGAAGTCATGCATATTATCGGCGAGGTCAAGGACAAAACCGTTATCATGATAGATGATATTATTGATACCGCGGGAACTATTACCCTTGGAGCCCGGGCCCTGCTGGAGGCAGGGGCAAGGGAGGTTTATGCCTGCTGTACCCATCCTGTCTTGTCGGGGCCGGCTTTTGAACGTTTGCAGGAGGCACCAATTAAAGAAATTGTGGTAACCAATACAATTCCTCACCACGATAAAATAATTGACAAAATGAAAGTGTTGTCCGTAGCTCCCCTGATCGGGGACGCCATTATTCGCATTCATGAGGAATTATCCGTTTCTAAACTCTTTGATTAACTTGTTTGACTGAAACAGCCTAATCGGGGTATAATACCATGGAAAACTGGAGAAGGAGGATGCAGCAATGGAGCGTATGCAAGTTCAAGCACAGCCGCGGTTTACAACAACTAAAGGGCAGCTAAAAGAGCTCCGCAGAAAAGGCCTGGTACCCGGCGTCTTGTACGGGAAAAAAGAAGAGCCGATATCATTGACTGTTGACAGCAGGGATATCAATGCGATTTTAAACTCGCCTACCGGGTTGAATACCGTTATAGATCTTAATCTTGACGGAACAAAGACAACTGTAATGATAAAAGAACTAACGCGTGATGCCCTGCAGCCGGACCGCTTTATTCATACCGATTTTATCAGAATATCCCTGCAGGACAAACTGGAAGTTCAGGTACCCATTGTCCTGACCGGCGAAGCACAGGGAGTAAAGGAAGGCGGGATACTGCAGATTTTGCTGCGTGAAGTTACACTCAGATGCCTGCCAACCAATATTCCGGAAAAAATTGAGGCTGATGTTTCCGAACTACAGATGGGAGACACCTTAACAGTTGCCGATCTCGTTCTTCCTTCGGACACAGAAATTGTTTCGGAGCCTGATGAAGTTGTGGCTTCCATTGTAGCACCGCGGGTGGAAGAAGAGCCTGAGGAAGCTGCTGAGGAAGGGGAAGGAGCGGAAGTTGAAGAAACAGCTGTTCCTGCAGCAGAGGAAGAAACAGCGGAGGCGGAAGAGTAATACCTGCCATGAACCTGATTCTTGGTCTGGGGAATCCGGGTCCCCGCTATTTGCTAACTCGCCATAATGTCGGTTTTCGTGCCGTTGACAAGCTGAGTACCGTCTATAAAATCCCGTTATACAAAACGGGATGCCATTCTTTTTGGGGGAAGGGTAATATAGAGGGCCGTGAAGTTATTTTAGCCAAGCCAATGACTTACATGAACAAGAGCGGGCTGGCCGCCGTGTCGCTATTGGACAACTTTAAGCTTGAACCGTCATCCCTGCTGGTTATTTACGACGATATTGACCTGCCTTTTGGCACACTGCGCCTGCGTCCCGGAGGAGGCAGCGGCGGGCATAAGGGCATGGAATCACTGCTTTATTACTTGCAGACAGAATGTTTTCCGCGCCTGAGAATAGGAATCGGCAGGCCCCCTGAAGATGTGGTCCGGCATGTTTTGACCGAGTTTTTACCCGCTGAAGAGGAAATACTGGAGACCGTTCTGGCTGATGTGGTCAGGGCAGTCAGTCTGTTCCTGCAGGAAGGCCTGAATGCGGCGATGAATATTTTTAACCGCAAACCGGAAAAATAGGGCTTTACAATTAAAATTTTTTATGCTAGAATCAAGCTTAATTTAAAAGAAAGAATGGCTGTGAAGGAGAAAAGTAAGGTCAACACGGCTTGCAGGGAGGAGCCATCAGCGACTGAAAGTGGCTCCAAGCACGGTTCACCTGAAGTTCCCTCCGGAGCCGCAGGCTGAAGCAAGTAGGCTGTGCCGGGTACCCCTCCCGTTACCAGCGGGGCAGATATCGGAGACTGAACTTTTTTTATCTCCCGTATTTGTCTATGAGCGGGCGCCTGGCGCCAAATAGGGTGGTACCGCGGATAATAAACCCGTCCCTTTCAGGGGCGGGTTTTGTTTTGCGGGCCGGACTATTACCGAAGTCTGAAGGAGGATGCAGAATGATTGTCGTGATGGATCTGCAGGTCGGAGAAAAAGAACTGCAGGCAGTGGAAGAGGTGTTGCAGGAATATGGCTATCAATGCCATCTCATCCGCGGAGAGAACCGGATTGTTGTCGGTGCCGTAGGTTCGGGCAGCGGGGAAATACCCCCCAACCTGGAAACCATGCCCGGAGTTGAGAAGGTAATGCGGGTAATGCAGCCTTTTAAACTTGTAAGCAGGGAGTTTAAACGGGATGATACTGTTGTTGCAGCGGGCAAACTGCGGGTCGGCGGCGGTTTTGTTTCAGTACTGGCAGGTCCGTGCGCAGTGGAAAGTGAGGAGCAGTTGAAAGAAGCCGCCCGGGCAGTCAAGGAAGCCGGAGCAGTAGGTCTGCGGGGCGGTGCTTATAAACCGCGGACATCTCCTTACTCTTTTCAGGGTCTGATGGAAAAAGGCCTGAATTATTTAAGCAATATAAAAAAAGAAACGGGGATGGCCGTTATTACCGAAGCAGTTAACCCCGCCGATATTGAAGCGGTGGCGGAGGTGGCCGATATTGTGCAAATCGGCGCCAGAAACATGCAGAATTACCCGCTGCTGCGTGAGGCGGGACAGCTGCGGAAGCCTGTTTTGCTGAAAAGGGGGCTTTCCGCCACTGTGGAGGAGTGGTTGATGGCGGCTGAATATATTATGTCAGGAGGCAACTATGAAGTCATCCTCTGCGAGAGGGGTATACGTACCTTTGAGACATATACCCGTAATACACTGGATGTCAGTGCCATTGCCCTGGCAAAACGGCTTTCTCATTTGCCGGTTATTGCCGATCCCAGTCATGCAGGCGGGCAGTGGCGGCTGGTAAGGCCTCTGGCTCTTGCATCCCTTGCTGCGGGTGCCGACGGACTGCTGATTGAAGTCCATCCTGACCCTGCCCGGGCCCTGTGTGACGGCCCCCAGTCCCTTAACCCCAAGCATTTTTCCGAATTAATGTCAGAAGTGGCCGCCCTTGTGCCCGTACTGGGAAAAACGCTTTGCCGGGGGGAAGCATAATGAAGATAACAGCCTATCTTGGCCCGCAAGGGACTTACTCGGAAGAAGCGGCAATTATTTTTGCCGGACAAGTCAAAAAGCAATGCCGCCTGCGTCCTTTTCCTACCATTTGGTACTGCGCGCAGGCTGTTGCCGACAAAACCGCCTGCTATGCCGTTGTCCCCCTTGAAAATTCGCTGGCCGGGTCAGTGCACGAAACCATGGATATTTTGATGTCTGATTTAAAGCTTTCCATTCTGGGAGAACTGGACTTAAGAATCGAACATTGTCTACTGTCTCCGGCAGGCAACATCAGTGATATCCGCCGTGTATATTCTCATCCGCAGGCTTTAGCCCAGTGCCGCGGCTACTTGCGGAACAACCTGCCGGGTATAGCGGCCGTTCCCGTGGTGAGCACAGCGGCAGCAGCGGCGGCTGCAGCCTCCGGCGGACCGCAGGCCGCAGCCATTGCCGGGCGGGCGGCAGCAAAAGCGTATGGCCTGCGTATTGTTGCTGCGGGAATTGAGGATGCTCCTTCCACAACCCGCTTTATTGTCCTTGGCAAAAGCAAACTGCCCGGCTGTCCGGTAAAAACATCCCTTTTGTTTACGGTCAGAAATTCGGCGGGCAGTCTTTATCAGGTTTTAGGTGTTTTTGCCGCTTTTCAGGTAAACCTGACTAAAATAGAATCGCGTCCGGCAAGAAGCCACCTGGGCGATTACGTCTTTTTTGTAGATTTGGACGGATCAGCGGAAGACACTGCGGTTAAGGCGGCCTTGCAGGAAGTCGGGCAAAAAGCCGTGACGCTCCGGCTGCTTGGTTCCTACCCTGTGCTGGGTAAATCCCGGGCTTAGAGGAAAACCTGCCTAAAAAACAGCCTCAGGGAACACGTGCTTCCCTGAGGCTGCAGGCAATATACGAATTTAAAGGTCGCATGCGGGGACGGGCCAGTTCATCGACTGGCAAGGCGGCCCAACCGTTGCGTGTATCAGTTTTACTTCGCCGTCAACCATTTTAAAGAGGTGGCAATCTGGTAGGGAACTGGCAAAATGCACATACGCGACTACTATTCCGGCTTCCACATCTACCAGGAAACGTCTTGGACCATGGCTGGGAATTACCAGGCCTTTGGGAGAACAGTTATGCTCGGTCATGCCTTCAGACCACGGGAAACCTTCTTGCTTGACCGTTGTTTGGGTCCCGTTTTCCCACCTGTCGCATACTTGGGCAAAGGGCGTTGAAACATCAGGGTCCAGGGCGAACATGTCGAAATAGTCATTGGCGGCGGCAATCATTGCCAGTCTGGAACTGCGCCGGGAAAAGGGCAGTATTTCCTCCCAGTCCTCATCCTTGGTGGCCAGAAGGCCGTCCGGGTTAAAGGCAAAATCGCCTTCACGGGCTATAATTGTCTCAATCTCAGCTATTTTCCCGTGGTCAAAGCCGAGCCTTGCGGCAAAAATTACCTTCTTGCCGTTTTCCTCCATAACTGCTTCTGTATGGGTGCCAAATTTCTTTGTGTCAACCAGTGTGCGTTTCAGCAGGATTTTCCCGGCTGTCTGCCAGAAACCTTCTCCCATGTGAACATTTTTAATAACACCGTTTTCCGTGAACTTTACACCGGGTGCAAAATGAAGTTTTGCCGGGTTGTGGGCAGTCAGTGCTTCGAAGTAGTAATCGGTAAATTCTTTTAGCATGGTGCGAATGCCTGCCGACCACTTTTCCTGCAGGTTAATGTCCGGTCCCGTAAATTGTTTTATTTCACCCGGACCGGGTGCCTGGCTGTTTGTGCCGTTTGTCATCGCTGTATTCCCCTTTCCTTTGAGATATTGAAAGTCCCGCAGCCATTTGCCCATAAAGGCGGTCGCGGTTTTATCAGTTATTAATTACAGTCTATTCTCTATTTTCAGTCAATTATCCTGCCGGGTTAAGGAATGAAATAAAAAAGCCCTCCGGAGAGGGCTTAATTTTTGGCTAAGAGCTTCTGACCTGCTCGAATTCTTCCAGAATGGCTTTGTCCGGTTTTTTTGTGAGCAGGGATGTGATAACAATAACTATGCAGGACAGCACAAATGCCGGCAGCAGTTCATAGATGCCGAAAACTCCTCCCAAAGGCTTAATAAGATAGTTCCAGATAAACACCATGCAGCCGCCTGTCAGCATACCGGCAATGGCAGCCTCTCTTGTGGTCCTCTGCCAAAACAGCGAGAAGAGCATTATAGGCCCGAATGTGGCTCCGAAACCTGCCCAGGCAAAGGCAACAACTTTGAATATAACGCTGTTTTCATCCAAGGCAATTATGATGCCTATTATCGAAATAATTAAAAGCACTGTGCGCGACAGGAGCAAAACCTGTTTGTCGGTGGCTTCTTTTCTAATGATGCCTTTATAAATGTCCCGGGCAAGAGCCGATGACGCTATCAGCAGGTAGGAGTCGGAAGAACTCATTGTTGCCGCCAGGATGCCGGTCAAAACAACCCCGGCAAGCAGTGAGGGTAAAAGTCCAGTAGACATGATAATAAAAATGTTTTCAGCGGAGCTTTCGGTAAGAAGTTCGGCCGGGTAAAGCGTTCTGCCGATTAAACCAATGGCTACGGCGGCAAAAAGCGATATAATACACCAGATGGTGGCAATACGCCTTGATTTTTTCAGTTCAGAGGCTTCTTTTATAGCCATAAATCTCAGGAGGACCTGGGGCATGCCGAAATAGCCAAGCCCCCACGAGAGGGTTGATATGACAGTGAGCAGACCGTACTTGCCGGCAGGACCGAACAGGGGGTTGCCTATGGCATCAAGCTGTTGAATCCCGTCAGCCAGCTGCGGCCGGGCAATGCCGAAAAATTCGAAGAAACCCGGAATGGATTTGACATTATCCAGAATCGCTCCGATTCCGCCTGCAGTATTAATACCGATTGCAGTAACTGCGCATAAGGCAATAATCATTATTATACCCTGTATGAAGTCCGAGACGCTTTCTGCCAGGAAACCGCCGAACAGTGTATAAAAAATAACAATAATTGCGCCGGCGATCATGATCGGCTGGTAATCCAGCCCGAAAAGCGTGCTGAACAGTTTGCCAAAGGTAACAAAGCAACTGGCGGCATAAACAGTAAAAAAGACAAGAATAAAAATTGAGGCAATGGCCAGAATTATCTTTTTATCTTCCTTGAATCTGTTGCTGATAAATTCAGGGATAGTGATGGAATTGCCGGCTTGCGCTGAATATTTGCGCAGCCTTCCGGCTACAAAAAGCCAGTTGATGTAAGTACCGGCTGCAAGGCCGACAGAGGTCCAAAAGGCGTCACTTAAGCCGCACCAGTATGCAAGCCCCGGCAGACCCATTAAAAGCCAGCCGCTCATGTCGGAAGCTTCTGCGCTCATGGCTGTAATCCAGGGACCCAGGGTCCTGCCGCCGATAAAATAAAAGTCGGAGCTTGCATGAGCACGTTTGGAGTAATAAATACCCAAATAGACGAGTACAGCAAAATAAATAATCATTACTAAAACAATTTGTATTTGTTCAGCATTCATACTTCAGCCTCCTCTTTGGCATTTTGCTGTCATTATATCAAAATTAAAGGAAATTGAAAAGCAATACTGCTTTCTTTCAAAAACCGCTTTTTGAAATCCGGGATAGGCAGGGTTTTGGCTCTGATTGGTGCAGTTTGTTTTTATTTTATTTGTAACGGGGAGTTAACCCGCGGAAAGATCCTGCTTTGTTCATAAGTGCATAAAAAAGAAAGCTACTGCATTAACTATTAATTATAAGAATATTTGTTATTGTATATACTAGCTGTGTGCTTATTTATCGCGCAGGCAGGATAATGCGGAAGCGTTTCCGGCGCAAAAACCGGAGAACAGAGATATTTCAGGGAACAGGATAGTGTCAAGACACTTTAGGTTTTAAGACGAACCTCACACCACTCAAACAACACTACGTTTATTTAGCTCTTTTAATGCAAACCGGGTATGGCTACTTCCACCTCTGAAAAGCGGCACATTATTCCGATACTCTTTGCCTCTTAATCTTTTTTGCCGGATGCGTTTCATCTCTTCATGAACAACTTGTTTTAATTCGATGATTACAGGAGCTGGCTTCTGGCTGGCCAGATAATGTTCTCTAATCGATTCCCCGTTTGCTCTGGTAGAGCGCATGGCCGACATCCGTTCAGCCC
>Ga0209537_1001715_pt1 | contig 23895 bp, 18 predicted proteins | sample BioPla4DNA1_FD_187698 | JGI IMG/M metagenome (GOLD analysis project Ga0209537, IMG submission 187698) | Biogas fermentation microbial communities from Germany - Plant 4 DNA1 (SPAdes) (version 2) | ecosystem: Engineered > Bioreactor > Anaerobic > Digestate | place: Bielefeld, North... | reverse complement strand
AGCCAAAGGAAATGTTTGATGTTTTAGAAGAAAATTGATTTTTATTAAGATTAAATGATTATATATAAAAAATGAAGGATAAGCAGTGAATTCATTCACTGATTTATTCAATATTAATTGTACAAGGAGGTTTAAATATGGAAAAGATTAAAATTACTTTACCAGATGGTTCAGTTAGAGAATATGAAAAAGGAATTAGGGTTTTAGATGTTACCAAAGATATATCTGAAGGTTTAGCCAGGGTTGCCCTTGGAGCAGTAGTTAATGGAGAAACCTTAGGCATGCAAGAAACTATTGATGAAGATGCTACTTTTAGGGTAGTTAAATTTGAAGATAAGGAAGGAAAGGACATATTTTGGCATACTTCTGCCCATATAATGGCCTTAGCAGTCCAAAGGCTTTTCCCAGATGTTAAATTTGCCATTGGACCTGCCATTGAAAATGGATTTTACTATGATTTCGATACAGAGCATAGGTTTACTCCTGAGGACTTAGAAAAAATCGAAGCAGAGATGAAAAAGATAGTAAAGGAAGGCCATTTACTAGAAAGGTTTGTAATGCCTAGAGATGAAGCCCTTAAATACTTCGAGGAAAGGGGAGAAGTATACAAGGTAGACTTAATTGAAAACTTCCCTGAAGACGAAGAAATATCATTCTATAAATTAGGAGAATTTACTGACCTTTGTGCAGGCCCACACCTATATGATGTAAAGAAGGTTAAGGCTATTAAGCTTTTAAGTATAGCTGGAGCCTATTGGCGTGGAGATGAAAACAACAAGATGCTCCAAAGAATATACGGAACAACTTATGAGAAAAAGAAGGAATTAGAAGAATATCTTCAAAGACTAGAAGAAGCTAAGAAAAGAGACCACAGAAAATTAGGCAAAGAATTAGACCTATTCAGTATCCACGAAGAAGGGCCAGGTTTCCCATTCTTCCATCCAAAGGGAATGGTCTTAAGAAATATCCTAGAAAACTTCTGGAGAGAAGTTCATACTAAGGCAGGATATGAAGAAATCAAAACACCATTAATCCTAAATGAAAGACTATGGCACCAATCTGGCCATTGGGACCACTACAAGGAAAATATGTATTTTACAAATATAGATGATGAGGACTATGCTATTAAGCCAATGAACTGCCCTGGTTCTATCCTAGTATATAAATCTAAGATGTATAGTTATAGGGACTTGCCTCTAAGATGGGGTGAACTTGGCCTAGTGCATAGACATGAGCTTTCTGGTGCACTTCATGGACTAATGAGGGTTAGGTCCTTTACTCAAGACGATGCCCACTTATATGTACTACCATCTCAAGTTAAAGATGAGTTAATCAGAATCATAGAGTTGGCAGATTATATTTACAACTTATTTGGCTTTAAGTACCATGTAGAGTTGTCAACAAGGCCTGAAAATTCCATGGGAACTGAAGAACAATGGGAAATAGCAACTAATGGCTTAATTGAAGCCTTAAAGGCTAAGGAAATAGACTATATTGTAAATGAAGGAGATGGAGCCTTCTACGGACCAAAAATAGACTTCCATCTAGAAGATGCCATAGGTAGAACTTGGCAATGTGGAACTATCCAATTAGACTTCCAAATGCCAGAGAAATTCGATATAACTTATGTTGATAAGGATAACGAAAAGAAAAGACCTGTAATGATCCACAGGACAATTTTTGGTAGTATGGAAAGGTTTATGGGGATATTGATTGAGCACTTTGCAGGTAAATTCCCAGTTTGGTTAGCACCGGTTCAAGCAATTGTACTTCCTATTTCAGATAGATTCAATGACTATGCCTATGAGGTAAGAAAAGAATTATCAGATAAGGGAATAAGGGTAGAAGTTGATGATAGGGCAGAGAAAATAGGATATAAGATCAGGGAAGCCCAACTTCAAAGAATTCCTTATATGTTGATAGTAGGAGAAATGGAAGTAGAAGGCAAACTAGTATCTGTTAGAAAGAGAGACGAAGGAGACATAGGTCAAATTAGTCTAGGAGAATTTGTAGAAAGAATTACTAAGGAAGTTGAAGACAAGGTAAGATAAAAGGAAGAGTCAAATTGACTCTTCCTTTAATTTATCTCATTTGCACATGGTAAGGGCTTTTCATAGATTTTAAATATCTTATCTAACTCATCGCTATCTATGGTTTCCTTTTCTAATAGGGTATTTGCTATGTGTAGGAGCAAATACTTATTCTCTTCAATAATTTTTTTGGCTTCATCATATCTTGCATCTGTAATTTTCTTTATCTCCCTTCGGATAATATCCGAATTGTACTTTATAAACACTTCATCTAGAGCCATAGTACCTAAATCACTCATGCCATAGCTACAAACCATTTCCCTAGCAATGTCAGTGGCCTTATTTAGATCGTCCTTTGCCCCTGTAGTTATTTCTTTAAAAACCAACTCCTCTGCTGCCCTACCTGCCAATAGACAAGTAATTTTATTGTTTAATTCTGATTTAGTTAGTAAATACCTTTCTTCATCTGGAAACTTAAGTACATAACCTAAGGCCTGACCCCTAGGGACTATGGATATTTTCTGTACAATATCTGTACCTAGGATTTTAGATACTAGGGCATGGCCTGCTTCATGGACAGCTACGGTTTCCTTTTCCTTCTTTAGGACTGTAGGATTCTTCAACTCTAGTCCTGCTAAGACCCTTTCGATTGCAGCATCGAATTCCTTAATAGATATTTGGTTTTTGTTCTTCCTCACTGCTATGATGGCTGCTTCATTGGCTATATTGGCTAATTGGGCTCCAGATAATCCAATGGTTTTCTTTGCAATGGCTTTAATATCTATTGATTTATCTAGGGGCTTATTCCTAGTATGGACTTCTAGGATCTGTTCCCTTGCCTTTACGTTAGGATTGCCTACATAGATATGTCTGTCAAATCTTCCAGGTCTTAATAGGGCCTCATCTAGCAAATCAATTCTATTGGTTGCACCTATTACTATGACGGTTTCGTTGGTGTTAAAGCCATCCATTTCCACCAATAGTTGGTTTAAGGTTTGGTCTTTTTCTTTATTAGACTCTAGATTTCTTTTTGCACCAATGGCGTCTATTTCATCTATAAATATAATGCTAGGAGCTTCTTTTTTTGCTCTTTCGAAAAGGGTACGAACCCTTTTGGCTCCAACACCAACATATTTTTCGACAAATCCAGACCCAGATGCATATAAAAAGGTAGAGTTGGTTTCACCAGCTACGGCCTTTGCTAGAAGGGTTTTTCCAGTTCCTGGAGGTCCATAGAATAAAATACCCTTAGGTATTTTGGCGCCCATTTTTCTGTATTTTGTTGAGTTGTTGATAAAGTCTATGGTTTCTTGAAGTTCTTCTTTAATTTCCTCTAATCCTGCCACATCTTTAAAGGAAATGTCGGATTTGTCTCTTTCTCTTCCTGTGTCCTTTTCAATGGATAGAACAGAGGGGACTAGCTGTGGATTACTATCGGTATTGATGTAAAGAATCAATAGTATTAAAGTGATTACCCACACTACAAGCTTATCTCCAAGTCTTAAGTTGGAGAAGCTTTCAGTAGGAAAAAAGGCATCATATATTAAAGTAAAAGATGCAATTAACCCTAATACTAGAAACAGAAATATTACTTTTTTCTTTTTCACCTTATCCCCACCTTATATGATTTTCTAAAGTTAGTGTAACCATTTAAGTAAATTAATATAAAAGAAAAAATAATAAAGTTGTGACCCTGTAAAAATAGGGTTATAATAGTAAATATAAGGAAAGGAGAGATTTAAAAGTGGAAAGTGTTAATCAAATAAAAAATTTAATTGATAGTTATGAAGAAGATATTATAAAATCTCTACAGGAAATTATTCGGATAAAATCAGTTGAAGAAGCTGCAAAACCAGGCATGCCCTTTGGAGAAGGCCCCTACAAGGCTTTAGAATATGCTCTAGACTTATCGGAAAAAATGGGACTCCAAACTAAAAACCTAGATGGCTATGCAGGATACGCAGAATTCGGTGAAGGAGAAGAAACGGTAGGAGTATTAGTTCATCTAGATGTAGTACCAGAAGGCAAAGGCTGGACCTATCCACCTTATGGCGGTGAAATCCATGATGGAAAAATCTACGGTAGGGGTACTACGGATGACAAGGGACCTGCCATTGCAACTTTATATGCATTGAAAGCCTTGAAGGAATCTAACCTACCCCTTAGTAGAAAAATTAGGATAATATTTGGAACTAATGAGGAAACTGGATGGGGATGTATGGATTATTATTTTAAACATGAAAAAGCTCCTACTATGGCCTTTACTCCTGATGCAGACTTTCCAGTAATATACGGAGAAAAGGGGATTATAGTATTCGATTTAGTCCAAAGCTTAAGCTCAAATACCTGTTCCCATATTAAGCTAATTGACTTAAAAGGTGGAAATGCACCAAATATGGTTCCAGACCATGCTGAGGCAACTTTTGAAGTGGATAATATTGAGGAATTTGAAAGTAAATTTAATAATTATATGAAAGATAAAGACTATCCAGTAGAGTTTCAAGTTGAGGATAAAATAGTTAAAGTAATAGCTAAGGGAATCTCAGCCCATGGCAGTACTCCAGAAAAGGGTGAAAACGCCATATCCTATTTAATGAAAGTACTAGCTGGTATTTTAGAAGGCCAATGTGATTTATGTGATTTTATAAACCTTTACAATGAAAGAATAGGATTTAAACATCATGGGGAAGCTATTGGTTGTGGCCTAGAAGACGATGTTTCTGGTAAATTAAACTTCAACCCAGGCCTAATTAAATACGAAGTTGGTAAAATTACCTTGACCATAAATGTAAGATATCCTATAAAGACCAGTTCAAAGGAAGTATATGATGGCATTAGGAAAAATCTTGAAGGCACAAAGTTAGAGCTAGTAGAAGGTAAAGGGGATACAAAGCCTCTATATGTGCCTAAGGATAATTTCCTAGTGGAAAAATTGATGGATGTATATAGGAAGGAAACAGGGGACGAAGAAAGCCAACCTATTACAATAGGTGGAGGAACATATGCTAGGGTAATGGAAAATGCTGTAGCCTTTGGTCCAATGTTTCCAGGCCAAGAAGATGTTGCCCATCAAAAAGATGAGTATATTTCCATTGAACACTTAATGAAGATAACTAAGATTTATGCCCATGCCTTATATGAATTAGCAAAATAAAACATAATATAATTATAAAAAATGTTTGACAAGATTGTATTTTATGTATATACTGTTAGAGTAAAGTTAATATGAATTATGAAAGTTTAAGTAGAAGTGTCCGCTTCTCACCTTATAGCCTTGCTAATAAGGTTACAACAATAAAAATAGTCTTATTTGTAGTAAGATTCATTTTTTCGTGAATTTAAGCGGGTATTCTATGCCCGCTTTTATTTTTAATATTTTTAGGAGGTGCTGTATTATTAAGGAACTTCAGATCAATGAAGAAATCAGGGATAAGGAAGTAAGGCTAATCGATGTGGACGGTACGCAGCTTGGAATTGTATCCATAAAAAAGGCCTTGGAGATATCAGAGGAGAAAAGATTGGATTTAGTTAAAGTTGCTCCTACTGCTAATCCGCCTGTATGTAGGATAATGGACTATGGCAAATATAAGTATGAAATTGCCAAAAAGGAAAAGGAAGCCAGGAAGAATCAGAGGATTATCAATGTAAAAGAAATTCGTCTGACTCCCAATATAGAAGATCATGACTTAAATGTTAAGGCGAGAAGGGCTATTGAGTTTTTAAAAGCTGGAGATAAGGTTAAGGTTTCAGTAAGGTTTAGAGGAAGAGAAATGGGACACACTGAAATTGGCTATGAAGTATTAAACAACTTTTCAAAACTAATTGAGGAAGTAGGAACTGTAGAAAAGGCTCCGAAATTAGAAGGTCGTAATATGACAATGCATCTAGCGCCAAAAAACTAAGTAATGAAGGAGGTAAAATCATGGCAAAGGCAAAAATGAAAACCCATAGAGGTTCAGCAAAAAGATTTAAGAGAACAGGTACTGGAAAGATTAGAAGATATAAGGCTTATAAGAGCCATAAGACTGGTAAAAAGTCACCTAAGAGAGTTAGAAACTTAAGAAAAGGTACTTTAGTAAGCAAAGGCGATCAAAGAAGAATCGACTCAATGATACCATAGAAAAAACAGTTTGAATAGAGGAGGTAGTTTAGATGGCTAGAGTAAAAAGAGCAGTAAATGCCAAGAAAAGACATAAAAAAATACTAAAACAAGCTAAAGGCTATTATGGAGCAAAATCAAAATTATTCAGAGTTGCTAATCAAGCAGTAATGAAATCTTTAAATTATGCATATATAGGACGTAAGCAAAGAAAGAGAGACTTTAGAAAGCTTTGGATCACAAGAATAAACGCTGCAGCTAGATTAAATGGTATGAGCTACAGCAAATTTATCAATGGTCTAAAGAAAGCCAATATTCAAATTAACAGAAAAATGCTTTCTGAAATGGCAATTCACGATCCAGAAGGTTTTGCTAAATTAGTTGAAATTGCAAAAGGCCAATAAGAGATAAAAGTTCCCATAAAGGAACTTTTATTTTTTATTATAATTAAACTATTATGGTATACTAGTATAAAAAAGAAAAGCTGGTGAATAGTATGTATCAAATTACAAGTTCGAAAAACCCCTTGATTAAGGAAGTAAAGTCCTTATACAGAAAAAAGGGAAGGATGAAAAACAAGGCCTTTATTATAGAAGGAATAAAGATTATCAATGAAGCTATAGAAAATAACTATCCCATTGAAAATATTTTATATACTGATCAGCTTTTAAAAAATAATGAAGGTGTAGACTTTCTTAATAGGCTAAAAGATATTTATAGCCCAATTTATGTATCTAATAATATCTTTAAAGAAATATCCGATACGGAAAATCCCCAAGGTGTTTTAGCTGTTGCCCAATTGCAGTATAGGGCCATAGAAGAAATTAAACTAAATACCAAGCCTTTTTTATTATATCTTGATGAGGTACAAGACCCTGGAAATATGGGAACCATCATTAGGACGGCGGATGCTTTTGATATAGACGGCATAATAATAAGCGAAGGTTGCGTAGATCCCTATAATCCCAAGGTAGTAAGGGCAACTATGGGGTCAATATTTAGAACTCCCTTATATTATACTGCCAATGGCCTGGATGAATTAAAGGCCTTAAAGGATAGTGGGATGAAAATATATTCCACCTCCCTAGAAGGCAGCATTCCCATCTATGAAGCGGACTATAAGGGGGGAATAATCCTTGTAATAGGCAATGAATCTAAAGGAGTCAAAGAAGATATACAAAAGATGTCTGATATTCTCATTAAGATACCTATGCCAGGTAAAGCAGAGTCGTTAAATGCAGGTGTAGCTGCTTCTATTATCATGTATGAAGTAATGAAGCAGAGATGCTAATAATTCTTGAGTTTTAAAATCCTAGGTGCTATAATTTAGTAAATACTTAGAAATTATAGTTTAAAACTATTTATATACTACGGTAAAGGAGTAGGAGATGAAATGGAAAATATGAAAGATATCATGAAGGAAAAATTATTAGAAATCAAAGATGCCGCCTTAAAGTCAATAAAAGAAGCCAAGACATTAGAAGAGTTTGAACAGTTAAGGGTCAAGCTTTTAGGTAAAAAGGGCGAATTGACTAAGGTTTTAAGGGACATGGGTAAATTGACACCAGAAGACAGGCCAATAGTTGGTCAAATTGCCAATGAAATAAGAGATGAGCTTGAAGAGACTATTTCTAAAGAAAAAGAAAGATTAAACAATGAAATAAAATTGGCTAAGCTAAACAAAGAAAAAATAGATATAACCATAAATACTAAGAAGGAAAGACTAGGCCACCGTCATCCCTTACTAGCAACCATAGAGGAGCTAGAGGACCTATTTATTAGTATGGGCTTTTCAGTAGTTTTGGGACCGGAAATAGAAACTGTAGAAAACAACTTTGATGCTTTAAATTCACTAGAAAACCATCCTTCAAGGGATTTGTCAGATACATTCTACATAACTGAGGATATCCTTCTAAGAACCCATACCTCACCAGTCCAAATCAGGGCTATGAAGGAAATGGGTGCACCACTTAGAATAGTATCTGCAGGGAGAACCTTTAGATTCGATGATGTTGACGACACCCACTCTCCTATGTTCCATCAACTTGAAGGCCTAGTTGTAGATGAGAATATTAGTATGGCTAATTTAATCCATACCTTAGATATATTTATAAAGGAATTATTTGGCCCTGATATGAAGACTAGGTATAGACCACATCATTTCCCATTTACGGAACCATCTGCAGAAGTAGACGTATCCTGCTTTAAGTGCAGGGGGAATGGATGTGAAGCATGTAACTACACCGGTTGGAGTATGGAGCTATTAGGCTGTGGTATGGTACACCCTAAAGTATTAGAATACTGCGGTATAGATTCGGAAAAATACACTGGCTTTGCCTTTGGCATGGGAATAGACAGGATTACCATGGTAAAATACGGTATAAATGATATTAGATTACTGTTTGAAAATGATAATAGATTCTTAGAGCAATTTTAGATAAAAGGGAGTGAAAAGATGCTATTACCTATAAAATGGTTAAAGGACTATATAAAAATAGATGAAGATGCAAAAGTACTGGCTGATGGGCTTACACTATCAGGATCCCATGTGGAATCCATCAAGGCTTTAAATAAGGGTGTAGAAAATGTAGTAGTAGGAAAGATACTTAGCATAGAAAAGCATCCAAATGCTGATAAATTATTGGTTTGTAAAGTAGATATAGGCAGTGAAACTTTACAAATAGTTACAGGTGCAACAAACTTAAAAGAAGGAGATTACGTTCCTGTAGCAACTGTAGGAGCCAAGCTACCTGGAGATATAAAGATTGAAAAGACCAACTTTAGAGGTTTAGATTCCTATGGTATGTTATGTTCCTTAAAAGAACTAGGATATGAGGATAGTGTTGTATCTAAGGAAATGAAAGACGGAATATTTATCTTGGATAAAGAATATCCCTTAGGCAAGTCTATAATTGAAATACTGGGACTAGATGATGAAGTTATAGAATTTGAAATAACTCCAAATAGGCCTGATTGTCTAAGTATTATTGGAATGGCAAGGGAAACATCTGCCACCTTTAATATTCCCTTAGAAGAACCTGAGATAAAGGTAAACAATGAAGTTGATAGTATAGAAAACTATTTAAATGGAATAGAAGCACCATCAGATAATTGTAATAGATATTATGCCAGAGTAGTTAAAGACGTAAAAATTGAACCTTCTCCTCTTTGGATGCAGCTTAGGCTAATGGAGGCAGGAGTAAGGCCAATTAACAATATAGTAGATATAACTAACTTTGTAATGCTAGAGTATGGTGAGCCCCTACATGCCTTTGACTTGGAAACAGTAGCTGGTAGAAAGATAATCGTTAGGCAGGCTGAAGAAGGAGAAAAAATAGTTACCTTAGATGGAGTGGAAAGGGACTTATCTCCATCAGACTTAGTCATAGCTGATACTGAAAAAGCCATAGGTATTGCAGGAGTTATGGGTGGCTTCAATACTGAAATTACTGACTCTACCAGATATGTATTATTAGAGGGTGCAAACTTCAACAGTAAAAGTATAAGGCTTACATCTAAGAGACTTGGCCTTAGGACTGAAGCATCTACTAGGTTTGAAAAGGGCATTGACCCAAATCTTTGTCAGTTGGCAGTAGATAGGGTTTGTCAGCTTATTGAAGAAATCAATGCAGGTGTAGTAGTTAAAGGTAATATGGACGTATACAAAAAGCCAAGAACAGAAGAAACAATTACCTTAAGACCAGATAGAGCTAACAAGTTACTAGGTATAGAACTTACTGCTGATGAAATGGTAGACTATTTAAATAGGTTAGGTATAGAATCTAAGATTGAAGATAGAATAATTGTATCAAAGATTCCAACTTACCGACTTGATATAGAATTGGAAGCAGATTTAATTGAGGAAGTGGGAAGACTTTATGGTTTTCACAATATAGAAAGCAAGCCATTAATAGGAACCCTTACAAGGGGAGAAAAACCCTATGAAAGAAAGATAGAAGACCTAGCTAAAGGGATTTTACAGGCCATGGGATTAAATGAGGCAATGACCTATTCCTTCATTAGTCCTAGAGCTTATGATAAAATCAAAGTTTCTCAGGATAGTCCATTAAGAAATGTCATAAGGCTCATTAATCCATTAGGGGAAGACTATAGTGTAATGAGGACTACCCTACTACCTAACATGCTGGAACTGTTGAGCAGGAACTATAATCGTGGGGTAGAAGAATGTTATGTTTACGAAATAGGAAATATCTTTATACCTAAAGAATTGCCTCTTAAAGAATTGCCTGAAGAAAGGAAAATCCTTTCCATTGGGTTCTATGGCAAGGAAGACTTTTATTTCCTAAAGGAAATAGTCAATACCCTGTTAAACAGACTAGGCATAAAAGACATTGAGTATGTAAGGGAAGAAAACAATCCAAGTTTCCATCCTGGAAGAACTGCTAAGGTATTAGCCAATGGAATAGATCTTGGTACCCTAGGAGAAATCCATATAGATGTATTGGAAAACTATGATATGAAGGCAAGGGCATATGTTGCCCAAATAGATTTCCATGAGATAGTAAAATTAACAAAGCTAGAACGTAGATACGTACCTTTACCAAAATATCCAGCTGTATTAAGAGACCTGGCCCTAGTAGTTAAAGAAGATGTATTAGTAGGAGAAATTGAAAAGATCATAACTAAACATGGTGAAGGCTTAATAGAGAATATAGAACTATTTGATATCTATAGAGGAAATCCAATTCCAGAAGGTATGAAGAGCGTAGCCTTTTCTATAATCTTTAGGTCTCATAGTAGAACCCTTAGAGACGAAGAAATAAATACAATCTTAGAAACTATAATTAAGGATTTAGAAGATACTTTTGATGCTAAGCTAAGGGCTTAAAAAAGGGTAGATTTTTCTACTCTTTTTTTCAAAATTAGAAGGAAAATACGAGCTTTTGTCGAATATATCTTTAAGAAAGTATAAGGGAGTTGAGTAAGTTATGACAGGGAAGAAGAAAATAAATATAGTTATAGATGGTCGTAACTTTACTGTAATAGGAAGTGAACCTGAGGAATATGTAAGGGAATTAGCATTTTTTGTAGATACTAAGATTAAGGATCTCACAAGTAAAAACGACAAGCTTTGTCAAACTATGTCTGCAACCCTGGCTGCATTAAATATTGCAGATGAACTATTTAAGACGAAGGCAAGGCTAGAGGAACTGGAAAGTCAAGCTAAGGATCCTATGGAAAAATATGATGACGTTATTGCTGAATTAGAAAAGTCAAAAACTATAATAAAGGCTTTAGAAATAGAATGTGAAAGCTATAAAGACCAATTGCTGAAGATAAAAATGGAATTAGAAGATGCTGTTAATGAAAGAGCCAAATATAATGAAGCCTTAGAATTAAAGGAGAAGGAATTATCAGAAAGCCAAAAAATGATAAAATCCTTACAGGACAAGATATTTGACAATCAAATAGAATTGATTGAAACTAAAAAGGAATTAGGAGAAGTTTTGAAACGTTTAGATGAAGGGAAAAACTTATTTTCTAAGGAGGATGCTTAAATAAGTGAATGAAAAAATAGAATTATTGGCACCAGTAGGTAGCTTAGAAGCCCTCTATGCTGCTGTACAAAATGGTGCCAATGCAGTGTATTTAGGTGGAAAAGTGTTTAACGCCAGACATTATGCCTCTAACTTTGGCTCTGAACAAATGATAGTGGCAGTTAATTATGCCCATTTAAGGAATGTAAAAGTATATGTTACTGTAAATATCTTATTGGATGATACTGAACTAGAAGAGGCGATAGACTATATTAAATTTTTATATGAAATAGATGTAGATGGTATTATAGTTCAGGATCTAGGTTTAGCAAGTTTAGTAAGGGAGTTCTTCCCAGACATAGAAGTACATGGAAGTACCCAAATGACCATAAACAATTTACCTGGGGCAGAATTTCTCTATGATATGGGCTTTAAAAGAGTAGTGTTGGCTAGGGAAACCCCTATTGATGAGATAAAATATATTCATCAGAAGACCCCCATAGAACTAGAAGCCTTTGTTCATGGGGCCTTATGCATGTCCTATTCAGGCCAATGTTTAATGAGTAGCATTATAGGCGGTAGAAGTGGCAATAGGGGCAGGTGTGCACAACCTTGTAGAATGGCCTATTCCATTGTGGATAAAAAGGGAAACCTGCTTAAGGATTGGGATAAGAAATATATCTTAAGTACTAAGGATTTAAATACCTTAGACAACTTACAGGAACTAATTGATAGTGGCATCATTTCCCTAAAGATTGAAGGCAGGATGAAAAGACCAGAATATGTAGCTACTGTAGTCAGCAATTATAGAAAAGCCCTAGACTATGGCAGCAATAGCCTAAGGCCTGAAGACAATAAAGATGTAGAGCAAATATTTAATAGGGGCTTTACAAAGGGCCTAACCTTTGGAGATTTTGGAAAGGCCTTCTCCTCCATAGATAGGCCAGACAATAGGGGTATATTAGTAGGTAAAGTAACCAATGTAGATAAGCATAAAGTATATATATCTTTACACGATGATGTGGAACAAGGTGATGGCTTAGAACTGGTAACTGGCAATGATGAATATAAGGGGGTTATTGTACCATATAAGGTCAAAAAAGGTACTAGTCTTATTTTAGAAAAGCCTGGCTATATACTAAAGGATTCTCTAGTATATAAAACATCTAGTATGGATTTACTAAATAGGGCAAAATTAAGTTATAGTAAGGACAATATAAAACACCCCATAGATATGGAAGTAGATATAAAAATCGGCTCTAGGCCTAAACTAAAGATTAGGCATAAGGAACAAATAATTGAGGTAGAAATAGATAAAATAGTTGAAGAAGGTCAAAAAGTAAGCTTAAATGAAGACAAGGTAATTGACCAGTTGGCAAAACTAGGTGACACGGTCTATAGCTTAAATAATATAAGTGTAGACCTTGATGATAACTCCTATTTGCCCCTATCTAGCCTTAATCAATTGAGAAGGGAAGCTGTAGAAAAGCTAGATGATATACTGAAGAAGAAAAACAAAAGACAACCAATTGATGAAAAGCTTTATAGGGACAAGAAAAAAGACTTTTTCGCCTATAAGGCCATTAATAGGGATATAGATAATAGAATAAGCATAAGGGTAAGTAATATAGAGCAATTTGAGCAATTGGATTTAGATAAGCTAGATAGAATCTATCTAGGCTTCTATGATAATTTAGATGAAGTCATTGATAAAATCAATAAGCACCAAAAAGAAATCTATATTTGGACAGATAAAATCTTGTATCAAAGGGATTTAGACCAAATAGGAGAAAAAATTGAGCCAATAAAAAATAGAATCCATGGAATTTCTGTATCAAACTTAGGTAGTTTAAAATATTTTAAAGATAGGTTTGATTTAAAAATCCATGGGGATATTGGCCTTAATGTATTTAATAGTTTTACTTTAAATTATCTAAACAGTGTTGGCTTAGATAGTTTAACTTTATCTCCTGAACTAAACCTGACTCAGATTTCAAGGATAGGGGATAAATCCAAGACCATAACTGAGGCCATAGTCTATGGATACTTACCTCTAATGATAACTAAGTATTGTCCCATGTCTGTAGTTAAGGGATGTAAGGATGATAAGGACTGCCATACATGTAATTTTGCAAAGGGATATGGACTTAAGGACAGATTAGGCATGACCTTTTATATGGAAAGGAAACAAGGAGCATCGACTATTTACAATTCAGTGCCTATTTTAGTCCTAGATAGCTTAAACCAAATCTTCAACAAGGGCATTTCTATGGCCCGTCTAGACTTTACTATTGAAAAGGACAATATAAAAGAGATCCAGTCCATCCACTATGATTATTGTCAGGGTAAAATAAATAAAGATGAAATAAGGGAATTTATCGATAGATTTAAGGAGAAAAGCGAGATAACTAAAGGACATTTCTTTAGAGGAGTTATGTAATGGAGTTGATTAGATGAAGGAAAAAACATTGAAGACTTTAGAATATTATAAGATAGTAGACCTATTAGTAGAAAAGGCAGAATCTAGTCTTGGAAAGGAAAAAGCTAAGGAAGTAAAACCCTTAACAGATATAGAAGCAATAGAAACCCTTCAGAGAGAGACAGAGGAAGCCTACTCCCTTTTAATAAAAAGGGGTGCTCCCCCCTTGTTTGGTATTCACAATATAGGTCCTGAGGCCAGAAGGGCAGAAATTGGTGGTACCCTTACTCCTGGAGGCTTATTAAAAATAGCCGATAGCCTTCGAGTATCTAGGGCTTTGAAGATGTATATTAAAGAGACTAAAGAAGATAAAACTTCTAATCACCCTATAATTGAAGGCTTAGTGGAAAACCTAAGGGTCTACAAGCATATAGAAGATGAAATAAATAATGCAATTGTTTCAGAAAATGAGATTTCTGATAATGCCAGTCCTAGCCTTAGAAGCATTAGAAGGCAGATAATCAGCAAAAATGAAGCTATTAGGGATAAACTAAAATCCATAGTAAATTCTCAAAGCAATAGAAAATACCTACAGGATAGTATTGTAACTGTTAGGGAAGGCAGGTATGTAATCCCGGTTAAGGCAGAAAATAGGGCCAATGTGCCTGGCTTAGTTCATGACATGAGTGGTAGTGGGGCAACCCTTTTTGTAGAGCCTATGGCTGTAGTTCAATTGAACAATGAATTAAGGGAATTGGAGCTGAAGGAAAAGGAAGAGATAGAGAGAATACTTAAATCCCTATCAAGCCTTGTAGGTGAAGAGGCAGAAGGCATAGTGAACAATCAAAAAATCCTTCAAGAGCTTGACTTTATATTTGCAAAGGGCAAGCTAGCCTTAGATATGAGGGCAACAAAACCAATACTCAACACTAGGGGCTATATTAATATTAAAAAGGGAAGACATCCCTTATTGAAGGTAGAGAGAGTAGTCCCCATAGATGTATATTTAGGCAAGGATTTTACCTCCCTTATAATTACAGGACCAAATACAGGAGGTAAGACAGTTACACTAAAGACTGTAGGCCTATTAACCCTAATGGCCCAGTCAGGCCTCCATATACCAGCTGACTTTAATTCGGAAATTGCCGTATTTAACCAGGTATTTGCAGATATTGGAGATGAGCAGAGTATAGAACAATCCCTATCTACCTTTTCATCTCATATGGTGAATATAGTAGACATATTGGAAAACGTGGAATATAATAGTTTAATCCTATTTGATGAATTAGGTGCAGGAACTGACCCAACAGAAGGGGCAGCCTTGGCCATGTCCATATTAGACCATTTGCTTAAATTAAATGTAAGGACCATAGCAACAACCCATTATAGCCAATTGAAAATCTATGCCCTTACTACCAAGGGTGTAAAAAATGCATCTGTCGAATTCGATGTGGAGACCTTAAGTCCTACCTATAGGCTATTAATAGGTGTTCCAGGAAAATCTAATGCCTTTGAAATATCTAAAAGGTTAGGCCTTAGTGACGGCATAATAGATTACGCTAGAAACTTAATCTCTAAGGAAAATATTGAATTTGAAGATGTCTTACAGGCCTTGGAAAAGGATAGGCTGGCCATTGAAGAAAACAGGGCTGAAGCAGAAAGATATCGCTTAGAGGTGGAAAGGTTAAAGGAAGACTTGGCTAGGGAAAAGGATAAAACAAAGGAAATGAGGGAAAAGATCCTTCAAAAGGCCAAGGAAGAAGCTAGAACCATACTTAGACAGGCTAAAGATGAGGCAGACACTATTATAAAAGAGTTAAGGACTATTTCTGACATAGAAAAGGATAGGAATAGGAAGATACAAGAAACCCAAGACAGGTTAAAGGAAAAGCTAAATAAGGCTGAGGCAGACGTATCTGCCAATATATTAAATGTAAAATCCAACAAGCCACCAAAGAACCTCAAAGTAGGAGAAACAGTAGAAGTTCTAACCTTCAATCAGATGGGTACAGTATTAGAGGAACCTGATGAAAATGGCAACGTTAGGGTACAGGTTGGTATAATGAAGATTAACACCCATATCTCAACTTTAAGAAGAGGAAAAAGAGAAGAAGAAGACCAAATAAAGGGCAGTATAAAAAATATCATGGGTTCTAAATCTAAGGATATAAAAGCAGAAATAGACCTAAGGGGCAAAAACTTAGATGAAGCCTTCCTTGAACTAGACAAATATTTAGACGATGTTTATATAGCAGGCATGAAGGAAATAAGTATAATTCATGGCAAGGGCACAGGAGTTTTAAGGGATGGTATAAAGGGCTATTTAAGAAGCCATAAAAACGTTAAATCTTTTAGGCTTGGTAAGTATGGTGAAGGTGGAGATGGGGTTACTATTGTAGAGATGAAATAATCCTTGTATTTATGAAAATAATATTGTATATTATATATTAAATTAATTATATATAATTCGATGAATGAGAGAGTAGAATATTTAACCGTGTAACAGCGAGCTGGGATGGTGGAAGCCAGCACATAGGAAATATTCGAAGAGAACTCAGGAGATTATATCTGAAACTAAGTAGGATATTACGGTAGGACCGTTAAAATTTCGAGTGGGCATTTGCCAAGAAGAGTGGTATCGCGGGAGTTCTCGTCTCTTATTTTAGAGACGAGATTTTTTTATACATAGAATAATATGACTATAACCATATATAAAACTAGAGGAGGTAAGAAAATGTTAAATTTCAGGGAAGAAGCTGTTAAGTTGTTAAAAAGTCTAATTGAGGAATTAACAGAGGAGGAAATATCCTCTTTAATAGAAGTACCACCATCTTATGAAATGGGAGATTATGCGTTTCCAGTTTTTAGGCTGGCCAAGGTATTTAGAAAGGCTCCACCAGCCATAGCAGAAGAACTAGTAGGCAAGTTTGAGGAAAGTCCATATTTCGAGAAGATTGAAAACAAAGGTCCTTATGTTAACTTCTTCATCAATAAAAAGAAGCTAACGGAGGTAACTTTGGAGGAAGTTAAAGACAAACAAGACAAATATGGGTCATCAGATATGGGCAAGGGCAAAACTGTCATAGTGGAGTATTCATCTCCAAATATAGCAAAGCCATTCCACATTGGCCATATAAGAACAACTGTTATAGGAAATGCCCTATACAAAATATATAGCTTTTTAGGCTATGACACAGTTGCCATAAATCACTTAGGGGACTATGGAACCCAATTTGGTATGTTGATTTCCGCCATTAAAAAATGGGGCAATCTTGAAGAAATAGAAAAGGATCCTATAAATGAACTATTAAAGCTATATGTTAGGTTTAATGCTGAGGCAGAAGAAGATGAAGCCTTGAGAGACGAGGCCAGATACTGGTTTAAAGAATTGGAAGAAGGAAACCAAGAGGCCTATGAACTTTGGAAATGGATAAGGGAAATATCCTTAAAGGAATTTAACAAGGTATATGACATGTTAAATATAAAATTCGACTCCTATGCAGGTGAGTCATTCTATTCAGACAAAATGCCTGCTGTAATAGAAGAACTGAAGGAGAAGAATTTATTAAAAGAGTCTGATGGGGCCTATGTAGTAGACTTAGAGGAATATGGAATGCCACCAGCCCTAATTATAAAATCAGATGGTTCAACCTTATATACTACCAGGGATATAGCTGCAGCATTCTACAGGAAGAAGACCTATGATTTCTATAAGAATATTTATGTAGTAGGGGCTCAGCAAAACCTACACTTTAAATCCTGGATTAAGATAATCGAACTTATGGGATACGACTGGGCCAATGATTGTATCCACGTTAACTTTGGAACTGTCAGCCTTGAAGATGGTACCCTATCTACTAGAAAAGGAAGGGTCGTATTTTTAGAAGACGTATTAAATACAGCTATAAAAAATACTTTGGAAATAATCAATGAAAGAAATCCAAACCTAGAAAACAAAGAGGAAGTGGCAAAACAAGTAGGTATTGGTGCTGTTATTTTCCAAGAACTATTTAATCAAAGGATTAAGGACTATGTGTTCTCTTGGGATAGGACCCTAAGTTTTGATGGAGAAACAGGACCTTATGTTCAATATACCCATGCAAGAATAAGCTCCCTATTAGATAGGGGTCAATTCAATGAAGAAGACAAAGTAAACTATGATCTACTTTCTTCCGAAGAAGAAATAAACATTATTAGATTATTATACAATTTCCCTAAAGTCATAATAGATGCAATGGAGAAAAATGAGCCTTATATAATCACTAGACATTTAGTTGAAATAGCTAAGGCCTACAACAAATTTTACAATTCTTGCCCAATAATAATAGAAGATGTAGAGCTTAAAAAGGCAAGGCTAATGTTATCTTACGCAACTAAAATAGTATTAAAGACAGGATTAGGCTTATTGGGTATAGAAGCACCAGAAAGAATGTAGATAAGGTAAAATGAGGATGGAAAGGCTACTATTAGACTTATTTCAAAAGGATTATCTAAATAATAAAAACTACACTTATATTTCACAATTAGCTGTAATCACCATAAAATCCTTGTTACCAATGAAAGATGAGGAAGGAATAAGGATTGACTATAGAAGATTTACTGAAGAATATAAATTGTGGTTGAATTATAGAAATGGAGATAACTCTTCCCTGTTAAATACCCAGGGAAGAGTTATTCATGAAATATATTGGGGACAAATAGATGATTCCATAATAAGTAGAATAATCCCCCTAGTCCTTGCCAATAAGGATTACAGTATTATAGAAGAAGAAACTATTAAAAATATCCTTTATACCACTGGAAATTTACAAGTATTATTTGAAGGACTGGCTTTAACTTATTTATTGTTTCTTGTAGTCAATAATTCTAATGGACATCTAGATAATGATAAGTTAATTGATAGCATAAAGGATAAAATCATTTCCTTTTCCCAAACAGATTTTTTAGAAAAGTATGAATCCTGCTATAGGGTTAATATTGAAACCTATAATGGAAACTATAAAGTTGCATTTGAAAGGGAAAAACTGAACCTTTTAAACAGCTTATATACTTTAGAGTCCAATAGATATTCAGCTTTAATAGATAGTATAAAGGTAATAGAAGGAAATGAAGGAAGGACCTTTATAGGCCAAGTCCTATATGACTATTTACATAGGCAAATTAAAGGCTATGAAATCTCAGCCTTCCATTTAAGCTTAGGAGAATATATTATAAATCTAAGAAAATCTAGGATAGATCCTGAAAAACTTAAGATTAAAGAATATATATTACCAGATATCTTTAGCTTTGAGGAAGGACAGGTCTTTTACCATTCCCTTTTAAGGGAGGTAAAAGTAATAAAAAAAGAAGTAAAGGATAAGACCTTGACTTCTCTAATCCAGACAAAAACAGGTATGTATTTGTTTAGAAAATAGGCCCTTGGGGTCTATTTTTTTAGGTATTCTATAAAGTCCTCTTCACTAACTTCAGCCAAGGAACTTAATTCTTCAACTATGCTATCTCTTAAAGTAAGGAATTCATTTACTTTAGTGCTGTTCCCTGTATATTCCAAAGCCTCTATAATTAACAACATATCACTTTTTGAGATTTCTTGAATAGAAATCTTGTCGAATTCTCTCATTGGACATCTCCTTTCTTGTCGTATTATACAATCTATTGTATAAAAAAAGTCCTTGAAATTCAATGAGATTCTTTAATTATTTCTTTCTCTGTATAAGACTTAGATTTAATGGTATAATGTATTTAATTTACTGAAAAGGAAGGTGTAAAATGAAGATAGTTTTAACTACATTAAACTCAAAATTTATTCACACCTCTCTATCTATTAGATATTTAAAAGCTTTTGTTGAAGATATAGTAGATGTGGAATTGAAAGAATATACTATAAACCAAGATATAAATTATATAGCCTCACAACTATTTAAAACCAATGCAGACTTAATTGGGTTTTCGGTCTATATATGGAATTTAACAGAGACCTTGAGGATTTGTGAAATATTAAAAAAGGTAAGACCAGATATAAAAATCCTTTTAGGGGGGCCAGAAGTATCCTTTGATTCCAAGGAAATTCTAGAAACCTACCCCTTCATTGACTATATTATTTATGGAGAGGGAGAAGAAACCTTTAAGGAATTTCTGGCAGCTATAAAAGATGGTATGCTTGATTTTCAGGATATAAAAGGGCTGGCTTACAGAAGAAATGATCAGGTCATGGTGAATCCACCAAGGCCTTTGATAAGGGATTTAAATACTATACCTTCTCCCTATAATAATATTGGAGATGAGTTTAAAAACAAAATCGTCTATTTTGAATCTTCAAGGGGGTGTCCATTTAATTGTAAGTTCTGCCTATCTTCAACCATAAGGGGAGTTAGATATTTCAGTATAGATAGGGTAAAGGAAGAGCTAGATAAGCTAATTCAGGCTAAAGTAAAGCAAGTAAAATTTGTTGATAGAACCTTTAATGCCAATAAAAAATATGCCATGGAAATAATGAACTTCATAATTGATAAGAATCCGGAGGATATTAATTTTCATTTTGAAGTTACTGCCCATTTATTAGATGAAGAAATCCTTGATTTCTTATCTAATGTAAAGGAAGGCCTATTCCAATTTGAAGTGGGAGTACAATCTACAAATTTAAAGACAATAGAGGCCATAGGTAGGACAACGGATTTTCCAAAACTTAGAGAAGTAACTAAAAGGATAAAATCATATAAAAATATACACCAGCATTTAGACTTAATTGCAGGCCTACCCTATGAAGACTATGGGACTTTTAAAAAATCTTTCAACGATGTATATGAAATAAAGCCTGAAAAAATCCAGTTGGGCTTCTTGAAGCTACTAAAGGGCTCATCCTTAAGGATGAATGAAGAAAAATATGGCTTTAAATATTTGGATATACCTCCATATGAGGTTTTAGAAAACCATTATATTAAGTATGAAGAACTGCTTAAATTAAAATCAATTGAAGAATTAGTTGAAAAATACTATAACGAAGGATATTTTGAGAATTCCTTAGAATATTTAGTTATGAATTTTTATGACAGTCCCTTTGATTTTTATGAAGACTTTAGCCTATATTGGGAGGAAAATGCCTATTATGAAGTTTCAAATAGCAGGACCAGGCTGTATGAAATCCTAATTGAATTTTATGAATGTAAGGGATTTAAAAGCCTAGATATGTTTAAAGAACTAATAAAATATGACTTTATAAAGAACAACAAAAATGCCAGATTGCCTAAGGGCCTATATAATGAAGGGAAAACTTTAGGTCAAAAAGAAATCCACAATATCCTAAAAGATCAGAGGATATTAGACAATTACCTAGTTCAGTATAAGGACCTACCAACTAAAAAGACTATCCAAAATATAAAAATTGAAAGTTTCAGCTTTGATATTTTAAAATTCATAGAAAATGGCTATGATTTAGAATACAAGCTTGATAAAATAATAGAAGAAAACACTTATATTTTATTCGTCTATCAAGAAGGCGTTATAAACAGGTGTAAATCCTATAATATTACCCATATTGTAAAGGAGTTGAGTTAAATTGGACATTATAAAAGACTTTTTGATGATTAACAGGCAGACCTTGAAAAAGTCAATAAATAGTTTAATTAAAAATTGGCCGATTATTTTTACGGGAATAGTGTATACAACTATAAATATTGCCATTATATCTTTTGTAATGACAGTATTTAGGGGCGTTTTATCTATTTTTGCTGGTATTATCTTAGCCATTGTATCTGCCAGCTTAATTTCTAACTATTTTTATCTATTATTTAATATTATCAATTACAACAAAATAACATTACAAGACTTTAAAGATGGCTTTAAACAGTACCTAAGAAAAGTATATATGATTTTCTTTTTGGCCTGGATTGGCAGTTTTCTTTTAGATGCTGTTAGAGGACTCATGGGTTTTGACCCCTATGTTTTAAACTTGATCATTACCTTTTCCATACTTATACTATTAAATGCCTTACCTGAAACCTTATACTTGAAGGTATTGGACCCTATGGATAGTATAATGTACTCATTTGACTTCTTGAAAGAGAATTGGTTCAACTGGCTATTTCCAAATGCCATATTGTATACAATACTCTACCTAGTAACAGGTAGAATAGTCACAAATATATTTGCTACCCATATGAGCATAGGTTTTGGCTTTGATGGAATGGCTTGGATTAGATACCTAATTGGTCAAGGAATATTTTCATTTATTATGATTTATAGGGGTCACTTATATAAGCTATTAAGTACTAGCACAAGAAGAAAAAGAATGTTTATGAGTAAGTTTTAATACGGGGTGAGTAAATGGGTGTTGTAGATTCATATTTTAAAAAGAAGATAGATAAGGTTGCTTTTTTAGAGCTAAATAAAGATACTACAATAGGAGATGGAAGGTATTCTTTAAAGAAAGAAATACCTCTACCTATTAAGACTGATTTATTGGTCAGTGAAATCAAAGAAGGGAATTTGCAGGATGAAATCGATTTATCCCTAATAATAGATGGAATTATATATCTAATGGGTACTGATCCCAACTTCCCATATATCCATGAATATAAGGAAATTTTACATGGAGTAAATGATAAAATATTCGATTATATATTTTATCAAGGAATTAAAGCAGTTGAAAAGAATGACAATGATAGTGGAGCTATATATTTCAGAGCATTAAAGCTTATGGATCCAAATAATCTAGATGGGTTATTTAACTATGCTCTGACCCTAGAAGAAATAGGGAAGAAGTATCTTAATATGGATATGGAAGAAAAGGCTATGGAATTCATAAAGAATTCTACAAAGGAACTGGAAGCTATACTAGATATAGATGACAAATACCCCTTAGCCTATTATAAGCTGGGTTATCATTACAAATTTTTTGGCAACTTTTTAAAAGCTAAGTTAATCTGGACTAAGTATTTAACCTTAGATAAGGATGAGTTAAGGCTGCAGGAGATTAGGGAAGAGTTAGATTTAATAGAAGATGACGTTGCCATGGAAACTGGCCTTACCTACCTATACAGGGAGGACTTCCCTAAAGCCATAGATATTTTCGAAAATTTATTAAAAAAATACGATAGTTTATGGGAATTAAAGTACTTTCTAGGGGCATCCTACAAAGGAGTAGGAGATTATGAAAATGCCATAGAACTCTTCTATGGAGCATTAGATTTAAATATGGGAGAATTAGATATCTATAATGAACTGGGCATATGTTTATTTTCAGTTGGGAGAATAGAGGAAGCCATAAACATATTTACTCTAGGTATAGAAAATGTAGGCTATGATTATAGGTTATTATTTAATCGAGGACTATGTAATCTACAAGTAGATGAATTAGAAAAAGCTCATGAAGACATTAGTATGGCAGCCAGTCTAAATCAAGAGGATGAAAACATTAAGGCCCAAAAGGAAGCTCTAGATAGGCTGTTGAAATAGATTTTGACTAGTAAAATAAACAGGCCTAGGTCTCATAATATCAAGGCTGTCTAGGAACTAGTATATGTCTAAGTTTTAAAGTTGTAAAAGTTTTTTTCAAAAAAGGTGTTGACTTTATTTAAGAAACCGTGTATCATAATAAAAGTCAGCACGACATCAAGCACTAACAAGCAGCAAACAAGACAGAAAAAAAGTTAAAAAAGGTGTTGACAAAAAAACAAAAACTTGCTATACTAAGTAAGTGACCTCGCAAGAGGGAATCATGAACCAAGACAACTAAACAGTGTGAAACTTTGAATAATAAACACATGACGTAAGTCATTTAAGAGCTAATCAAACTTTTTAATGAGAGTTTGATCCTGGCTCAGGACGAACGCTGGCGGCGTGCCTAACACA
>Ga0209537_1001714_pt1 | contig 23897 bp, 23 predicted proteins | sample BioPla4DNA1_FD_187698 | JGI IMG/M metagenome (GOLD analysis project Ga0209537, IMG submission 187698) | Biogas fermentation microbial communities from Germany - Plant 4 DNA1 (SPAdes) (version 2) | ecosystem: Engineered > Bioreactor > Anaerobic > Digestate | place: Bielefeld, North... | reverse complement strand
GTTCTGTCCAAAAACAGGCTTTGGCAATAGCCTGATAGGTTAAAAGCCCAAATCGGGGGCAACAAACAGACTTTTAGTGAGTATAAAACTATAGCAGATCCGATTTCGGTTGTTTTATAGATGGCAACGGCTCATCTTTAGGTCAATTGTTCAAATTTACCTGCCTCAAAATCTAGGTTTGTGCAGTGGAATCCCAATATTATGTACTTGTACATTTTAAATTCTTATATCCCATTTTCCGACTAGATAGCGTGTGCATATAATTGATTCCGCTACAAAAAGCTTACTAAGTTCGTCCTTTGTGAAGTTCTTAAAGCTCAATGGCTAATATTATAACGAAAACAAAAGAAAACCGGAGATTACGGTACCTAAAATCTTCTAATCATATTATATAAGGGTATAATAAATGTTTGGGGGAAAATAACAGTCGTTTTGTAATTCTGCGAATATGAAATATTGGTTTATGCCGTGTAATTCAAATTGTTTTTTTAGCTGGGATTTTATGATTTAAATCTTATAACACCATAGGTCAAACTTGTCGCTGTATGGCCCTATATATAACGGGCTTAAACCCAATATCAACGATTATTTGAAGCCAGCTATGACGCGTTTACTTCAGAATTTTTCGAATCCAACAGCCTCGGTTGTGATCGATATAAACAACGATTTTTGACCTCAGCAAATGCTCTCTCACCATATTGAACGTTGGCCTTTCAACTCTTCTGTCTGTTACATATGTGAATTTTCCAGGGGGCGCATTTGAGTCTTCTTTCTCCTGGGGTTTGCCTGACAGAGTTTGATGTAATCAAAAAAGTAGAAATGAACCAACCAAAACGGATAGAGAAATCAAAAACAATAATAACTTAATCCACCTTAGTGTATCAAGCCATAATAGACCAAAATCAAGAGGTGTTTTGATAAACCGAAATACATCTTCGAAGTTCCACTGCTTTTTGTATCTCCTTGAAACTTTCTTTGCGCTGAAGCGCTCAGAAGGGACATTATCCGCTAAAACAAAGCAGTACTCCTTCTTCTTGAGCCATGTATCATATAGTTTTCATCTACATCATCTAAAACCAACTCAACTCTGTAGAAAGTAACCCTTATTTTAGGCGTATCAGCTGTTGACGTGCCGGGTCAGGCATACTTTTCTATAACCTTAGTGTTTATGTTAACATTATGGGTAATTAAAGTTATGTGTTTTTAAACAAACTCCGCAGTTGTTTTCTCAGCTAATTCTCGGGTCTCGAACTTTTTCTTACCCAGCAAAGCTGCTGCTTTTCAATCTTTTCCCGTTTTTTAGGCAGCGATCTGCCCACATGCTTTCTTTTGGTCTTTTCTAAAGTTGTGGAGTGGATAACAATCATGTACTTGGCCCATTGCAAGCATTCAGGGAAAAAGCTAGAGGAATAAATGAAATCCCATCAGACCATCCCAGTGTTAACATCCTAAACCCATGCACATACTTCTTTTTTACATGATCATACGTTTTAGCCAAAAGTTCAACACGTTTGCTTCTAGCTCGACTATAAATTGGGTCATCAATTATGAACACATGGCGATGATTATCAGCTGAGGTAAGTTTTACAAACTTCTACATAATCACTGTAGAGCTCAAAAGAAGCAGCAATTTCCGCCAGTTAAAATTGGCAGAATTCAAGAACCGATAGACTACATCTTTCTTATGAGGACTGTTTTCTTTGGTTTCCAGGTATCGGAATAAGTTTTTTGGGGAGAACATCAACGAGAATATAAATTTCAACACTTGCTGACAAGGAATACCTTAATTTTGTTGAAGTTAGATAGCCTTAATAATTGAGAGATGTTAAATTCGCGGATGAAGTTGCTAAGTTTCGACGAGATCTGTTCAGCTTCTATATTTCGTGGTATAGTTTGTGCAGATACAAGCATCCTCCTTTTGTGTTTTATGCTAACTAAATTATACCACAAACAAGGATGATTGTGTCTTTTTTTGTCTAAGAAAACGTTGATAAATCGTCGTTTAGCGCTAGATTTGAAACTGCGAAAGTTGAGTAAGATATAATCGATGGTTAATAATCTAATAAATCGCTGTATGATGGGTTGAGTGAATTTGCTAGATATTCAGCAGACCCCAAGCAAACGCAAAAGGCACCTCATGCCGACATACCTGCAGTATGGTATTATCAGCTTGAGGCGACTAGTTTATCCACAGCAAATCAAGTTATTCAGATTGTTTTACAGCTGCACTATCCCTCAATATGCTTCCCTTAGTGAAAAAGGCAGAAAACTGATTACTAGCTCGCATTGAAGGTAGAGACCACAAGCGCTATCTGCCTTTAATGAAAACATTTCACGTTATCGTTTAAAGGTATTTTTCAATTGGCAGGCCAAAGCCCTGCCTAGATCATACTGATGCGGCTTGAACCGGCATAAACCTCTATCTGTTTGCTGCAACAATCGCTCTATAAATAGCGGCAAAAACAACCAAGGCTATAACAGTTAGCTAAGAGTTTCGATTAACTCTTGTAAATATTTGGTGCCCCGCACAATTGCATCCTCAGGATCGTATTCTGTTCCCTCATATTCCATATTTATATATCCATTATAACCGGCCTTTTTCATAATCTCCAGGCAGGGCAAGGGGTCAACTGCACCCTCCCCTATCAAAGCAGGTCTGTAGAATTTGCCATTCAAACCTGCGATGTTTCCATCTTTTACAACCTCCCAGTCCTTGAAATGAGCGTGGACTATCTGGTCTTTTATTTCCCAAAATGCCTCAGCAGGGTCCTCTCCTGCTGTATAAACATTGCCGTTATCGTATGTCACCTTTAGACCTGGAACAGCAGCAGTTACCTTTTTCATATCCTCTGTAGTGATAAAGGGCGCCAACGTCCCATGGAAGTGCTCAACTGTCACTGTGATCTTGTAGGGCTCAGCCAAGGATACTGCCTCAGCCAATTTTTCTAAAGCGAGCTTTTGGGTGAGTTCTCTGGTTTGTCCTTCCACACCTGCTAAAGGAAGCATGATCTTATCGCTGCCGAGGATACTTGCAACCTCCAATCCACGCTTGAGGTCATCTGTGGCTTTTTCTCTTATCCCGGAGTCAGCATGATGAAGGTGAGCAAAAAATGTGTAGCAGATGTTTTTAAGACCGTAATCAGCAGTTACTTTTGCAACCTCTTTCGGATGGAAATCATAAATAGTTACCCAATCAATTCCATCGAGGTTCAGTTTTCTTGCCAGCTCACAGAGGGCTACCAAATCTGGGTCCTGCCCCCAAGGACCGCGGGCCAAAGTATAAGACATCAGCGAGATCTTCATTGGAAACCTCCTTACACAATTATTTGAGCTGGTCGATGTTTTCCATGACTTTCCGAAAACCTGCTGCGATGAGTTCCACAACGCGTAGATCATTGGGCAAACGCAGGGGGGTTGTCATTCCTGTGTGGGTATCGCAGTGCTTTCGGGCCATGGGGTACTGCTCTGGTGAGTAATCCACTTCTCCGGCATGAGGGCAATGCCAGGGGCAACCCTTTCCGTAACCATTTTTCGCCTGAAATACTGCCATTTCAGGTAGAATGAACCTCTGCCACACTCCAGTCTCAACACCTTCTGCCTGCAGCGCCTCTATGATCTTGTAGCGGAACTCGCTGGCATCGTGCTCGTGCCCTAAAGCTTTCATGTCAAAGCGGATGGTGTAATTGTAGCCATTGGTCTCGCAGTTTTCCGGAAAGGTAGGGAGAATAAGGTAGGGAACGTCTTTCAAAAGCTCTGTGAGATACTGGGTGCTTTCTCTCTGATGAGCTAGATAACTATCCAGCTTTTGCAGCTGCGCTCTGCCGAAGGCTGCATTTAGGTCCGAGTTTCGGTACATCCAGCCCATGGAATAGACATGATAGTCCCGGTTTTGCATATCGGTGATGGTTTCGCCAAAGGACCACAGTGCTCGTGCCTTTTCCAGCATCTCCTCCGAATCTGTAACAAACATTCCTCCTTCTCCTGCAGAAAGACATTTGTTTTGGTTGAAGCTGAAAGCTGCGCAGTGGCCAATGGTACCTACTTTTTTCCCGTCAAATTTTGCTCCATGCGCCTGGCAGGCATCCTCGATTACCTTCAAATTATGTTTGCGGGCGATGGCCCTTATTTTGTCCATCTGAGCCGGCAACCCGTGAAGGTGAACAACGATTATGGCTTTGGTGCGAGGAGTGATGGCCTCTTCTATTTTGTCAGGGTCTATGTTCATGGTATCAAAATCGATGTCCACAAAAACAGGAATGCAGTTATGTTGCATCACACAAGTTGCTGATGAGGACCATGTATATGCAGGGACAATAACCTCATCACCTGTTCCGCAGTCGCAGGCAACAAGGCACATGTGCAAAGCTGCAGTTCCTGAATTCGTAGTGATGGCGTATTTGTTGCCGTTCCAAGCGGCAAACTCTTCCTGAAAGGCTACACAATTGGGACCAAAAGCATGCTTATCTCCCATTAGCGAATTCAATACCATTTTTTTGTCCGTCTCGTCTATTGGAGGCCACTTTTTGATTGTCCCCTCCGGAATCAGCCTCCTCCCACCGTTAATTGCCAATTTCTCAGCCATTTTTACACCCCTCCATAATTATGTTTCCGTGTAAATCTGCTTCAAAATCTCCACTGTTCTATCTACAAGTTCCTGCCCACCTTTGGGACTGACTAGGTTGCAATACATGCTTGCGCTATAACCGCGTCCCTCTTCACCGCGAGCAGTGCACAAATAAGTGCCGCCGTCTGAACCGGGCTGTCCAGCCAGCTGTATAACGAAGGTCTGCATAAAAGGACTGCGAGCCTGGATCCGATGCATGTAGTCCATATAGAGTTCGAAGCGGTTGGAAGCAAAAGCAACATCACCAATCCGCACCACATGCAGCTCCATGGGCAATTTGGGCTGTTCTTTCTGTTCTTGGTAGCGCTTGATGATGCGGCGATAACGATTGCGCTTCGCGACTAAAATAGAATTGTGATACAGCCTTTCCTTGGGTAACCCTTCTGTGACGAATCTCTCTTTCTCCAGCTCCTCTAAGCCCTTTTTGGCAATCGCATACTCCTCGTCTGAAATCAGGCGCTTGGAAAGCTCTACAGTTTCCACAACGTGCTGTAATGGCAGGGAGGTGTAAATCTCTTTTTTCGCCCAGCTGTACACCTCGTCGAAACATTGGGATATGCGCTCTGCTATATCCCGACGGGCGGCCATCTCCGTTTCAATCTCCCCATATTTGAGGCGAAAACGCCGTGCTTGCGCCTTTTTGTAGTGCAGGATCCGAGGCGAAATATCCCCTGCTGCAGCGCACTGAGGTAAAATAAAGATTTCTCCATATTTTGCCCTGATTGCAGTGCGCACATCGTGCCAGTAGTCTGCTGAAATCCTGTATTCTCCCTCGGAATTCTGCGACGGACAGGGCACATTCACGATAGCACCTGTTAACTGCTTCTTGGCATCGAAAGTAAACAGGAGATTCACGAAATGGTCAGCACCTGTCTCGTAATGGCTGAATTGAGGGTCATCTGTATTGCCGTACATACAGGCATGGCCGCTGACGCCGCTTGTGGAGTTGTTCACAGCACCAGGCCGCTTTGATACATCGTCAAAATAAACAACCCGGCGGTTGTGGCCTACAACTGCGTACCCGTAGCCGTAGGCGATGCCGCCAGGCTTGCGATTCGCATAGGCTTCGCAAACAGCACTAGATGCCTGTTCTACAAGAAAACTGCGGTATTCATCTGAGGAGGCGACTTCTATCCCGTCATGAGGCGGTTGCTCTTCTTCAGGGTTGTCAGCATAATAACTAGGTGCCGTGTGAGTGTGGGTGGCATTCATGAGAATCTTCTCAACAGGAATCTGCCTGTTTTTCTGTTTCACTGCCGCCCGCACTTCGTCAAGTAAAAATGAACGAATAGCCACAAGATCTGCAGAGAGGAAAATCACACAGTCCTCACCGCTCTCGATCACTAAAGCGGTGACAGTCACAGGATCTATGACTCCTTCAGAAATGCGCATGTGGAACTGCCCAGGAATATTTACAGGCTTTGTAGTGGTAATATCACGTGATGCCCAGCCAATAAGCAGTTGCTGTTCTTTCACAAAATCACCCCTTATAAAATTAGTTGATTGAGCTTTTCCAGCCTACAGAGCAGGCAGCAATTGCATTACGCAAACCTCCACTTCAAATTACATCTATCTCTCTTCCCCAAGCTCAATTTGCAGCAGTTTTGCTGCATTACGATAAAAAATATTGCGCCTGTCCTCATCTGAAATATCGGCAAAAATAATGCAGCCCATGGGGTAATAGGGATCAAACCAGGGAGCATCTGTGCCAAAGAGCATCTTTTCAGAGCCCACCTGTTTCACAAAATAAGTAACCAGACCTCCAACCGCATAAGCTGCTGTCAGCTCCAGATAAGCATGAGGATAGTCTCGTGCAATTTGTGCTGCTCCTTCCCATTCACCATAGCAGCTGTGGCCCATTAAAAATCTAATTTCAGGGTATTTCTCCACTATCCCCTCTACTGCCTTGGTTCCGCAAATATCACCAGCCCAGGTATGAGAAAGGACCAGCGCTCGGCTGTGATGAGCATATTCAAAAAGCGGCTGATAATTCTTCCCCGAAAGGGGATAATTATGGGCTCCTGGATGAATCTTAAAGCCAACAAACTCTTCGTGTTTCTCGAACAGCTTGCGGCACCGCTCCCAATTTTGCGGTTCATTTGGATTGTAAACCACATAACCTCGAAACCGCTGGGGATACTCCCTCACTGCCTGAAGCGTGACAAAATTGCACTCAAAGCCTTCAGAAAGGGCTGCGTGGGAGGAAAACACATTTAATATAACTTTAGAGCGGTCCATGGAAGCGATCATGCCATCCCCATAAGGTTTGGGAAAGTAGATGCCGGAAAATGGACCCCAATGGCCGTGAAGATCGACGAGCGGAAAAGGTGGAACGAATCCTTCTTTTAGCGCATCTTTCATCAGCTGGATCCTCATAGCTTCACCTCCCCCAAAAGACGCTCTAAATTTCCTGCTGCAATTGCTCTTTTTGCAGCATCAGAAATCGGTGCATGCAGAAGCGTCAATAGTGGCCCTCCTGCAGCGCGGTGGGGAGTATTGGTACCGAAAAGAATTCGCTCATGGCCATATTTGGAACATAAAAACGCAAGGCCCCAGTCCAATTCATAATTGGCTGTGTCAATGTAGAAGTTTGGGTATCGCTCAAGGAGGGGTCGAAAGTAACGATCTCTGCCCCAAGGACCATGTCCTGCAGCAACCAATGTCAGCTGAGGGAAATCTGCTAAAAGACTGTAAATAAGTTCCCAGTTCCCTTCTGCTTTTACGAAAAGAGGAATTGTCCGTGCAACCATTTCTTCCAGCACTGGCCCCATTGCCACTTTGTTTAATAAATAATTGTGCTCTTTAGGAAAAGCCCACAGAGCCCGCACTTTGCACTTTTTCATTTTAGAAGGAAATGATTCCAGATCCCATTCTCCTGTCTGCGGCGGAAGCAGAACCCTGGCAGGCACAAGCTGGGGATAGGATTCAAGTTCTGCTATCAACCTCTCATTTGCCTCCAAAGGATAACCATCCACAGCAGCACCATGATAAACAAGGGCTCTGCTGATCCCAACCCTTTCCATTTGAGCAACCAATGCTTTAGGAACAGGCAGTTCAAGGAGGGTTTTTGTGGGGCCGTAACTTGCATGGCAGTCAAAAAAATTCATGGCTTTCACTTCTTTCAAACAAACCTAATATCTGCGTATCCTTGCTTGCGTGATCGGTTAAGCATATGCTCATAATGAAATTTGTCAATATCCTTTAGCAAAATCTACTATCCATGGGTCAAATTATGATTTGCGATTCACGTTGGGATCTATTGATTCTGCGATAAATAGACCATACAGCGGTTGATAACCATTTGGATTTATCCCTTGATAAATCAGCACATCCCTTAAAATGTTCTCAGCAGCAACAACGAATACTCTTCCCCAGCGCTGGCTTCTCATACGTGGAGCGTACTCTGGCAGCTGCTCGCGTAATAAAGAAAGAATCCTGCGACTGACAATCAAGGTTAGCAGCGCTGTGTAGATAAGAGCTTCAACAATACACTCCTTACCTGATGAAATACAATCGAGCTTGTAATAGCTTTTCAGCTCCTTAAAAAGACATTCTATGGTCCAGCGCATTCGATATAATGAACAAATATCTTCAGCTGAAAATTTCTCAACAGGAAGGTTTGTAGTATAAAAATGATACTCGCTGCTTTCTTGATCCCAGATACCAACTACTCGAAGCTGTACTGCAGACCGCTCTAAAACTTTTGGATTCTTGCTTTGGCTGGTAGTCATCCAGACTTCAAAATCACAAATTTCGCGCTTCAACTTATCTTTGATGTCCGAAAGACGACATCCTTCAACGGAAATAGCTCTACCCCGATGTTGTATCAGAGAACGAAGAATGTATGGATTACTGTTGCTTTTCAAGCGGCTAACGAAATAACCACCATGCTCCTTTATCTTGGCAAAATTTTTAAAGCCAAAATAACCAAGATCAAGTAAAAGGATCCGATCTTTTACCCAATCTCCTATCGTTAAAAGTTTACTTTCTGCCCGTTTGCCTTCAACAATTTGAACCTTACTCTTGGTAGCGCCAAAAACACTAACCAGGACATTTAGCTTAGCAGTTGCCGATGAGTGATTGGTTCTAGCTCCTGGCCATTTACCAGCTAACTGTTCATGAACCCGAATCAGCGTGCTATCAATAACCAATATGTCTTTGATTTGTTTCAACTTATCGTTCATTTTCAAACCAGGTTCGACAATCAGGTGCTCAATTGCCCGCTCTACACATCGCTTAAGGAAGCTTACTAGTTCAGGGGTAAAACGGTCGTAGAAGGCTGAGGGGACAATCATATGACCTGCTTGTTTCTGATAGGCTCTACGCAATTCTCTGCAGTCCAACGCCAAAGCTTAGAACCAGAGCCCAAAGGAAAACAACAGGATGGACTTTGCGATGTCTTTTTATAAAGCTAGTTTCCGCTGCGGTTGATATAACCCACTGCTCAGGGAAAATTTCAATTAAAGCTTTTGAGATGTTATCCTTATTAAAGTGCATTAATGCCATAAGTTATACCTCCGTGTTAGAGCTCTTATATATAGAGTTCGACACGAAGTGAAAAAATCATTGTTGGTTTTGAAAAAAATCAAAAAAATTCCTTAACCGAACACGCATGCGTATCCTTGAGCACTTAGGTTAGCTGCCAACAGCTACCCAAGTCCCTTTTTCTTTGGAGGCCAGAGCTGCCTCTAAAATCAACATCTCCCTATGACCTGCTTCGAAATCGGGAAAAGCAAACTCGGTGGAGTTTTGATTGTCCTTGCTCTCCAAATAGCTGTAAAAGTCAGCAAATAAGTTGTAAATTGCATCATGATAGCCCATCGGGTGTCCAGAAGGCAAGCGCGCAAAGCGCCTTGTTTTTTCGTTTTGCAAAAGTGGCGACTCAAAGAAAAGCTCATTTGCCTTATCCCTGTGCCCTAGCCACAGCTCACTTGAACGCTCATGCCGCCAAGCTAAAGATGCATTGGAGCCATAAACCTCAATTTCGATATCACACTTTCTGCCAGCAGCCAGTTCTGAAGTGGTGAAAGTTCCCCGGGCGCCATTTTCAAACCTCAAGAGCAAAGAACCATAATCTTCAAGGGAAATAGGTACTTCCTCAAAACCAGCTGTTTCTGCTTTACTGAAAGTAAGGACAGTACCGTCCTTAGGTTTCTTCCGGAAAGGGAGTGTGGTGCGGAAGTCTGCAAAAATTTCCGTGATTTTGAGGCCTGTGATGAACTCTGCCAAATCACACCAATGGCTGCCCAGATCTGCCAAGATGTTAGAGCTGCCTGCCAAATCAGGTTCCAAACGCCAGGAGTAATCTGTATCGTAAAGGAGCCAATCCTGGAGATAATGGCCCAAAACGTTATAGATTACGCCCAGTTCCCCTTTGGCAACCCGCACTTTGGCTTCTTGGACAACAGGATAGTAGCGGTAGCAGAAGTTAATGGCGCATCTGGTTTTTTGTTCCTTAGCCAGCCTGACAAGCTCCTCTGATTCTTTTGCTGTAAGGGCCAAGGGTTTTTCCGTCAAGACTTCCTTCCCTGCAAGAAGTGCTGCTTTATTCAATGGATAATGCTCACGATTAGGGGTGCAATTGTGGATCACATCTACTGCAGGATCTCGAAGCACGCTTTCGCTATCCGGATAATGAACAACACCATACCTCTCTGCAATGCTTTTAGCCAGGTCTTGGTTTTTATCCACCACCCCTACAAGCTCGACGTTAGGCAGCTTTCTCAGTTCGCCGATGTGCACCATTCCGATATAACCGACACCAATTACCACAACACGCTGCTTTTTCATGGAAATTAACCTCGCTTATAATAGTGAGTTTGCATGTAATCCATGTTTATTTGTGCGCTGTGGGCATTGGTAGTGCCGGATCGATCCAGCTCAAGTGTCAGATAGCCATCATAACTTACATCATCTAGGACTTTGAAAATTGGCGCAAAGTCTATATCTCCTTCTCCCAACTCCATGAAATTGCCGTAAACCTCAAAGCCATGTCTATCATCGGTAGTTTCGAGCTCTTCCGCCTTTTTTAAATCTTTCAAATGGACAAAAGCGATTCGCTCAGCATAACGAGCAAAGATCTCGACCGGATCGCATCTGCCTGCCACTAGGTGTGCTGTGTCCGGGCCAAAGGCAATTTTCCTAGGATCCGTATTCTGCATTATAAAATCAATTTCTTCCTCATACATCACCAATGTCCCATGATGAGGATGGATGCAGGGCAGGATTCCATAGGGCGCGGCAAGTTCTCCCCAATGATTGATCAGCTCCAAGACTTCATCCAGTTTCATCTCCACTTTTCGATTTGGCGCCTGCACGCTCATCCGCTGGATTCCCAGTTCCGCCATAAAGTCCAATTTTCGTTTAAGCCGCTCAGAATCCTTTTTAAAATCGCCCTTCTGCCAAAAATAAAAGCTGACAGGCCAAACATCGTATTCAGCTATAACTTCCTTAAACATTTTGACATTGTTATCAAAAAGATCGATGGCGCTTTCCACGCTTTCAAAAGCATTATAGCCAATGCTTTTCACATCCTTCAGCGCCTGGATCATCTGTTCCTTCTCTTCCAAACCCCAAGGCCAGATGGCATAGGCAAGTTTTCCTTTTCTCATTTCTCAGTCTCCTCTGTACTTTTTTGAAAGCTCTTTTCGAAGTCTGTATGTGATTCGACTGCAGCACGCTGTGAATAATGAATATCTTTTGAGTAGACTCACCATTTAGGAGTTTAGAGCTTGCTGGCAACTGTCAATTCGCATTTTCAGTTCTTCCTCTGTCCAGTCGGGATTGAGGTTGATGTAGACTGTGCGTCTGAGGATTTCCAAGGTCCTAGGACACATATCCTTGCTGTAATCCATTCTCAATCCTTGATTTTCAGGAAAGCGATAGGGATTCAGTGCTTCGTGGTGAGCTCCTCTCTTTTGGAGAATGGGGTCCCAGTTAATGAAAACGTGCTTGTCGCTGTCTATAGGGAGCCAACCCTCAACCCCGGGGCTGGTTGCAAAACTGCGGGCTTCTTCTTCAGTGGCAAAAGAAAAGCCAACAGTTGTTCCACAGTCTCCTTCAAGATCATTAGATGGTATCATCCGTTCTCTGAAGTGAGCGACAAATTCACGCTTTACCGCCCGCAAATCTTCTAAAATACCTGGCAGACGTCTAAGCTGTACCCTTAATATAGCACCCATGATTTCATTTGCCCGGAATTGACTTCCTGTAAAAACAGGGGTTTTCAGCTCTCCAGCAAAAGGTCTGAAAGCTGCACCTCCATCGTGGTAAATCAGTGCCCGCTCGTAGAGATTATAGTCGTTTGTTACAAGAGCGCCACCTTCTCCTGCTGTAATTATTTTAAAATCGTTGAAACTAAAAGCGCCAGCATGTCCCCAAGTACCCAGATGTTTCCCACGAAAACTGCCACCATCTGCTTGACAGGCATCCTCAAGCACTTTAAAGCCGTGCTTTTTAGAAAGCTCCATAATTGCATCCATATTTGCAGGAAAACCGCACATATGTACGGGAATTACAGCTTTTGTTTCGGGGGTGAGTTTGCGCTTGAGATCCTCAGGATCTATGGTCATGGTTTCGTCTATCTCCGCGAGCACAGGGATTGCGCCAACTGCCAAAACAGCGATAGCTGTGGCCATGAAAGTATAGCTGGGAATTATGACCTCATCTCCTGGTCCAATTCCCATCCCAGCTAAACCTGCAATCAGAGCTGTGGTGCCGCCGTTTACACAGAGGGTATACTCTACTCCGAGGTGCTGCGCCCATTCCCGTTCAAACTTATCAACTTCCTGGTAAGGTGCGCCCACTCGGAAAAGCTTTTTTCCATTGATAACTCTGGCGATAGCCTCTATCTCTTCCTGTCCGATCCTGTACAATTCAATCACACCCCAGTAATATTTTTGTGAGATAAAAGTCCAACTCTTCATAGTCGCGATTGGCTCGCAACTCCTCGAGCTTAGCTTCATCTACAGAGCGGACTTTCTCTAATAGCATCAGGAAGTTTTCTTTGCTGTAAATTAGGTGTTTGAGGGAATTTTCGTAGTCTTGTGTGCGCATCGCCTTAACGTCCAGGCCGACATACTCCCCATTCTGCCCGTAATTATATTTATCTAGCAAATATATTTGAGAGAAGGCACGTCTAGGATTCACGCTGCCAAATGTTTTATCCTGATCGAATTTTAGATTGTTTTGATCGTTGAGATGTATCCCCCATAGTTTTCCCAAGGCAAGGGCAAAACCCATTTCGTCTGAGGGTTCTAAATTAGCAAGTACTGCATGGGCGCTTTCGAGCAGCACCCCGACACGGCGAGGATCAATAGTGCTTTCTGCCAGGGCTAGGAAATGTCCTGCTGTAGGAGCAAAACAAGAATCCATAGGCTCGTTTGGTTTCATCTCACCGAGAATTTTGATTTCCTTGTCGTATTCCAAGAGAGCATTAATATACTCAAGGAAATGCTCTACAGCGAGCTTCGCATCTTTGGCTTCCCGGCAGTACGTGCCCTCTCTTGCCGGCCAAATTACAATTCGTTCTGTGCCTAATGCTCTTGCAATGTCAACTGCCCGCTTGGATCTCGCCAAAGCCTGTTCACGAACTTTGGGATCATTTGCAGTGAAACCGCCATCAGCAAAAACAGGATCCATCCACAATCTTGGCGCGATAAACTCTGCTTCAAGTCCGAGATCAGCGAGACGTTCCCTCAGCTCTTTGAGCTCTTTTTCTTGTTCAGAAAAGGAAAGACTGAGATCTACAGCATCGTCATCGTGAAATTGGATCCCTTCAAATCCCTCTTGTGCTGCAAATTACATCTTTTCCCAAAATTCAAAAGACTCTTGAACAGCGGGATCAAAGGGATCCTCTCCCTGGTGGATATTCCAGGGGCCAAAGGAAAACCGAAAAATTCCAGCCAAATTCTCACCCCACATCCTTTAAGTGTCTGTTATAAATAATTATAGGTGAGGTGGCTTTATTTAACCATGGCTCAAATTATGATGAATATATCCATTCTTACGCTAATGATTTAATCGTCTATAACCTCCTCTTTGCTTTCACGGTAGCTAGTGGGAGAAATTCCCATAGCCTTGCGGAAAAATTTGCTAAAAGCAAACTGGCTGCTGTAGCCCACTTGCTCCGCAATTGAATAGATGGGCAGCTGAGTGTTCCGCAAAAGAAATTGCGCCTTTTTAAGGCGCAGATATCCTAAATGCTCAAAGATCGTCTTTCCTGTCTGCTCCCGAAAAAGAGCACAGAGGTAATTGGGGCTGAGCCCCACTTGGTTAGAGATTTCAGCTAAGGTAACTTGTGCTGCTAAATTTGTCGCCAAATACTGCTGCACATCTTCTACGACCTGCTCCTGCCAAGAATGTATCAGGGGAGAGTCCATTTTCAGGTTTCGCAAGACAGTCACGAAAAACAAAGTTAAATACGAAGATACTACCTCCCGATAACAAAAATCTTTCTCTTTTAACTCAGAAAGAGCTCGCTCCAGCAGCGAAAGTTGGACCGCATCGCCTAGCATCCGGGTTCCTTCTTTGATCTGATATCTCTCACTGATAAATGCAGTGAAATAGTCTTGCTGCAAGCCTAGCCACAGTATCCGATAAAAGCCGCTTTCCTCCCATGCTTCGCGGTGAGGGGTGCCAGGTGGGAGCAAAATTAAAGTGTTTGGCTTGAGCTCAAATCTTTCGCCCTCTAAATAAAAGACGCTTTCCCCCTGGCTGAGAAAACATAATTCCCAATAGCTATGCCTTTCTCCGCCACAATTGGTTTCCTGCCCTTTAGGATACATAACAGTTTCAGCTTCTTGTAAAGCAGGAACAAGCTGCTTGATCATAACTTCAAGCAGAGGATTCATGGGTTTCCCCTCCTAGACAAAAATCAACGCAGAGAACTGCACCCATGCTGCCAACAGGTATTCAGTTGAAGCCGTAAAAATAGGTCGTTTAACCTCTCTCCCATTGGAGCTACAGGATCAGCTTCCGTTGAAAAAATTCTGTTCAAATGGGTATCTCATCTTCTTCAAGCAGCTTTTCATATACAGCTTCTTTCTCTTCTGATATCTCTGCTTTCTCTTCGACAGCTTGTTTCTCCAGCTGTTCCCATTCTTCCCAGGTGATGCCGTAGGCGAAGCCCCCAGGGGTGTAGCCTGCGATAAAGGCATAGAAGTGATCGTGTTCCCAAAAGAACTCTTCTGTCCGTTCCTTTTTACGCCTCCTTGCTTCTGCTTTTCTTTGTTCTTCAAGGCGGTAGCGTTCGATCAGCTCATCTGAAATATTGCAGCCTAACATTTTCAATTCAAGAGCCGCGCAAAGGAGAGAAACTCCAAAGTACCTGCTGTAACCTCGAACGATGTTTTTCCCATTATATACTCTAAAGAATTTTTCCGCTGCCTGCAGCCTCTGTGTTCTTTTCATCCTTTTGCGCCTGGGGCCTAAGTTTTTGTTGTGTTTTGCCATTTTCATCTGCTCTTTCCTGTCAAAATGTCTTCAAGGAATACTTTCTCCCTCTTCCACTTTGTTCCTGCCTTGTTTTCCCACAACAGGGAAATATTAGGGGCAGGATTTCCCAGCCCTCAGCTCGAACAATAAAGCTAATACCATAGAGGAGGCATCCCTTTGAAACCTGAGATCCTGGCTCCTGCAGGAAATATGGAAAAATTAGAGATCGCCCTGGCTTACGGGGCAGACGCAGTCTACGGCGGAGGACAAGCTTACAGCCTCAGAGCCTTGGCAGATAACTTTAATCTTGAGGAGTTGAAAACGGCAGTGGCTCTAGCTCACAGAGAGGGCGCCCGCTTTTATGCCACTGTAAATATCTTCGCCCACGAAAAGGACTTGGAAGGACTGCCTGGGTATTTGGAATCTTTGGCTGCCTGTGGGGTTGATGCCCTCATCGTCTCAGATCCTGGGATTATTAGAATAGCTAGGAAAGTTGTGCCTGAGCTGCCCCTGCATTTGAGCACTCAAGCCAATTGCCTCAATTCCGAAAGCGCACTACTGTGGGCAGAATTGGGTGTGAAGCGGATCATTCTGGCCCGGGAACTGCATCTTGAGGAGATTAAAGAGCTGAGGGCAAAGCTGTCCCGTGAGATTGAGCTTGAGATGTTCGTGCATGGCGCCATGTGCCTTTCATACTCAGGCCGCTGCTGGCTCAGCGCTTATCTGGCAGATCGGGATGCAAACCAAGGATTGTGTGCTCACCCCTGCCGCTGGAAATATGCCCTTTTGGAAGAGAAAAGGCCTGGAGAATACTACCCTGTTTTCGAAGACGAGCGGGGCACCTATGTGATGAATTCCCACGACCTGTGCCTTGTCGAGGAACTGCCCAAGCTCATGGAGCTTGGGTTAGCTAGCTTCAAGATCGAGGGCAGAATGAAGGGCATTCACTACGTTGCCACTGCAACCAGGGCTTATCGCAAAGTGCGGGATGCTTGTCTTGCAGGAGAAAAGCTCGAAGAGACTATAGCTATTGCAAAGCGGGAGCTTGCCCGGATCGAACATCGCCCTTACACCACAGGTTTTCTTCTAGGAGAGCCTAAACAAAATCCTCATCGTTCTTACGAAAGTTTGGCTTTTGGATTTGTGGGAGTTGTGCTGGAGGCGGGAAATCCTGCCAAGGTCGGGGTGCGCAATCACCTGCCGCAAGGTGCGTTAATAGAGGTCCTCAATCCTAATTTGGAAGTATTTCAGCAGAACAACCGGATGTTTGCTGAAGGCGGGGCGCCTTTGGAAGTTGCCCACGCAAACCAAACTGTTTGGCTGGAGTTTGAAAGGCCAGTGGAAAAGTACAGCCTGATTCGTTTGGTTAAGGAGGAAAAGTAGTGTCTTTGCCCAGGCTCAAACTAGATCGGGATCGAGTCCTGCAGTTAACAATCCCAGTAGTTCTTCTCGCGTTGTGGTCTCTTTTCATCTATCTTTTCGCACCTTCAGGCGGGAAGGACGCAAAGCAGATTGTGATTAAACCTGGTTTTTCTACTGCACAAATCGCCAGGCTGCTTCATGAGGAGGGAGTTATCAGCTCACCTTTGGGGTTTCGCCTGCTGGTTAGGCTGGAAGGGGTAGGCGGGAAGCTGAAGGCTGGAAATTACCTCTTAAGCGGCGAATTGAGTCCCAGACAGATAGTGCGGAAACTGGCAGAAGGACAGGTGGATACTATTTCCATCACCATCCCTGAGGGCTATAATACAAAACAAATTGCTTCCCTGGTGGAAAAAAACGGCATTGGCACGGCCAAAAGTTTCCTCGATAAGGTGGCTAGTCCCAGTGAGGAAATGCGCGCTTTGGTGAACTTGCCTCGCGGCAGGAGCCTGGAGGGGTTTCTTTTCCCCGACACCTACAGCATAGGTCCCGGGGATGGAGAAGATGTTTTGATTCAGCTGATGCTGAAGCGTTTTGCCCAGGTTGTGCCGGCAGCCCTTGTAGGGAGTCCTCTGTCTTATTATGATACTGTGATTTTGGCTTCCATTATTGAAAAAGAGGCCAAACTCCAAAAGGAGCGGCCTCTGATTTCCGCAGTCTTCCATAATCGTCTCAAGAAGGGGATGCGCCTGCAGTCTTGTGCCACAGTAGCGTATGTGCTGGATAAAAATCAGGCGAAGCTGAGTTATGAGGATCTGAGGGTAGAGTCTGAATACAACACCTATCTAAACGCTGGCCTGCCGCCTGAGCCCATCTGCAATCCAGGGCTTGCCAGCATCAAGGCAGCGGCAAAGCCTGCTGATGTGGAGTATTTGTATTTCTTCGCCCAGGGAGATGGTACCCATCACTTCAGCCGCACCTATCAGGAACATCTTGACGCTCAGAAGCGTTAGTCTTCGTCTGCCAGACGGGACTCGAAGATTGAAGCCACCCTTTCGAATTCATCGTCATCCTCGATGCCCACTAAAACATCTCCATCATTTGTCTTTTCCAGGCGCAAGAGGATAGTTTCGCCTTCAAACAGCTCTTCATCGTATTCTTCTTCATCGTAATCCTCTTCGTCCATGTCGTCGACCTCTTCAATGCTCTGCAGTGCAGCATAGCGATTGCCTTCAGACTCGAATACATCGATTATGTAGAACAAATGGGGGTTTCCTTCCTCATCCAGGAGGGTAATGACCTCGACATCCTGAAGTTCGTTCAGCTCATCATGGTTTTTTTCATTCATCATTTTTCACCCTTTCGGTGGCGTTTTTTTGATACCTCAGATATCCTTCCAAAATTAAAGCTGCAGCCACTTGGTCTATTATATTTTTGCGCCTTTTGCGGCTCAGGTCTGCCTCCACTAACCCCCTCTCCGCCGCCACTGTGGTAAGACGCTCATCCCACATCACAACCCCAACTGTGGGGGGAAGCACTTTCTCAAGGCCCGCTGCAAATTCCTGAGCGTTTTTTCCCTGTGGCCCAAGGGTGCCGTTCATGTTCTTGGGAAGTCCCACCACCACCTGCCCTACTTCCCATTCCTCCACCAGCTCTTTTATTTTATGCCAAATTTCCTCCCAATTATGTCCCTGGCAGTCTAGCGTTTCCAGGCCCCGGGCTGTCAATCCCAACGGATCGCTGATTGCCAGGCCCACTCTGCGCTCGCCGAGATCAACGCCCAGATATCTCATTTTTCCGCTCCAGTTCTATGAAAATCCCTTTGATGTTCTCTACGGTCAGGCCGCATTCTTCTCGGAGAAGTTGGACCAAACCGTGGGTGACGAATTTATCCGGCAGGCCCAGACAATGCACAGGCACCTGGAGATCCTTTTCTGCCAAAAGCTCCATCACTGCACTGCCAAAACCGCCTGATGTTACGTTTTCCTCCACTGTGAGGACGAACCCTGCCTCCCTAGCCCAGGTTACAAGCCTTGGGTCTAGAGGCTTGACAAACCTAGCATCAACAACCATAGGATCATGGCCTGCTCGAGCCAGCTGCTCAGCAGCCTCAGCGGCAAGGGAGACTGCGGCGCCGATGGCGAAAATTGCGCCATTGATCCCTTTTCGGATTTGCCTTGCCACGCCTTTATTGAGGGTGGGGATCTCCTCAAGACGGGTGTATGTTTCCCCTTCTCCTGTCCCCCTGGGATAGCGGATTGCTACAGGTCCAGTATTCCACAAAAAAGCGCTTTTTAACATGCTCTGCAGCTCTTGGAGGTTTGAAGGACTCAGCACTGTTAGGTTGGGAATCTGCCGCAGGTAGCTGAGGTCAAAGGCGCCGTGGTGGGTATGGCCGTCTTCTCCTACAAGCCCCGCCCGGTCTACTGCAAAGACAACTGGCAGGTTGGGAAGGCAGATGTCGTGTATTATCTGATCGAAAGCCCGCTGCAGAAAGGAAGAGTAGATGGCAACCACAGGTTTCTGCCCTGCCAGGGCCAGGCCTGCAGCAAAGGTGACTGCATGCTGTTCTGCTATTCCCACATCGTAGAAGCGCTCCGGGAACCGCTCTCGAAATTTCTGCAGCCCTGTGCCATCGGGCATGGCTGCTGTGATAGCGCAGATTTTGTCATCCTCTTCTGCCAGGGAGAGCAGTGTTTGGCTGAAAGCTTCTGTATAGGTTGGCGTAAGGCAGATGTGCTTAGGTTTGCCTGTTTGAATGTGGAATGGCCCCACGCCGTGAAAACAATCTGGCTTTTGTTCTGCAGGCAGATAGCCTTTCCCCTTTTTGGTTACTACGTGTAAAAGAACCGGGCCTTTTCTGTGGCGGGCATCAGCAAGGGCCCTGCACAGCGCTGGAATATTGTGCCCGTCAACTGGTCCTAGATAGGTGAAGCCCATCTCTTCAAACAGCATTCCCGGCACTACCAGGTATTTGATGCTGCCTTTGAGGCGCTCAGCAAGCCTCACCACCGCTGAACCCCCAGGGAGCTTTTTCAGCAGCAGATCCACATCTTCCCGGGCGCGGGTGAGGGTTGGGTCTGTGCGCAGGCGGGTGAGGTATTGGGAAAGGGCACCTACATTAGGTGAGATGGACATTTCATTATCGTTGAGGACCACCAATAGATCTGTTTTCAGCTGCCCTGCATGATTCAAGGCTTCGAAAGCCATACCGCCACCCATTGAGCCATCGCCGATAATGGCTACAATGTTCTCGTCTGTACCAGCCAGATCCCGGCCCCGGGCCAGGCCCAAAGCAATAGAAATTGAGGTGCTGCTGTGGCCTGCATCGACGATGTCGTGGGGGCTTTCCTGCATGCGGGGAAAGCCAGCCAGGCCTCCATATTGGCGGAGGGTGTGAAATTGTTTTTGCCTGCCTGTGAGGAGCTTGTGGGCATAGGCTTGGTGGCCTACATCCCAAATCAGCTTATCTTTAGGGCTGTTGAAAGTGAGATGCAGGGCGATGGTGAGCTCCACTGTCCCCAGGCTTGATGCCAGATGCCCTCCTGTTTTCGAGACAGTACCTATGATCTCCGTTCTGATCTCACAGGCCAGCTCTTCCAGCTGATGGCTTTTCAGTTTATGTAGATCTTGCGGTTTTTGGATTTGTGCAAGCAGTTTACCCAATACTACCCTTACTCCTTTGGCGGTTCTTTCCCCTCTGAAATATTCTCTCCCACCAGGCTAGCACAGATGCCACCTGATAGATGATTCTGTCTGCGTATTTGATGGCAGGCCTTTTCCCTAAAGCCTTCCCCCCTACTGTAAGGGTGGACACCAAAGGTGCCATTAAGGTTATAAGGACTGGCTCACCTAACGAACTGGCGACTATGGCTCCGATGGCACCGCTGAGGGTGCCTGCAATGTCGCCCACCAGGTCGTTGCAGAAATTGGCAACTTTGTCTGCGTTCTTCACAAGTTTGATGGCCTGGCTTGCAGCTGGAACTTGTTTCGCTGCCATGGCGTGAAATGACGATTCGTTAGCTGAGATGACGGCTGTGCCGATAATATCGAAGAGGATTCCGATAGAAATGACAGCAAGCAGAAGCAGCAGCGAAAAAAAAGGAGAGATCTTGTCTAAGGAGCTTCTAGTTGCTCCATCTATGAACAGCGTGACTGCAAAAGTCGAGGCAGCAACCAGCAAAATTCCTCGATATTCGTTTTTCATCTGTCCCTCCACAAAAGAAAAGAGAGGTAGTGGTAATCGACCGGGTAAATATTGTGGCTTAAGGTCCAGTAGGTTTTCCCAGCAAGGCACTGGAGCGTCGCCGCCTCCAGCGGTTCCCCTTTCAGCCTTGCTCTGGCTTTCGCCAGGACTGGATTACCACTTAGTCCACACTGCAATCCCCGACCGACCTGCCTTACGGCAACAGCCTAGGAGTTTTCCTCACACCGCAAGCCATATCCTAGCCTCTTTTGCAAGACGGCTTTCAAACGGCAAAGGGTCTCCTCCCTAGGGCCCCTGGGGAGAGGACCTGATTCCCGTTATCCCGCTCGCCCCGCTCAAGGCAGGCTACTCTGTACCCCACACAGCTTAATGTACTTGCGCACAATCACCCAGCTGTATCGCGTACAGGTTCCAATCCCATGCCGTAAAACGCGCAAGTTCCACGAACATGGGTCTCCGCGGAGTAGGGTCAACGCCTACATGCCCTTGTAGATCGCCCTAGCTCCTTAACCCCCAGCACCAACCCCCGACGGGGCGTCGAAGGCCAGCACCAAGGACTTCATCGATGTGCCCTTGACGGATTTTTAGGCCCGCCTTCAGATATGGAAGCGGTGACTAGGATACTGCACCACTACCTCTCAAGGTAAGCTAATTATAACATAATTGAAATTGGCTTGCAAATGACTCAGGACTGCCGTGAAAGCACGTAATCTGCGATCCCAAAGAGGGCAGTGCCTCTTTCTGGCTCTAAAGCTGCTTTAGCTTCTTCTATGGCCCGGGCTGCAAGTTTCCTGGCTTTTTCCGCTCCCAATAGTACAGGGTATGTAACTTTTCCAAGTTTCGCATCGCTGCCAGTTGCCTTGCCCAGTTTTTCAGGATCGCCGACTTCATCCAGCAGATCATCGACTATTTGGAAAGCTAAGCCGAATTTTTGGCCATAAGTGGCAAGGGCGGTGATGTCTGCTTCCTGGGCTCCTGCAAGGTGCGCACCGCACCTGAGAGATGCGCACAATAAGGCTGCTGTTTTTCGTAAGTGAAGCTGCTCCAGTTGTTCTAAGGTTAGGCGCTTTCCCGTCCATTCGAGATCCAGGGCTTGCCCTTCCACCATGCCAGAGGGGCCGATAGCCTCTGCCAGATCCCTGACTGCAGCGAGGACATTCCCCGCTGGCAATTTGAGCTTGCTGAATAGTTCGAAAGCAAAAGTTAACAGTCCGTCGCCTGCCAAAAGGGCGATTGCCTCGCCGAAGACCAAGTGGTTGGTTGGCTTTCCCCGTCTGAGTTCATCATCATCCATGCAGGGCAGATCGTCGTGGATTAGGGAGTATGCCTGAATGCACTCTAGAGCAGCTGCCGCAGGCAGAATGGAATCCAGATCCGTCCAGCCTGAATATTCTGCCGCAGCAAGAAGCAGAATTGCGCGCAGCCTTTTGCCGCCTCCTAAAGTGGTGTACCGCATGGACTCGGCCAGTTTCCCGCCCTTTGGCAAGAGCTTCTCTAATGCACTTTCTACCAGGGAGGCTCGTTCTTTGAGATAGGCCTCTAAATTAAACATCTTCTGCCTCCTCGAATAGTTTGGTGAAGACATTGCCGTTTTCGTCCTGCAGAAGGACCTCTACCTTGCCCTCAGCTTCTTCAAGTTCTTGGGTGCATCTGCGCAGAAGGGCCACTCCCTCTTCAAAGGCAGCTAATGATTCTGCCAAGGGGAGTTTGCCTTCCTCGAGACTCCGCACAAGTTCCTCGAGCCTGGCCAGGGCTTCTTCAAAGGTGATTTTCTCTTCCATTTTCCTGTCCTCCAATAGAGAAAAAACCTGGGGAAACCCAGGTTTATGCTTGTAGCTGTGCTTTAGCCAAGTTAACCAAATTGCTGAATGCGGTGCTGTCGTTTACTGCCAGATCTGCCAGCATTTTGCGGTTGACCTCTACGCCAGCCTGACGCAAACCACAGATAAAGCGGCTGTAGCTTAAGCCTTCCTGTCTTGCTGCAGCATTGATTCTGGCAATCCACAGCTTGCGGAATTCGCGCTTTTTCAGCCTGCGGTGAACGTAGGCATAATGCAGGGACTTCATTACTGCTGCATTAGCTGGCCGGAAGGTTTTGCTTCTGGCGCCGTAGTATCCTTTTGCTAGCTTTAATATTTTTTTATGGCGGCGTCTGGTTACTACTCCGCCTTTTACGCGTGCCATTGTAATCTCCTCCTTTAGCCTAAGGCCAACATTTTACGGATTCTCTTTGCCTCTGCTTTGCTCACTACCTCTGCATGGCGTAGTCTGCGCTTCCGCTTGCTAGATTTTTTCTCCAAAATGTGGCTTTTGTATGCCTTGTTTTTCTTGAATTTCCCACTACCTGTGACCTTAAACCTTTTGGCTGCGCCACGGTGAGTTTTCATCTTAGGCATGAGTTTTCCTCCTTTTCCTATTGCTTAGGGGCCAGGATCATGATCATGTTTCTTCCTTCAGCGCGGGGAGGCCGTTCCACAACTGCGATTTCTGAAAGGCTATCTGCCAAGCGCTGCAAAAGCTGTTTCCCCAGTTCTGAGTGCACGATTTCTCTGCCCCGGAAACGGATGGTACATTTGACCTTGTCTCCGTCTTTGAGAAATTTTTCTGCTCTCCGGTACTTAACCTGGAAATCGTGTTCTTCAATTTTGGGGGTCATGCGTACTTCTTTGACGTCGATTACTTTTTGCTTCTTACGTGCCTCTTTGCTTCGCTTGCTCTGCTCATAGCGGTATTTCCCGTAGTCCATAATCCGGCATACAGGTGGCCGCGCAGTTGGAGCAATCTCCACCAGATCAAGATCCCGCTCTCGGGCGATCCTTAGTGCTTCACGAGGAGACATGATACCGATTTGTTGGTTGTTGTCGTCTACCACACGCACTTCAGAAATTCTAATCTCCTCGTTTACCCTTACGTCCCGCTTTTGTATAATAGTATTGCACCTCCTCATCCCATAAGAAAAAGGGTGGCTGCGCCTCACAGGCACACCACCCCTTTAAAATACTAAGATTAAATAAAAAGGTTAATTGGCGTACCCTGCTCGCATTGCTGCAAGGTGAGAAGCGTAGCTTCTACTTTTTCAATTCAATTTCTATTATACACGTCATATAGGGAGCTGTCAAATTAAACTTTCTAAAGCCGTTTGCGATTGTTATTTGAAAAAGTAAATGCACACCTAGGGGGTGCGTTTAGTCTTACAAACAGAGGGGTGCACTTAGTTATACAAACAGAACCTTCGTAGCATCCTCCCCCATGGGGGAGGACGGCCGCGTTTTG
>Ga0209537_1001711_pt1 | contig 23920 bp, 20 predicted proteins | sample BioPla4DNA1_FD_187698 | JGI IMG/M metagenome (GOLD analysis project Ga0209537, IMG submission 187698) | Biogas fermentation microbial communities from Germany - Plant 4 DNA1 (SPAdes) (version 2) | ecosystem: Engineered > Bioreactor > Anaerobic > Digestate | place: Bielefeld, North... | reverse complement strand
AGGAACTGTTCGAAGCAGAACTCGATTTAATCTATGCTCTCTAACAACAGAGATTTGTCAAGGTACGGAGATTAGTTCAACTTGTTATTGCAATTCAGGATTAATTTTAGTTGATATTTTAGCCGAAAAATCAACTATTTTTATTAACAGATCCTTGTTTTAGCTGATTCTATTCTTTTCTCCAATTATTTAGCGCTTTTCGAAAGAAAAAATCAGCTAAAATAAACTTAAACCGTTTATTTTAGCTGATCTCCGTTTCATGGATTCGCAAAGCATAGCATCATCTTGCCTATATATTTCGCTCTGCCGGTTTTGATCCTGATTCCGTTTAGCCTTGCTTATTCATGTATTCAACGCCGTATTCATCGCGCAATTCAACGATTTTTTCGTTATAAGCGTTCCGCATGGCTATCTCATACAGAGTAGCTTTTATCATTTCTTTTGCTTCCTCGAAAGATTCTGTACCCTGCTTTTTGTCTGTGACTTTAATGATATGATAACCGAATGAGCTCTTCACGATTTCGCTGATCTCTCCGGGTTTCAGCGCAAATGCAGCCTCTTCAAATTCCGGAACCATGGCTCCCCTGCCAAATGTCCCCAGAGAGCCGCCGTTGGCTGCGGATCCGGGATCGATGCTGTGCTCCTTTGCCAATTCGGCGAAATCAGCTCCCGCTTTCAACTCATCGAGGATTTCTTCTGCAAAATCCTCGTCTTCAACCAGTATGTGGCTGGCCGTCACCTCGTCGATGACAAACAGATCCGGGTTCTCATCATAATAGGCCTTCGCCTCTTCGTCCGTCGTCTCCGGCACTGCGGCGCTCAGGTCGTTGAAAAAGGCCATGTTATAATACTGATCAATAAAGAATTGCCTCAAGTATTCATCGGAAATATTATTTTCTTTCATGTAAGCCGCTGCCTGTTCCTGATCTGCAACATATGTGACAAATTCGTCCGCCGCCTCTTCATAATCTTCAGGTAATACATCCGGATCATCCTTATATTCCAGCTTTATCAGGTTCAGGGAGATGTAGTCCTCTAACACCAGGGATTTAATGTATTGTAGATCTTCCGCGGAGATCACGCTCAGATCTATGCCCTGCAAGTAGCAATATAGATATGTGTATTGATGCAAATCACTTTCCGTAATTACTATATCGCTCACTTTAGCAACAGGCTCGTCTCCGGCTTTGTCATCTTTCCCGGCACAGGCGGCAAGGGAAAAAATCATGACAGTTGCCAGCAAGAGGGTTAGGATCTTCTGCTTCTTTAAATTCATTTGAGGTTCTCCTTTATTCATTCGTTTACACACGTATTATTTATGTCGGCTTCGTGCCAAGCGCAATACGCCCTCCGCCAGAAACCGGAATATAGAATAAGTTTGAAGCTTGTGCTTTCTTCATAACGGACTACGCCTTGACGGTCTACGCCGCCGTTAAATTATACGCTATTGATTTAACGTTGTCAAAAACTGAATTGCCTCACTCAACTTGTCATTGCTCTGCAAATTTATACGGATAAAAGGCCTCGGTCCGCCGTGAACGAAGAGACTGTTTCCGTATTTCGCAGCCGCATTGGCGATTTTCTGCGGATCCAAACTCTTTGCATGGCGAAAATCAAATACAAGCTTCCTCTGTTCCTGACGAACCCTCCAAATCCCGTTTCTGCTGGCCATTGCCTTAATTAGAGCGATTTGAATCAGATTGAGAGTCTCTTTCGGAATTTCTCCGAACCGGTCCAAAAGCTCGTCTATTATTTCGCTTCTATCAGCCTCGTCCCGGACGGAAGCTATTTTCTTATACATTTGGAGTTTTACCAATTCGTCCGGAATATAATCTCCCGGAATATGCGCTTCTACGGGGAGCTCTATGCTGGTTTCCATTTCGTCGCCGGGCCGCACTTCGCCGCCGGACAGTTCCTTTATAGTATCCTCCACCAGTTTGCAATATAGTTCGTAACCGATGGTGATCATGTGGCCGTGCTGCTCGGCACCTAAAAGGTTTCCGGCGCCACGGATTTCCAGATCCCGCATGGCGATGTGAAAACCCGCTCCGAACTCGGTGAATTCACGGATGGCCCGCAGCCGTTTTTCCGCCTGCTCCGGCAACACCTTGTCTTTCTGATACATCAGGTAAGCGTAGGCCATGCGATTGGACCGTCCCACCCTGCCCCGCAGCTGATAGAGCTGGGCAAGCCCCAACTTGTCCGCATCCAGAATGATCATGGTATTCACGTTGGGGATGTCGAGACCGGATTCGATAATGGTAGTGGCAACCAGCACGTTGTACTGGTTGTTCACGAATTGCAGCATTATGTCCTCCAACTGCTTTTCACCCATCTGTCCGTGAGCCACCGCCACGGACAGATGGGGTATCAGCTGACGTATATGGGAGGCGATCTTCTGAATGCCACGCACTCTGTTATAGACCACATAAACCTGCCCGCCCCGCTCCAATTCCCGTTCGATGGTTTCCTTAAGCACGCCGTCATCCTGTTCCATAACATAGGTCTGAACAGGGTAGCGATCCTCGGGAGGCTCTTCGATGAGGCTCATATCGCGAATGCCTATAAGCGACATGTGCAGCGTCCTCGGAATAGGCGTTGCCGTGAGTGTAAGGACATCGATATTTTTACGAAGCTGTTTTATCGCTTCCTTATGCTGGACACCGAAACGCTGTTCCTCATCGATGACCAGAAGCCCCAGGTCTTTGAAAGCCACGTCCTTGGATAGCATCCTGTGAGTTCCGATAAGTATGTCGGTCTCACCTTTTTTTACCTTCTTCAGGATTTCAGCCTGTTGGGCCTCCGTGCGGAATCGGGACAACATCTCCACTTTGATGGAGAAGGGTTCGAAGCGTTCTTTGAAAGTATAGTAGTGTTGGTTTGCAAGGAGTGTGGTGGGCACCAGAATCGCCGCCTGTTTTCCGTCGGCAACGCATTTGAAGACTGCCCTGGCCGCCACTTCTGTCTTCCCGTAACCCACATCTCCGCAGAGGAGTCTGTCCATGGGAACCGGTTTTTCCATATCCCTTTTTATCTCACGGATGGAACGCAATTGATCCGGTGTTTCTTCATAGGGGAACATATCTTCAAACTCCCGCTGCCAATGATCGTCCTTTGAAAAAGCATGGCCTTTTTCGAGTTTACGGGCAGCCGATAGGGCAAGCAGCTCCTTTGCCAGGTCCTGTATAGCCTGCTTTGCCCGCAGTTTTGTCTTCTTCCATTCTACGCCTGACAGTTTGTTGATTTTAGGAGCTGTGCCTTCCGCGCCAACATATTTCTGAATGATATCCATGTTTTCCACAGGCACGTAAAGCACGTCTTCCCCTGCGTATTTAATTTTCAGGTAATCCTTTTTCGTCCCCTGTATATCCAACTGGGTCACGCCCAGGAATTTTCCGATGCCGTGATTTTCATGTACTACATAGTCGCCTTTTCGTATGTCGGAAAAAGCTTTGATTCCTCGATGCTCTCCCCCTTCCCGGCGAGTCCTCTTCTGCTTTGCCGTAACAAAAATATCTCTGTCAGAAAAGATGACCAGCTTCTCTTCCGGAAACTCCATACCCGCGGAGAGCACGCCTTCCGCGATCTGTACTCTCCCGTCGAGCCCGCACCGGCTGATAAAGTCCTCCATGTTTTTAACCCTGTCAGAGGTTGAGCAGAGGAGATGAATGCTAAACTTCAACTTATCGTAGCGCAGCAACTCCGCCTCGAAAAAGTCCATCCTGCCGTTAAACACAGTGGCTTGTTTCGAGACCAGGGGAACCATTGCCTTCAGCACTTCCACCCCTTTTGGCTGCTTTTGGAAGGGGGTGAAAACGAAGGCTGCCTTCTGCCGGTAAATCTGCTGAAAGTCACCGAATCCGGAAAAGGCTTCATAATCTTCCGGCACCGCCTCCCCTCGATCCAACATGACCTTGAAGTCTTCCTGGTATTCTTTCTCTGCCAACTCCAGGGCTTCCGCCACCCGATCGGGATCGTCCACCACGACTAAGCCGCCGTCCTTCAGATAGTCCCATAGGAACTCGGTTTTTTCATAAATGTAATGTATGAAATGTTCCAATAGCTGGATGTTAGTGGCGGTTTCAAGGCTTTCCAGTATGTGCCCCTGCCTGGAAGCCAGTTTCTCCCTCTTTTCCCCCGTCAATTTCTTTGCGAAGGCTTCGTATGCTTCTTTAATGCGTGTCGACGCCTGCTCAAAGAGGTAATCCGATTGGATGATGAGCTGAGCAGGAAATATCCGAACCGAATCGATCTCTTCAATGGAACGCTGGGTAAGGGGATTAAAGAATCGTATTGAATCCACCTCGATATCGAAAAGCTCCACACGGCAAGGATGGAGTTGGTTGGGAGGATATACATCTATGATGCCGCCGCGAATGCTGTACTGTCCCCTGGCTTCAACGGATCCTACTCGCTCGTAGCCCATGTATGTGAGCTTGCGCTTCAATTGCTCCAAATCCACCAGGTCGCCGAGCTTCAGATGGATTTCGTTTTTCAGAAACAGCTCTTTGGGTGCCAGTTTTTTTACCGCACTCAATGGGGAGGCTACTACAATGCAATTTTCTCCGGAGGCCAGTGCGGATAAGGCAAAAAGCCACTCTATTAACACATCCTGGCTCTTCGCTTCAAAAGTCATGTGATCTGCCGCTTCCTCGGGAAGCACGTACACATTTTTATCTACAAACAAAGACAGATCCTCTGCAAGCTTCTTCGCCTTTGCATGAGAAGATGTGATGGCAAGAATCTGTCCTTTCTTCTCTCCTGCAATGACTCCCAGAATGGCAGCGGATCTGCTCTCGGAAATACCTGATATGCAACAAACCCCTTCGCTTTCCCGGGCCAGCTGTCTGATGCGATCAAACCGCCCATGACCATTCAGCTCAATCATTCTTTTCGCTGTCCTCTTTCTTCATCGCCTCGTTTATTTTTTTGCGTCCAGGGTTCCCGGCTTCCTCATTTGCTCCATTGCCAGCTTTTCTGAGCACCAGCTCCTTGCCGTTGTATTCGTTCATAGCCTGCTGAATCCCTTTTTCTATTATGCACTCCAAAGCGGATACAGCCCGCAGCACCGCATCCTCCATCAGTTTCTTTTCTTCCTTTCGGAAACCGCCGGTGACATAGTCCGCCAATCTCATTTTCCGCTCTCCCCCGATTCCGATCCTCACCCGGGGGAAATCCTCTCTCTGAATATCATATATAATGGAGCGCATGCCGTTATGAGTGCCGGCGCTTCCCGAAGGACGGATGCGGATTCTGCCCATGGGAAGGTCCACATCGTCGTAAACGACGATGAGATTGAAAAGATCAGGCTTGTAATAGGCCACCACTTCCCTTACGCTTTGTCCCGACAGGTTCATGTAAGTCTGAGGTTTTACAAGCAACACTTTATGGCCGGAGATGATGCCTTCCCCGACCAATGCCTTGTGTTTTATTTTGTTGATTCGGATCCCGTGCTTTTCTGCAAGTTGATCTACCGTGATGAAACCGATGTTGTGCCGCGTATTTTCATACCGTCTGCCGGGATTTCCAAGTCCTATGATAATAAACATGATGCTAATCGAACAACCTGCTGACGGAGTCGTTGGTAAAGATACGAATCATAGCTTCGGCAAACAGCGGAGCTACGGACAGTATCTTCATCTTGTCCAACCTCTTTTCCTCCGGCAACGGGATGGTGTTGAGGAGAATCATTTCCGTAATGGCCGACTCCTGAATTCTCTCGATTGCTGGTCCCGAAAGCACCGCATGGGTGGCGCAGGCATACACGTCTTTGGCGCCCATATCCTTCAGCGCATTGGCAGCATTGGTAATGGTCCCCGCAGTATCGATGATGTCGTCCACAAGGATTGCATTTTTGCCTTCGATATCACCGATGATGTTCATTATCTCCGACACGTTGGCTTTGGGCCGCCTTTTATCGATGATGGCAATGGGTGCGTCAAGAGGATGGGCCATGTTTCTGGCTCTGCCCACGCTGCCGTGATCCGGAGAGACTATAACCAAGTCGTCCAGACGCTTTTCTTTAAAGTATTTAACAAGAATGGGCATTCCTAACAGGTGGTCTACCGGTATGTTAAAGTAACCCTGAATCTGGGCTGCATGAAGGTCCATGGTCACCACTCTGTCCGCTCCGGCCGCGCTTATCAGATCGGCTACCAATTTTGCGGTAATGGGATCCCGGGCTTTTGCCTTACGATCCTGCCTTGCATAGCCGTAGTATGGGATTACCGCATTGATCCTTCCTGCCGATGCGCGTTTCATCGCATCGATCATGATCAGCAATTCCATCAGGTTGTCATTGACGGGATTACAGGTGGACTGAATGATGTATGCATCCACGCCCCGGACCGTTTCCCACAGGTTTACGGATATCTCACCGTCACTGAATTTGCTGACCGTGGATCTTCCCAGGGGCTTGCCCATTATCGATGCGATTTCCTCTGCCAGCTCGGGATTTGAGTTCCCCGAGAAGATTTTAAAATCTGCGAATGCTCCATTCTTCATTGTTCTTATCCTTTCGTTATGTGCTATTTCTTCTTTTTCTTCAGAATTCCACGTTTCTCTACCCAATCCGGAATAATTTCATCCCTGGCCCTGCCGATGCAAAGGGCTCCTTCCGGAACGTTCTTAGTAATGGTAGTTCCTGCGGCAACATAAGCTCCCTTTCCCACCTTGACCGGTGCGATCAGGTTGGTGTTGCAGCCCACAAATGCATCGTCCTCGACTACACAGCGGTTCTTTTCTGATCCGTTATAGTTGACAAAGACTACGCCGCAACCCAAATTCACTCCTGCCCCTACATCCGCGTCGCCTATGTAGGTAAGATGAGAAGCTTTCGCTCCGTCTCCTAATTTCGAGTTCTTTACTTCTACAAAATCTCCTACCTTGACATCTTCGCCGATTTGACAACCGGGACGCAGGTACGCAAAAGGGCCCACCTTAGTGCGACTTCCAATGCTGCTCTCAACGATTACGGAGCATTGGATTTCCACTTGGTCGGCTATAGTGCTGTCTGTAATTTTTGAATTATGGCCTATGGTGCAGTCTTCTCCGATCCGGGTGTTGCCTTTTATGATGACACCCGGTTCTATGACGGTTCCTTTACCGATGCTGACTCCCTCGTCGATATATACGGATTTCCAGTCAACGAACTTGACTCCCGCCTGTATATGTCTCAGGACGATGTTCAGCCGTTCCTTTTCTTTTCGCTGTTCTTCTGCAATGAGCTGTTCAATGCTCATTTCACTTTTATTAATCATAGCATTCGTCCCCCCTATACCAAGGGTTTCAAAAGCGCATGACAGCGCTTCCGTTTAAAGTATACCACCTATGAATTCCCACGTAAAGTGCAAGCAATTACCTGAATTTTGTCTTATTATGCCTTATTCTATTCGGAAACTTACATTCTCGTATTTTATGTTGTATTTCATGTCTGTATTTGGTGTCTGACACTTTTTACAACCTTTGAGGTCACAAAATTAAATCAGACAAGAATTTGGTTTATACTTGTACCTTGTACACGTAACTTGTAAAAAAGTGTCTGTAAAAAGTGTCAGACACCGAATACAAACTTCGGACACAATTTTGGATACAACCAAAAAGGACACCGCTTAAATAAACGGTGTCCTCGAAAAAATCGATAAACGATATAATTTCATATTGTTACTCATGCATTCACTTCTTCTCCAACTACTTCTGCTTCAGCGGCCGGTACAACCTCTGCATCGTTCATTTCAATTGCTTGTGCTGCCTCTGCTTCTTTTTCTTCAGCTTCTACAGCTGTTACTTCCTGCCCTTTTTCTGCTTCTCTTGCTTCGAGAACCTTATGGTACTCTTCAAAAATTGCCTCCTTAATTCGATTTCTCGTTTCTGAGGTTAAGGGATGGGCTATGTCTCGGAAATCGCCTTCACCCATCTTCCTGCTGGGCATGGCTATGAACAAACCGTTCTGCCCTTCAATGACTTTAATGTCATGCACTACGAATTCATCGTCAAAAGTCACCGACACAATAGCACGCATCTTGCCTTCATCGTTGACCTTGCGAATTCTTACGTCGGTTATTTGCATGAATACACCACCTCTCTCACAGTTTCTGGCACGCATCTAATACGGCAGGAAGTAACATATAGCAATTTGTGACATAATTATACCTTTGATTACAATTTTTTTCAAGAAGATTAATATAATTGCTAATTTACTCCATCATCACCAAAAACTGCATACTCCGAAGGTCTTATAACTTCAATAGTCTTTTTCTGCTCGTCCACTTTGCCCAGATAGAGCAGAGGATAGTATTCATCGATTACTTTTTTGCGAGGTTCCAACGAGGCGATGACTACGCCGGTGCCGACCACCTTGACGTCAAATTCTGAAAGAACATCCATGATGCCTTTGATGCTGCCCCCGGCTCTCATGAAATCGTCAATAATAATGGCCTTCTTTCCCGGCTCTACCGCACGCTTTGCAAGAGATAACTTTTGAATCCGATCTGATGATCCGGAAAAATAATTGATGCTCACGGTGGAACCTTCGGATATACGGCTTTCCCGGCGAACTACTACAAGGGGAAGATTCAGCATATGGGCCGTCATATATGCCACGGGGATGCCTTTTGTCTCGATGGTCACCACGTAATCCGCGCCGGAATCTTGAAATTTCTCGGCAAACATTTCAGCCACATTGTTGATTATATGTGAATCAAACATAAGATCGGATGTATAGAGAAAACCGCCGCCTAAAATACGACTGCCGTCGGATAGCCTTTCAGCCAGCTCGTTGAGCAGGTTCTCCCTTCTTAGAGAAGATACGGTAGGAATGAAGCGAATCCCTCCTTTAGCGCCTGCTGTGGTCTCGATGGAACCCAGCTCCAGTTTGGCCAACAGCTTCTTGGCTGCAGAGACATCTTCGCTGACGGTGGATTTCGCCGCTTGAAAAAGTTTACAGAAATAACTCAAAGAGAAGACGCGATTAGGATGGCTGGAAAGGATTTTGACGATAGCGCCGACCCGTTCTGTTCGCTTCATTGCTGGCCTCCTTGGCAAGAAAAAAATATGCTTTTGACAAATTAATCTTATTCTGATTCTATCTTTTTGTCAATTTTACTAATTTACAGTATTATTTTTCAGTGTCTATGTTATAATTTAGTATAAGCGGCACACGGGGATAGAGCCCCGTGTGTGGTTTTCAAATCAGGGGACAATCTTTACTATGGGACCTCTCCGCAGGTCCTCATATTTAATGGAGGAAATGCATGCAGGATCTTTCAGAATACAAACACATTCATTGCGTCGGCATCGGGGGCATCGGCCTCTCTGCCATTGCAAAGATTCTTTTATCCCGCGGATTTTGGGTTTCAGGTTCCGATTTAAAGCCGGGGGAAATTACCGAAAAGTTGAAAAACCAGGGTGCGCTGATTTTTACGGATCACGACGAGAGCAATGTTCAAGGATCTGATCTGGTAGTATATTCTTCCGCCGTATCACAGGACAACCCGGAGCTGGTGGCGGCCAGACGAAACGGAATTCCTATCGCCACAAGGGCTGAAGTACTGGGGCAACTTATGAAGGAGTTCAACCACAGCATCGCCGTGGCAGGCACTCATGGCAAAACCACCACCACATCGATGATCGCTTTGATCCTCGAAAATGCAGGTTACGATCCTACGATTTTGACCGGGGGAAATTTATCCGCCTTCAATGATAATGTTAAAGTGGGAAAAGGTGATTTCATTGTTACGGAAGCCTGTGAATATATGGACAGCTTCCTGAGCCTTCATCCTAAATACAAAATCATACTTAACATAGACTCAGATCATCTGGATTACTTTAAAGATATCGATCATATCGTCAGTTCCTTTGAGCGGTTTGCCCGCCTTGAGCCGGATGACGGGGTGGTCATAGCATATACCGCCAACCCCTTTGTCCTTTCCATCGTGAAGAACCTGTCCTGTCGGGTTATCACCTTCGGGCTTGATGAACAGAGCGATTATTATGCGAAAAACATCCAGTTCAATTCTCTGGGGATGCCTTCTTTTGATCTGTTTTATAAGGGAGAGAAACTCGGGTTCCTGCAATTGGCCGTACCCGGCGAACACAACATCATAAATGCCCTGGCGGCGACTGCCTGCTCCAGGGACCTGGGAGTGAATACAACACATATCATCTCCACGCTGGAGAACTATACGGGAACCCAGCGACGCTTCGACATCATAGGCGTTTCGAAAAACGGAATTCGCGTGGTAGACGATTACGCCCATCATCCTACCGAAATCAAAGCTACCCTTGCGGCAGCCAAGAATATTCCCCATAAAAATCTGTGGTGCCTCTTCCAGCCCCACACCTACACCAGGACACTCGCCCTGTTTGACGAATTTGCAAACGCGTTTCAACTGGCGGACAAAGTGATTCTTGCCGAGATTTATGCGGCCAGGGAGAAGAATATATATAAAATAAGTTCTAAAGAACTGCTGGCGGAGATCAAGCGCACCCATCCCGAAAAAGAAATATATTACTTCGAAAGCTTTGATGAGATTGCCAACTTCGTACTCAATAACGGGGAATCCGGCGATTTGGTCATTACCATGGGGGCCGGCGATATCTACAAAGTGGCGGAAATTATCCTGTCCAAATCATGAGACGATCAAAAAATCAAAAGGGACAGTCCCTTTTGATTTTTTGCTAATAGTATCGGTTGTATCGGTTGCTCCAGTACTGATCGTCCCAGCGGGCGATTTCCTGTTCTTTCAGCCGCCTGTACTTCTCCTGACGCTGCTGCCTCCTGATCCTGCGAACCTTCACCTGATGGCGCTTCACTAAAATATACATGACCAGCAGCAACAGCAAAACGACCACCGAATATATAACCACTTTTTGAATCTTTTCTTCCGTACTGTCTTCTATTCCTATAACGGACAGCCAACCTCCTCTGTCAACGAACTCAGCGATCACCGCATCGTATTCACCGATTAGCTCATCCCCTAAATAAAGCTTGACGATTCCCGCTTTCTGTCCCTGCTCTACAGGAGCTTCCACGGAATCAAACAGCTCAACCTCCGTCCTGAGCAAACTATTTGAGGCTTCGGCAGGCAAGGTGGCATGTACTTCATTGGGAAGAATAACTTTAACCCGCTTCACCGATCCTCTCTGAACGGGTACATCTCCTAAATCCTTTCCCGATTCCAGAACGTTTACCGTCTTATAGTTTTCAAATCCGTAATCGAGAAGAGTGATGCAATCCTGAAACCGCCCCATATCCGTGGAGGCCATGGTAACCGCGATAAGTTCCGTTTCGCCTCGTTTGGCTCCGGCCACGAGACAGCCCCCGGCCTGGCTCGTATATCCGGTTTTAATTCCCGTTACTCCTTCATATTTACAGCCCCGCACCTGACCGTTCACCGTGACCGTGTGCAGGTTATCGTAAAGCATCCGGTTCGTATTGTAAAAATACCGGGTTTCCTGAAGGTTGGTGGCTTCCATCGTGTATTGGTAAGTGGATACGAAATGGCGGAAAGTCTCGTTTTTCATCGCGTACTTGGCAATCATGGCCAGGTCATAGGCTGTGGAGACATGAGCCTCGTCGTGGAGGCCGTGGGGGTTAACAAAATTCGTATTTAATGCGCCCAACTCCGCCGCCTTTTCATTCATCATCTTGGCAAAAGCTTCCACGGTACCCGCGATATTTTTGGCAAAAGCTACAGCCGCGTCGTTGGCCGACTCCAGCATCATGCCGTACATGACTTCTTCCGCCGTCACGTCTTCACCCTCAAGGAGGTAAATCCTGCTTCCGCCCGTAAATGAAGCCTCTTCATCAATTACCAGCTTCTCTGAAAGATCCAGATTTTCCAATGTAAGAATGGCAGTCATGATCTTGGTGGTGCTGGCCGGATAATGCTTGTCATGAATATTTTTTTCATACAGTATTTCACCGGTTGTGGCGTCGATTAAAATGGCGCTCTTGCCGATGAGATCCAATTCCCGTGTATTTGCACAAACAAAATCTATCGATCCAAAAAGAACGAATAAGGTCAATATTATGGAAAGAAATTTTTTCATATTTCAACCAGTCCTCAGCTATTTCTTTTTGAAGAAAAAGTCGGTGAGCTCGTATCCGTTATCGAAGTTGAGACCTTTCTTTCCCGATGTCTCGGCGAATGTCCTCGAAGGATCCTCCTCCTTTTGATCCGTACTGTCGTACATCACAAAAGGCACCGGCTCACCCAGGTGCGTCCGGATGCGAATTGGTGTTTGATGATCCGGCAACATCAGGAATCTATAGTTTTCGCCGGAGCGATTAAAATACTCCACCAAAGGACCGACAATTTTTTCGTCGATGAGCTCCAGCGACCGGATCTTGCCCGCCAGATCGCCTTGATGGGAACATTCATCAGGACCTTCGAGATGCAGGAATACAAGATCGTACCCTTCCTCGAAGGATTGAATGGCAGCCGCAACCTTACCCTCGTAGTTGGTGTCGATGGTGCCCGTAGCCCCTTCCACTGCAACGGCTTTAAGCCCGGCGCAGAGACCTATTCCTTTAATCAGATCCACTGCGGATACGGTCACACCCTTCACTTTATATTTATCGTACATAGGAGTCAGGTTGGGCTTTCGCCCCTGCCCCCAAATCCATATTGAATTGGCAGGATTAAGGCCTTTTTTAACCCTCGCCTGATTGACCGGGTGTTGGGAAAGCAGTTTATAGCTTTCCTTCATCATATCTTTTATAAACTCGGACCCCGCTCCTCTGGGCAGGTGATCTCCCACCCTTTGGTCAAGCACGTCGTGGGGAGGCGTAAGCTCATAATCGGCGCTTCCGTCTTGTACCACCATGGCATGCCGGTAGCTGAATCCGGTGTAAAAATGAATCTTATCTGTTGAAAAAGCCTCGTTGATTGCTTTTAGCAGCTCTGCAGCTTCTTCAGTGGTAATGTCACCGGCGCTGTGATCCACAATGGTCAAGTCTTCATAATCGCCCTCGCCTTTAAGCGTAACCAGGTTGCAGCGGAAAGCCACATCCGTAGGCGACAATTCCACGCCCATGCTCACCGCTTCCAAAGGCGATCTTCCCGTGTGATATATTTTAGGATCGTAACCCATCACGGATAAATTCGCCGCATCGCTTCCCGGGGCCATTCCTTCAGGTATGGTATTTACCATGCCTACAGTTCCCCTGGCCGCCAACGAGTTGATATTTTTAAGATTTGCCGCTTCAAGAGGCGTTTTCCCTCCCAAAGCCTCCATAGGCTCATCGCCTGCTCCGTCCGTAACCAAAATCAGATACTTCATTATATATTCCTGCGTCCCCTTTTCTATTCTTCTTCAGCGCAAGACAAGACTCCCATGCGCTGACTGCCGTTTGGCTTTCGACATTTTTTGATATGTACTGTATTAGTGTACCACAGAAGAAGAGCCTTGAACAAGCTTTAAAAAGAATAAAAAAGGTTGTCCTCCGGGCACAAAAATATTCGCATTTTTTAATCAATGTGATATAATAGCCGATATACAAAAGCGAGTATATTTATGCGTTTATGCGGTATAACCCCCAAAACCCATAAACGCCGCTGCAGCACAGTCAAGAAAACCGGCCTTCGGGCTTTTTTTCGGACCTTGATTCGTATAAATTGACCTAATGAGTTGGAGGTTATATATATGAGCGAAATCAGTACATCAGAAAGGGTTTACAATTTTTCTGCCGGACCTTCCACCTTGCCTCTTCCGGTATTGGAGAAAGCCGCAAAAGAAATGACCAACTACCGGGGCAGCGGCATGTCTGTCATGGAGATGAGCCACCGTTCCAAGGAGTTCGCCCGGATTATCGAATTGGCCGAGCAGGATCTCAGGGATCTGATGAAAATACCGGATTCCTATAAAGTACTGTTTCTGCAGGGCGGAGCTTATCTGCAGTTTTCCATGGTGCCCATAAACCTCTTTCGGAATTCCAAAAAAGCAGATTACATTATAACAGGAAGCTGGGCAAAAAAAGCGGCTCAGGAAGCCGCCAAGCTGGGACAAGTGAATATAGTGGCTTCATCGGAACCGGATACCTTCACTTATATCCCCGAATGGAAAAAAGAAGATTTTACGGCAGACGCAGATTATTTCTACATCACATACAATAATACAATCTACGGCACAAGATACACGTCCCTTCCCGATGTGGGGGATGTCCCGCTGGTGGCTGACCTCTCTTCCATGATTCTATCCGAGGAACTGGACATCACCAAGTTCGGCCTGGTCTTTGCAGGAGCGCAGAAAAACATCGGTCCCGCCGGGCTGACCATTGTCATTATCCGGGAAGACCTGATCGGACATGCACCGTCAGACACTCCCAGCATGTTGAATTATAAGACTCATGCCGACGCCGGCTCCCTGTTCAACACGCCTCCTTGCTATTCCATCTATATGGCGGGGCTCACCTTCCAATGGATCAAGGAACAGGGCGGAGTAGCAGCCATGCAAAAGAAAAACGAGGAAAAGGCCGCACTCCTATATAATGCCATCGATGAGAGCTCACTGTTCCGCTGCCCGGTGGCCAAAAAGGATCGCTCCCTGATGAACGTGGTCTTTGTCACCGGCGATAAGGCCTTGGACAAAAAGTTTATTGCCGAAGCCAAGGAACACGGTCTTGTCAACCTGGGCGGTCACCGCAGCGTAGGCGGCATGCGCGCCAGCATCTATAACGCCATGCCTTACGAAGGGGTGGAGGCTTTGGTGGATTTCATGAAGAAGTTTGAAAAGCAGAACGGATAATTGCGTTTAGTTTTTGGAGCGCAGGGTTACCCTCCCGCTCGACGGCTACGCGCTGCGTGCCGTACGATCTAGACGGTCCGTCCTGCCTGGTTGGCACTTGCTTGTACTCGCTGGAGTGCAACCCTACGCTCCAAAAACAATAACAATTGCAAATTGTGTCTGACACCTTTTGCAACTTCGCTTTACAATCAGAATCAAAACGCTTATAAGTATACATAAGATAGACAAGGAGCATCAGCAAATGTTTAAGATAGCAACACTCAACAAAATCTCAGAAAAAGGAATTGCCTGCTTTAGCGACAACTACGAGTTCGTGGATAATCTGGATGAGGCTCATGGAATTATTGTCAGAAGCCATGACATGAGGTCTATGGACTTTTCCGATAACCTGTTGGCCATAGCAAGGGCCGGCGCCGGCGTCAACAACATCCCTCTGGACGTCTGCTCGAAAAGAGGCATCGTGGTCTTCAATACCCCCGGTGCCAACGCCAACGCCGTCAAGGAACTGGTTCTGACAGGGCTGCTCATGTCAGCGAGGAACCTGACCAGTGCCATCGCATGGACAAAGAGCCTGACCTCCACATCCGACATCCCAAAGACCGTGGAAAAGAACAAGTCCAGATTCGCAGGGCACGAAATAAAAGGTAAAACCCTCGGCGTCATCGGGCTGGGCGCTATCGGAGTAATGGTGGCTAATGCCGCCGAATGCCTGGGCATGAAAGTGTACGGATATGATCCTTATCTCTCCATCGCTTCCGCTCACGAGCTTTCCTCTTCCGTGCAGCTCGTAGATGCCCTGGATTCCCTTCTGCCCCTTTGCGATTATGTGACCATCCACGTTCCTTTTATGGAAAACACCAAGGAAATGATCAATAAAGAGCGATTCAAGCTCATGAAAAAAGATGTCTGCCTTCTTAACTTCTCCCGGGATCAGATCGTAAAGGAAGACGATGTGTTGGAAGCCATTGACCAAGGCATTATCCGCACCTACGTCACCGATTTTCCCAACGAGAAATTCCTCGACAGGGAGGAGATCATCTGCATTCCTCACCTGGGGGCGTCAACCCGCGAATCGGAGGATAATTGCGCCGTAATGGCTGCGGAGGAAATGATCGACTATCTGGAGAACGGAAATATCCGCAATTCCGTCAACTTCCCAACCTGCAGTCTGGGGCTCCCCTCCACTCCGGCACGCCTTGTTGTTCTGAATAAGAACATCCCCTCCATGCTTGGAAGGATTACCGGCGTTTTAGCCGATATGAATATCAACATAAGCGACCTGATCAACCGCAGCAAAGGCGATTATGCGGTTACCCTGGTGGATCTTGATTCAAAGGTGGATGAGCAAGAGATTAAAAAAGCGCTGGATTTCGAAGGGATTATATCCGTTCGCGTCATCTAAATCTCTTCTCGGGTCTCCTCGAGAGCGGCGTTGAAAACGATGCCGATGACCATGACGTATCCGAGAATATAAAACCAGATCAATAGACCAATTACTGAGGCAAGTCCCCCGTAAAAAATATCGTAATTAGAAAACCTGGACATGTAAAACGAATAAACCCACGTGACCACCAACATCCCGGCGGAAGTCAATACGCTCCCCGGGATGATTTTTTTTAAGGCGATCTTTTCACTGGGAAGGATGTAATTGATGAAGGTAATGCCGAAAAAGTATAGGGCTATGCCCAGCGGCCAGCGCAGGATATACCAGACCTCGTAAAAATGAAGCGGAACCTTCAGAATTTCCTCCACATAAAGGCTGGTCACATCCATTATGGGCTTTCCGTAAACTAAAATTGCCAGACCGAAGGCCATAAGGAAAATAGTTATAATCACCGTAAACATGGCGCGCAGCCGTTCCCTGAAGAAGCCTTTGCCGGAATTCAATCCGGTGTAGGTATAATTCGCTATCCTTATGAGCGAATACTGGGCTTTGGAAGCGGACCAGAGGGCGAAGAGGATAAACAGAGCGCTTATGGTTCCCGATGGCGTGTAATCCATATATTCAGTCAACGATTTCACAACCTCTGCCGAAATGTATTCTTCCAACATCCTTCCTATCACATCCACGGGAAGAGCGAAAATGCCCATGAGCTCACCGGTAATGATAAAAAGAGGCACCATAGACATGAGGAAAAAGAAGGCCAGTTCAGCGGCCACTCCTTGATAATACGGCTTTCTCATTCTAACGAATACATTTATCAGAACATTTTTGACCCTTTTTTTATTCATTATCATCCGACCCTGTCCCGCAGCTGCTTTTGAAGAGCCTGTAAAGCTCTCGCCCTGTGGCTGATCTGGTTTTTGACTTCCTTTGGCAGTTGGCCGAAGCTTTCCTCATACCCGTCCGGAGCGAAGAGCGGATCGTAACCGAACCCGTTTTCTCCCAGGGCGCTATATAGTATATGTCCGTAACACTCGCCCCTTGCAACCAATACATCGTCGGGAGAAAAAACCATGGTGATCACGGAAACGAACTTTCCCCGTCTTTTTTCCCAAGGCACGTCTGCGAGAAGCCGGAGCAGCTTTTCGTTGTTCTTTGCATCGTTACCCTCCTCTCCCGCAAACCTTGAGGAATAAACACCGGGAGCTCCGTCGAGGACATCCACCATCAATCCGGAATCGTCGGCTATAGTGGGCAAGCCGCACATCTTATGGATTTCCATGGCTTTTTTCAGGGAGTTCTCCTCAAAGGTGGTTCCGTCCTCTTCAATTTCAATATCCGGTATGCCCGCCTCTTCCCTGGATACGACCTCAAATCCGAAAGGTCCGATAATAGCGTTGATTTCTTCCACCTTATGCTTATTCTTCGTTGCAGCTACTACTTTCATTCGACCATTCCCTTTTCTGAACATTCTTTTGGATGTAAGATTAAGCTACAAATAATTAATGCACCATAATTTTTCTTGCCTTAAAAGTCACACACGGGGTTTTCCCCCGTGTGGTGAACACTCAATATATGATAACTATTATTTATTCCTGGCTGTGAATAACATCTATTACTTTGTAGCCGTTTTCTTCCAGCTTCTTTTCGATTGATTCCGTATTTATTGCATTTGTTCGTATCACCACATCGCTTCTTCCGGCAGTTCCGCGGTAGGCAACGATATGGGTAATGTTGGCGTCTTCCGAACTGAATATCTGCCCGATGTCAGCCAGCGCTCCCGGTACGTCTGCGGCATTTATGGTAATCCGGCTGCCTGCATTGCGGAATCCGAACAAGTCAATGAAAGCGTCAAAGATATCGCTCTCTGTAATGATTCCCACCAGCTTCCCGTCCTCCTGCACCACTACAAGGGTACCCACTTTATTGTCCCGCATGAGCAATGCGGCTTCTTCTAAAAGGGCGTCGGGGCCGATACTAATGACCTCTTTGCTCATGGCATCGCTGACTTTGGTCTTGGATAGCAGATAATTAAGTTCATAGATACTCAGCGTTGTGGCTTTTGTAGGAGAAACTTTCTGAATATCCGTATTCGTCAGCATCCCCACGACCCGGTCTCCCCGAACCACGGGCACTCTCTTGAGATTCTTTTGCCGCATCAGCTCGATGACCTCGGTAATCGGCGCGTCTGCCTCAATCGTATAGGGATTGGCAGTCATTCTGTTCTTTACATACATCAGGACCCCTCCTTCTACTATCCGCCTAGATAGGCTTTCTGGATTCTGTCACTCTTCATCAGCTCTTCACCCGTACCGGTAATAACGATAGATCCGGTTTCTAATACATATGCTCTGTTTGCGATGGATAGAGCCATACTGGCGTTTTGTTCCACCAGAAGTACCGTCGTCCCCTCACTGTTGATGTTCTTGATGATCTCGAAGATCTCTCTGACGAGCAGCGGTGCAAGTCCCATAGAAGGCTCATCCAAAAGAAGGAGCCTGGGCTTTGACATGAGAGCCCTGCCTATTGCCAGCATCTGCTGCTCTCCTCCGGAAAGGGTGCCTGCCGTCTGCTTTCTTCTATCCCCCAGGATGGGGAAAAGTTCGTAAATGTGTTCTATATCCTTTTTTATACCCTGCTTATCTTTCCTTAAAAAAGCGCCTAATTCCAAATTTTCAAGCACGGTCATTTCGGGGAATATCCTCCTGCCCTCCGGAACTTGGGATAAGCCCAGCTCCACTCTTTGGGGCGCAGGAAGATTTGTGATGTCCTTCCCTTCCAGAATCACTTGACCGCTGGTAGCTTTTATAAGGCCGGAGATTGTCCGCAGTGTGGTTGTCTTTCCCGCTCCGTTTGCCCCGATAAGCGTAACGATTTCTCCCTTATCTACTGTCAGGGAGACGTCCTTCAGTGCATGGATTACGCCGTAATGAACGTTCAGGTTTTTAATCTCAAGCATTGCTGTTCTCCTCCCCTAAATAAGCCTCAATAACGCGTTTATTGGACCGGATCTCCTCCGGCTTTCCGGAAGCGATCAGCATGCCGTAATCCAGCACATATATGCGTTCACAGATTTTCATGACCAATGACATGTCGTGCTCGATGAGCAGAATGGTAAGGTCAAATTCCTTGCGGACCCATTTAATCAGCTCCGTCAGCGCTGCCGTCTCCTTGGGATTCATTCCCGCCGCCGGCTCGTCAAGCAACAGCAGGGATGGCTTCGTAGCCAGAGCCCTGGCGATTTCCAGATGCCTCTGCTCGCCGTAAGGAAGGTTTTTCGCCAGCTCGTTTTTCTTATCTTCCAGGTTAAAAATTTTAAGCAGTTGTTCCGCTTCCTCAAGCATCCGCTTCTCTTCGCTGTAGAACTTATTAAAGCGCAAAAACGAAGTAAACATGCCGTAATGAATGTTGTGATGCATGGCGATGCGCACGTTGTCCAACACCGTCAAGTCCTTGAAAAGGCGTATATTCTGGAAAGTCCGGGCCAGGCCCTGCTTGGTTACATTATACGGTTTCATCCCGGCCAGCTCTATTACGGTCTTCTCCCCAGCCGCGCTCCCTTCACTGCTCGAGTCTCCTTGTCCGGTTATAGGAGTCTCTTTCTCGAAAAGGATGCTTCCTGAGCTTGGAACATATACGCCGGTCAACAGATTGAAAACCGTAGTTTTGCCGGCTCCGTTGGGACCGATGAGGCCTACGAGCTCACCTTTTTCAATTTCTATGCTCACATTGGAGACGGCTGTCAGACCGCCAAAGGATTTCGTCAGTTTTTCTACTTTCAGTAACGGCATCTAACGCCCCTCCTTTTACTGTATTCTCTCTTCTTTTCTTCCGAACCGGAAGCGCAATATATCGGTAATTTCCGTGGTCCCCATGAGTCCCTTCGGCCGGAAAATCATGATGACGATCAGCACGACGGCATAGAGAATCATTCGAATTTCCGTAAAGGACTGAAGGAATGTGGTGATTAAGGCCAGCAAGGTAGCCGCAATAACCGATCCGGTGATGCTGCCCATTCCGCCCAAAACCACGATGACCAGAATATCGATGGACTTGAGGAAACCGAAAAGTCCCGGTTTGATGAAGTAGAAATAGGAAGCATACAGCGCACCTGCGATTCCCGCGAAAAACGCACCGATGGCAAAAGCCATTACCTTGTACTTGGTGGTGTTAATCCCCATGGACTCGGCAGCGATCTCGTCTTCACGGATGGAGATGCAGGCTCTGCCCTGGGAAGACCGTATAAAGTTATTTATCAGAACCACCGACGCAGCCGTGAATATAAAGAGCCAGGTCCAGTTTGTGAACCGTGGAATACCGTTCAACCCCGCTGCGCCGTTGGTGATTTCCAAATTAAGAAATATTACACGAATGATTTCCGCCATGCCCAGGGTGGCGATGGCCAGGTAGTCTCCTTTCAGCCGCAGGGTGGGGATGCCGATAAGTATCCCTACAAGCGCGGCCAATACCGCCCCTGCAAACAAACCGATAAGAAATCCTGCCATGGAGTTCATCTGCATGTTGATGATGGCGCAGGTATAAGCGCCGATAGACATGAATCCCGCATGACCCAGGGAGAATTGTCCAGTAAAGCCCGTAACCAGGTTGAGACTCACGGCGAGGATGATATTGATGCAGATCAGCGCAAGGGTAATCTCATAAAAAGGATTAATAATGCCTGTGATGATAAGACCTAATACTGCGGCATAAAGCAGCAGCAAGCCTCCCAGTATCAATAAATTTTTCTTCGATAATGCCTTCATCTCTACACCTTCTCTCTAATGTTTTTGCCCAGTAGTCCGGAAGGCTTCAAGATCAGAATAAGGATGAGGAATGCGAACACCACCGCATCACGGTACAGGGAATACCCATAGCCGGATACCAGGGTTTCCATGATGCCGATGGCCATTCCGCCGATCATGGCGCCGGGAATGTTTCCGATTCCGCCGAAGACGGCGGCGATAAACGCTTTCAGTCCGGGCATGATTCCCATAAGCGGATCTATAGAATTATAATAGATACCCACCAGTACACCCGCCGCTCCAGCGAAGGCAGAGCCGATAGCGAAGGTGATGGATATGGTGTTGTCGACTTTGATGCCCATGAGCTGAGCCGCATCCCGATCGATGGATACTGCCCGCATGGCCTTTCCCGTCTTGGTTTTGTGCACGATGAACTGAAGGAGGATCATCAGAGCAATGGCCGTAACAACTATGTATATCTGTTGCGTGTTAATTAACACATTACCCAGGTGGAAGACTTTATTGGACAACAGCACCGGATAAGACCTGACCTCGGCACCTACGAAGAACATCATAACGTATTCAAGGAATAGGGAAACACCGATGGCCGTGATCAACACCGCAATTCTGGTGGACCCTCGCAGGGGCTTGTATGCTATGCGCTCTATGGTCATGCCCAGCACCGCGCATGCGGCCATGGAAATGAGAAGTGCGGGTAAAAAGCCCAACTGCGCATAGGTGGTTGCCGCAAAGCCGATATAAGCGCCGATCATGTAAACATCTCCGTGAGCGAAGTTGATCAGCTTGATAATTCCGTAAACCATGGTATAGCCCAAGGCAATCAATGCGTAAATACTGCCTAAGGAGATACCGTTTACCATCTGCTGCATGAATTGATCCAAGATTCGTACCTCCAAGCTATAAATTCGTGCGCTGTGATGTAAACAACTGCAAAATGAATAATTTAGGTTAGAGTTTGTCACCCTAACCTAAATATAATACTATATTTGTTCTTGACGTGTCAAACCCGCAGAACGCCTTTATGCGCACCATTTTATTACTGCTTTTATCGCTCTATTATTGCGGATCTACTTTAATACTGCTGGCCTGAGCTCCGTCCTTAAGCTCGATTACCACAGCCGCTTTAATCGGGTTGTGATCTTCACCCATATCGAAGGATCCTGTAACTCCTACAAATCCTTTTGTAGCGACCAGCGCATCCTTGATGGCCTCGGGATCAAGAGAGTCGGCACGTGCAATGGCATCAGCGATGAACTTGCCGAGGTCATATCCCAATGCGTGGAATGCGTTGGGTTCGGAACCGTACTTATCCGTAAACTTCTCGATGAATTCCTGTACCAGGGGATCCTCGTCAAGAGATGAATAGTGGTTGGAGAAGTAGATGTTGTTCAAAGCTTCCGGTCCGGCAAGCTCCAGCAGCACCGGAGAATCGAATCCGTCTGCACCGAGAATGGGCGCATCAATGCCTTGGCCTCTGGCCTGCTTGATAATGAGTCCGGCTTCCTGATAGTATCCGGGGATGAAGATTACGTCGAAGTCTTTGCCCTTGATGCTGGTTAAGATTGAGTTGAAGTCTTTATCCTTGGCAACATAGCCTTCATGAGCAACGATGGTGCCGCCGCCGGCCTCAAAGGTTGCCGTGAAGTTCCTGGCAAGACCTTCGGCATAGTCGCTGGACTTATCCTGAATGATTACTGCTTTTGTAGCGTTGAGGTTGTTCAATGCAAAGGTTGCCATTGTAACACCTTGGAAGGAGTCGTTGAAGCAGAGACGGAAAACGTACTCGTTAACATTGCCCTTCGCGTCGGTGGTTACTCCCTCGTCTGCCGTAGCAGAAGCGGAGATGACAGGAATTTTGTTCTGCATTGCTACAGGAATTGTAGCCATGAAGTTTCCGGATGTGGCAGGTCCGAGGCAGGCAACTACGCCCTCTTGGGTCATTAGCCTGGTAGCAATGGATGTGGCTTCAGCTGATTCTGATTTATTATCCTGAATAATCGGTACAATTTCTATACCGTTGATTCCGCCTGCAGCATTGATCTCATCAAAAGCCATCATAATACCGTCTTTTGAAGCTTGACCGTATGTGGCAACTTCACCGGAAAGCTCATAGTTAATACCGATCTTTACTTCTGTAGGGGTTTCACCCTCATCGCCCCCGTTATCTGCTCCGCCGCCACCGCAGCCGACCAGTAAACCTAAGGCGAGAATAAATGTCAGAAATAAAAAAAATGCCTTCTTTTTCTTGTTCATAAAGTTTCGCACCACCTTCATTAATATTAGTATACTTTTACGCTTTTCGTTTCATAATAATGGTTTTTGTTCTTATTGTCAATAAATATTTAAATTATTTGTGCCCGATTAACAAATTTTGTATTTGGTGTCTGTATTCGGTGTCTGACACTTTTTACAACCTTTGTAAACAAGAACTTTCGTCCTTATTTAAAACATGGCTACTATTACCCTATTTATATAGACAAAAATAATGGTCAATAGCGAAATCTTGTCTACCTTGCCTTTCAAAAGTAGACAATTGTCAGGAACCGTGACCGGAATCTGTCTAATTGGAACCCTCAAGTTAGACAAGAAATTAAGATGCAAATTATTTATGTCTATTTTTGGCCTACAAAATAGACAAGAATTTATGATAAACAATTAATGTTGTTTATTTTTATGCTCTGGAGTAGACAACAATTAATTATGCGGAATGAAAGTTGGCTACTTTCAGATCCCAATGTAGACAAGAAATAAAATAACAAAATGATAATTGTCTACTTTCAACTTTTTATATAAACAGAAATCCGCTCGTAACCTGTTTCTTGCTTATCTGATTTCTGACGCAAAGATGAAAAGCTAACCATCCGGCATGATTTCATGCAAAATGGTTAGCTTTGTCGAGATACGAAGCAAAAAAAAACCATCCACGCGTCAAACGCGTGGTTTTTCATATGCGGGCAAAGCCCTATATTCCTCGCGTAACACGTCAAACGTGTAAACACGATTGCCAGCCGCGTTTGCACTTGCT
>Ga0209537_1001710_pt1 | contig 23922 bp, 20 predicted proteins | sample BioPla4DNA1_FD_187698 | JGI IMG/M metagenome (GOLD analysis project Ga0209537, IMG submission 187698) | Biogas fermentation microbial communities from Germany - Plant 4 DNA1 (SPAdes) (version 2) | ecosystem: Engineered > Bioreactor > Anaerobic > Digestate | place: Bielefeld, North... | reverse complement strand
ATCGTGTTTTCGCATATTATGGCAACTAAAACAACGCCCCGGACTTGAAAAACACACTAAAAAGCTCACAATAGTCGATGTTTTGAACACCCAGGTCTATATTTTGCGATGCTTTCGGAGACCGCGCGGATATCCGGGACATCGCGATCATACCCCGATGATGTTCATGCCGCAGTCAACATGCAGCACTTCGCCGGTGATGCCTTTTGACATGTCACTGAGAAGGAACACCGTGGCATCCGCTATTTCTTCAGGCTCTATGTTTTTCCTCAGCGGCGCCCGCTGCCGGGTATGCTCCAGGATGCTGCTGAAATCCTTGATCCCCCTGGCCGAAAGTGTCTTCACCGCACCCGCGGATATGGCGTTCACCCTTATCCCCGAAGGCCCGAGGTCTTCCGCAAGGTATCTCACTCCCGCTTCAAGAGCGGCCTTTGCCGCACCCATCACGTTGTATCCCGGCACGACCTTTTCAGAACCCATGTAAGACAGCGTGACTATGCTGCCTCCCCCATCCATGAGGTCTGCGGCCCTTTTGCTGACCGCAACGAGCGAGTATGCGCTGATGTCCATGGCAAGCGCAAACCCGTCCCGTGACGTGTCCGCAAATCTTCCCTGCAGTTCCTCGGCCTTTGCATAGGCAATCGCGTGCACAAGGCCGTGGATCGTCCCGTGCCTGCTTTTCACCGATCCGAAGAAATCATCGATGTTTGAGTCGGATGCCACGTCAAGCTGGTAGGTATCTGCACCGCCAAGTTCCCTTGCCAGCGCTTCCACGTCTTTTTTCTCCCGTTCGCCAAGGTACGTCAGTACCAGTGACGCGCCTTCCCTGTGCGCCGCCGCGGCTATTGCCCAGGCAATGCTCCATTTGTTCCTCACACCCATGATAACGATGGTTTTGTCCTTCAGCAAATCACTCATTTACACTCGTCCTCCTGCAAGATATGTATTGTTGTGTGTATCCTGGCATTCAGGCAAACCGGTCTGTGCCCGGAGCCTGTCTATATATTATACAGGTATTCCATTGCAAGTTTTTCAAGTATTTCTTTTTTATTGAGTCCCGGTTCATTTATTACCCTTTCCAGCAGGTGTCCAAGCACCTTCCCTATCTCGGCCCCTTCCATGAAACCCAGCCGCTTCAGGTCATCGCCGTTTATTTCGAGTTCCTTCAGGCTCAGGCAGTATCCGCTTTCCAGCAGCGACCTGAACACTGCTTCAGTCCTTTCCAGTTGGCGCAGTTCTTCCATGATGTCCGTCCCGTCTTCCTCCTGGTGCTGTTCCCCCGGGATATTTCCCGGGCCGCGGCAATGCCCTGCAACTGCCGTTCGGGCCATTTTCCCTTCCGGGCCTGCCATATAAGCTGAAGCTGCAATATGTGCCCTTTTCGCTTTCAGGATGTCCGCGAATCCGTCCCTGCCCGTTTCGGTCACGGCCCATGCAACTGCAGTCTTTTCAGGCTTGATCTCCATGTCCAGATGCCTTATGATACGCAGGATCCTGTTCCTGCTCTTATTGTCGAACTTCAGGCGGCGCAATATCGCCTCTGCAGTCGCCAGGGCTCCTTCGCCGGCTTCCTTGCATCCGCCGGTTTCATGCAGCAGCATCGCCCAACGCAGGCACACGTCTTTCTCCGCTGCCGCGACAGAACGCAGTATGTGCCCGCCGGAGCCTGCACGGCTTCCGTCCGTGCGGAAAAGCACGTCCAGTTCCGGCATTATGTGCCCGAGCAGCCCTGTATCGTGAAGGATCGCGAACTTCATCGGATCGTCCGAGACCAGGATGCCTGTCAGTTCCTCCCTGATCCTTTCGGCACTGATCCTTGATATCAGGCTGCTGTTTTGCCTGATCCCCTCAAAGGTATCCCCTTCGATCCCAAAGCCCAGTGTCGATGCGAACCGCACGGCCCGCAGCATGCGCAGCGCGTCCTCCCTGAACCGGTCCGCCGGGTCGCCCACGGTCCGTATTATCCTTCGGGAAATATCCTCCATCCCGCCAAAAGGGTCGATGATTCCTTTTTCGGGGTCCCAGGCCATCGCATTTATCGTGAAGTCCCTCCTGCGCAGGTCGTCTTCGATCCTCGAAGTGAACTCCACCTTGTCAGGATGCCTGCCGTCAGTATACCTGCCATCGACCCGGAACGTGGTCACCTCGTAGTTCCTTCCGTTAAGCACTACCGTAACGGTGCCATGCTTTATCCCCGTGTCCGCAGTTTTTTCAAAAAGCCTGCCGACCTCCGCGGGATGAGCGTCGGTCGCGATATCCCAGTCCTTCGGTTCTCTGCCCATGATTGCGTCACGTATGCAGCCGCCTACCGCGTACGCCTGGTAGCCATGCCTGCAAAGCACCCTGATTATCAGGGCAACGTCCTCAGGAAGAACGATCTTTATCACTGTACCACCCCGTGTAAAGCTCTGTTCGCTGTGCGTCTGCCTGCATGGTTTTCAGCAGGCTCCGCCAGCAAGCCTGTACTTCGATTATATAAAACCTCCGGCCATGTTTGAAGCTGTTTTCCGAACAAATCCGGGGCGGGGCCGGACATTGTCCGCCTGCACATTCCATTGACAGCTGTTTTTTATAGTAGTATATAAATTATAGAGCAGATATTTGTCGTTGTAATTTGATATAATTGCCATCCAACGTTTCGTCAAGAAAGCTCATCTTAGTTTTTATCGGTCACAGAGCAGGATCCGGGATAGTGTGCCGCCTGGCGGACCTGGTCCAGACACCTCAATAAAGGAGTGATAAAATTGCCTGCAAGGAAGTTTGCATGCATAGTGCTCACAATATATATGATCCTGGCCATGTTGCTTCCACTGGGTGGGTGTTCACCTCAAACGGAAACGTGCTGGGGCTTGGCGAAGATGACGGTATCGTTCAGCCGTTGATCATAGGTAATTCAACAGATGAACCGACTGTCGTGCTGGAACAGGTAAAAGATTTCTCAGTTTCCCCCGAGGCTTACTCAGTCCTTGCAGTGACACAGTCCGGGGATGTATACGTATGGGGACAGGTCGGCTTCGGTGATGATCGCAGTATCCTTTATTGCGATTATCCGAAAAAGGTCGTTCTCCCGGAGAAAATCACCCGGGTATACTGCGATGATCTCGTGTTCTTTGCTCTTGGAGAAAGCGGGACATTATATGCATGGGGATGGAACTACTTCAGGAAAGACGGGGAATACCTGCAGGAACCGGTCCCGATCGTATTGGATTCGAATATGTGAAAAATATAATGTTTTGAAACAAATCCAACTGCTGCCACGTCTGTATAATGTAATACATGACGGCAGCAGTTTTCCTGCCTGGCCGGAAGAAAGGCAAGGTTGAGGTATATGAACAAAATCAGGGATCTCTTGCATGATAAAAAAGCGCTGGTGATCGCGTCCGCAGTGCTGCTGCTTGCGGCGGCAGCGGTCACAGCAGCATTGACCGGCCTGTTCGGCGGTGTCGGCAAAAACATCGATGCCGCGACAGGGGATCCGGGCACGACTGCCGACAGCCCCGGCGACACGGTACGGTACGCGGAGTTGCTGGATTCGATCGTCGAGATAGCGCCAAGTGACCAGGACAGCCTGGGTGTCAGCACCACGTCGGCATTCAGGCTCCTGTTCAGCCGGGACACAGATGAGAAAGCTGTTGCTTCCGCATTGAACATCGAACCGAAACAGGATTTCAGTATAACCAGGGTCTCCGGTAACGAATTCAGCCTGGAATTCAGCGAACCCCTGGAAAGCAACAGGATCTATACTGTCACGATGAACGACAGGGACACCGGCGAAAAAAAATCATGGGCCTTCCAGACCAAAAAGCAGCTCAGTGTCATCCGTACGCTGCCGCGTGACCAGTCGACCTATGTGCCCGTCAATTCCGGCATCGAGATCACTTTCAGCCACAGCGGCATCGAAAATGCCGAAGAGTGCTTCGAGATAACGCCAAGGGTCAGGGGCAGCTTCCAGTGGAACAAAAAGACCCTGGTCTTCATCCCCGAAAGCCTTGAATACGACACGATATACACGGTGACGATAAAGAAGGGCCTGCGCGTGAAAGGCAGTGAAGAAACGCTGCAGGACGATCACACCTTCAGTTTCCAGACCGAACGGGCCCCGAAGAGCATATATTTCAGCTTTGCAGAAGATTATTACAACTTCATCCCCGGCACGGCACCCACCCTGCAGGTATACACGATGTGGGACACGGCCAGCCGGGAAGTGCCCGTCGAGATATACAGGTTCCCGGATGCCGAAAGCTTCATGCGCGCCCTGAGGAAAGCACATTCCAGGCCGTACTGGGCCGTCTGGAACGCAGACGGGGCCTTTGACACGGGTCCCCTTGAGAAAACGGCCTCGCTGGATTGTACCATCACAAGGCGGAACACCGACCATTACTGGAGCAGCAAGTATCTCGTCCTGCCTTCGTCGCTGGAGGAAGGATATTACCTCGTGGCTGTCGACATCGACGGGGAAAAGTTTTATGCCCCGATGCAGATAAACAGCACATCAGTATATATCATGATGGCACACGACAGGTGCATTGCATGGCTGAACGACGCGGTCACGGGACAGCCTCTGTCCGGAGCGGTGTTCAGGCATGAGAGCGGGATATCCGGCGTGACGGACAGCAGCGGCGTCGCCACGTTCGACACCCCCGATGCAACTTCCGACACCGGTTACGAGATCTTCACGGCAGAGCACGGATCAAAGCTCCCGTTCGTCGCACTCGTGTCGAACCTGCGCCCGATGTATTACTGGTACGGCAATTATTACGGGACGAGCACCGCGGACAGGTACTGGACTTATATGTATCTCGACAGGAGCGTATACCTCACCAGGGATACCGTCAACGTATGGGGCGTCATAAGGCCGAGGGACGGATCCCCGATCGGAAGCGAAGCCGTGCTCGAGCTGATCGGGTACAGGTGGACCGTGCCGGACACCGGCGAGTCCCCGGTGATCACATCAGAGAAAATCAGGCTGTCGCCGGAAGGCACCTTCTCGGGAAGCCTTAAGATCACGAATTTCAGCCCCGGCGGATACACTGTCCGCGTCAGGATGGGCGACGAAATACTGGTCAACCGGTACATTTCAGTCGAGGAATACGTCAAGCCGGTATATACGATAGAAGCAACATCCGACCGGCAGTACATGTATGCATGGGAAACGGTGGGTTTCGACATCACCGCATCCTTCTTCGAAGGCACGCCGGCCTCGGGCATGAAACTGGATTACAGGGCAATGATAGACAGCAGGTCGTTCAGCAACGGCGTGCTGACCAGCGACGACAAGGGAAGATCTTCAATATCCGTAAAGCCGCTCACCGACGAAACGAACTGGAGACCCCAGGTCCTGTCGTTCACCGTCGTCAACAGCGACGCCGAAGAACAGCAGGTGAGCGATACCCGGCATGTCTATGTCTTCCCCAGGGATACGATGATCGAAGTCAAATCAAAAATGGAAGACAATAAAGGCACAGTAACCTTCTCCACAAGCAGGATCGACATCTCCGGACTGAAAGCCGGCGGTTCGGGCTATCCATGGGTCGACGACTACAGGGGCGAAAGCGTCGACATCCCGGTAAAGGCAAAGCTCTACAAGACCTATTATGTCGCCGAAAAAACAGGCTATTACTATGACCATATAGATAAAGTCCGGCGCGACACGTACACCTACCGCCTGGTGGAAGACCTCGTGTCCGAATACGCCTTCACCACTTCCGGCGGAAAGCATGAGATCCGCTACCCCTACGACAGGACCAAGTCTTATAAGCTCGTGGTATCCGCAGCCGATTCGCAGGGACGTCCAATAGAGTTCACTGAGTACCTCTACAACTGGGACGCATATGACCCTTTCGACGAAAGGAAATACGTGCTGTCGCAGTCCGACATCAACAAGACGTACAGGACCGGGGAAACCGTCACGGCCGAGGTAAGGTACAACGACGAGGATCCGTTCACGGGGAGCGACAGGAGATACATGTTCATAAAGATGCAGAACGGGATCATCGACTGGACGGTCACCGAAAGTGCCGTGTACGAATTCCCGTTCGAAAGCAGGTTCATACCGAATATATACGTGAAGGCCCTGTGCTTCGACGGGGCCGGGGTCTATGATGCGGGCATGAAAGTGTACTTGTACGACTACAGCGAGAAAAAGCTCGACATCAGCATAGCGCCCGACAGGCAGGGCTACAGGCCCGGAGACGAAGTGAAACTGTTGCTGGACGTAAAAGACGCTGACGGAAATCCTGTATCCGCGGAAATCAATATAAGCGTCGTGGACGAGGCGTATTTCGCGCTTTACGGGCAAAACGCCGATATGCTCGGCGAACTGTACGGAAGGTATATTTCCTCCGGCCTGATCTCGGATTACCTGTCATACAGACTCCTGCCGGAAAACGAAGGCCCGCAGGCGGAAATGGGCGGTGAAGGCGGCGACTCCGGCGTCCGCAGGGATTTCAAGGATACCGCGCTGTTCACCGTGGCCAGGACCGGTACAGACGGCAAGGCTGAAGTCACATTCAGGCTGCCCGACAACCTGACATCCTGGAGGATCACCTGCCAGGCGGTCACGGGCGACCTCCGGGCCGGTACAGTGACCTCCAACTTAGTCGCGAAACTCCCGTTTTTCGTAGACTCCATATTCAACAAGTCCTTCATGACCGGGGACAGTCCTTCGATACTTGTGCGGGCCAACGGAGACGAGCTCCCCGCCGACGCTGAAGTTGACTTCACGGTCACCCTCATCCCGGAAAACGGGACTGCCAGGACCTTTACCGCAAAAGGCACTGCCAGGCTGCATACCGAGATACAGCTGGGGGCCCTCGATGAGGGCAACTACACGGTCAGGATAGAAGGTACGTACGGCAGTTACAGGGATGCCATGGAGCGCGGGTTCAGGGTCAGCGACAGCCTGCTCGAGACCTCCGTGACCGATTTCATCCCCCTTGGCGAAGGAGTGTCCCTGGCCACCGATGCAAAGGGGCTTACGATACTGACGATCTTCAACGAGGATTCGTGGGTCCTTTACAGAGAGCTGCGGCAGCTCTTCCGGGACAACTGGGGGCGGCGGATCGACCAGGTGCTCGCCAGGAAGATCGCGGCGAAACTGCTGAAAAACTATTTCAATGAAGATATGTACTATGAGGACGAGACCGACCTGATGGAATACCAACTCTACGACGGCGGACTCGCGCTCCTCACCTACGACAGCAGCAGTCCCGAGCTGTCTGCGAAGATGTGCTCGCTGGCGGCCGACAGCGTTGACAGGGGTGCCCTTGCAGCCTATTTCTACGGCCTGGTCGAAAACGAATCGACCATGCCTGAAGACGTGATATACGCATACTGGGGACTTGCCGCGCTCAAAGAACCTGTGCTGCTGGACATCAGGTCGCTGCTGGCCGTCGAAGACCTCGACATGAAAACCAGGCTGGCCCTTGGCGTCGCGCTTGCAGAAGCGGGAGACTACCAGGGAGCCGCGCAGATATACAATGAATATATGTCGTCCGCTGCGACAGTCACCGAAACCTATGCCTGGCTGGAGGCAGGAAGCCGGGACGACAATATCGACGCCACGGCGCTGGCCGCACTGATAGCCATGAGGATCAACGCCCCGGAAAAGATGAAGCTGTTCAGCTATATCTCGTCCAATTCGACGTCCATGCTCCTTGTGAACCTGGAAAGGATGATATTCGTAACGAACCATATCAAGGACGCGAACCTGACGGGCAGCTTCACGTACGAGCTCGACGGGGTGAAAAAGATCGTGGAACTGAAAAAGGGGAGTTGCTTCAGGCTGGTACTCACTCCCGAAAAGCTGGCCTCCATCAGGTTCAGCAACATCAGCGGCAACATAATCGCTGCGCGTTCATATACCGCGCCGGTGAGCGAAACGATGCGAACCGACAGCGGCCTGGTAACGATAAAAAGGACATATGAATCAGGCAATGACGGCCCTGTGACCAGTTTCGACCGTTCGGACACCGTCAGGGTGGCATTGACGGTCAAGTTCGGCGAAAATGCACCGGACGGGTACTACGAGGTCACCGATGTGCTTCCCGCCGGACTGAGGTACACCCATGCCTGGTACACGGATGAATGGGGCAGGAACAACAGAATACTGTATTATCCTGATGAAGTCACGGGCCAGAAAGTCGTGTTCGGCCTCCCCTACAGCAAGGCTTATAAAGACAAGGAATACACCATCACGTATTACGCGAAGGCGGTGTCGCCGGGCGCATACACGGCCGACAGTGCAGCCGTACGCCATATTGACAGCGACATCGCCGGTTTCACGCCGACCGGGCGGATAACCGTGAACAGGTAGCCGCGGTCATAAGTGAACATCCCCGGGGCTAACGCAAGCCCCCTGGCTAAAGCAAGCATCCCGGGATAAGCGCGGAAGCAGACAAGGGCCGGCCGGACCGGAAAACCGGCCGGCATGGAACGGAGGCAGACAGGTTGGAAAAGCACACCGCAAAAGTATTATTGATACTGCTGATAATGTTTCTCGTGTCGATCGCCGTGAAGCTGTTCATGTTCACTTCCGGTGCGGCATCGGACATGATCGGCCCGTCTCCGTCCGCAGGACCGCGCCTGGTCACGGAGCCGGCCGTCGATGCTGGCGGCCCGGAGCCGCCGGGCATGGCACGGGAAACGCAACCGGCCGGTCCTGCACAGGAAACACAGCAGCCCACGGGATCCAACATGTCCCAGGCCGACGTCGCCCGGGACGATCCGGCTTCACCAACACGGGAAGGGCAGGCTTCCGAAGTCCCGGACGGGCAGGTCCCGAAAGTCAGGGATGGGGCTGCTCCTGCCGTCCAGGACAGACTGTCCTTCCCAGAAGGGGACCATATAGGCCGGAAAGGCGCCAGTCTCCTCAGGTGCATCCACTATAATGAAAATGATTTCATGTGGTCAGTCAATGACAGGTCGCCGGCCTCAGATCAGCTGTTCGATATAATCAGTGATGCGGACAGCAGGGACGCAGGCGCCGGGACCATCATGGGCGGCGTCGTCCCTCACCACCTGCTGGCCAGGAGGCTGATCGCGGAATTCTTCCGGGAACTTGCCGAAGATCCGCCCGAAACGGTCATAGTGATCGGCCCGAACCACAAGCTCGACGGCATCGGCAAGGTCCAGGTATCTTCGGCGGACTGGGGCACTCCTTTCGGCGTCCTGGAAACGGACACGCGCATAACTGCAATACTGGCTGAAGAATATGGCTCCGCGCATAATGACGAACTGTTCGAGAACGAGCATTCCGTTTCGTCTCTCGTACCTTACATAAAATACTTCCTCCCGGATGCAAAGATCGTACCTGTATTGCTCCACGGGAACCTTTCGCAGAAAGACGCCGTAAAGCTGGGTTCCCTGCTCGGCAGGATAATGTCCGACGATCCTGGCACGATCATGATAGCTTCGATAGATTTTTCACATTACCTCAGCACGCCGGAGGCAGACAGGATGGATATCATCACGTGGAAAGCCATCAGTTCATGGGACCTGGATGCGATCAGCCGGATGGGAAACGACAACCTGGATTCGGTCCCGTCGATGACGGCCATGATGGCCGCAATGGACATGGTATCCGCCAGGAGTATCGAAATGACCGGGCACAACAACTCGTCACGCATTACGAAAAGCGGTTACGATTACACGACCAGCTACTTTACAATGTTTTTCAGAAAGGATATACATGACGGCACATTTCCATAAACTGCGGAGGTTTTTCGGCAGCAAAACGGAGTCGCCGCAAAAAAACTGATTAACATTTTCAGTGTTTACGGGTATAATAAGGCTATAGTAAACTATATCATCAAGAAAGCGAGATCGCGAATACAAATGAGATGGCTTGAAGTAAACAGCTCCAAACCACTGAAAGGCAGGATCAGGATCCCTGGATCCAAGAACAGCTCTCTCGCACTGCTGGCAGCCAGTTGCCTGGCTGATGGACCTGTACATATTTCGAAAATCCCTTGCATTTCAGATATACAAGCCGTATTCAGGATAATGGAAAGCATCGGTGTTTCCATAAGCGGCAGCAACGGATCTTATACCATAGATCCTTCAGGTATTTACACGGCCGAGATCGATCCGGCCCTGTCATCGGCGTTCCGTGCCGCTTATTATTTCGTCGGCGCCCTGCTGGCAAAACACCGCCGGGTTTCCATCGGCTACCCGGGAGGCGACAATTTCGTTTCCCGCCCCATCGACCAGCATATCAAGGGACTCAGGTCCCTCGGAGCGAAAGTGGAGATGTACGAAGACCACTACGTGGTCGAGGCGGATTCGCTCAGCGGAGCGGAGATATTTTTCGACGTTATGTCCTGTGGAGCGACCATCAATGTCATGCTGGCAGCCGTGCTGGCAAAGGGCAGGACTACGCTGTACAATGCCGCAAAGGATCCGGAAGTCGTCGACACCGCTGTTATGCTCAACAAGATGGGAGCCAGGATATATGGCGCAGGCACCGATACTATCAGGATAGTCGGGGTGGACCGCCTTGGCGGCTGTACCCACTCCCCCGCTCCCGACCGGCTCATAGCAGGAGCCTACCTTATCGCGGCCGGTGTCACGGGCGGGGTGATCACCGTTGATGACGTCATACCGAAGCACCTGGAACCATGTATGACAAAACTCTCCGAAATCGGCCTGGTATTCGAACAGACGGAAAACAGCATAACCGTGGACGGCACCGGCAGGATAAAGGCCGCAAGGATCCGTACCGGTAAATACCCGATGTTCGAAAGCGATTTCCAGCAGCCTGTCACCGCGCTCCTCCTTAAAGCGCACGGCAGGAGCATCATATCCGACAGGGTCTACCCGATGCGTTTCAATCATGTCGAACAGCTCAGGAGGATGGGCGCTGATATCGAGGCCATGAACGGCACCGCCCGGATCAACAGCTTCAGGAAGCTCACCGGCACCTGGGTGCATGCCGGGGACATAAGGGCGGGCACGGCACTTGTGCTGGCAGGCCTCATGGCAGACGGGACGACCAGGATCACGGGCGTGGAACATATCGAGAGAGGTTACGAGGATATCGTGAGGGACTTCAGGCAGCTAGGCGCCGATATCTCCCTGGTCACAGGCAGCCTGCCGGGCACGGGCGAGGCAATGATGCTCAATGTCTGACCCTGACCGCTGCAATGCCTGCTCGTCATACGCAGCCGTGGATCACAAAAATCCCGAGGCCGCATAGGCACCCGGGATTTTCTATGTTAAACGGGGACAGAGCCCCGTAGTAGCCTGGGACTTGCCGTGTCCGCGGATCCCCGTCGTCACCTTTCCTCGCCGAATGTCAGGTTGAGGGTCACTTTCCTGCCGTTCCTGTCTACAGTGATGGTCACCGTATCTCCAGGCTTATAGGAGTCCTTTATCCTGTCGAGGTCCTGGACAGTCCTGACGGTCTTGCCGGCCATCGCGACTATTATGTCTCCCCTCCTGATGCCGGCTTTCTCGGCCGCGCTGCCCGCGATCACTTCTGTCACGTATATTCCCTGGGGTATCCCGTAATAGCTGGAATATATGCTCGTTATCTCCCTGCCGGAAATGCCGATGTACGGCCTGCCCCTGACATACCCATATTTTATGAGATGTTCCACCACGGGCCACGCATCGTTTATCGGGATCGCGAACCCCAGGCCTTCGACGCCGGAAGCCGCGATTTTCGCCGAGTTGATACCTATCACCTGTCCCTGCGAGTTCAGAAGCGCACCGCCGCTGTTGCCTTCATTTATCGCGGCATCGGTCTGTATGACGTTCATCGTCCTTCCGTTTATCTGGATGGACCTGTTCAGTGCGCTTATGACTCCGACTGTAACAGAACCCGCGAACTCCATCCCGAGCGGGTTGCCTATGGCCACTGCCAGTTCGCCTACCTCAAGTTTCGACGAATCACCGAGTTCCGCTACAGGAAGGTCTTCCATGTCGATCTTGATCACTGCCAGGTCCGTTTTCACATCTCCGCCCGTGAAAGTGGCCTTCGCTTCCCTTCCGTCGGGCAGGAACACCTCAAGTATGGTCCTTGACGCTGTCCCCTGCTTCGGATCGGCCCCGGATACCACGTGATAGTTCGTCATTATGTATCCGTCCTTGCTGATGATTATCCCTGAACCTTCGCTGACTGAACTGTTGGTGAATCCGAAATAATTGCTCCTTGTACCGGCTATGGTCATCCTAATACCGACGATGGCCGGACCTGCCTTCTTGGCGATAGCGGTCACAGTAGACCCGGCCTGTACGGCAGCGCTTGCCAGGTTATCGGTGCTTCTGCCGGATTGCAGCAAATCACTGCCCGGGAGTTCCGGCGGTGTGCTTTCAGCCGCTCCGTACGCCCCGTCCGCGGCCACGCCTTTCCCGATGTCGCTGCCAGCGGCATTTCCCCCGCTGTCCCTTAGGCCGGTGCCTAAGCCGATCCTGTCCCATCCGCCGGCATCCGTATCGGCCTGCATTTCCGAAACAGACCTGCGGATGCTCTCGAGTTCATCAGTAAATCTATCGTAAAGCACCGTTCCGACTACATAGCCGCTGACCAGCGACGATACCAGTATAAGTGCGATCGTGGACAATACCCTCCGCTTCCCGGAAGGGCGCTTGCTCTGCTGGTAATAATCGTTGTAGTTGAAACCGCTGTACATAGAAAACCTCCTCTCCGCATGCAAATCCAGTGCCGTTCCTGTTTCCAAACTAATATTACCCAAATATTATTACGAATTCTCGAAATTATTTTAAACAAACTGTTAAGATGAAATTAAAAAATTTTTACAATAATAAGGATATGAACCATGGTCGGACAGATAAATCACCTGTCGAAAAGGAGCGACTTGTAAAATGCCAGGTATTCCCTGAGATACGCCGATACCGGCGTGCCGGACGATCCGGCTGCAAGGGCGCGGACTTTCAAGCCGTTCCTTTTCGCCAGCATCCTCGAACGGAATATGTGGTAGTCGTTCGTCACAAAAGTTATCTCGCCTGTAATGCTGCCGTCCCTCTGCTCTATGAGCCTTCTGGAAAACATGAAGTTCTCCATCGTGCTCGAGGATCTTGCTTCCCTGATCATCCTGTTTTCGTCGATGCCGTTTGCGGCAAGGTATCTGTACATCGCCTCGGCTTCAGCGATGTCTTCTCCTTTGCCCTGACCGCCTGAAACGATCACGATCGTATCGGGGTATTTCCTGAGATAGGCAATGCCTGCATCAAGTCTTTGGTACAGCGCTTTTGACGGAGTCTCGCCGTGCAGTTGCGCGCCAAGTATGATAAGGTATTCCGTCTGTGCTTCCGGGTCGGACTTTCCGCCAAAAGTGATCAGTCCCATCACGGCCAGGAACTGAAATGCAAAAACCGCCAGCAGGATGAAAACGGTTTTCCTGGTATTGGTCTTCCTTCTGACCCTGGAAATCACTTTTGCCTCTTTTATAGCTCTCAAGTCAAACCCCCGGTAACAGAAAACTACAGGTGTCCTGACAAAACATCGGCAGTTTTTATTATACCCCATTTCCCATCATTTTTCCACCCGGCGGCTGTCCGCCGTTTGCGTTTCTCTCCCGGCGCATCTGACGTCAATGCCTCGCATCCGGCGTCTATCCGGCGTTTATCCGGCACTGCCCCGGCTTCAGCAACGTTACACCACGGCCGTCACGCATCCGGTCTTTTTACGGTGCTGCGCTCCACGAGCGAAGCAGACAGCAGCAGTTTCTCCCCGGCGCCTCCATTGCCGGAAAGCCTTGCCAGAAGCATGTTTACCGCCCGCCTGCCCATGGACTCCCTCCTCACCCGCATCGTGGTCAGTTCGGGCTCGATATGGGAAGCCCCGCTGATATCGTCAAAACCGATAACGGATACCTCGCCGGGTATGTCGATACCCAGCTGCTTCAAAGCCTTGCACAGCGTGATCGCCGCTGCGTCATTGCAGCAGACGAAGCCGGTCGGGAAGTCCCCTTCCGCCTTTATACGCCGCAGGATCTCCGCCAGATCTTCCGGCAGGATCATTTCCGGGCAGCCTGTCAGGGCGGCACAGTGGCAGGGTACCGCCAGCCCTGCATCCTCAAGCGCTTTCCTGTAGCCCATGTACCTGTCATAAAAGCTCACGGAAGCCTTTATCTCCCCGTAGAAGGCTATGTTCCTGTGTCCGTTCTTTATGAGGTGCCAGGTTGCAACATAGCTGCCGCAATGGTTATCCGTCAGTACACAATCGGCCTCCATGTCGTCGAAGTAATTGTCGACCATGACGACCGGGAGCCCGGTAGTTTTCAGTTTCCGCACCATGTTCCGCCCGACCCTGCCGAGGGTGATTATCCCTGATACCATCCCGTCCCGTATGCAGTTCGGGATCTGGGGGTCTGCCTCGGCCTCGTCATAATAGTGGAGGATCGTGTTCATGTTGTTTTTCTTTGCCTCATCCTCGATACCCATCTGTATGTTGCTGAAAAAGTCGAGAGCGGTCTGCGTGCTCCTGGGGATGACCAGGCACAGGTTCCTGCTTTCGGGTACGTTTTTCCCCAATGATGTGTAAGTATACCCCATCCTGGCCGCCGTTTCGACGACCATCCGCCGGGTCTTCTCACTGATGCCGCCCGCTCCCCGCAGCGCCAGGGATACGGTGTTTTTCGAAACACCGAGTTTTTTGGCTATCGTCGCCATCGTAACCTTATTGGCCATAATACCTCCTGGTCGGTGGAAACTTGCCTGTCACCATTTTACCACTTTACTGGCAACTTGTCATCTGATACTATAATATTACAAATACCAGTTTGTAATATTACGTAAAGGAGGCTGCAGGTATGGGCATAATCGGCAGGCCATTGAAAAACATGCCCTGGGAGGACAAACCGGGCGACTGCAGGGGCTTGGTGTGGAGATACAGCGGCAATCCCATAATAGACCGCAACCCGGCCAGACACTGCGGAAGGGTTTACAACAGCGCAGTGATACCTTATGACAACGGGTTCGTCGGGGTCTTCAGGGCCGACCATACGGACGGCAAGGCAAGGCTCCATTTCGGCCGTAGTAACGATGCGATACACTGGGAAATCCACGATGAACCGATCAGGTGGAAAGATGAAAAAGGAAAGCCGTACGATCCCAATTATGCGTATGACCCCAGGCTCGTGGAGATCGACGGCATTTACTATATAACCTGGTGCACGGATTTTGCAGGGGCTGCGCTCGGTCTCGGCATGACCAGGGATTTCAGGGAATTCATCAGGCTCGAGAATCCCTTCCCGCCCTTCAACAGGAACGGGGTCCTGTTCCCCAGGAAGATAAACGGGAAGTACATGCTGCTCAGTAGGCCCAGCGACAGCGGCCACACGCCCTTTGGTGACATATTCATCAGCGAAAGCGCTGACCTCAGGTACTGGGGCAGGCACAGGCGCGTGATGGCCCGCGGCGGAAGCGGATGGTGGCAGAGCACCAAGATCGGTGCAGGTCCCGTGCCCATCGAGACGGATGAAGGATGGCTGCTTTTCTATCACGGGGTCACCACGACATGCAGCGGCTATGTCTACAGCATGGGCGCCGCCATACTCGACAGGGACAATCCCTCGATAGTGCGGTACAGGTGCGCCGACTACCTTCTGACCCCTGAAATGCCTTACGAAACCACGGGTTTCGTCCCGAACGTGGTATTCCCGTGTGCCACGCTGCATGACGCTGAAACGGGAAGGATAGCTATTTACTACGGAGCGGCTGATACGTATGTCGCACTGGCATTCGCACAGGCGGACGAAGTGATCGGGTACATAAAGAGCCGTTCTGAACTGGTAAACGGCGACGACATCGAATACAGGTGACCAGGGGTGCGGCAATGGTAAGTACTGTCAGTCAGCTCAGGGTCCTGGCCGGGGACGAACTGAGATCGAACATACTGGACTTTTGGTGCAGGCATGCCATAGACAATGAAAACGGCGGTTTTTACGGATACATTTCCGGGGATCTTGATGTGGATACCCTGCATGAGAAGCCATCCGTACTGAATGCCCGCATACTCTGGACATTTTCGGCGGCATACAGGCTGTACGGAGATGAAAAGTATCTTGGAATGGCAGCCCGGGCGTACGAATACATCCGCGACCGCTTCATAAGCCGCGAGCACATGGGTGTATACTGGATGCTCGATCACAGGGGCCTGCCTAAAGATACGAAAAACCAGGTATATGCCAACGCATTCGTCATATACGGCCTGTCGGAGTACTACCGCGCTGTCGGGGACAGTTCCGCGCTGGAACTGGCCGTCGGCCTGTTCAGGTCGCTGGAAAAGCATGCAAGGGATAAAGAACACGGAGGCTACCTGGAAGCGCTGGCCTGCGACTGGTCGCCGCTGGCTGACATGAGCCTGAGCAAAAAGGACATGAACGTGCCCAAATCGATGAATACGCATCTGCATGTCCTCGAGGCCTACACGAACCTGTACAGGGTCTGGAAGCAGGACGAAATCAGGGAAAGCCTGAAGGCGTTGCTTGAGACCGTGATGGACCGCATAGTCGACAGCAGTACCTGGAGTTTCAGGCTCTTCTTCGGTATGGACTGGACCCCATGCGCCGACATCATATCCTACGGCCATGACATAGAAGGAAGCTGGCTGATCCACGAGGCCGCCGAAGTGCTGGGTGACCCCGCTCTCATGGAAAGGGCGGTGAAAACAGCCGTAAACATGGCCGAAAGTGTCCTCGTGAACGGGAGCGACAGGAAGTTCGGCGGCATATTCAACGAAAGGCACGGCAGTGTTTTGGACGACAACAAGGACTGGTGGCCGCAGGCGGAAGCTGTCGTCGGCTTCATAAACGCTTGGCAGCTTACAGGCAAAGGTGCATTCCTGGATGAAGCGCTGAAAACGTGGAGGTTCATCGATAAATATATAGTGGACCGCAAAAACGGCGAATGGCGCAGGGCGGTTTCCCGCAGCGGCGCGCCTCTCGCGGACGATGAAAGGATAAGCCCGTGGAAATGCCCTTACCACAACAGCCGGATGTGCTTCGAGATCATCAGGCGGGCCGCGGGACATGACGGCTGAACGCCAGCACCCGGGGGGATACTATGGCTGAACGCCGGCACACGTGGGGATACCGCCACCCGCAGGGATACGATGGCTGAACGCCGACACCCGCCGGAAGATCCGGTCAGGCCCGGGGTAAGGCGTTGGTAACATCAGGGGCATCAATTCTTATCAGGAGGCAGGAACGGACATGAGCAGTTATTTCAGAAACAGGCTTGACCAACTCATAGCCGGGTACAACAGGACAATCACCCGCAAAAACGAGCCTCTCCCATCAGTCAACGGGATATATGAACGGTTCAGGTACCCGGTGCTTACAAGAGACCACATCCCGCTGTTCTGGAAATACGATCTCAACGAGGAGACGAATCCTTACCTGATGGAAAGGCTCGGCGTAAACAGCGTCTTCAATCCCGGCGCGATAGAGCTTGACGGGAAAATATACCTTGTGGCCCGTGTTGAAGGCTACGACAGGAAATCTTTCTTCGCGGTCGCGGAAAGCGAGAACGGCACGGATAATTTCAGGTTCTGGGATTACCCGGTCATCATGCCTGAAACCGACGATCCGGATATCAACGTGTATGACATGCGCCTGACTAAGCATGAGGACGGTTGGATATATGGCCTGTTCTGTACGGAGCGGAAGGACCCGGACGCACTTCCGGGCGACACTTCCAGCGCGGTGGCGGCATGCGGCATAGCCAGGACACGGGACCTTAAAACGTGGGAACGCCTCCCTGACCTCAGGACAAAATCGCCGCAGCAGAGGAACGTGGTGCTGCATCCCGAGTTCGTGGACGGGAAATACGCATTCTACACGAGGCCCCAGGACGGTTTCATCGAGACCGGGACCGGTGGCGGCATCGGATGGGCCCTTGCCGATGATATCGAAAACGCGTCCATCGACGAAGAGATCATGGTAGACTGCAAGGAATACCATACCATAAAGGAAGTCAAGAACGGCCAGGGCCCGGCGCCGATAAAAACGGAAAAAGGCTGGCTGCATATCGCCCACGGTGTGAGGAACACCGCGGCCGGGCTGCGTTACGTGATCTACGCCTTCCTTTCCGACCTGGAGCATCCCGAGATCGTGACGCACAGGCCCGGCGGCTATCTCATCGCCCCGGAAGGCGAAGAACGGGTGGGAGATGTATCGAACGTGGTATTCTGCAACGGCGCCGTTGCCAGGTCAAACGGCGAACTGCTGATATACTACGCTTCCTCCGACACCAGGGTCCACGTGGCACGTACCACGGTCGACAAAATGCTCGACTACGTGATCAACACGCCGGAAGATCCGCTGAGGTCATATGCCTGCGTGCAGATAAGGAAGGAACTCATCGACAGGAACATGGAGCTGATAAAGTCAGGCAAAATAAAGCTGTCCTGAAACTTACCCGTAAATTGTCCCGGGAATCGCTCCGACAGTTGCCCTGGCGACAATGCCCGAAGCCCTTCTGACAATTGTCCCGGCAGACAGGGCCCGAAGCCATACCGGCAACTGCCCCGGCGATAGTGCCCGGGCTATACCGGCAACTGCCCCGGCGACAGGGTCCGAGGCCGTATCGATAACTGTCCCGGTAACTGGACCCGAAGCCCTGCCAACAGTTGCCCTGGCAGACAGGGCCTGCATACGCAAAAAAGCTGCAACAGCCATAATTCCGGGCTTATGCAGCATTTGCTTCCGGTTTCATATGTTCCTTATCCTGCAATCTTAAGTTCCTCGATTTGTGATCCGGATGCTACTCCGTTCCGCGATCCGGATGCCGGCTCATTGCTCCGGCTGCGTACTCACTTCTTTACCGTAACGTATATGGCGAACACGTATCCCGTAACTCCCTTGGATGTTTTGACCCTGTACCACCCGTTGCCTTCATCCGAGAGTATCGTGACGGTCTCATTCTTGTAAAGAAGTCCTACTCTCCGCGATGATGTGGTGGGCTTTTCACGCAGGTTGAGCGCAGCAACATTGACGACGCCCGTGAGCTGTGCAGCAGGCTGCTGGTCTGTATTCCCGCCGCTGCTTCCGCTCCCGCTGCCCGGCGGCGAAGTGCCCGCGGCAGATCCTGATTTCAGCGCATTCAGTTCCGCCTGGAGCGACTTGATCTGCTTTTCCTGTTCGGCTATCTTATTGGTCAGTTCATCGTTCTTTTCCAGGAGCATTTGTATCTTGGATGACAATTGCTCGAAAGCGGCATCAACATAGCTTTTGCTTACTATCGGATCCTGGTCCGATCCCGGTATGGCCGTCTGGTTTATGGCAGATACGATATTCAGGCTCAGCGAAATGACCAGGACCAGCATTATCGTTGCCGCTGCGAATTTCGACCTGAATTTCATGACTTGCCCCCTCTTCTTTCGTTTAGCGCTTACACTATCAGCACAATATCATTATAACGCAATATTGGTGATTTTTTGTTACAGAATCCTTAAAAAAAGATGACAATCTGCAAAAAAAGCAATTTATGAACACCGGCCAGCAAGATTTGACGAGCAAATATATCCGAATGGATTATAATTAAAGGCAGCAGGCGTTATAACCAAATACATCCGGTATAACGGCAATGAACACGGAAGATTCGGACATTGCATCTGTCGAAACATTTGGAAGTTACATCTTGCAGGGTACTTGAAGCTACACCAGGCGGAAAATCAGATATAACAGGACGGAGATCAACTGATGCGGAAAAAAACAGCGCTGGCAAAGGGTACGGGAATACCCGGCGGAAGTGTATTCAGGAAAAGATTCCTCAGCATAGCGGTGCCGGTGGCATTGCAGCAATTCCTCACATCGTCGCTGAACCTCACGAACAACATCCTGGTCGGGCAACTCGGCGATGCGAGCGTAGCTGCGGTCGGCCTGGCTAACCAGGTATATTTCATACTCAATGTCGTGCTTTCCGCCATAGGCGGCGGGATATCGATATACATATCACAGTTCTGGGGCAGCCGGAAATACGATCAGATAAAGAAAGTGGTTTCGCTCGGACTTGCCATCACGTGGCTGGCAGCAATGGTATTTTTCATACCGTCGTTTGCAGTTCCGGGATCCATATTGGCGCTGCTTTCAAAGGATACTCTCGTCATCGGACTCGGAAGCAGGTACTTAAGGCCCGCGAGCGTGAGTTTCCTGCTGATGACCTTCTCGATCTGCTTCTCCAGTGCGCTTCGGAGCACAGGAAATGTCAGGCTGCCCCTGGCAGCGAACCTAGCCGGGATAATCGTGAACACTTCGCTCAATTACGTGCTGATATTCGGCAAGCTGGGACTGCCTGCCCTGGGTGTTGCAGGATCGGCATACGCCACGGTCATTGCCCGTTTCACGGAGTCAGCCATCATATTGGGGGCCGTGTACGCATCCCGCAGCGTCGTTTCGATACGGCTGAAAGACCTGTTTGGCATCAGCGCCGACCTGTTCAGGAAATTCTTCGGCACATCCGGAGAGCTCATCGCAAAAGACGGGATATGGGCTTTAGGCACTTCCATCTATATGGCGATATATGCACTGATGAGCACCGAGGCCGCTGCATCCGTCAACATCACCTCAACGATACGCAGCATGACTTTCGTGTTCTTTAACGGCATTTCCACCGCATGCCTGATCATGGTAGGCAACAAGATCGGTGAGAATGATGACGAGACGGCATATAAGTATGCCGTCAGGTTCCTCAGGATAACACTGGCGATCTCGGCCGCTGTCTCGTGCTTCCTGGTCCTTTCAAGGCCGCTGGTGCTGTCGCCTTACAAGGTTTCGGACACTGTAGTCGATAACGCCATGGGCCTCCTGGTCGTGGCAGCCGTGATCATACCGTTCCAGTCCTACGCGAGCGTGGCCATAGTCGGAGTCATGAGAGGCGGAGGCGACATAAGGTTCACCATTTTCCTCGACCTGACCGCCGTCTGGTTCATAGGCATGCCCCTGGCGTGGCTTGGCGGCATGGTGTTCAGGCTCGACATCGTATGGGTCTTCCTGCTGGTAAGCCTCCAGGAAGTGTACAAGGCCGTGATGTGCTTTTTCAGGATACGTTCGAGGAAATGGATCAACAACGTGGTCCGAGGGATATGATGGATGTGGGACTTCGTATCCCGCGTCGTGCCTGATGCCATACCGGTATCCGGTGTGCTGCCCGATGCCATACCTGGTGTCAGGCATGCACGGTACGCCCCGTCCTCTATGCTGCATTTATAAGTGGTCCCGCGACTGTTCATACAGTTGTACCGAGCCGGATCTTTCAGTCGTTTTGTGCCGGTCCTTCAGCCGTCCCCTACCAGTTCTTTCAGCAGCATCCATTTTTCCAGCTTTTTTTCAAAAGCCAGCACATACGCCGGACTCGTGGACGGAAAGTCGAAAAAATGCGTGATGTGGCTTCCGATCCCTTTTCTCCTGACGAAACGGTCATACAGCCTTCGTGCCGGCCTTCCGTTGAAACACACATACCTGATCCCGCTGAAGCGCCTGAAAAAGCTCTCGAAATCGTTAGATTCGGGATTCCTTATATCGCTGTCGCTGCTGCCTTCCCTTTCGCACGCCTTCAGCACGTCCCAGAGGGCGATATGGTGTTCGAGCAGGAATGCCTTTCGAAGTTCATAATCCTCCTCCGGTTCCCGGCCGAAAACGGCGTATATGACCGGCCAGAACGCATTCCGTTCAAATCCGTAATACTGCTGCTTCTTCAGCGACATGACGCCCGGCATGGTCCCGAGTATGAGCACTTTACAGTTTTCGTCAGCGATTGGGTCGAATGAGTATATCTTCATCTGTCCTGCAGCCTCACATCCCACTGTTGACCTCCTGTTCAAGCACGGCCTTCTCAAGCTCGCTCCAGACCTGTTCCCTTCCCTGCCCGGTTTCGGACGAATACGCCGTAAGGCTGATATCCGCCCGGATCCCAAGCGTCTTCCTGATTTCCGAAAGCCTTGCCTGTATCCGGCCCCTGGAGATCTTGTCGGCTTTTGTGGCTATGACCATATGGGCGATCCCGCGGTCCAGTATCCAACTGTACATCAGCCTGTCATCCCCGGTCGGGGTGTGCCTTATATCGACAAGCATGATGACCAGCCTGAGCTGTTTCCTGGTGTGCAGGTAAGTTTCGATCATTCCCGCCCAGGAGGCCTTTTCCTTACGGGATACCTTTGCATAGCCATACCCGGGGAGATCGACTAAATACATGGTATCATCCACGTTGTAGAAGTTTATCCCCCGTGTCTTGCCCGGCTCGGATGAAACCCTGGCCAGGCCCTTCCTGTTGAGCAGCGAATTGATGAGCGAAGACTTTCCCACATTCGACCTGCCGACCAGGGCTATCTCCGGAAGGTCGCCTGCAGGATACTGCTCAGGTTTTATTGCCGTAAGTTCATACCGGGACCTGCTCACAACAAGACTCCTGGTCCCGATGATGTCCCTGCTTCCAGGCCTGTTGGCACCCTTGCCTCCCGGCGTACCGATATCCGCGTTGGCCGTGCGGTCATGTACAGATTTGCCGGTATCAGCTTCCCCGTGCCTGTCCCTTTCAGTATTCACGCTCTTGCCGGTACCAGTTTCATCATACCTGTCCCTTCCAGTGTTCATGCCCTTGCCGGTACCAGTTTCCCTGTGCCTGTCCGTATCAGTGTTCATGCCCTTGCCGGTATCAGTTTCCCTGTGCCTGTCCATATCTGTATCGCCGGATCTGCCGATATGCATCGTGTCTCCCCTCATCTGCTTAATTTGCTGGCTGTCCGTCTTTTTAAGTGAAAGTCGTCGCCCGTTTTTCACCTGAATCTGCCCGTTCTTTCAGCCGAAGGCGACCCGTTCTTTCAGCCGAAGGCCGCCTGTCCTTTCAGCCAAAGGCGACCCGCTCTTTCAGCCGAAGGCCGCCTGTCCTTTCAGCCAAAGGCCTGTTATCTGCGCTCCGGGTGCCTGCCTTCTGATTTGCGGACAGTTTATATTTATTATACTAAAAAAGCCGGTCCGTATAAATGAAAAGCCATTCCTTCCGCTATGGATCGCCGCCAGGGAACCTGTATACCTCGTCTGCCGTGAACATCCACTCGGGCGTGACCAGCGTATCGCCAAAATCCAGCGGATACCACGGATCGCCGTCGCCCTTTGCCGGATTCTTCAGTATATGTATGTCCTGCGCAGGCATGTAGCTCTGGGCGATCAGGAAGACCTTCCTGCCGGTCTCCGGGTCCACGGCCATGTCGACTACAATCACGCAATGCCCGGGACTGCCTCCCCTGAGGAACACGTCGCCCGGCTGCAATTCATCCGCATCTATCCTATCCATCTCCTGTGAGAGGGACAGCGTCCCTGCATATGTGAATACCACGTCAAGGTACTTCCTGAAGGATCCATAACTCGCATCCCTGCTCTCCTGCTCCACCCACCGGGCCTCATTCCCCGAAACCCTGATCCTGTATCCTTCCATCCACTTTTTGTACTCAGCGTTGAAACCGTTGGTGAAATTGAAATGTATCCGGTCGTAAAAACTGAAAAATGTTTCGGCGGGCAATGGTGTTGGAAACAATAAGTGATGCATCATGCAGGTCATGCATAATATATATGACCGGTGATCGTGACATAATATTGTGTATGGTCAGCATGAAATATAACCGGAAAAGGAGAATGTGCAATGAAAGCATCTATCGACAGGGACGGCTGCATCGCATGTGAACTGTGCGTGACGACCTGCCCTGAAGTATTTCGCATGGGAGAAGACGGCCTCGCCGAGGTATACGTGGACGAAGTCCCCGAAGGCGCCGAGGAATGTGCAAAAGAAGCTGAGGAGGGCTGCCCTGTCTCGGTCATCAAAATCGAGGAGTAATGCCATAGTGTAAAGTTTTTGAGAATGCAACAAAGTATCCTGATGTAATTGGTTGTAGTGCAGAAGGCCATGTAAGCCATGTTTTAAGCGAAAGACTTAGTAGCCGTCCAATGGGCTGGAGCTTGACAG
>Ga0209537_1001709_pt1 | contig 23930 bp, 23 predicted proteins | sample BioPla4DNA1_FD_187698 | JGI IMG/M metagenome (GOLD analysis project Ga0209537, IMG submission 187698) | Biogas fermentation microbial communities from Germany - Plant 4 DNA1 (SPAdes) (version 2) | ecosystem: Engineered > Bioreactor > Anaerobic > Digestate | place: Bielefeld, North... | reverse complement strand
GAATAAAGAGGTTTGAATATTTCCTCGTCAATTTTGCAAAAGACCTCATGGTAAAAGATTTTTGCCCATGAATTTTCGTATAGTTTTTCGTATTTTTTATGCCAATTTGCTGTAACGTCGAATAACGTAGTTTGAAGATGGCTATTATTTTCCTTAAACATCGCTATGCACCCCTATATGTCGATTAAAAGATTTTATATCTCTAAATCTCAAGATTGCTTTTGTTTTCACTACTATATTCGACATCGAGGGGCTAAAATCCTTCTAAAATATGGATTTACAAGGGATTTGTGCAGTGGAATCATCCCTTGTTCCTGCAATTTTTTTCAATTTTAAGAAAAAATTTGTCTTAAGGGAATTGTTTCTGAATAGATTGCGCTATCCCTTTCACTGCATTTAGGACGCCGCCAAACTTACTTCTCCACAGATTTATCAGGCTTGGAATTTATTATTCAAAAAGGCAGCCCCTCTTCCTCTCTAAACAAAAAAGCTCCGGAAATCCAGAGCTGCATACATCATCTATCCAGGTTTTTAAGACCGCGAACTGCTCGTTTGCGGAGATTCGGCTCTCCAAATAAGGGACTACCTTCAGGCTCTTCTTCTGCAGGAGAGAGGGCCTCCACTGCCTCTACAGCACCGGTTTGTTCGTCTTCATCAGAAGCTAGATCGTTGTAGGAGACAGCACCTGGCACATCTTGGGGGCTGTCGGAGGTGCCGTAGCGGGCTACTGCCTGCCAGGCGTCCTCGCCGTCAAAAGCGGTAGAATCGGATCCGTCTGTGAAAGTGCGGCCGAATGGCGGCGAGAGGGGTTCCTCTTCTATCGGACGCTCGCGCCTTGATGCCTCTTCTGCGTTTTGGCAGGCAACACACAGTTCTGCTTCCGGCAGGACCTCAAGCCTTTCCTGGGCTATGTGCCGCCCGCAGCGCAGGCAGAGGCCGTACCTGCCTTCTTCATAACGCTCTAAGGCACTCTCTAAAGCTCGGATCCTGTTCTGCGCCCGCCTGAGAAGCGTCAGGTCTTTGGAGCGCTCGAAGGTTTCGTCGCCTATGTCTGCAGGGTGGTTGTCGTAGGTGGACAATTCTGCCAGGGATTCTGATTGGGATTCGGCAAGTTCCTCCTTGATGTTTGCCGCAAGTTCCTTTTGCCGGGCTAGTTCCTGCTGAAGTTTTTCCTTGTCTATTTTCTTTGCCTCCTATCGCAAGCGCAAATGGTTTTGGACGATCCAGGTGATATCTGCAATAAACTTCCCTATCCAGGGTATGTTCAAGGCAGCCAGCTTCCCCAACACATAAATAAACAGGGCAGCGATGGCCGTTGCCCCGATGGCAATGCCAAATCCCCGGGAAATTCCGGCCACCAAATTAAAATACAGCACCCTTTTAGGTCTTTTCATGAATTCCACATATTCAGCAACGTAGCCTTTCTCGATCTCGCAGATGGTGTTCTCCAGCCTCTGCACGAGTTTTGCAAATTGGCTGAGCTGCTCATCTATGGAACTGACCTTTTCTTCCTTTTCCATCAGATCACCTTCGATGCCCGCTCCTCAGCAAGCCTTTTCACCAGTTCAGGGGCGGCTTTGGTGATGTCCCCAGCGCCCATGGTGATAACCAAATCGCCGCTTTGGACGAGTTTCGATGTGTAGTCAACCAGTTCTTCCACATCCCGCACCAGGTGAACCGGCTTTTTGCTCTGTTCGGCAATGAGCTCTGCCAGCCTCTGGCTGGTAACGCCGACGATGGGTTTTTCCGGCGGTGGGGAGTAGATATCTGTGAGGACCACTTCGTCTGCTTCGGCAAAGGCTGGTCCAAATTGCGAAAAGAGAAAATGGGTCCTGCTGTAGCGGTGGGGTTGAAAGGCAGCGATGATCCTCCTGCCCCATCCTGTCCGGGCAGCGTGGATGGTTGCTTTGATTTCAGTTGGGTGGTGGGCGTAATCATCAAAGACCAATATGTCATCTACCTGGCCCACCAGCTGAAATCTCCTCCTGGCGCCAGAAAATTCCCCAAGGTGGGCTGCAATTTCTCGAAAGCTTAACCCAACTTCCAAGCCTGCAGCTATGGCTGCCAGGCTGTCAGCTACATTATGCTCCCCTGGAACCGCAAGCTGCACCTGGCCTAATTTGCTGCCGTTCTGCCAGACTGTAAAGGTGCTTTTGCCGTCTTGATAGCGCAAATCTGTGGCTGTGAGATCTGCTTTCTCGTGGAGAGCATATGTTACGTAGCGCCTGGGACAGCTTTTTGCAAGGTCGCGGACTGTGGGGTTGTCTACCCCTAAAATGGCAAGGCCGTTTTCTCTCAGATTCCCTAAGAAACAGGCAAAGGTTTCCACCAGATTTTCGAACTTACCGTCGTAGAATTCCAAGTGATCCGGCTCGATGTTGGTCACAATTCCGATCACAGGCTTGTACCGCAAAAGAGAGCCGTCGCTTTCGTCTGCTTCTGCAACGAGGTATCGGCCGCGGCCGAATTTAGCGCTGCCTCCCAATGCGCCCAGCTCCCCGCCGATGACAATAGTGGGATCCAATCCAGCCCGCTCCAAAACCAGGGAGATCATGGCTGTGGTTGTTGTCTTGCCGTGCACTCCAGCCACTGCAATACCGTACCGCTCGTTGAACAGCAGCGCCAAGAGCTCTGAGCGGTGGATGATGGGGATTTTGCTTTTGCTTGCTGCAGCGACTTCTACGTTCTCATCTGAAATCGCTGTAGATGTGACAACCACCTCTGCCCCAGCAACGTTTTCAGCCATATGGCCGATCTTTATCTTTGCGCCCTGGTCTGCCAGCGCTTTGGTAACCTCTGATCTCTTCAAGTCCGAGCCTGAAACTTCATAACCCATTTCTAGAAGTATTCTAGCTAAAGGGCTCATTCCAGAGCCGCCAATGCCGATAAAATGAATCCTGCGTACATTCTCCAGCACTCCGCCACCTACTTTCTCCTTATCCACCTTTATTCTACCGCCTGTATTAAATCCTATGCAATCTTTCGGTGAAAAAAACACCTAGTAATGGTTCGTCTTGTGGAGCATTTTTTCCTGCCTTGGTTAATTTAACACATCGCCGAGAAGCTCAGCTAACAGACGGGCGGAGGCTTTTGCCTCAGAGAAGGTATTGGCTTGCCAATCGCCAACCATTACAGTCAGTACTTCTGAGGTGCCTGTGCGGACCATCCCCCGCAGCAGACCCGGATATTTCTCTTCAGCCCGGGACCACAGTTTACCAGCTAACAACACCAGCTCCTTCTCCCCCTGGGGCAGGATGAATTGGAGCCTCGCAAGCTTCCTTTCTGCGTCGCCTTCGCTGACAGCCAATTTATATGTATGCCGCACAGTTTCAGGGGCTGCGTCCCTGTGGAGGTCCAAAACAAGCTTCAAGGAAGGATGCTGTTTTCTGAGTTCCTGAGCCAGGCTTCCAATTTGCTCCTTTGCTTCTGCGTAGCTTGAGGCAGGATTGTCGCTGTACTGGAGCACTTCAATTCCCCTCTCTTCGAGGCTCCTTGCAAGCTCCTCCCCCACCTGCACGATCTCGCCCGGTCCGTGGATGTCCTCTCTGCCGTAGCACTGGCCAGGGTGGGCGTAGAGGATGGCCACCGCAGGGCCCGACGCGCGGTTTCCTTTCCCTAAGGTAGGCAGCACAGCTGAACCATCTTCCAGCCAGCTCTGCCACTTTTCCACGAAGGGTGAAAAAGCTTCCTCAAGGTTGAGGTATTTCACACCAAGCGTAAAAAAGCCGACTAACAAAAGCAAAGTCATTAGGGTGCTCGAGGCACCTCTTCTCTGTTCTCTTTTCAAGTTATTCACCCCCGTATATTTCTATTCGGGAGTGAAACAAACTATGCTTATCTAAAAAAATCTTCCTTGCGGCCGCGGTGGATCTGATAGTCCCCTTCCTGGTCGAAAACCACGGTAACTGTTTCCTTGCCCAACCCCTCTACAGCTTTCTCACCGTACTTCAGGCTTACAGCTGCAGGTTTGCCCAACAGCAGGGTCAGGTTTGCCCGGACTGGGATCTCTCTTCTCTCTCCTGGGCTAAACATGCTGGCAAAGAGCCTTTCCCCTTGGCTGTATGCTTCCACCCAGCAATTGTCCCTGGCAAAGATCTCCACACTTCTCGCAATCTCGGGTTCTTCTTCAAGTTCCGGGAGAGGTTCAGGTTCAGGAACCTCCTGCTGGCTGCTCTGGGGCACCTCAGGAGGAGGCGGCTGGCTTTTCGGCCTGAAGGCAGCATAGAGGGCTGCCAAAAGGAGCACCAAAAGGAGCAGGGTGATAAATGCCCGCTCGTAGCGAAGACGCCAGGAAACCTTCTTTCTTTTCGGAGGTTTGGCTTGGACTGTTTTTTCCTCATCCCCTTCCGCTTCCTTCTCCTTAAGCTGCCTGTAGCGCTCCAGAACATCATGGTCGTCCAAACCGAGCTCCAGGGCATAGGAGCGGAGAAAACCCTTGAGGTACACTTCGCCAGGGAGCTTTTCCACGTCCCCCCGCTCAATTGCTTCCAAGTAGCGAAAAGGGATCTTGGTTTCATCAGCGATCTTGCTGAGGCTGATCTGCCGCAGTTCCCGCTCTCTTTTCAGGTATTCGCCTAATTCTCTCAACTTCATTCCCTCCTTTCTGTTAGGCCCGTCCATTAGAATTTATGCAGCAGTTGGCCCAGATATTCCCTATTCCTGCCATTTTATTAAATCTTCTGCAGTTGCCAAAACCTTCCTCGGCTTGCTTCCTTCTGAAGGCCCCACAAACCCTTTGGCCTCCAGCTGATCGATGAGTCGGCCTGCTCTGGCGTATCCGATCCGCAGGCGCCTCTGCAAGAGAGAAACAGAGGCAGTGCCTGCCTCCACCACCAGGCGCAGGGCTTCTCCGAACAGCTCGTCCTCTTCATCGTCTCCTGCGCTTGCAGCAGGCTTTTCCATTGCCTCCACCAGCTCCTGGTCGTATTGAGGCTCCCCTTGGGACAGCCAAAAAGAAACCAAAGCCTCCACTTCCTGATCGCTGATGTAAGCGCCTTGGATCCGGAGGGGCTTGGGGAGGCCTGTGGGATGGAAAAGCATGTCTCCCTTCCCCAAAAGGCGCTCTGCTCCTGCAAAATCCAAAATGGTCCGGGAATCCACTTGCGAGGAAACTGCAAAAGCGATCCTGGAGGTGATGTTGGCCTTGATGAGTCCTGTGATCACGTCCACAGAGGGCCGTTGAGTCGCAATTAAAAGGTGAATTCCAGCTGCCCTTGCCATCTGCGCAAGACGGCAGATGGCCTCTTCCACCTGAGGGGCAGCCACCATCATCAGGTCTGCAAGCTCGTCGATAATCACCACAAGGTACGGCAGCTGCTCTTCAGGCTTGTCAGCAAGCTGGGCATTGTAGCGCTCCATATTCCGCACGCCTACTTTGGCAAACTTGCTGTAGCGCTCTTCCATCTCCTCCACTGCCCAATTGAGGATCTGGGCAGCCTGCTTGGGGTCTGTAACCACAGGGCCCATCAGATGTGGAATCCCCTCGTAGCAGCTCAGTTCCACCCGCTTGGGGTCCACCATAATCAGCCGCACCTGCTGCGGGGTGGTGCGAAAGAGGAAGCTGGCAATAATGGTGTTGAGGCACACGCTTTTCCCAGACCCTGTAGCGCCGGCAATCAAAAGGTGGGGCATTTTGCTCAGGTCTGCATAGATGGGTTTGCCCCCAATGTCTCGTCCCAGGACGAAAGTTAATTTGCCAGGCTTACTGTTAAACTCCGGATCCTCAATTAGCTCTCTGAAGCTGACAGACTGCACTTCCTTATTGGGCACCTCGATTCCCACCCTGGCTTTGCCTGGGATGGGCGCCTCGATCCGCACGTCCTGCGCTGCCAGGGAAAGGGCGAGGTCGTCTGCCAAGCTCACTATTTTGCTCACTTTTACTCCAGGGGCTGGCTCCAGTTCGTAGCGGGTGATCACTGGCCCCTGGTTCACCTCAACAACCTTTGCCTCCACGCCGAAATTCTTGAGGGTTTCCTCCAGGATCCCAACCCGCATATCAGGACCTACCTTAACCCGCTTCGGCCGCCTGCCTCCTCGCGGCAGTATCTGCGGGGTGGGCAGAGGGTACGAAAGCTGCAGCACGGGCTCTTGGGGCCTCTGCTGTTTTTGCTCAGGCTCAGGTTTGCGGCTCTCTTTCTCAGCTGGTGGCTCAGCCGGAGGAGCCTTGGCTTCTTCTTCCTTAGACGGCCCCTGCGCCTCTTTCTGAGGTTCCTCATCTTCAATTGCAGCAGCTTCCTGCTCCTGCTCTGAGAAAACCTCAACTGCATCCTGCAGTTCAGCCCAGACTGCCAGGAAAAAATTGGCTACCGCCGAACAGGCTCTGCCAAAACCAACGCCCAGAGCAATCCTCATCCGGGAGCAGAATTGCGAAAGGGGAACTTGCGCAAGCTGCAGGCTGCCTACCAAAAACAAAGCAGCAAGCACAACGTGAGAGCCCCAGCTGCCAAAGAGGGTCCACAGCAGAGCTCCCAAAACGCCGCCCAAAAATCCCCCTGCCTGGCCTTCCCTCCCCAACACAGACAGGTGGGCATAGATTCGCTGATTGGCTGGCAGCAAAAGGTGGAAAAACGCTCCCAAAAGCCAACACAAAAAGGCCAGATATCCTACCTGCCGCCATAGCTTCTTTTTATCCGCGATGGATGCTGCGCCTCCAAGCCCAATCAGAACTGGAATGGAAAAGGCAAGTTTGCCTGCAAGATACCGCAAGCTCCAGGCAAGGTAGCGGCCAACTATGCCTGTCCCTGTAAGGTACAAAGAGCCCAGGCCTAGGAGGCCGAAAACCACAAGGCCCAGCCCCAAAAACTCTTTGTTTTTTTCTGTCTTCTCTTTTGGCTGAGAAGGTTTAATTATTTTTTTCCTTCGTCTCATTTTCATCTTCCTGCAAGTAAAAAATTGCTGCCATTCTTCCGGTTTTTGCGCCATCTCGCCGGTGGGAAAAAAATAACGAACTGTGACAGCTGGTACACAAATTGCAGAGGGCAATCCTCTCTTTCCGCACACCCTCTGCCTGAAGCAGCTGGCAATTGAAGCCAGCGAGATCCGCGTGCCATTTTCCCTCTCGGGAGAGGGAAATGGAGGCTGAAGAAAGCTGTTCCCTTTCCGCAAGCTCCTTCAAGCTCCGCACAACTTCCTCCCCTACCTGGTAGCAGCAGGGCCCGATGCTGGGTCCAACTGCTGCGTAGAGATCCTCAGGTTTCGAGCCAAAATGGCTTTTCATTTTTGCCAGAGCCTCAAGGACGATGCCGGCTGCTGTCCCGCGCCAGCCTGCATGGATGACGCCGCCTGCTTTCTGCACAGGATCGTAGAGCCAAATGGGCACGCAGTCTGCAAAAAAGGCAAACAGCACCACCGGCTCCTTTGTGATCATCCCGTCTGCGCCCTCGATGGCGCTTTCCAGATCCAAGGCGCCCATTCCCTTGTGCCTTCTGTCCACAACAGCAACCAAGGTGCCGTGGACCTGCTGGCAGGCAGTAAAACTTGCTGCCTCGCGTTCCATGCTGGCAGCAAGTCTCCTTCTGTTCTCCAACACAGCCTCTGGGTCGTCTCCCACGTGCAGGCCCAAATTCAAGGCGCTGTAAGGGCCTTGGGAGGTGCCGCCAGAGCGGGTGGTAAAAACCGCCCTGGCCCCTGGCCAGCTGAGCTCAAGGCAGCTGAGCTGGCCCCTCTTCTGCAAAAGAAACATGAAGCTATCCCCTAACTTCTGGTGGCGTTGAGGAGGTCCTGATAAGTGTCGGGATCCATGCCGATCTCCCGACGAGTCCTTTTTATGTCCGAGCCTTTTAGACGTGCGCAGTCAACACATCTATTTGTCTCGGGCAGGGCTTGCAGCCTGGCTGCGGGGATCTCCTTCCCGCACAACTGGCACAGGCGTTTTTCCATCCCCCACCCTCCTTCCTTTAACCAGCGCTCCCCTGCCAGGGCGAGCTCTGGCTTAAGCTTACCATCTCCACACTTGCGCCCTCGAGGCGGGGCTGCAGAAACTCCCGGACGAGGTCGCTGAAGCAGGATTCGCTGCCGTAGTGGCCGAGGACCACCACTGCCTTCCCTGCCTGCTTGAGCTCCAACAGGTGGTGGTAGCCTATCTCCCCAGTGACCAGACAATCGCAGCTTGTCACGCCCTGCCAAAGGCTGCCGCAGCTGCCGGGGATCACGGCCACTTTCCGCACCTCTTTGTCGGGATCGCCTGCAAACTGCACAGAAGTGCCGAGGAGTTCCGCTGTCCTCTCTGCCCAGGCTGCGAGGGACACTGCTTCTTTTAAGGTGCCGATCCTGGCAAAAGCCAATGCCTCGCCTTGGGGCTCAGCTAAAAGATAGAGGTCGTAGGCAACTTCTTCGTAAGGGTGAGCAGCCAGCATGGCCTCCCGAACCTGAGGCCACTTGCGCTCCTCCACCACTGTTTCCAATCGCTCTTCCTGGACCTGGGTCAGCTCTCCCTGCTTGCCTAAAAAGGGATCCGTGCCTTCTTGTCCTTTGAAGGTGCCTGTGCCCGGTGTGCTGAAGCTGGTGTCGCTGTAGTTGCCGATCCAGCCGGCGCCTTGTTCTGCCACGGCAGAGCGCACTGCCTCCTTGTGGGACGGCGGCACGAAGGTCACAAGCTTGTAGAGCTTTTCCCTCCCTCTGATGCAGGCAGGCTTTACGTTCTCAAGGCCCAATTTCCTGGCCAGAAAATCTGCAAGGCCCTTTGGGGCCAGATCCAGGTTTGTGTGGAGGGAATAAACAGCAAGCTTGTTTTCTACAGCAAGGCCAACAACCTCCCCCACTCCCCTGTCCAGCTCCAGTTTCGCTGCCGGCTTGAACAGCAGCGGGTGGTGGGTAATGAGGAGGTCTGCTTTCTCTTCTATGGCCTTCGAAACAACTTCCAGGGTGGGATCCAGGGCGAGGGCGATCTTATGCACAGGCTGATTGGCCCTGCCCACCATCAACCCTACATTATCCCAGTCTTCTGCCCATCCTTCTGGGGCAAGTTCAGAAAGCCATCTGCGAATTGTTGCAACTGTTAACAATTCTGCTGTCCTCCACTCTTTATACTGTTATACTCTTTCGACATTTTCAGCGACAATTCCTTCCAGCTGAGGCCTCTAATAACAAAGACAGAGAACTAGTCTCTGCCTTTGGCATTTTTCCGCTGCCAGTTGCGGACCAATAAATAGACAATCAGGGACGTGGGGATGTTGAGCAGCCCCAAAATCCCCCAAAGCCACCTGTTCAGGCCATGGCGCCTTGCGTCCTGAAAGATCCACATCCCCTGACAAAACAGCGCTCCAGCCAGCACAAACCACCAAGGGCTAATCTGCTGCATTTTTCCACATCTCCCTTCCCGGCACGAGGAGCAGCGGCAGGCCAAGCCAAACGAGCCCAAAGAAGGCCTGCACTGCTTTTCCGTAGCCCAGCCCGACTGCATAATAGAACAGGACAAAAAGCAGGCAGGACGCCAAGGCAAAGAGGAGGCTCTCCAGCTGCTCTCTCTGCCTCTTTTTGGCCGCTATTGCCTGAAAGTAGGCAAAAGGCGGCGTCTGCACCTCTCCTTCTCTCAAGAGCCTTTCGAGCCTCTTGTCTAATTTAAAATCATCCATTTTCCTCTTCTCCTTCCAATAATTCCAAAAGGCGCCTGTGGGCGTAGTGCAGTCTGGATTTCACTGTGCCCACTGGCACTTCGAGGAGATCTGCCATTTCCTCATAAGTTAGATCGCAGTAGTATTTGAGGAGAACAGGGGCACGCAGGTTGGGGCTCAGCTCTTTCAGAGCTGCAAATACCCAAGCACCAAGTGTGGGGTCAGGCTGCCTTTTTGGGGCAAAGCCGAGCCTTTCCCGCCTTTTCTGCCTCCGCAGCTCATCCCGATAGAGGTTGGTGGCAATTTTCACGAGCCAGGTGGAAAACTTGCACTCCCCCCGAAACTGGCTGAGGCGTTCCAGGCCCCGGATCATGGCCTCGTGGGTCAGGTCCTCTGCAAGCTGCCTGTTTAAAGTCAGCTTCTGCAGGTAGCCGTAGACTATTGGGTATGCCTCCTGAAGGAGGCGTGCCTGTGCCTCCCTGTCTCCTGCTTTGGCCTTTAAGAGTTCTTCTTTCAATTTGCCAGCTCCCTGCGATCAAAAAAGTATACCGCAAGCACCACAAAGATCCCAGCCAGAACGAGGCACGAGAAAATGCCCCACAAGTAATCCCGCACAGGATAGGTGCCTGCTAAAATATCTGCTACATAAGCTGCTGCACTTTGGGGAAAATATTGATAAATCCCTAAAGCCTGCGCAGGCGCGCTGAGGAGGAAGCCGCCGAAGCCAACCAGAAAGCCGAAAGTGCCTGCGCCGGCAAAGGGAAAAAGGGCAGAGCCCAAAAAACTGGCGCTCGCAAGATACAGGAGAAAAGCGATTGTCCCAACGATAGCCTTCAGGGCCAGGCCAAAAGAGAAGGAACCTAACAGGGACCAGCTGTAGAGGAAGCACAGAAGCCCTGAAACCAGCCCTCCAACAACGATCATCGAGACCAAAGCCAGCCATTTGCCCAAGAGGTATTCAGCCCTCTTTACAGGCTGGGCCAGATACCAATTGGCAAGGCCCCGCTCGTTTGCCAGGCTGCCTGCTGCAAGGAGGACCAGGACGAAGCCGGCAATTTGGGTCAGGTCCTGCAGAAACTGGGTCATGGCAAGCCGGGGAGTTGGCTGCGGCATTTGGATTTGAATCCCCCCGCCGAAGCGGGCCACGATCTGTTCCATATATTTGATCACAGGCGGATCCATCAGGGCGAAAAACAAGAGAAGAAGCCAGAATCCGGGTATTCTAAAACTGCGCCAGGCCTGCTTCAGCTCCCAACGGGCGAGTCTAGACATTCTCATCACCTTCTTCCAAAAGATTCAGGTACACCTCTTCCAGCTGCTCTGCCCGGGGCTTAACCTCAACAAGCTCCACGCCCTTCTGTAGAAGGGCGAGCAGGGTTTTGGTGCGGAAGTGCTGCAGCATCTCTTCCTTTACCTTAACCTTATACCCTTCTCCTTCAGCCTGGACACTTGAAACTGCAGGATCCTGCTCGATGTACTTCAGCCCTTCGCCTTCGGTGTCCTTTAATTTCAGATAGTAGTCTGTCCTGCCTGTGAGCTCATCCAGACTGGACTCCAAAAGTTTTCTCCCTTTTTTGATCACGATCACCCGCTGACAGACCCGCTCGACATCGGCAAGGATGTGGCTGGAGAAAAAGACTGTGGTGCTGCCGGCAAGATCCCCTAAAAGGGTTAAGACCTGCCTGCGGCCAGCTGGATCCATGGCTGAAACTGGCTCGTCCAGAATCAATAGCTCCGGCTCCGGCAAAAGGGCACAGGCAAGGCCCAGCTTCTGCTTCATCCCCCGGGAATAGCTTGCCACTTTTCTCCCTGCTGCATCCTCGAGCTGGAACATGGTCAGAAGTTCTTTGGCTTTGGCTCTATTTGAGAGCCCGTAGTTCTCTGCCACCAGGGCTAAAACCTCCCAACCTGTGAGCTGGGGAGGAAAAAGGGGCTCTTCAGCCAAATAGCCGATCCTTCTTTTTAGAGCTTGCGGGGGACGGGTTTCTATCTCTTCCCCGAAAAGCCTGACCTGGCCTCTGTCTTTGTACAGAAGACCGAGGAGAAGCTTCAGGGTGGTTGTCTTCCCAGCCCCGTTTGGCCCTAAAAAACCTGTGATGCTGCCCTTTGGAACCCTGAAAGAAAGATCTTTGAGGACCTGGACACTGCCAAAGCTTTTGCAGAGAGCGCGGACTTCAATAGCCATTTTCTCTCCTCCCAAAGGCGAGGTATGCCAGGGGGCCGAAAGTGCCTACGAAAAGGATTATCAGCACCCAGACCCACTTTGGAAGATAGCTGGTCTCTTTCCGCTTTACTGCATCCTGCAACGCCCACACCAACAGGATGCTGTAGAGTACCAAAAGGGGCCAAAAGGCTTTAAGAAATTCAGAAATCGTCATTTTAATCCCTCCTATAAGCTGGACGCTTGAGGAAGCGAAAAAGTTCAACAAAAATAAAAAAGCCTTCCTCTTCAGGAAGACTTTCATAAGCGAGATGGTGGGCCCACTAGGACTCGAACCTAGAACCGACCGGTTATGAGCCGGGAGCTCTAACCAATTGAGCTATGGGCCCTTTGGCTCCCCGAGCTGGACTCGAACCAGCAACCACTCGGTTAACAGCCGAGTGCTCTACCATTGAGCTATCGGGGAACTCTGTAGGTATTTTAGCATATCTCTTTGAAAAATGCAACTGCTATTCGAGAAAATCTTTTAGCCGTTTGCTCCTGCTTGGATGGCGCAGTTTGCGCAGTGCCTTGGCTTCAATTTGGCGGATGCGCTCCCGGGTTACGCCGAAAACCTGCCCCACCTCTTCCAAGGTCCGGGCTCTGCCGTCATCTAGGCCGAAGCGGAGCCGCAGCACTTGCTGTTCTCTGGGCATCAGGCCGCTCATCACTTCTTCCAGCTGCTCCCGGAGCATCATGAATGAAGCTGCATCAGCAGGCGCCTGAGCGTCTTCGTCTTCAATAAAGTCCCCCAGATGGCTGTCCTCTTCTTCGCCAATGGGGGTTTCAAGGGAAACGGGTTCTTGGGCAATTTTCATGATCTCCCGCACTCTCTCCACGTCCATATCCATGGCTTTGCCGATCTCCTCTGGAGTTGGCTCCCTGCCCAACTCCTGAAGGAGCTGCCTGCTTACCCTGATCAGTTTGTTGATGGTCTCAACCATGTGGACTGGAATGCGAATGGTGCGCGCCTGATCTGCGATGGCACGGGTTATGGCCTGACGAATCCACCAAGTAGCATAAGTACTGAATTTATAGCCTTTACGGTAGTCGAATTTTTCCACCGCTTTCATCAGGCCTAAATTTCCCTCTTGAATTAAATCTAAAAATAGCATCCCCCGCCCAACGTACCGTTTAGCAATGCTGACCACCAGCCTCAAGTTAGCCTCTGCCAAACGCCGCTTTGCCAATTCATCGCCCTTTTCAATCCGCTTGGCTAGTTCAACCTCTTCTTCCGCTGTCAAGAGAGATACTTTACCGATCTCTTTCAAATACATTCGCACAGGATCATCAACGCTGATGCCCTCTGGAACTTTCAGGGCATCGTCATCATCCTCTTCAGGCTGCTCCAACTGGGCCAGATTGTCCTCATCCAACTCGGCGACAATATCGATTCCCTGTTGCTGAATGTGATCGTATATCTCCTCAATTTGTTCCGGAAGGAGATCGACTGACTGCAAAGCGTCCATTATTTCGCCGTACGTCAAGACACCCTTTTGTTTACCTTTTTTCGTTAACTCCTTCAAACCAGGAATGTTTATGATTGTGCTCTTTTTGCTCACAGTCTATCCCTCCTTTCGGCCCAGTTTCTTTCGCCAATCATCTTGAAAAACTTTATACTTAATGGTGGCACCTATCAGCTTGGACAGCTGAATAGATCCCGCCAAAGCCTTTTCAAATTCCTGTTCCAGCTGAGACAGCTCCTGTTTTGCTTTGTGTACCAGAATCACCTGCAGACAGTCTTCGACTGTGATGGCAGATGAGGTTTCAACTTCAAAGGGAAGCTCGCTTGCTGCCGCCCCTTGGGCAAGGCCGGCAACAAATTCCCTGCAGGCTGGATGGGAAAAAGCGTTTTCTCCTCCTAGTTTATGCATAACGTCCTTTATTATTTCCGGTTTTTGTATCATTAAACACACCAATTGTTCCTCTGCCCGCAGGTATGCAGGTTTGACGGCAACCTTGACCTGCCCTGGCTGCCTTTTCCGAATTGCCGGAGGCCTCCTGCCCAGTTCCCGCAGCAGGCTCTCAGGGCTTAAACCAAGCTTCCCTGCAGCTTGTCTTAGGTATACCTCCCGCTCGATTGGATTGTCTATTTCCCGCAGGAATTGCACAACTCGCTTGCCAGCTGCAGCCTTTCCTGCCGGAGTTTTGAGATCCCCTGCCAAAGCCAAGGACAACTTGTAATCTAACAGAGGCTTTGCTTCATTTAGATATTTCCGAAAACCATCAGCACCGCGCTTACGGATTAAACTGTCTGGGTCTTCGCCTTTAGGGAAGCTGGCCACAAAAATCTGCAGGCCTGCTCTCCGCAATAGCTCCATACTCCGCAAATTAGCTTTTTGGCCTGCAGCATCAGCATCGTAAGCTAAAATAACTTTTTTCGCATATCTGCTCAGGAGCCTGGCCTGCTCTTCAGTAAGGGCGGTTCCCAAAGAGGCAACAGCGTTGGTGAACCCTGCCTGATGAGCTGTGAGAACGTCCATGTAGCCTTCCATCAGCACGGCGCAGTTCTGCTGCCGGATGAAGCGTTTGGCCAGGTGCAAAGCATAGAGCTGTCTGCCCTTTTGGAAAAGGGGCGTTTCAGGCGAATTTAAGTATTTGGGCTCGCCCTCCTCCATGAGCCTGCCGCCGAAGGCGATAACCCTTCCCCTTGGGTCCCAGATGGGAAAAATCAAGCGCTTCCGAAAGCGGTCGTAGTAGCCGCTGCGCTTTCCCTCGACAACCAAGCCCAAGCTCTCTGCAAGCTTCATGCTGATCCCCTGGCTTCTGAGGTATGCGGCAAGTCCTTCCCAGCTGTCAGGGGCAAAGCCCAGCTCGAATGCCAAAGCAGTTTGGGGGCTGATCCCGCGGGCTTTAAGGTATGCCAAAGCTCCACTGCCTTCCCCTTGCCGCAGGCGGGCGATGAAATATGCTTTCGCAACTTCCATGAGCCCATAGAGCTCCTGCTGCTCGCGGGCCTGGGAGGTTTCGTCTGTTTTGAACTCTACAGAGATGCCGCAGCGTTCTCCAGCCAGGGCTACAGCCTCTCGGAAATCAATGTTCTCAACTTTCATGAGAAAGTTGAAGACGCCTCCACCTTCTCCGCAGCCAAAGCAGTGATACATCTGCTTTTCCGGGTTCACAAAAAAAGATGGCGTCCGTTCTGCGTGGAAAGGACAAAGGCCTTTCAGGTTCTTGCCGGCTGGCGTCAATTTCACATACTGGCTAACCAGCTCCACCAAATCTGTTTGCGCTTCAATTTTATTCACAAGCTCTTGGGGTATCAATCTGTTCATAATGTTAAAATTCGCCGCCTGAGTCCTTTCTCCTCCTTTAATCCCTCCAAAGAACTTGCAAGCTTTTTGGGTTATATATATTCGACAACTTCCACCTTTTCCCTCCCCATGTAATAAAATATTTACAAAAGAATACTCTTCTCGTCAGAAATAATTCACCGCCAGCCTGCTTACCAGCCACAAGGCCAGCCCAAAAGAGATCTGCAGCCAGCCCAGGATCCTGGCTGCTTTCTCTTCCCTGGCAAGTCCCTTCAGCGTCATTTCATGCAAATCAAAACGAAGGGAAATGATCCCGCCGCCAATCAGGAGGATGAGAAAAATGTTCCCTGTCCGTTGAATAATGCCGCCGAAATCCAGCTGCAGCAATTCCATCAGCGAAGCACCCCCGTGCGGCGGATTTGTACAGACAGATCTGTCAGCTTTACCTCTACCTGGTTTGCAAAATAGTGGTTCCAATCCCCGATTTGCCGGTACAGCTTCGGATTCCTCTTCCTTACAAACTCGCCCAGGCCCAGGGCATCAGTCCCGAACTCTTTTTGCAATTTCGCAACTGTGCCAGCTATTTCCTTTCGGATTTGGCGGGCAAGCTCCGCCTCTGCCTGAGCAGTGGTTTCTGCGTTTATGACGTTCCGTTTGCCGAAATATTCCTCCACGCTTCCTTCCACTATCAGCTTGACCTCAAAGGTAATTCCCTTTTCTGTGTAGCGGGGCCTGATCAGCCGCCGGGAATCCCCGATGAGGAAGCTGAGGCGGTTCTGTCCGTCCACCCCAGGCAAATCAATCACCCCACCCTGCACCTCGCCAGTGAGCCAGAGGGCTCCTCGGGTTTCCCTGCTGGTGAGGGTGCCGGCCAGGCTGTTTTCTTTCAGCACTGCCGAACCTATAACTTCTATATTGTCTTTGTTTACCTTAATCAAAGGCAGCATGAAGCCCGGTCTTTTTTCGTGGGCAAAAACCATTAAATCGTTAAAAGTTCTGTAAGGCGCAGAACCGGTTTGGGCAATATCTTTCAAGAGCTGGTGGAGATACAGAGGCGGCAGCTGCTCTGAAGGCAGCGAAGTTTCAAGGGCCTTTGCTGCCTCTCCCTGGCAGACAGCCACCATTATGCTGCGGGGAATGTTGGCCACCCGTTCGAAGAAATCAACCCAGGGGATAATAGGTTTTGCGGCGCAGGCTTCGCTGAAGACTAGGACTTTTTGGTGTCCAAAAAACAATTCCTTATTCAATTTATTCTGCAAGGGCACAAGGCCATCAAGGACTGTAGAGGCCGTGCTGGAAAGAATGGTCAAGGGAACGCTCCCGCCGCCATTGCCAGAGCCTTCTGCGCCGCTTTCCTGTACCACAGGAATGGCAATGGATATCTTCCGCTTCCCTTCGTTCTCAGGCAGATCCATGGCAAGCCCCAAAACGTAAGCCCGTTCTTCTACTTCGATCCGGTCCCAACAGCCGCTTGTCAATAAAACCAAGGGCACCAGGAGCAAGCTCCACCATCTAAGCACCGGCTCTGCCTCCTTTTCTTGTCGCAAGCAGACTTAAGAGCAGTACCTGAACAAAAACGTAAGCCATTAGGGCCACACTGAAAAACGTATTGAAGGTGGCAAGCTGACTTATGTTCAGCGGAAACAGGGAAAAGAAATAGATCACAGGCACCAGCGGCCAGACAAAGATCTTCTGTTCGTGGACATTGAAGATCCTGCTTAAAGTGAGGCTCAGAACGTAGAGCATGATGCTCTGCAGGAGGAAAATCTCGATGAGCCAGACTGAGAAAATGAAGACATCCACCCGCTCCAGGAAAAAGCCGGGCAGCTCAACGTTGCGAACCACAAGGATGGTTGGCCAAAGCATTTTGCCGACAGTTGCAGCACCGAAAGCTGCAAGGCAAATGACAGTCAGCAGAAGGTTCAAGGCGGTGATCCCCAAGGTGGCAGTGATGCCTGCACGTAAAGCAACATTGGGTTTATTCAAAAAGGGCATGAGCACCAAAAGCACTTCAAAACCCATAAAGGCAAACAGGCTGTTGACAACCCCAAGGCCAATTCCTGCAAGTCCCTTTCCCCAAAGGGGAAGGAGATTCGTCAGGTCAGAGCCGATCAAAGAAAGGAGGACCACTCCCAGACCTAAAGTTACGCTGATGGGATAAGCAACCATGCTGAGCCTGGCCAAAGGTTCTATCCCTTTCCGTGCCAGATATACGCTTGCTAAGAGAGTGCCTACCATCACGATCTCAATGGGCGTTCTGGGCAGGAGAAAGTCCCGGTTTATCTCGCCGAAAGTCCGCAGGATAAAACCAGTTGTTGCAAGCCACAAGAGGAAAAGAATGGAAACCGAGAAGAGCCCCAACGGTTTCCCCAACAGCCCGATGGAGATCTCAACTATGGTTTGGTCTGGGTACTTGCGACAGAGCCTGACGATTAACCAAACCAGCAGCGTACAGATTAACCCCGTAACCAAAACTGCAAGCCAGCCAGCGCTGCCTGCAGCTTTCGCAGCTCGGGCTGGAATCACCAAAACCCCTATCCCTGTGATGGCATTTACCAGGAGAAAAGTCAGCTGGCTAGCGGAAATTTGTTCGTTATCAGCTTGCATTTATTTCCCCCCTCGCGGTCTAGATTCAGCGATACTCGCTTCCTTTTCTTTCACTGCCAGCTCATTATCAGGGCGCTTGTCCTGCATCCTGGTCTTGTCCAGGGGCTTGGCTGTGTCAGGCCGCCAGTGCATGCCCAGCATGCTGTGCCTGAAGATAGTGTCCCTCAGTTCCCTCACCTTCAGCGGTGTAAAAGGTGAAGTGATGGGCACGCCAAAACTCTTCACTGCAACCAGATGGCTGCCGATGAGGAACAAGCCTAAAACCAAACCGAAAAGTCCAAAGACCGCTGCCAAAATCATCAGGGGAAAAGTTAAAATCCGAAGGGCAATGGCCAGACCATAGTTGGGGATGGCAAAGGAACTGATGCCGGTAAACGCAATGACGATGATCATCAAAGGCGAGACGAGACTTGCTTCCACAGCTGCCTGCCCCACAATCAAACCGCCCACGATGCCGATGGTCTGCCCTATGGGCCCCGGCAGGCGGATGCCAGCCTCCCGCAAGAGCTCGAAGGCAGCCAGCATTACTAGTGCCTCCACAAAAGCAGGATATGGCACCCCCTCTCTCCCTGCTGCCAAGGAGAGGGTGAGTTTGGTCGGCAGCATTTCAGGGTGGAAGGAAACCAGGGAAATGTACAGAGCCGGAAGAATGAGGGCCATAAAACTTGCTCCGTATCTCAGCACCCGCACCAGAGTGCCGATGGTCCAGCGCTCGTAATAGTCCTCAGGAGAGATGAAGAAATCCTTTAACACAGCTGGCACCATCAGGGCAAAGGGGGTGTTATCCACCAAAATCGCTACTTTCCCCTGCAAAAGCCCCATTACCACATGATCCGGCCGTTCTGTCACGTGCACCTGGGGAAAAGGGGAAAGCCAGTCATCCTGGATGTGCTGCTCAAGGTAACCGCTTTCCATGACCACATCCACGTCAATTGCCTGAAGCCTTTTCCTCACTTCCTCCAAGATCTTGGGGTTGACGATTGTATCTACAAAAGCGATGCAGACTTCAGTTTTGCTGCGTCTGCCCAAGTAGATGGTCTGCAGTTTCAAATTGGGGTCCCGCAGCTGCCTGCGGATGAGGGTGGTGTTTACCCGCAAGGTTTCTGAAAACCCCACCCTAGGGCCGCGGATGAGGGTTTGGGTCTCTGGCTCTTGCACGCCGCGGTGTTCCCAGCCCCTTGCGCTTACCACAAGGGCTTGGTCCACGCCGTCTAAAAACAAAATTGCTTCCCCTGAGAGGGCTGCTAGAAAGATCCGATCTAAATCGTTACTGGCTTTCACCTCCAGCATAGAGATGCCCCGCTCGTTGATGAGGGTCAGCATCTTCTTGGCCGAAAGCTCCCTCTCTCCATCTGCTTCAACCTGCCTCACCCTGATCATCACTGAAGACAACAGGTGTTCGCAGACCAAGGCTTTATCAATGAGGCCGTCTACATATAGAAGAGCAGCTTTAATTCCCACTGTGCCCAGCTTGAACTCTCTGATCACAATGTCATTGCTTTCACCGAGTATCTCCCTCACCTTGTCGAGATTCTCAGACAGGCTGGCAAAAAGGGGCAGCTGCGGTGGATTCTCTTCGTTTTTCAAGATGGGTTGCGGTTTCTGCACCATATCATCTCCCAAATGGATCACTTCTCTCAAGATTATTAACGTTTCTCGGCTTTTTTAGTCAAAATTTGTCCTTTGGCAAAAAATAACAGTAAATAAAGCCGCATAATAATCTTTATTGGGGAGATGATATAGGCGTAAGGTCTGAAGGGGCCGAGCGAAGATTCATTCAGGGTCTTGTTGGTTCCCACTTAGGCTCTGAATGGGTCGAGCAACTGATCAGCATGGGTTGGAAGCGATCCATGCTGGTCTGAGCGAAGATTGTCAGTGGGGAGCCAACTTCTGAAAGCAGCCCAAAGGCTGTTTTTGGAGGGAAACTTCTCTCTGGCAGTCGAGCCAAGATCTATGGAGGAGCGAAAGTGATGGTTGCTAGCCGAGAGGTTAGCAGCTGTTGCCCAAGTTTCTTCATAGGTCGGTCAAAGGTTGTATTGGTTCGGCAGGCTGCCGGTTAGCGTCGAAAGAGGTTAGCTGGTTGTCTGTATGAGGCAGTGCAGCCGGAGATAAGGTTCCTTTAGGCTTGAAAAAAGAGGCTGCCCTTTTTGTGGCAGCCTCTTTGACTTTCATCCCTTTTCAGCTGGGAAAGTCCACTTTCAGCATGTCTAGTACCATAATTATCGGCGAGCAGATGGTAACTAGCGGAGAGCCTGCGAAAAGAAGCCCCACAGCACGCCTGCGCTCGTCCAAAACCACAGAGCCGCTGTCTCCTCCCCTGCTCATGGCGCTGCAGCCAATCTGGCCTTCAAAGGTGGCCACCCTTCCTTCGCCGTAATCCACCTGCACTGCCATTTCAATATACTCCACTGTTCCCCAGCTGTGGCCTGTAGTGCGGCCGCTTTTCTGCACCCGCATGCCCAGGGCAGGTTCTGTAATACCCGCCACCTCGCCGATGCCTAAAATGGAAGTTTTGATATCATCGGCCTTTAGCGGCTTGGCCACTGCTGCATCCACATAGTTTGGTGCAGAGGTATCAGTAAGCATGCTCGCTTCAACTCTTTTGTTCTCCAGCATCTTTAATGGAACGAACCTCTCCAGTTTTCCGATCATGTCTTCGCTGGTTCCGCCATCGAGGCTGCCTGGCTGCAGAATCGGATCTCCCTTTTTCGCTCTTCTGTGCCTGCCGCAGCCGCCAGAGGAATTGGCGAGAACGTGGTTGTTGGAAAGCAGCAGCGGTTTTTTCGTCCTCCGATCTATAACTACAGCTCCAAAGGTACCGGCTGTGATTTTGTAGTGTCCGATGCTCACCCCAGGATGAGCAGGCCGCCACTTCTCCCGCCGCTGGGCCAAAGGCACATCAGGATATTCCACTTCCTGTGCCTGGGCCAAGCCTGCTAAGGAATGGACCTTGCCGACTTCCACAACGTCAGTTGGGATCCCGTCGATCTCCTTCGGCACCACGCTTTCTGCAGCCAGGGCAGTCAAAGGCAATTTCTGCTCCACCATCACCACAATAGACAACGTATCTTGATCCCGGTTGCGCACCTTTTTACGGCCGATGCCCACTCCCACCACATTGGGGAGGGCCAGAAGGCGCGCCTGCTGTTCTTTCAGAACCCTGCGCAGTTCCATTTCCCTTGCCATCTTCCACCCTCCTTTGGAAAGCTAGTGTTGTTTTTAATATTCTTCATTTTCTATAATTTTTCCTGCTAATTTAGAAGCAATCTTCATGCTGCAGCATTGTGAGGGAACAGAAAAGTAGATTGCTGGCCAATCAGTCATTCCCTAGCTGCATAAAAATATTAAATTAACACAGGAAATTCATTTTTAAGCTCCAAGACAAGCGAATTAAGCTGAGGTGCTAATTTTTCGCTGAACAAAGTTTGCTTTGCCAGCCTCATTCCAAAAACTGAAGCAATCCAGCTGTTTGTCCAGCCTGTTTCCACACACCAAGCTCCCCAACTTAAATCCGCATTACTCCCCCAATATTCCCAAAGCTCGTGGTCGAAACTCCGCATCCAAACGCCATTAAGCTCTGGGTGTTTCTCCGAAACAGCTTGAATGCGGCAAAGGAATCCAGCTAATCTGTTTTCTGCTGCCAAAAAACTCTCATCTTCTGCAGCTGCTGCAGCCTCGTGCAGCCCTAGAAAGGCAAAATTATTTGTATATAGAAGATCGCAGACAGGATCCCCATCGTTCTGAATTAAAGATGATTCTCTTGTTCCATAGTCTTCATTCCTCCGCGGTGGAGGGTATTTACCAACCTCTAAAGCGCCCAAAAATTCACAAATTCCCCCTTGCGGCTGCATGTGCGCCAAGAGGTCCGAGACCACAGTTTCAAGCCAACTGCGGTGCTTCAGATTGTCCTCTACCTTAAGCAAATATGCTAAAGGCAAAATCATCCGCGCCAATTCCTGCGCCAAGCCATTGGTCCACCTCCATCTTGGGTAAACGTTCATCGTCATTTCTATGGCTTTATAGGTTTTGTCAAAAAACATTTTATCGCCTGTCAGCGCATACATCCAGAGGTTAGCAGCCCATAGATAAGCTTGAAAATGAGGTGACGGTACGATTAAAGCTTCTTTCTGGAAGTGGCCGCACCCAAGCTCCTCAAGCTCCTTGAAGGTAATGCGATTGTGCCTAAAGCCAAGAGAGCCTGTGGTTTTTAAATTGGCAAGAAGGCATCTTGTGATAGCTTCAAGCCATCTGTCCTCTTCAAGAAGGGCAGCAGCATTGAAAGAGGCAAGGATGGCCCTGGCGTTGTCGTCTCCGTAATAAACCGTGCCTCGTTCATACCAATTCAGAAGCCCATATGCTGGGCTTTTAGGATCACTGATCACAAAATCGCTATGAGTCCAAATGTAGTCCAGCATCTGAGACGCAAGCTCCCTGCTTGCAGGATCGTTATTTAACTTCCAGTCATATGCAAAAACCATAGCTGACTCAGCGATGCAGTCTGCCCTAGGCCATATTCTCGGCCTTTGACTTCCATCCCACTGGATGTTAGATTCAAGCCCTTCAATAACGCCTTTCTTTGCATCAATGCTGTAGGCGGCGCGGCGCCAAAACCAATTCCGCACAGAATCGAAAACCTCTTTCTCCATTGCCCGCGGGCAGTTGTCTCTAGCCGCAGCTCTCACCCGGACAGCAGGCTCAACTTCCAATTGAACTTTCTTTCCACTTAACCAAAAGAGAATCTGCTCCCACAACTGAACCCACCTTCGATGAGGGGAATAGCGGCCCCGTATAAAACCGCTTAAACTGCTGGCGGCAGCAATCACTCCCGGCTTAAGCTCGAATAGGAGGGGACATTTTTCCTCTGGGGCTCCAAATTCTGCTTTGTTGTATCCTGCTACCCTCCCAAGATACATATGTACTTTTTCAACCTCAACTGGTAAAAAGAAGCAGCTGTGGAGATCTAAGATTGTATCTTTTTCTAAAACAGGCGAAAACAGCTCAGTTGAAATAACTGCCCGTTCAAATTTTGCCTGCTTAGCTGCGGCCAGAGCTCTAGGTTGAAAACTAAAATACTCCAAATACAACCTAACTCCTTTAGTTCTGGCTGTTTCTATGACTTTCTCATCAACTGCCACCATTTGCCTCGGATAATCATCGGCTAAAACTAAAATGCCATCGCCTTTTTCAGCAGCTGCAACCGCTGCAGCCAAGCTAGATGCAATCTCCAGCTCTGCACCGCTTTTCTTGACTGCAGAGAAAAGATCGTTATTTGTGCTGCAAACAAAATAAAGCATCGAAATATTCCCTCCTTTTCAGCGGGAGTTCGCTGCCCGTGTGATAATAAACAACTTAACAAAACTGTAAACATTCAGATACATTATACCAAAACACAAGCACGGGTGCATTATTATTTTTTCAAAATAGGCAGTTTCTCCCTGAAAAGGTATATTTTCTAGAACATTAAATAATTTCCTGACAGTCCACAACCCATTAACTTTGGAAAATTAGATTTTCTCCGCTCCTCTAAGAATGCCTCTGCCTTCAACCTAATCTGAGCTTCGACTTGCAAAAGTGGACCATTAGCTGAATATCTGGTTTCGAAAATCAGATAGATTTTTCAGCTGCCATCTGGCAGTGGAAACAGAGTATTGCAAGGCGCTGTCGAGTTCTAACAGCGTCTGCTGTAAGTATTTTCTTTCATCGCCAGTTTCGATGATTACACCCAGGACAATATCACTCCTCTTGGAGATTACACCTTTAGCGCAGATCCAAAAAGGTTCCTCTCTTCAGACTGATATTTTTTCACAAGCTGGCTTTAAGCTCCTCGATTTTCTGCTGAAACAGAAGCATAAAATCATCCCTCCGTCTAGATATACACCGAACAGCAGACGCATGGTAGATTTTTAAGGGTCATACTTAGCCGCGACTGCGGAGAACTATCTTTGAAAACTGCTGCATCTTGTATGCACATGCTTGCGGTAGCAGTTTTTATGCTGATTAACAATGAATAAGATTGCAATTACATGCGTTAATTTCAAGGCTCAACCCAGCTCCAGACATGTGAGCTGTACTCCCTCTGCTGTCTGAAAAGACATGTTTTATGTAAACTTTCAGACAGCAGAAGGATTTGGCTTGTCGACGTAGTATATAATTCATATGAGGCCACCTACCGAATTTATGCTGCGAGTGACGGAGGTGGTTTCTCATGTCCGCAGAGAAAGCATCTTTGGATTTGAATTTTAAGTATCTTGCCCGGAATTACTCTGAAGATTTCCTGAAACTTGTTTTGAACTCCTCAGAACCTCTGAAAATTCACCA
>Ga0209537_1001705_pt1 | contig 23984 bp, 19 predicted proteins | sample BioPla4DNA1_FD_187698 | JGI IMG/M metagenome (GOLD analysis project Ga0209537, IMG submission 187698) | Biogas fermentation microbial communities from Germany - Plant 4 DNA1 (SPAdes) (version 2) | ecosystem: Engineered > Bioreactor > Anaerobic > Digestate | place: Bielefeld, North... | reverse complement strand
AGCAATACAACCGTCTCAACGTGGCTCGTGTGCGGGAACATGTCCACCGGGTGAACCTCCCTGGCCGGGTAGCCAGCTTCGGCCAGGATTTTCAAGTCCCGCGCCAGCGTGGCCGGGTTGCAGGAGATGTAGATGATGCGATCCGGCGCTGCTTCGGCCACCACCTCCAGCAGCTCCGGGGCGCAGCCCTTGCGCGGCGGGTTAAGCACAACCACGCCGGCGCGGCGGCCCGCCCGGAGCAGCTCCGGTACCTTCTCTTCTGCCCGGCCCACCAGGAATGTGGCGTTGGCGATGCCGTTCAGCGCCGCGTTGGCCCGGGCGTCTTCCACGGCGGCGTTTTCGCTCTCCACCCCGATCACCTGCGCGGCGCCGCCGGCCAGGTGCAGGGCTATCGTGCCGATGCCGCAGTAAAGATCGAATGCCGTCTCCCGCCCCGTTAGCCCGGCCAGGCGCTGCACCAGGCCGTAGAGCACCTCCGCCTGGACCGGGTTCACCTGGAAGAAGGAGCGCGTGGAGACGCGGAAGCTTAGCTCGCCCAGCCGCTCTACGATGTAGGGGCGCCCCCACAGGGTGATCTCCTCCTGACCGAGGATGACGTTTCCCGGCCGGGGATTTATGTTCTGCACGATCCCGGCCAGGTTTTGCACCCGGCGGCGGAGCAGCTCCACCAGCCGCGCCGCCCGCGGCAGCTTGCGTCCGCTGGTCACCAGCGCCAGCAGCACCTCGCCGGTGGCAAAGGAGGTCCGGGCGATGATGTGCCGGACGACGCCCCGGCGGGACTGCTCATCGTAGGGGGGAATGCGCAGCTCCTGCAGCGCCTGCCGCGCCGCGGCGACGGCCCGGTCCCCGGCGGGGTGCTGGATTGGGCACTGTGATAGCTCCACCACCCGGTGGCTGCGCAGCTCGTAGAGGCCGACCCTGACCTGCCCGTTTTCCGCCGCCACCGGCGCCTGGTACTTGTTGCGGTAGTGGCGCGGGTCAGGCATGCCCAGCACCGGCGCCACCGGCACTTCCAGGCCGCCGATGCGCCTGAGCGTCTCGGCCACGATCTGCCGTTTCAGCCGCAGCTGCTCGGCGTAGTCGATGTGCTGCAGATGGCAGCCGCCGCACCGCCCGAAATAGCCGCAGAAGGGCTCCACCCGCCGCGGTGACGGCCGTTCAAGGCTAATTAGCAAAGCCCGGGCGTAACTCGGCTTGACCGAGATCACCTCGGCCGCAACCAGGTCCCCGGGCGCTGTGCCCGGAACGAAAACGGTGAAGCCCTCCACGTCGCCCACCCCCTCGCCGGCATGGTTGAGGCCGTCGATCTCGAGGGTGACCCGCTCACCCCGGACTAGGGGAGGCTTTGATTTTTCCTTGCGCGGCAACTGCACACACCTCCGGCTGCGAGTCTAGGGACGGTTATTTCAACTGCTGCCATTATGTCACGCAGTTTATCCTTGCCAAATAAACGCGTACATTTTAAAACCACCTCCTTGCCCATTGCAAGAGGTGGCAGAATCGGCCGCCTATGGGGCGTTCCGGTACATCACCGGTGGATATCATCATAACTAATACACCGGCTGCGATCCCACGATTAAAATTGCCAGTACCAGTGCGGTTGTAAAGAGTAGGCTCCGCCTCTCAGAGCTATCTGGTTTAATTTGAATCGGGTCTAGACCGATGGCCGGCTCGTCAAGAATGATGACTTTGGGATTTTCAAGAAGGGCCTGAGCAATTCCCTTTGCTTTGCTTTAGCGATGAGGCGTACTGTTGATAAGACAGCCATTATCATTTTCCGCTCCTCTCCTCACACTCCTTCTCTTGCCACCTCCGCCACAATCCGGTTCATCTGCGGCATTTTCTTCTCCATGTCCGCAACAAGCTTGAACTGGGTGCGGCAGCGGACCAGGTTATGATCGGGATAGTTGATACGAAAATAGGTGTCGCCGGAGAGGTAGTCCGTCAAGAAGCGCACCCCGCACTCGAGGGCCATGAGCTTGGCCCCCGCGGGCAGGAGCTCAATCTCCTCCCTGGTTATGCTTTTCCCGCAGGCCTTGATGAAGCCCCGGGCAAAAGCGGCAAAAAGCTCCAGATCCAGATGAACCCTGGAAAGGTCCGCTTCGTCTTCGGCGGCGGTGCTCGCGCCAAAGCGGATGGCATCGCCAAAGTCGTTCATGACCAGGCCCGGCATAACGGTGTCGAGATCCACGATGCAGAGGGCGGTGCGGGTTTCCCTGTCGAAAAGGACATTGTTCAGCTTGGTGTCGTTGTGCGTCACCCGCAGCGGCAGCTCCCCCTTTGCCAGCAGATCCATGAACACAGAAGCAAAGGGCTCCTGAGAAAGGGCAAAATAGATCTCTCTTTGGGCTTTTTTCACCCGCCCGCACACATCAAGCGCTACCGCTTCTTTAAAGGCACGATAGCGGGAAACGGTATCATGAAATCCGGGGATGGTTTCCGCCAGGGTGTCTGCAGGAAAATCGGCGAGCAGGTCGATAAAGCGGCCAAAGGCCAGCGCACCCTGGTAAAAATCGCCGGCGGAGGCGGCGCTGTCAAGGCTGAAGCTGCCGGTGATAAAATGGTATGCCCTCCAGAAGCCGTGCGCTTCGTCATCCACGTAAATCTTCCCGTCAGAGGCCGGCACCGGGGAGAGGACCTCCCTCTCAGACTTGACGCGCTGCCGGAGATGCCTGGTAACCAGGTCAATGTTTCTCATCAATGACACCGGGTCCTTAAAGACGTCGGTGTTCACTTTTTGCAAAATGTATTCTGCGCCGCTGTCGCAAACAACATGGTAGGTTTTATTTATCAAACCGCTGCCGTGTGCCTCGCAGCGCACGGGCGTCCCCAAAAAGCGGAATTTCCGGGCAATTTCCAGCATGGCACCGCTCACCTGGCGCAAAGATAAAATGCACATTCTCCCTTCCCGGAAAATGTGCATTATTGAAGGGGTTGCAATCCACCAAGCTACTTCTTCAATTTCTCCATGATTTCCTCTACTTCCTCGTAGCCTTCGGCGTAAAACTTCTCTTCTTCGGGATCAAGTTCCTTCAGCAATCTCAGGAATTCGCCGGCATGGACCCTTTCTTCATCGGCAATGTCCTTCAAGACCTCAATGGCCAGCTCGTTGTCGGTTGATTCCGCCAGCTGCATGTAAAGCTGAACTGCCTCATACTCCGCGGCGATCATGAAACGGATCGCCCTGATCAATTCCTGGTGAGTTAGTTTGCGGTCCTTGGCCAGCCCGGAAAAAGCGTGTCCAAACTCAGGCATATCCTTCACCTCCAGTTTTTATTTTTAGTATGTCCACAAATGCTGCATTTTTCTAAGGCATATTTTTCGATACTCCGTATAATCTGTATTAATTATAGTATACTTCTCCTGTTCAAGCAATGAGTCAAGGAAGCGGCGGCCTCAGGGCACCGTCCCCAAGAGAGTTGTTTGATCACTTATTCGTATTGGCATAAACAGCCATGGCATCGCGCATATGCCGATTCCGGCTTTACCTAAATAAACGCGTACTTGCCCATTTCAAGAGGTGGAAGGAATCGGCAGGGCTTTCTCTTGGATGGCCGGTCACGCGGCGTCGCCAACAATGGGGCCGGCCTGGCTGCCGTCCAGTTTCATCCGGCTCTTCGCATTCATCGCAGGGGAGAAAAGTAAAAAAGGAGTTAGATGCTGGTTTTACCCCTTGACGGAAATCCCCATTAAACTTTATGATCATGTTGCAATAGTTTTTATTGATATATTTTTTTAAACTATTTGATGGAAAATAATACAAGGAGATGGGTTTAATGGAAATGACAATTATACATGGGCAGGGCCATCACGGAAGCACATATTATATCACTTCCATGATTAAAGAACGGCTGGCCGGAAGCGATGTGCAAGTCCACGAGTATTACATGCCGCAGGATGCGCCAGCCTTTTGTGCCGGCTGCTTCCAGTGCATCCAAAAAGGCGAAAAATACTGCCCGCAGGCTGAAAAGGTGCAGAAAATAGTAGCATCAATGCTTCGCTCGGAAGTCATCGCCATCGATTCGCCCACATACTGCCTTGAGATGACCGGGCAGCTGAAAACGCTGGTTGATCACCTGGGCTACATGTGGATGTCGCACCGGCCGAGGAAAGAAATGTTTACCAAAATAGGCCTAGTGGTATCTACGGCTGCCGGGGCCGGCGCCGGCAAGGTGGCCAAATCCATGGCCAACCAGATGTTTTGGTGGGGCATACCCGAAATCTACCGGGTCCATTTCAGTGTCAATGCCTCGTGCTGGGAAGATGTTCCCGAGAAAATCAAGAAAAAAATCAGGCAGAGAGCAGAAAAGGTATCCCGCAATGTGAAAAGCAAAATTGGCTATGCCAAGCCGGTCTTAAAAACAATATTTTTCTTCAACATCATGCGCAAAATGCAGCAATCGAACAACTGGAACCTGGCCGACAGGAACTACTGGCAGGGAAACAAATGGCTTGACAGGGCCAGGCCATGGAAATAGACTTCTCCCACCTGACCTCCCTCTAAGCTGCCCTTTAAGCCGCAAAACAACTACCGCCTGGCGGCAATTTCCGGTATAATGTCATAAACTGATTCTCTTATGTTTCAATCCACTGGCGAGGAAGGGGGCTGGAAATGATAAAATCAAGAAGAGCCTTGTTGCTGCTGACGGCAGCCGTTTTAGCGCTTATCCTGGCCGGCTGCACCACGGCCGGCGACTCCGCGGAGCCCGAACCCCAGGGGAACAATCTGGACCAAACGCCGCCCGCCCTTCCAGGTCCCGAAGATCCCGAATACGGCGCCTATGTCCTGCCCCCCGAGTGCTGGGGAAAGGGGAAAGTGCTGGAGGGGAACCTGGAAATGGGCTACCTCATGGTGGGATTTAACGTGCCCGCCGGGACATCGCTTTACGCTCCTTTTGACGGCAAAATTGGGCTTGTATCTCTCGAAGATTACAGCGCCAATTCCGAGCCCTGCGAAGGTCTATCGCTTACGGCGCCGGGCAGCCTCAACGGCATTTACGCTTACAATGTCAGCGGGTCGGCGGACGCCACCGTGAAGGCGGGAGATGTTTTCGCCCAAGTGACCTCAGAGGAATACATATTTCCAAGATACTACGATAAAGTTAACCTGATCCTGGAGTTTAATCTCTTTGACGTAGAAGCAAAGGAATACGCCCAGATGCGAGCCCTTTTTGAGAAAATCATGGAGCACCTTGTCAAAGCCTAGCCGGGAGGAGCCGGCTGTAACAGAACCGCCATCTTTCCATTAAGGGGACGCGCCAAGTTCACCGTCATTTCATCGTCCCCTCGACTCACTGGTGGTGTAATGCTGCAAGGTTGTTTTTATCTTTTCCAGGGAAACGGGTTTGGCCAGATGGTAATGAAAACCGGCCTCTTTAGATTTTTGAATATCTTTCGGACGGGCGTAGCCGGTCAGAGAAACCAGATAGACATTTTTCAAATCCGCGTCGGCGCGGAATGACCGGGCCACCTCGTATCCGTCCATACCGGGAAGCCCGATATCACACAACAACAAATCGGGATGGAATTCCTTGGCCTTATCCAGGCCTTCCCTGCCCTCTTGTGCCACCAGTACCTCGTGTCCTTCTTCGACCAGCAGAAGCTTCAGGGTGTCAGCCACATCCTTGTTATCTTCAATCACCAGCACTCGCAGCCTATGGCAGGACGCAGTGGCGGCAGCCTCGTCCACCCTGGCCAAAGCAGGCCCGTCTGCCAGGGGCAGGCGCACCGTAAATACCGATCCCTTACCCGGACCGTCGCTGTGGGCACTCAGGTCACCGCCATGCAACTGGGCCAACCCTTTGGCCAGGAACAGGCCGACACCCAAACCGCTGCCGCTGCGGCCCATTGATTGATCGGCCTGCATAAAAGGAACGAACAAATTCTGCAGCAACTGCGGGCTCATGCCGATACCGCTGTCTTGCACGCGTATTTCCACACACTGCTGGAAATTGCTTTCAGTGATTGAAACAAGGGTATGGCCACCGGGATCTGTATATTTTACCGCGTTATGCAGCATGTTCCCCACCACCTGGGTGATGCGAGCCGGGTCGGCTTCTACATAAAGCTCGGTTGATGCCGGCTGGTAATCCAGGGCGACTTCTTTCTCCTTGAATTTTTCCCTGTAATCATCAACAGCTTGCCGGACCAATGCGTTTAGCTCTACCCGCTCTTTTTTCAGTTCAATTTTGCCCCGATTAATGCGGGTAACGTCCAGCAGGTCGTCCACCAGGCGGGAAAGCTGGGCTGCCTGCCGTTCTATGATTTCCATGGCTTTTTTTGCCTGCTCACCGCCCGGTTCCGCTTTTTTCAACAGGGAAAGGCAGAGCATGATCGAAGCCAGCGGGTTGCGTATTTCGTGGGAGAGAATGCCGATAAAATCATCTTTCCGGCGGTCGGCCTTCTGCAGTTCTCTCGCCAGATTCCGGTATCGTTCTTCGCTCCTGCGCAGAGCCTGTTCCACTTGCGCGCGCTCGATCAGATCCGCAGCCAGGCGGGCCAGGACATCAAGTATAAGGATTTCGCTTTCTGTCAGCTCATGGGGCCGGCGCCAGTATGTGGAGAACATGCCGATGAGGGTGCCGTCGCGAGAAAGCAGCGGCGTTGTCTGGACTGCACGGATGCCTATTTTATTGTACGTCTCCAGGTAAATGCTGCCGGCCATGTAATCGCACTGCAGCACGTCCGGAAAAACTATTCTATGGCGAGTATTCAGGGCCAGCCCACAGGAACTCCGCGAACGCGGGGTTACCCATTCCCATGCCCCGATGTCCGCCTCGTTAAATCCACGCTGCCTCAGAAGGTGAAGTTCGCCCTTCTCCCCGCGCTCCGGTATGAATAGTTGAAAACAGGCGTAATCCGAGTGCAGGAGCTGCATCGCCGTTTCAAGAATCTGATCATAAAGTTCATCGATATTATTGGCTTGAATCAGCCTGGTGCTGATATTTTGCAGAAGCCTGGCCGCCTCCAGCTCCAGGGCATATTCCCTTTCGCTCTCGTTTCGTAAATTAATTGGATTTGCCTGTTCGGAAATCTCCTGGATGACCCCTACCGCACCGCTTATATTGCCTGATTCGTCCTTAATCGGCGCCCCTGACAGCGCGACCACGGCTGCCTTGCCATCCAATTTCTTTATGCCGGCCACTAAGCCCCTGCTCTCTTCTCCCCGCAAAGCTGCTTGAACCGCCGGGCAGTTCTCCAGCTTCATCCGCTCCCCAACATCACCCGGACAGCTTTTATACCCATCATGAGCACCGGCAGAATCGAGTAACACTCCGCCGCCAAGAATGCGCCTGGCCTCTTCATTGGCAAATGAAACCCGGCCATCGGCCCCGACGATCAACAGCCCGGCAGGAATGGCGTTAAACAATGCCCTAAAGGAGCCACTGCGTAGAAGCTGCTCCAGGTCCAAGCCGTTTAGGTTTCTATCTTCTTTTTCGGAAATGGGATTTACTCTCAAGAAATCAGTCCTCCTCCACCCACTGAAAATAAGTGAAAAAGCAGAGAGTACACAATAGCCGCACCGGCTGGCAGGAAGAACTACATGCAGCGCCTATTGGCATAACGGGCCAGGGTGGGCGCAAGCAATCGCGTGCTGTCATTCCTTGACCGCTTGGCCATCCTGGCTTTGGGCAGCGGTAATGGTTGGAATTGCATAAACTCTTCTACGTTTTGAAACAATTTCCTGCTTGGCTAATAAATGAATCGAAAGAGATATCTGACGATTTGTTCCCCTAGATTGGGCGGGTAGGAAGCACACCACCTTGGCCTTAACAGTTAGGCTGTTCCCCGAGCAAGGCAACACCGATTTTGTTTTTCGGGCACCTGCACGAAATCGGACTTGTTACCGGCCTGGCTCCGGCCGGCATGCGCATTTTGCCATCGACTCAACCACGGAGAACCTGGGTCATACCCATGAGTTCATGTTTGCCACCCTAATAGAAGCTCCCTACGGCCCCGGTGAGGACCAAGAATTCCAGGCCACGACCTAAACACAGATGCAAAAAGGGGCAGCCTGAAAAAACCAGGTCAGCCCCTTTTTTATGCCTGCGCACCGGGTGCCGGAGCCGGCAACGTCTTCCTTTACAAAACGGCTTTTCCAAAGGGAGTAAAGGCCAGCGAAGCCAGCTTGAAATGCTGCTTGGCAAAAGGAATCCCGACAACAGTAACGGCCAAGAGCAATCCCAGCAGCAGGTGGGTCAAGGAGACAACTATGCCCCCGGTAAAGATCCAAACAATGTTGAAGACGGTGGCCAGGAAGCCCGTGCTTGTGGGGGTGCTGACAATTGTCTTCCCAAAGGGCAGCAGGCCCAGCAGCGCCAGCTTAAACAGCTGAATGCCGAAGGGGATGCCGACGATGGTCGCGCACATGGCCACTCCCCCCAGGGCATACTCCAGGAAAATAAGAAAGCCGCCGGAAATGATCCAGAGAATATTACCAATAATACTCAATGCTTCCCCCTTCTTTCCTTCCTTCAAAAAGGTCTTTTTGCTTTACGGCTGCCGGCGTAATGGCAGCCAAGAAAAAACAGCAGACTCGTTAAAAGGGTTTACTTCGCCCCGGCAGCTCCCCTTTTCCACTCCCGCATTACCAGCGCATAGGGGATAAAGGCGAGCAGAGAAACGGCGGCCGCGGCCAGGAACATTTCCGGGTTGGGCACGTCCTGGACAAAGCCAAACTCATCGACGAAGGTTTGGCCGCCTTTGATTACCGCCGAGCCGATGAAAGGGCCGATTACCATGGGCAGAAGCACAAAAAAGATCATCCTGATCCCCGCGTAGTGGCCCCTTTTCTCCTCGGGAATTAAATCCCGCATACCCGCGGAGAGGATGGCCATCAGGACCAGACTTCCCGCCATCAAGATCGTGCCGAAAATGGCGAGCGTGAGCATGGTGGCGCTGCTGTTGCCCTGCAAGGTTTTGCCCGTGGCATAGAGGGTCAATAAAGCCGCGCTAAAGATGGCTCCGGCCGGGTAGAGAAAGCGCTGCTTGCCGTATTTATCGATGAGCCGGCCCATGATTACGCTGGCCGCGGAGGCCAGGATCAAGACCGTGCCAAGCAGGAGGGCATAATCGGCAATACCAAGATAGTGCTCCATGTAGATGATGAGGTAGGGCATGAAAACCTGCTCGGACGTGCAAAAGACCCCCATGGCGATTAAGATTAGGTATAGCGCTTTGTTTTCCCTGATTACCCGGGGACGGAAGCCGTAGATGATATTGCTGAAATAGCTGGTGTCGCGGCCCGGTTTTACTCCCTTGTCCTGGATGATGAAAAGCCCGGCCAGGCCTCCGGCAAAGACCATGCCCCCGATAATCAGGAAGAAGACGTCCCAGAGGCCCTGTTGCTTGAGCGGGTCGAATAAACCGAACACCAGCAGCATGGCCAGCAGGGGCAGGGCGGAGAGGAGACCTTCCGCTTTGCCCCGGTTGCCGGGATTGGTTACGTCGGTGACCCAGGCGTTAAAGGCGGCATCATTGGCCGTAGAGCCGAAGAAAGTCATGACACAATCCATAATCACCACTATGGCCACCGTTACAGCAACCGCCGTGGCCAGCGAGGCTGCAGGGAAAATTTTCTGGGTATTTTCCACGCTGATGAGGGCAAAGGACATGATGGTCAGGCCCCAGATGAGGTATCCGGCCACAATGAACAGTTTGCGCCGGCCCAGCCTGTCTGAAAGAGAGCCCATCAGCAGGGTGGTCAGCGTGGCCGTGACGGCGCTCGCCGCCACCATGACAGCGATGGCGTTGCTGTCTTTGGACACGGTGTTATACAGGAAGACATTGAAATACATGTTTTCAATGACCCACGCCACCTGCCCAAATAGGCCGAAGATGACCAGCGCCGCCCATATGCGCGGGGTTAGGCCGGTATGCTCCATTATTAAATTACGCCTCCTTTATCATTGGAAACTGGGCCATGCGGATATTGGTGCAGCCGTATGGTACCATCTCCAGGTTTACCGGTGTGCCCAGCTCGGGCCTGGTGGGGTACTGGCCCGCGCTGTGCTGCTTTTCTTTCCAGTTCAGGACTTCGACTCCCTTCACGGTAACGATAAGAGGCGGGGCCTCCGGGTCAAAGGGCATGGGGGGGATGGCGGCTCTTTTTTCGGCCAGCACCACCGCTTTCCCCTCCCGGAGCAAGGGGGCGTAATTCCAGGCGCCGCCGGAGACATATTGCCTGTAGTTAAAGGGCTCCCGGCCCTTTAGCGGCTGATAGATCTCTTTCAGCCGCAGGGCCAGCAACAGGGACCCTTTTCTTAAGCTGATGCTGCCGTCGGGGTTGGTGCAGACGGTTACGGGAGCTTCAAGATTGATTTCGACCAGGTCGCCTTTGCGGAAATTTTTCTGCAGGGTATAGAGGCCCGCCGGGTGGAGGCCTTGGCTCACGCCGTTATAGAATATCTCGCCCGAGGTGAGGGCAGGAATGCGCAGGGTCATGGCCAAGTCGCTTTCCGGGCTCTCGAGCATCTCGATCTTGATGTGCTCGCGAAAAGGATACTCTGTGCTGACCCTGAAGGCCAGGGGGCGGCCCCTGAACTCTGTGCGCACGGTGCAGGGCTGATAGAGCATAAAGGCCAGGCCCTGCACCGTTTGGTAACAGGCATTGGCGGCGAACTTGGGGAAACCCTGGTGCATGTTGGCCGTGCAGCAGCCGTAGTTCGGCTCCAGCCCGTATACGTTGGCGTCGCTTTTGGTGTCGTAGAATTGCCTTCTCTTTACATTGGCGGCGATCTGGTTGACCTGCTGCACGTACTGGTGGCAGCACATGTCGGGGGTGAAGGTAGCGGGCAAGGCATTGTAGGCGACCAACTCCAGCAGGTCGGCGTAAGCTGGGTCGCCGGTGATGGAGAGAAGCTCCTCCAGGGAATACATCAGCTCCACCACGGCGCAAAGCTCAATGCCGTTGGCCGGATTGGGGCCGCTTAAATGTTCGTCTGCGGTCCAGAGCCCGGCGGCGGTGCCGTGATATTTCATCAACTGTTCGTAGCCGCGGCGCGGCAGCGGGTAGTACTCCTTCCGGCCGATGAGCATGCCGTAGGTAACCGGGTATTTCAGGGCCATGGCGATGTTGACGCCATGGGTCAGGCTGAGGAGCCTGACAATTTTGTGGCCATTGAATTTTAAGATTTTATCTTTGGGCCGGGGCGGCCTGATTTTACGTCTTTTCTTCAGCAGCTCGTCCACCGGTTCAGCCAGGTTTTTAAAAAAATTTAAAATGGTGCGATTAATATAGGCGGTCATCGGCTGGCGGTAAGGCAAGTCGTCGAAGTAGGCAAACCAGTCATACATGTACTCTTTGAGCTTGTGGACAAGGGCAGGCAGATACTCGCCGCCGGTTTCGCGGTAAACCAGCTCAATGGCTTCGCCGGCTTCCAGGGCCCGCGCCGCCGCCCAAAAATATGGGGGCTCGCGATCGACATGTTCATAAAAATAGCGCAGGAAGCGTTCCATGAACGGGATGACGCGTGGATCGCCCGTGGCCCCGTAATAAGGAACCAGGGCTTTCAGCACCACCATCCGAGGCCACCAGTCCCTGTTCCAGGGAGGGCCGAAAAAACCGTCTTCCTGCTGGGAAGCGAGAACTGCGTTCACCCACTTCAAAGACTGTTTCTCCAGGTTTTCCTCCCGCAGCAGGGCCGCCAGCGGCAGAAGCCCGTCCATGAAATAGGGGCCCCTTTCCCACGATTCACCCCTGCCGCCCAGCCAGCCCGAGTTGTCCGACAGATCTTCCCACAGCGATGAAATATTGCCGGTCAGGCCCGCAGCCTGCAGCTCGAGCTGTCTTCTCATATAGCCTTCCGGGGTGATGGCGGAGCAGGGTATTTTAGAAAAAACTCTTGGAATCATGGGCAGCCCCCTTTTCCGGTGCTATCAGGGCCTTCGCCTGGTTTATTATAGCAACACTCTGTGAGATGGGCAATCACCGGTTTAGAGGGCGCCGCGGCCCTGGAGCTGCCTGGCACCAAATTAACTAACTCAGGCGATGGAGCGCCGGAACTGCCGCGAGGCAACGAGCGACATGATGGCGGCGAAAATGAACATGGCTAGGAGGCCCTTGCCAATCGTGGCCGACCACAAACCCTGGCCGACGAGCTCGCGCAGGGGGGTCACGGCGTAAGAAAGCGGGTTCCAGCGGGCGATGGTCTGCAGCCAGGCCGGCATGGCCTCCAGCGGGAACATGGCGTTGCTGGCGAACATCAGGGGCATGGTTAGGAAGTTGACTATGGCCATGAGGGTTTCTTGGGAGCGGATCACCGCCCCCAGGGAGATGGAGATGCCGGAAACCCCGAAGCTGAAGAGGAAGACAATGGCCACGATCAGGAGGAAGCCGGCCGGCCCGCAGGCGAAGCGGACGCCGAGAATAGTGGCGATGATGGTGATAATGGTCACCTGGATGACGCTTTGAATCGCTGCCGCAAGCATCTTGCCCATGGGGATGGCCGCCCGGGAGATGGGCGCGGCCAGCAGCTTGTTGAGATAGCCAAAATGCCGGTCCCAGACCACGCTCAGCCCGCCGAAGATTCCCCCAAAGAGGCTGGTCATGACCATTATGCCCGGGGTCATGTAAACGAGGTAGTTGTCGACACCGAGCATCTGCGAGGCAAAGGGATTGCGGGTCAGCCCGGTGAGGGAATTGCCCAGGAAGAGAAGCCAGATCAGCGGCTGGATTACCGCCATGAGGATGCGGGTCCTCTGGCCAAAAAACTTTTTCAGCTCGCGCCAGCAAACCCAGTAGATATCGCTCAGGCGCAGCCCGGCCCTGATCTCCTCTAACCCGTATCTCTCTGCTCTCATCTGCGCGCCCTCCTCATGGCCATTCTCTGCCTCCGGAACTCTTCCTTGCCTCCCGCCCCTTCGCGCAGCGCCCGGCCGGTATGGGCCAGGTAAACATCGTCCAGGGTGGGCCGCTTCAGGGTAACCGATTCGATGCGGGCCCCGTTCTTCTGGGCCGCTTCAAAAATCTGCGGCAGCAGCAGATCGCCATTGCGCGCCACGACCACCTTCTCTTCACCGTGCTGCGATATCTCCTTAACGCCGGGCAGCTCCCGCAGCGCGGCCATGGTTGCGGCGGCGGCATCCCCGGAGCCGTCGCTGAAGCGGAAGAAGATGACGTCGCCCCCCAGCTGGTCTTTCAAGGCCGACGGTGCATCGATGGCCTTGATCACCCCGCGGTCGATGATGGCAATGCGATCGCAGAGGGCGTCGGCTTCATCCATGTAGTGGGTGGTAAGGAAGATGGTCATCTTGTTTTCGCTGCGCAGCTTCTCGATGTAGCGCCAGATCTCGTGGCGCGTCTGGATGTCAAGACCCAGGGTGGGTTCGTCGAGGAAAAGAATGCTGGGCCGATGGATGAGGCCGCAGGCGATGTCGAGCCGCTTGCGCATCCCGCCGGAATAAAATTCCACCCGGTCGTCGCAGCGCTCGCGCAGCCCAACCAGCTCCAGGACCTCGTCGATGCGGGCCTTGAGCTGGGAGCGGGGGATATGATAAAAGTGCGCCTGCAGGATGAGGTTTTCCCTGCCGGTAAGGTTGTCATCCACGGCCAGGTCCTGGGAAACGTAGCCCAGCCTGGTGCGCACGCGGTAGGCCTCCTTGACCACGTCAAAGCCGTCCACCGCGGCCCTGCCGCCCGTGGGTTTAATCAGCGTGGTGAGCATCATGATGGTCGTTGATTTGCCCGCCCCGTTGGGGCCCAGGAAGCCGAAGATTTCCCCTTTCTCCACTTGAAAGGAGATGCCCTTAACCGCTTCGATTCCGCCGCGGTAGGTCTTCTTTAGATCTATCACCTCAATGGCCGGAGCCGCCGTCCCTGCATGAACCATCGGCCTCCCCCTCCCTTTAAACATAAAGAATGGTAGATCATATCGACATCATTGTCAATTTTCGAAGCCGTATAATGAGCTGCCGGCGGCAACAGCGGGCAAGGTGTTTAAATAAAAAGGTGGCTTTTTTACCGGCGGGCCAGTAAAATTAAATCACTAACCGTTAAAATGAGGTTGGGCTGAAATGGACAAATGGCTTGTGAAAACATTTCTTGTTCCAGCCCTGGCGATCCTGGCCGTGGCCGGCTTTTTAATTTACGGCAACAACGCCATCAAGATCACCCGCTTTCGCATCTCCGTGGATAAGCTGCCCCGGGGCCATGCGGGACTGCGCATCGTCCATATCAGCGACCTGCATGGGAAGGAGTTCGGGAAACAAAACAGGCGCCTGGCCCGGGCCATAGCCGGCCTGGAACCCCATCTTGTATTTGTTTCCGGGGACATGATTAATTCATATAGCGACGACGGCAGCGCCTTTATCAATCTCCTCAACGAGCTGGAGGGCATCTGCCCCGTTTACTGCTCCCTGGGCAACCACGAGCAAATCGCCAGGGGAACGAGGGCAGACCTGTATGACCGCTTCATAGAGCGGCTCCGCAAGGCCGGGGCGGTGCTGCTGGACAATGAACGCGCCGAAATTGAAATAGGCGGGGCCACCCTAGGCCTCTACGGCTTTACCGCGGAGCTCTACCACTACTCCAGCCGCAGCATCTCCGAAATATGGAAAGGAGCAGAATTAAAGGAGCAGGATATCGTGGATAAGCTGGGCCGCCCGCGTGACGATGAAATCGCCATTTTACTGGCGCATAATCCCAAGTACTTCCAGGAATATGCCAGGTGGGGCGCCGACCTGGTCTTTTCCGGCCACATCCACGGCGGCGTGGTGCGGCTGCCCTTTCTGGGCGGGCTCCTGTCGCCCGACGTTACCTTCTTTCCTCCCTATTCCGCCGGCCTCTACCGCTCCGGGAAGACAACCATGCATGTCAGCCGCGGGCTGGGCAACTCGGTAATCCCTATCCGCATCTTCAACCGCCCCGATGTCTCTTTTATCGTGCTGGAGCCTTAATATGCTGTCCGCGTCGCAGGCACCGCGTTCTAAGGCAGTTGCGGGTGGAGCTTTCTCATGTCAAGGAAGAACGGCCTCTTCGGGCAGGTTTCGCTTCGCTTTTTTCTTATTCTGGCGATATATTTTTTTCACTTCTTTCAACTTGCGCTCATCCACGAAATAAGCCGTGGCCGCCTGGCCGATCGCCCAGGTGCCCCCGGCGGCGACAGTGCCGGAGATAACGTTGCCGGCCACGGGAAATAGCTTCACCAGCGCCCGGGCCATTTCGCGCAGGGCGAAGGCTGCGCCCACGTTCAGGCCCAGGGCACCCATGAATTCCTTGACGCTCTTCGAGTCCAGCCGGCGTCCCGCCACATAGCCAATCCCAATGATCATACTCGCCTGGATCCCGGTGAGTACAGGGAGATCGGCCACGGGAATGGGCTGTGCCCCCACGGCCCCGGCCGTGGCCACCGCGGCGGCAATGATGGCCTGGGCCAGCTTGCGCTGCACGCTTTTGACGCGGGAGATGCGGGCCAGCTCGAGCTGAGCGCTGCGGGGCAGCTTCTCGGTAAGGTATTCCACCAGTGCATCGATATTCCAGCGCCGGTCCGCTGCCACCCGGCCGCCCTCAAAGCGCATGTAGGCGCTGGTAGGGATAACGGCAACCCCTTCCCCAGCCAGGGGGGCCAGCTTCTCCCGCAGCTGCTCTTGCGCCTGCTCTATATTTTTCAACTTGGTTTCATCCTCGTAAGGAGGCAGCACCTCCACCGGGTCAAGTTCATCGACCTGGGTCACCACACCGACCACCGGCGCGCGGTAACCGTGTGTCTTCTCGATGAGTTTAAGTATGTCGCCGAGGTTTTTCAGATCTTCATCAATCCGCGCATCTACTTCCTTGGCCTTGCATAAAAAGAGAATGGCATCGGGGCACTTGGACGAAACTGCAGCCGCTATTTCGCCGAGAGCGCTGGCAGTATCAGATTCTTCTGCCGGGGCGGAGCCTTCTCCCAGTCCCCTGGTATCCAGGATTTCCAGCTTTCCCCGCTCCCCGGCGTATTCGTACCATCTTCCCCGTCCGGTTGTGCTCTTCACCGCGCCCACCGCGGCTACCTCTGCATTGAAGATGGCATTAATCAGGCTTGATTTGCCCGCTCCCCTTCGTCCGACTACGGCAATCCGCGGCGCCCGCGCTTCCATGATCAACTCCTCCAGCTCTTTGAGCTCTTTTCCCACCCTGGCCCGGTCTGGTCCAGGGATCAGGGACCAGATTTTTTCACGATACCGCCCAATCAGTTCTCTGACCTCAATTTTATAGTCTTCCATGCACTTGTTCTCCTAAAATATAATTATCTCCAGCGCCATGCTCTGATGTAATTCAACGGCAGCTTTTTCTTTTCCTTCCACCTTGCCTTTGCCTGGACCGGCCTGATCTATCTCCGGCACAACCGGGTTTCAATTCCCGGCGGCTCGCAAAGATCTTTTCATCCGAAGAACCGGCGCCGCATACTAAATAGATTAGAACGCAGTTGAATGCAATTCCGGTAGCGAGGCTTTGGCCATGGGTAAAATCAGGGTCTGCGTGGTGGGCTACGGCAACGTGGGACGGGAGGCGGTGGCCTCCATCAGGCAGGCTCCCGACATGGAGCTTGCCGGCGTGGTCAGGAGGGCCTTGGACGGAGAGCCTGTGGGTTTTCCCGCAGCCACCCGGGTGGAGGAGTTGGGTCCGGTCGACGTGGCCCTCCTGGCCCTCCCCTCGCGGCTCGTCCCCGAAGCGGCGCCTTTTTATCTCCAAAAGGGGATCAATACGGTGGACGGCTATGACATCCACGGCGAGTCCATGCTCCGGTTAAGGAAAAGCCTGGCCGTTCACGCAGAAGAGAAGGGCCGGGTGGCGATTATCGGCGCCGGTTGGGACCCCGGCACCGACTCCATCATCCGCATGCTCTTTACCGCCATTGCGCCTGCCGGGATCACCTACACGGACTTCGGCCCGGGCATGAGCATGGGGCACAGCGTCGCGGCAAGGTCAATCCGGGGAGTTAAAGAAGCCGTATCGGTAACCCTGCCCCTGGGCTACGGGCGGCATCGGCGGGACGTCTACGTGGAGCTCGACGAGGGGGCCGATTTTGCGGAGGTCACCGAAAAAATCAGGGAAGATCCCTATTTCAGCCATGATCCGACGCATGTGATCAGGGTCGACGATGCGGCGCCGTTTAAAGTTGCGGGCCACGGCGTGAAAATAACGCGCCTCGGCAGCTCGGGCACGGCCCATAACCAGCTGCTGGAGTTAAAGATGAGGCTGGCCAATCCCGCGGCCACGGCACAGGTCATGGTGGCGGCAGCCCGCGCCTCCATGCGGCTCCGGCCGGGCTGCTACGTGCTGGGCGAGATCCCCCCCATCGACCTGCTGCCTCTCAGCCGCGAGGAAATCATTAAACAGATAGTTTAAAAATGGCGTGAAACTCAACCGGCATATTTCTGCAACAGCTTTTTTTGTTCATTCAAAAAGTAACTTTTAACAACAGGCCAAGGCAGATGGATTAGCATCCTTGGCATGGGTTCCCTTTCCGCATCATCAAAGTAGGAAAGGCTTTTAATCATGTGATAAAGATTTACGTCCACCCCGGGATATTTCTTGGGGAAAAGTTCTGCCATTGTGTCAAGGCTGTATTGCTTGTGGCAAATCATGTAAAGATCGATAAAATCCTTGCGGGCCCCGCGCTGGCTGACGGCTGTCCACTTCATTAAACCGATATCAAGTAAAGAAGCCAGTTTCAGTCCGGGCATCTCTTCTGCTTGAATAAAATCATCCAAAAGCGGGTTGGGATAATACAGCCAGGTCAGGCGCACCCCGTCCAGGAGGCCATGGAATGTCCCCCTTTGCACATCCGAAACCACGATTTTCCCCAGTTGGGATAGCCTGCGTATTAGCACATCGGGATCAAACTCTTCGGGTGAAAACCAGTCGAAATCAAGAGATTCACGGTGACCTAGAATGAGAGCAAGTGCCGTTCCCCCCGCAAGATAACTGCCTGGAATGGGCATGCTTGACAACAGCCGGCTTAAAAAAGCTTTCCTTTCACTGCCGAGCGTTTCCCAGCGGAGCATATCTCCTCCTCCTTTAAATCAAAAAAGTTCTGCCAGCAACGCGCAGTTTTCAAGGAAAGCCCCTGGCTGGCAATAACCGCTTCTTTTATTTCGCTTTGCGAGTAATTCTCAAAAAGCCAGGCGAGAGCATGATGATCGCCCTCATTTAATAACCGCTCTATTACGAAAACGCGATGCTTTTGCAAATCGATCTCTTCCGGGAAGACGTCCCAAAAATACCGGTACAATTGAGCGGGAATCTTCTCGCCAGAAGCCATGGAACGGCCCTTCTTTCTATGGGTATACCATTATTTTACACTTCAAATGGGGCTATGGCAAGGCCGTTTTTATCCGGCGGCCTTTTTCGAGTACTTGGCCAGGTAAACAAGGCGCATCAGCAGGGACTCCACGGGGTGAATGGGCCTGGCGCCGCCGAAAAAAGCGGTGCCGATAACGGCCCGGCAGCCTTTTTCAAGGACCTGGGCCACAGCCGCGGCGTCGCTCCTGGAGGGGCCGCAGCAGAGGGCGCCGTTGTTTTTAACCAGCACGGCATAGCGGCCCTTGAGCTTGCGGGCAATTTCCCCGGCCGCCCCCGGCAGGGGGCCGCCTTCCGCCACCCTGGCGCTCACGCCGACAATTTGCGCAAAGTCGTCGAGCAGCGGGTAGACGCTTTGGCCCGCCCGGGAAAGGGTCAGTGTATCCGGCGATAGGTCGTGGATGATGGCCCGAATTTCTTTGAACCTCCGGTAAATGAGGCGATGGATTTCGGCCTCGGGCGGAATGGCGCCGCTTCCGGCCGACTCTTCCAGGCTGACCTTAATCCAGTCCTCCCCATCCTTGTCAGCGGCATTCAGATAAAGCTTGAAGTGATCGCCCTCTCTCTCGCTGCTGTAAAGCGGCTTGACGGGGGGCGGATCCATAAAGGGGCCGCACGGGGCGAGCTCCGCCAGGTAGTAAGCTCTCAGCGCATCCCAGTCCGCCTCTTGCCGGCCGCTGAGCTGCAGGTAGCGGCGCATGATATGGTCTTCGCAGAGCTGTTCCAGCGCCGCGGCAACCTTGAAGGTTTCCTCGCGATTTGCGCCCAGGCAAAGGGCCCCATGGCTGGCCATGAGGAAAGCCTTGCCCTCCGAGCGGGAGAGCGCCGCGACAACGCCTTTTATCAATTTCTTTGAGCCGGGCAGCCCGTAAGAAGCGCAGGGAACCCGGCGGCTGCCGATTATGGCGGCCGCACCAGGATCGATCACCTCCATGTCGCGATGCAGCGCGCTGACCGCGGAGGCGTTAACCTGGTGGGTGTGGATGATAAAATTGACCTCCGGGCGCTCCCGGTAGACGGCGGCGTGAAGTCCCTTTTCCGAGGAGGGCTTGATCTCACCCTCGTAGCTGCCGTCGGCGATATTGACTACAACTATTTCCTCTGGCTTTAAAGTCTCGTAAGCCCTGCCGCTGGGGGTGATCACAAATTGCGAGTCGCTGATGCGGGCGCTGACGTTGCCCCAGGTGCGGGCAATGAGGCCCGCCTTGACCAGCTCATGCCCCGCTCGAACTACTTCTTCTCTGGCCTGCTGCAGCTGCACTGGTTTTCACCTCCGGTAAATCCCTCCGCCCCTGCGAGATCAGGCGCATTAATATCTTGCCGTTAGCTTTCTTTCAGCCCCACGTTGGCGAAGACCCGGTCGAAGCGGGCGAGGGCGTCGTCGATCATCTCCTCGGTGTAGGCGGCGCTGGTGTAGAGACGGCTGCCGGCCAGGGTGACCAGTCCCTCGGCCATGTACGCCGCTCCCATGTGCTCCATCTCCCTCTTCCGCTCGGAAGTGGCCTTGATCACCGCGGGAATGCGCCAGGGCTTGCTCCAGTCGATGGAGAAGTGCAGCGTCCCCACCGTCTCCAGGTGGACAATGGAGCCCTGGTTGAAGGCCACAAAGGGCAGATCGTATTTCTTGATCAGCTCCTGCAGCCCCTTGGTCAGGCGGTCGCCCATGCGGCCGGCCTTCTGCGCGGCGCCGGTCCTCTCGATTTCGCAGATGGTGTAGTAGCCGGCCACGCAACTGAGCGGGTTTGCAGCCATGGTCCCGCCCACCAGCGCTTTTTTATGCTTCTCCCCGCCCTTGATCCCGGCGGCGAGGTATTTCATGTACTTCTTCTTCCCGCCGATGCCCCCGGCGCTGGGATAGCCGCCGGCCACGACCTTGCCGAAGACGGTGAGGTCGGGGTCGACGCCGAAGTAGCCCTGGGCTCCCGACGGCCCCAGCCGGAAGGCGGTAACCACCTCGTCGAAGATGAGCAGGGCGCCGTACTTGCGGCAGAGCCGTTCCACCTCGCGGTTGAATTCAAAGTAGAGCGGGCGAGTGCCGCTTTCGGGGCCGATCGGCTCCATGAGCACCGCGGCGGTGCCCCCGCGCAGCTGGTTCCAGCGCAGCTTCCGCTCCAGGTCGTCGAGGTCGTTGGGGAAAAACTCCTGGGTGTATTTAAAAATGTTCCGGGGGATGCCGGGCGCTTGCGTCCACTTGGAGCCGGGAATGCGGATGCCGTAGGCCAGCTGGTCGCTCCAGCCGTGGTAGGCGCCGCCCATCTTCAGGATGTACTTTTTCCCCGTGGCCAGGCGGGCGACCCTAAGCGCCACCATGCAGCCCTCGGTGCCCGAGTTGAGCATGCGGAACATCTCCACCGAGGGCATGAGCTCACAGATCTTCTGCGCCAGCTTGTATTCATACTCGTGGAACAATCCCGTGGATGGGCCGCACTCATTAAGCAGTTCAATTACTTTCTCCCTCACCTCAGGAGGGTTGGAACCCAGCACGGTGGGCCCCCCGGCCTGCAGGAAGTCGTAGTAGCGGTTGCCGTCAATGTCGTAGAGGTAAGCTCCTTCGGCCTTGGTAAAGACCAGGGGGAAGGGGTAGTTGAAGGCGAGGTTGTGCTGCACTCCGCCGGGGATAAGCTCCACGGCCCGGTCAATGATCTCCTTCGATTTCCGGCATTTCTTCGCGTAATACTCTTCTTCATATTTTTTGAGGGCTTCGGGCTTGATGGTGTAAATGGGCTTGCGGATTAGCTCGTCGAGCTGGCGGATGACCGCCGCGGCATCAGGATACTCGGATATGGCAAAATTCCCTTCCATGAGCTTTCTCCTCCCGGTTACGTGGTCTGGCAGGTGAGCGAGTGAGCAGTCACTCACTAACGACAGTCTACCCTTTTTTTTCTGCCTTGTCAAACAATAAAATGGAGCTAGAACTGTTCCATAATGAGGACAAGATATGTTAGAATGGACACGTGAGTGAGCAATCACTCACAACACTTCCGCTCTCCTGTTGTAGATTGGCCAGGATGGAGGTTCTCATGGAAAACAGCTACCACAAGGAGATATTTGACCGCATCCCCCGGGAAAGGCGACACAAGATCATCGATGTGGCCGTGCATGAATTTGCCCACAAAGGCTTTGATGATGCCAACATCAACGATATCGCCGCCGCCGCCGGCATCAGCGTGGGCTCGCTCTACAAGTATTTCAATACTAAGGAAGACCTCTTTTTGACCTGCGTTCAATTCGGGATAGAAACGCTGCAGGCGGTCCTGGACGAGGTGCTGGCCTCGCCGGGCGATCTCTTCGCCAAGACCGAGAAAATCGTGCGGATCATCCAGGAGCATTCGCGCAAGCACAAAAACCTGATCATCCTTTACAACGAGATAACCTCTGAAAGCAACGCCCATCTCACCTGGAAGCTGGCCGCAAAGATGGAGGCGCTCTCGGCGGGGGTCTACACCGCCCTCATCCGCCAGGCCCAGGAGGAGGGAAAGGTAAAAATGGATATCTCGCCCGGGCTTTTCGCCTTCTTCCTCGACAACCTCTTCATGATGCTGCAGTTTTCCTACTCCTGCAGCTACTACCGCGAGCGCTTCAAGATCTATGCCGGCGAGGACATCCTGGAGCGCGATGAACTGGTAGTGGAGCAGTTCATGAAATTCTTCCGGGCAGCGCTGGAGGAGGCCGGTTCTTAAAAACTTTAAATTAATTTTCCAAGGGAGGGCTTAGCTTGACCGATACTGTCCGGGTGCTTGCCTACGACGTGGGGACAACGGGGATTAAAAGCTGCCTCTTTGCCATCGGCGACGAGATCACGCTCATCGATTCGGAGATGGCCGGCTATGATCTTTACATCCTGGAAAACGGCGGCGCCGAGCAGGATCCCCAGGAATGGTGGGAGGCCATGTGCACCACCACCCGCAAGCTGCTGGCCAGAACCGGCATTGATCCCCGCAGCATTGCCGGGATCTCCTTCTGCTCGCAGATGCAGGGGCTGGTGCTCGTGGACGAAGAGGGGCGCCCCCTGAGAAGGGCCATGAGCTACATGGACCAGCGGGCCGTGGAGGAGCTGCGCGAGGGGATGGCCCACGGGCTGCAGGTGGCGGGAGTGAACGTGTTCAAGCTGCTCAAATCGATCCGGGAAACGGGAGCGGTGGCGGCCAGCGTAAAGGACCCGGTGTGGAAGTACAAGTGGGTCCAGAAAAATGAGCCGGAGCTCTTTAGCCGGGTCCACAAGTGGCTGGACGTGAAGGAATACCTCATCCACCGCTGCACCGGCCGCTTTATCATGACCCGCGACTCCGCCTTCGCCACCCTGCTTTACAATATCCGCGAAGGGCGGCAGGGCTGGAGCAGGGCCATCTGCCGCATGATCGGCGTAAACATGGCGCACCTGCCGGAGATCATCGATTCCACGGCCCGCGTGGGCGAAATCACCCCCGCCGCGGCCGAGGAGCTGGGCCTGGCCCCCGAGACGGCCGTCTTCGGCGGGGGCGGCGACGCCTCGCTTATCGGCGTCGGCGCCGGGGCGGTGGACCTGGGCGACACCCACATCTACATGGGCACCTCCGGCTGGGTCTCCACCGTGGTGGACAGGTCCATCGTCGACGCCACCTCCATGATCGCAGCCATCGTGGGAGCCCAGCCGGGCCGGTTCAATTACTTTGCCGAGATGGAGACGGCGGGAAAATGCTTCGAGTGGGTCAAGGACCACCTGGCCTTGGACGAGATTGGAATCTACCTGCAAAAGCAGCCCATCCACGAATCGAAGGAGGCGGTTTACCGGAGCCTTTATGACTACATGACCGAGGTGATAAAAGAGGCCGCCCCCGGCTGCGACGGGGTCATCTTTACCCCCTGGCTGCACGGCAACCGCTGCCCCTTTGAAGATCCATATGCCCGGGGCATGTTCTTCAATATCAGCCTGGAGACGGGCAAAACGGAGCTCATCCGCGCCGTCCTGGAGGGGGTCTGCTACCACCTGCGCTGGATGCTGGAGTCGCAGGAGAAGAAGGTGAAGTGCTCGCCGGTGGTCCGCTTTGTTGGCGGCGGGGCCCTCGCGGACACCACCTGCCAGATGCTGGCCGACGTGATCGGGAGAGACGTGGAGACGGTGGACAACCCGCAGAACGTGGGCGCGGTGGGAGCGGCGGCGCTCGTGGCGGTAGGGCTGGGGCTGATCCCCTCCTTTGCCGAAATCAAGAAGCTGATCCCGGCCAGCAAAAGATTTACGCCCAATCCGGAAAATAAGGCCGTCTACGACCGGAATTATGAAGTTTTCAAGAAGCTCTACCGCAGCAACAGGAAGAGCTTCGCCCTGCTCAACAGCCCCTAAAAGTGGGACAACGGGGACGTACCTTTTTGTCCCATATTTGATAGGTATGCATCAGCAGGGTTGTAGAGGCGGCTCATGAGCCGCCCAATGCCGTACCGGGAAAAAATGCAAATACCGCGTATAGAGCGAAAGGCCTCTACTGCACGAGCACCTGCATTCGGGCGGGCGTGGAAGCCCGCCCCTACGCCTTCAGAATGGCTGCGATAACCGGATCGGGTTCGGGCCGGGCATGGAGCATGCTCGAAATAGCATGCTCCATGCCCGGCCCCTACAAACGTGGTATAATCCATTGTACTGGCCTCCTTTGTATGTGGCTCTTTAATGGTTTTCCCATTATAACCCACGTCATTGCAAAGCGAGGCCAGCACTACCATTATGTCTACA
>Ga0209537_1001704_pt1 | contig 23996 bp, 19 predicted proteins | sample BioPla4DNA1_FD_187698 | JGI IMG/M metagenome (GOLD analysis project Ga0209537, IMG submission 187698) | Biogas fermentation microbial communities from Germany - Plant 4 DNA1 (SPAdes) (version 2) | ecosystem: Engineered > Bioreactor > Anaerobic > Digestate | place: Bielefeld, North... | reverse complement strand
ATAATTAGAATTAAGCATAAGCAAAACCTCCTGTGAATATTCGTGGTGGTTTATTTACTCGGTAGGTTTTCGCTTATGCTTTTTATTTTTCCTGCTTTCTTACCCCAACATTTATTATAGAACCTTTATTAGAAATATTGCGTCAAAAGAAGGATTTTGCTAATTTGTGGCGAACTCTCTTAATACGTTATGCCTTGCCCTGGGGGTTCGGACTATAAGCTTTTGGGAGTGATGCGGTTTTGATTCGTCGAATTATAGCGATGTTGGTTGTTTTTGCTGTGGGATTTTTATTTACTGGGATTGTGCCTGAGGCCCATGGGGCCACGGATTATAGTATAATACGCGTACGCCTGTCTTCAATGGGAAGCCTGAAATCACTAAAAGTTCAGGTAAATGGAAATTACAGTATACCCGAAAACAAAGATATCAATATTGGGAAAAAAACCTATGATATCGGTATAAAGGATGGTAAGTTAACATTAAAGGACGGCAATACCGTATATACCCTTGGTACCAAGTTTACCTTTAAACAGCATAAAGGTTCGGATACTGACTGTCTTGTAATACAAAATCCATCCTATGGAAAGCTCAATTATATAGGTGATATGGTAGTCAGTCTGGAGAATGGAAACATTTGTTTGACCAACCACATATATCTGGAGACATATCTGTACGGTGTCGTACCCAGTGAGATGCCGAACAGCTGGCACCTTGAGGCTCTCAAAACCCAGGCGGTGGCAGCCCGTACGTATGCGGTCCGCAACAAAAAATCCAGTTCCAGTGCTTATGATCTTGTTGATACCCAGTCAAGCCAGGTATACAAGGGATACAGCTCCTCCTGGGGTAACAGTATCAAAGCAGTGAATGAGACGGCAAAACAGGTGCTTAAGTATGGTGGAAGTTTCGTTCATACCTTCTATTCCTCCAGCAACGGCGGCTGGACAGAGGCAGGTTATGAGGCTTTTTCGGGTATAAGTCAGGGTTATGAACCGCTTCCTGCCAAGCGGGATGAATTTGATCCGGTACATAAATGGAGTATAAATATCTATAAAACCCAGATTGATATGAAGGATAAGGATCCTTCCAAGCCCGACAGCTGGTGGGGATCGGTGACGGAGAGGAATAACAGCGATAATATAAAAAATTTGATAACAAGACTAAAGAATGAACTTAAAAGCAAAGCAAAAGCTGCTGATGTGAAAATTGTAAGTATTGATAAAATTGAATTTACTGAAAAAACTGCGGGACATAGATATAAGAAAGTAACGTTTACGCTTTCGTTTTATGCAAAAAAGGATTCAAAAAATTATATTTTGGATGATGAAAATAAGATAAAGCTTTTAACTGAGAATGTAACTATAACTACGGTCAATATGCGCAGTGATGTAGGTTTAAGTGTTGTAAAGAGCTATTACATAAACGAACCGGAAATAAAGGGAGGAGAAGGATCGGAATACTACGTTATTTCAGGCCAGGGATACGGACATGGTGTCGGTATGAGCCAGTACGGAGCCAAGGCAATGGCCGAAAAAGGGCATAAGTATACCAAAATATTGGAACACTATTATCCCAAATCTACCATAGATACCCTGAATATCTCTCCGCCCAAGTTGACGGATAAACCATCAAATAGCGGTGGCAGTTCCGACAGTGGTTCTGGTGGAAGCGGTCAACCACAGCCCAGTGAACCTACCTACGGAAAGGTGAAGGTTACGACCAGCCTTAATGTAAGGCAGGGTCCGGGAACGCAGTATAAGCGTATAGGAAGCCTGGGTCCTAATGTCCGGGTAGAGATACTCGGGCAGGAGGGAAAATGGTACAAAATAAAGACCGGCAGTATCCAGGGATACGTTCACAGTGACTATATAGAACTGGAAAAAAGCCAGCAGCAAGACCCGAAACCACCCGGTGGCGGGGAGCAACAGGAACCAAAACCGCCGGTGGATCCCGTTCCGCCGCCCAGCGATGAGAAAAAATACGCCATTGTTACCGCGAGTGCATTGAATGTGCGCAGTGGCCCCAGTACGAAGAATCACAAAGTGGGATTGGTGGTAAAAGGGACTAAGCTGACAGTACTGGGACAATCGGGAGACTGGTACAAAATAGAATACAAAGGTATTACAGGGTACGTCAGCGGTCAGTATGTAAGGCTTGAGAGTACAGGGTCACAGCCGCCAAGCGGGGGCAGCAGCGGAACCGTTATCAATACCGGAACGGTAACCGCCTCCTCCCTCAACGTACGTTCGGGAGCAGGTACCAACTACAGCATAATAGGCGGTCTTAAGAAGAATGCCAAGGTAGAGATTCTGGAAAAAGTCGGTTCCTGGTACAAGATTAAATACGGCAGCAGAACGGGTTATGTCAGCGGTCAGTATATAAAGCTGAACAGTACGGGCTCACAACCGTCAGGCGGAGGCAGCAGCGGCGGGTCCAACAGCGGCGGAACCGTTATAAATACCGGAACGGTAACCGCCTCGTCCCTTAACGTACGTTCGGGGGCAGGTACCAACTACAGTATAATAGGCGGTTTAAAGAAGAATGCCAAGGTAGAGATTCTGGAAAAGGTTGGTTCCTGGTATAAGATCAAATACGGCAGCAGAACGGGTTATGTCAGTGGGCAGTATATAAAACTATCCTCCGGTGGCAGTGCTTCACGCAGCGAAAGTACAAAAACAGGTACCGTAACTGCAAGTGCGTTAAATGTACGTTCAGGAGCGGGAACCAATTACAAAAAAATCGGGTATCTCACAAAGAATTCTAAAGTGGAAATTGTTGGTCAGACCGGTTCCTGGTATAAGATTAAATTTGGCAGCGGTACAGGATACGTGAGCAGCAAGTATATTAAGTTATAAAATGTTCTGCCGTTCTGATACCGGGAAGATCCGGCAACTGCAAAGACTTGAAATTAATAAGTGCTTATAAACAGAAAAATGCGTAGGCTATGTTTAAGCCTACGCATTTTTGTATTAATATCAATGGTTTGGAATTTTTCAATTTTCCGTGCTTGCGATATCGTCGTCACTATTTTCACCATATAAGAAGTCATGAAGCAGAGCTTTGTTCTTTTCCATATCCGGAACCAGAACTGCCATACCCCTGATTCTTTTTGATTGATATGTGCCGTCTACAGGGATCCTGTATTGTATTATATCCTTGTTCTTGAAACCAATTACCGATGTTCCCAGCTTTAATATCTCTGTTGTGGGCATATTTGTTTCAACATAGGGCAATAGGGTTGTTACAAGACCGGGGATCTTAATGGGATTTATGGTTTTCACCTTCTTAAACAGTTGTGAGAGAATGGTCCTTTGTCTTTCGGTTCTTTCAAAGTCTGAATGTCCCACTTTCCGGATTCGCGCATAGGCTACGGCTTGTCTCCCGTTCAATGTTTGAGGACCTGCCTCGGTAACCGGTGGAGAAGGTTTGGTATTCTTGTTAAGCCTGTTAAGCTCATTTAAAGTCTGGTTTAAATATTTAATTTCCTTGCTTTTTACATCTATGGTTACACCACCAACTTGATCAATAATCTTTTCCAGACCAAAGAAGTCAACGGTTGCATAGTATTGAATATCAAGATTGAAGTTGGTGTTTACTGTTTTCATGGCAAGTGCAGGCCCCCCGAATATATAGGCGGCATTTATTCTGTTTTCCCCTTTTTCGGGAATGGGAACATACATATCACGCATTAATGAAGTCAATTTGATAGCCTGATTCTTTTTATCTATGGTTGCTATCATTATTACATCGGAACGCGACTTCTGGTTTTCAACCCTGGAATCCAGGCCAAAGAGAAGAACATTGACTACACCTGTCTCCTTTGAGTCCGGAGCGGTATCGGATATACCCAACTCCTCCCGGGACAGGTTTTTATCGACGCCTGGAGATTCTGTAAAAGAATTTTTCTGAATTTGATCCAGCAGGATATATATATACGTAGCCGAGCCGATCAGGAATAAAAGAGTTAATGATAACAAAGTAACTACAATTTTTTTCATTTTTCTTTTCTTCACACCAATACCCCCATTGGTTGATTTATCAGCTTACCTTAATTATTAACTTATAACATTATTCTATAAAGTACCAGATAAGTCAATAGAGATGAAAAGAATTTACAAATCGTTAAAAGAAATGTATATTAATGAAAATAAAAAAGTAAAAAATACGAAAATTATTAATAATAATGCATAATTTTGTCTTTGTTTAAAACAGTCTGTCTGTGGTATCTATAGGTAAATAAGGAGGAATAGACAATGCAGGATATTTTGTTGGTATTGATGATATTTTTTGAAGGAGTAGCCTCTTTTCTTTCTCCCTGTGTTTTACCTCTTATACCGGTTTATATGGCATATTTGACCGGACAAACTATGGATGATTTGATGCTAAGACCCAAATCCTATAAGTGGGTTGGTTTAAATGCCGTTGCATTTGTTTTAGGATTTTCATTTGTATTTATAGCCATGGGAGCGGCTGCCAGCTCGTTGGGAAGTTTTTTTACTACGCATCGTGACATTATCAGAAAGATAAGCGGAGCACTGATTGTTTTTTTCGGTCTGTTTCATACCGGCATTTTGCCGATTGGCTTTTTAAACCGGGAAAAGCGGTTCAGTTTAAAAAAAATGAATCCTGGAATTGTTACCTCAATACTGGTTGGATTTGGATTTGGCCTTGGCTGGACACCTTGTATTGGTCCCATGCTTGCATCGGCGCTTATTTTAGCCGGCCAGGCCGATACAATTGCCAAAGGCATCGGGTTGTTAGCCGTCTATAGCGCAGGGCTGGGTTTACCCTTTATTGTGCTGGCGTTTGGTATAAAAGTGATTTGGAATCATTTAAGGAAATTAAACAAGTATATCAATACAATCAGGGTGGTGAGCGGAGCCTTACTTATAGTGGTTGGGGTGTTGATATTTTTCAATAAACTGAACCTTATAGGAGGCATATAACGTATCAGCAGTTTTCCCGCTTTTTAATAATGAATTTTATAATAACGTGGAAAGGATGAAAGCAATAGTGAAAAAAATATTTGTAGTTATCGTTTCGGTACTTCTGATATCCGGTGTTCTATTAGCAGGTTGTGTAAATAACGATGATAAGGATATGGATAAGCCGCCCCAAACCTTACCTGAAGAGGAACCTACTGATTTCCCTGACCAACCTTCAACACCTTCTGAACCGGATGAAAACAGTGATACATCGCCTCAGGAAATACTGGAAGGCATTGCTTATTACGAATTTGATGTTCCTATGGAGGATTTTGAGGCCATTGATTTGACCGGACAAAAAGTTAAATTATCTGATTATAAAGGTAAAATAGTGTTTTTAAATTTTTGGGGAACCTGGTGTCCTCCCTGTCGCGGTGAAATGCCGCATATGGAAGAGTTTTATAAAGAATATAAGGAGAAAGAAGTTGTTTTACTGGCGGTAAGCCCTACATCGGTGGAACTTAGGGGCGGAAATGATGCTGAGGAAGCGGAAAAGAGAGTCAGGGATTTTATTGAAAGTAATGGATATACCTTCCCCGTTCTTCTGGATAAGGATGATGAAGCATGGGCAATTTATCAACAAAGCGGGGTTCCGGCCAATTATATAATTGACAGGGAAGGGATAATCAGATATCTTAAAATTGGTGCCTTTTCGGGCAAGGAAGAGATGGAACTCTTTGTCAAGGCTATTGAGGCTATGCAGAATTAAAGGGACCGATTATGCTATAAGTTAACTGTGTAAGGAGCGGTATATTTGGAAGCGGGAAAGCTTTACATCTGTGCGACCCCAATCGGTAATATGGAAGATATAACCTTAAGAGTTCTTCGTACTCTTAAGGAAGTGGATTATATTGCTGCCGAAGATACCAGGTATACCCTAAAGCTATTAAATCACTATGGTATCTCCAAACCTCTTGTAAGCTACCACCAGCATAACCAGCAAAAGCGCGGCGAATATATCATTGAACTGCTGGAGCAGGGGTATAATATTGCAGTGGTGTCGGATTCGGGGATGCCGGGCATATCCGATCCGGGAGCACAACTGGTTGTATTAGCCCGTGATAAGGGCATACCCGTTACGGTTGTACCAGGCCCTACGGCCTGCGTGTCTGCATTGGTGCTGTCGGGTATGGATACAGACCGTTTTGTGTTCGAAGGATTTCTCCCAAAATCAAAGAAAGCCAGAAACCGCAGGCTGGAACAATTAAAAGAAGAAGAGCGTACTATAGTGCTCTACGAAGCTCCTCATAGATTAATTTCTACTCTCGAAGCTCTGCTGGAAAATCTGGGAGACAGAAAAATAGCTGTGGTCCGGGAACTGACAAAAATTTATGAAGAAGTTCTGGTTATGAACCTTGAGGAAATGCTGCTATATTTCCGGGAGCATCCGCCAAAAGGTGAAATAGTGCTGGTAATAGAAGGATTTCAGGGATATGATTCAGAGTCTAAGGTATGGGATGTTTCTATAGAGGAACAGGTGAGGCAGTATATCGACAGCGGTCTTGCCAAAAAGGAAGCCATAAAACGTGTGGCCAGGGAGCGAGGGTTGCCGAAAAACCAGGTCTATAAACTTATGATCGAGGACTGAATTAAGTTTTCGACATATTTCGCGCATATATAGAAAAAGGCGGCATATTGCCGCCTTATTAATAAAAATAAGTATGTTAGATCGATTTCAAATCTTCTAAACAGTTCTTGCATATGTTTTTGCCTTTGTAAGTTTCGACGTCTCTAGCATTGTCGCAAAATATACATGCTGGCTCATACTTTTTTAATATGATGTGTTCATTGTCAACATAAATCTCTAATGCATCTTTTTGCTCAATACCGAGAGTACGGCGAAGCTCAATCGGGATGACAACTCTTCCGAGCTCATCTACTTTGCGTACAATTCCTGTTGATTTCATCTGCGTTTCCTCCTCCTCACCAAAATTCGACACCAATCACGAAAGTTATATTACCAATAATACCAATAAAAGTCAACCCTGTTTTACAAAATAATGGGACTCTTTTATAAAATTAATAAAATATTAATAATTAATAATGTTATAACTTAGCATCGGAACCTGGGATATCCGGGTTTTTTTCGTCTTACGTTCTATTATACTGAATGTATTCATATGCATAAAAAAGACCCGTAAAAAAGGTGAAATTATGGTTAATGTGATATGGATAATATTAATATTGATAGGACTTATAGTTTCGGTTTTTAATGGAAGGCTTGAAGCCGTTACCCAATCGGCGCTAGACAATGCAAAATACGCTGTTGAACTTTGCTTTAGTTTGATTGGAATATACGCACTCTGGCTGGGGTTAATGAGAGTGGCCCAGGAATCCGGCATGGTAAGCAGAATTGCAGAAAAAGCCCGGAGGGTACTCAGGTTTATTTTTCCTGATGTTCCTTTAAGGCATCCGGCCATAGGGGCAGTAGCTATGAACATTATTGCCAATATGCTGGGTCTGGGAAATGCAGCTACCCCGTTAGGTATAAAGGCTATAAAAGAGCTGCAGAAGTTAAACCCCCAAAAGGACAGGGCTACCAACGCAATGTGTATGTTTCTTGCCATAAATACCTCATCTGTACAGCTTATCCCGTCAACGGTGGTTGCACTCAGGAGCGCTGCCGGATCCAGTAATCCTACGGAAATAATTGGGACGGCCTTTATTGCTACCATCTGTTCAACAACGGCTGCCATTATTTCTGCGAGGATCCTGCAGCGTTATTATTAGATTACAATTGCTGTAAACCGGGGGACAAAAATTATGATAGAAATTATGAAAATTATTTCAACTTATGCAATTCCGGTGTTTATTTTTGTTGTACTGGGGTACGGATATATTAAAGGTGTTAATGTATATGACTCATTTATAGAGGGAGCCAAGGAGGGTCTGACCACCGCATTCAGAGTACTGCCATATATGGTAGCAATATTTGTTGCCATTGGCATATTCAGATCTTCGGGAGCAATGGATGTACTAATAACTGTTATAGCCCCGGTTACCAATCTGCTGGGTATTCCTCCATCAATTCTTCCTCTTGCTATTATACGTCCTATGTCGGGAATTGCATCAACCAGCATGCTGGCTGAAATGTTCAGGCTGTATGGTCCGGATTCCTACATCGGACGGGTGGCATCAACTATGATGGGCTCCACAGAAACGGTATTCTATACAATATCAGTGTATTATGGCTCCATAGGAGTAAAGAAAACCCGGCATACTGTGTGGGCGGCACTTTTAGCAGATTTGGCAGGGCTTATTGCGTCTATAGTTGTATGTAATATGGTATTTGACAAATAGAAATTATCAATATAAAATCAATAGTTGATGCAATGCAATAGAATGCAGTAGATATTACAATATATTTTTACGGAGGTTACCAATGAAGATCAGTGTTTATGCCCTTCCGGACAATATTCAGGAAAAGGAATTAAAGGAGCGCATTGCTGTTGTTATTGACGTTCTTAGAGCTGCAAGCACAATCATTACTGCACTGTATAACGGGTGTAAGGAAATAGTCCCCACAGCTGAAATTGAAGAGGCCATTATGCTGGCAAAGAATTATGAGAGGGAAACCTTTCTTTTAGGCGGCGAAAGGAATGCCCAAAAAATCGATGGCTTTGATCTTTCCAACTCCCCCTATGAATACACACGGGAGGTAGTGGAAGGTCAAACCATAATTATGACCACCACTAACGGGACCCAGGCAATACGAAAGGTAAGTGATGCAAAAGAGGTTATTGTTGCGGGTTTTTTAAACGCCGGAGCGGTATCCCGGTATATCCAAAGCTGTGGTGATGATGTTACATTTGTATGCGCAGGAACGGATAATAAATTTTCAATGGACGATATACTGGCGGCAGGGGCTATGCTGGATATTCTGGATGGCATGAACACACAAATGGAGATGGATGATCTTGCTTTGGTAAGCCTGCATTTGTACAGATCATATAAGAACGATCTTAAAAAAGCTCTGAAAGGTGCCTGCCATTACAAAAATCTGGTAGAAGCAGGTTTTGAAAAAGATGTTGACTATTGCATTAAAATAGATCAATTCTCCATAATTCCGGTTTTTAAAGATGGGATAATAAAAGCATCCCAGGATCTATGATGTATATGGAAATTGAACATTTCTGATAATATAATGGTGCCATACGACGTTTAAAAGCATTTTAGATTTGTGCCTTCCAATATGGCTGAAAAACAGCTTTTCTCTTTTTTGTGCAAATATCTTTATTACATTCTCCTGTCTGTTACCTGATAACACGACTATCGTTTCGGGTTTCAAAAACTACCTGACTGGCTGCTGTAAAATGAATATCTTGACAATGGAAAAATGGTAGAAATGGGTATATAATATAAATATAATCATCACAGGATCTTAATGTGATAAAGCCTGATAAATTCATTTCTGCCAATCGTCATAAGCTATTCCGTATCATTATATTAAAGCCAGGGGGTGTCAATAAAAAAGTGAAAAAAGGAATCAATATATGGTCGTTCAAAAGTGGTATGACAGTGGCCGAGTGCATGGCTATGGCCAGGGATGCCGGCTATGATGGAATTGAATTGAGTCTGGACGAAGAGGGGGAAATCAGCTTAGACAGCAGTGAAAAAGAAATTTTGGAAATCAAAAAAATAGCTGAAGACCAGGGGATTGAAATAGCCAGTCTGGCGACAGGACTTTACTGGGCTTATCCCGTTACCAGTTCGGATCCGGGGATCAGACAAAAATCAAAGGACATTGTAAGAAAGCAGCTGGAGATAGCAGCATGTTTAGGTACCGATGGTATTCTGGTGGTGCCGGGTGCAGTTGCCGGTCTGGACCCCGGAAGCGAAGTGGTGCAGTATGATGTAGCTTATAACAGGGCATTGGAAGCTTTTGCCGAACTTAAAGCCGAAGCAGAATCGTTTAAAGTGAGCATAGGCCTTGAAAACGTGTGGAACAAATTTTTGCTGTCTCCTCTGGAAATGAGAGATTTTATTGATAGGATCGACAGCCCTTATGTAGGTGCCTATCTGGATGTAGGAAACATCATATATACGGGGTATCCGGAACACTGGATAAGGATACTGGGTAAACGTATAAAGAAAGTGCATTTCAAGGATTACCGAAGAGGAGTGGGCACACTGGAGGGTTTTGTGGATCTCCTTGCAGGGGATGTGAACTTCCCGGAGGTAATACGGGCTCTCAATGATATAGGATATGATGACTACGTTACAGCCGAAATGATACCTAACTACACCTATCATACTAATCAGATAATATATAATACTTCCAGATCCATGGACACAATACTTGGAAGATAAAAGCAAAAAGGGGAGGTAGAAACTATGTTAAAAGCAGGATTAATAGGTTTAGGATTTATGGGACGGGGCCATCTGGATAATTACATAAGGCTTGAATCCGAAGGTTTTCCGGTCAAATTGGTTGCCATATGCGATATAGATGAAGAGAAGTTTGAAAACAAATTTTTGTCCGGCAACATCGATGTAGGCAATGCCCAATATGATTTTTCAAAGTACAGACTTTATACTGACATTGATGACATGCTGGAGAAGGAAGAACTGGACATTGTGGATATTGCTTTGCCCACCTATCTGCATGCTGAGGTATCTGTTAAAGCCCTTAACAAAGGCATTAATGTGCTGTGTGAAAAGCCTATGGCGCTGACGGTGGAAGAGTGCCGTAAGATGATAGAGGCGGCTGAAAAAAACAATAGAAAGCTGATGGTTGCCCAATGTCTGCGTTTCTGGCCTGAATATGAGTATTTAAAGGAATGTGTAGAAACCAAAAGGTTTGGAGATGTGTTAAGCGGATATTTTTTCCGCGGAGGCTCCACACCAAAATGGTCATATCAGAACTGGCTGCTTAAGAAGGAGAAAAGCGGCGGTGTTATCCTGGATCAGCACATCCATGATGTGGATATGATTAACTGGTTGTTTGGCACTCCCGAAGCTGTTTCTTCCATAGCTAAAAATGTGATTCCCGGCAGCGGTTATGACATTGTATCCACCCGCTATATCTATGACGACGGCAAGGTAATAACAGCAGAGGATGACTGGGTACTCAATGGTGATTTTGGTTTCGATATGATATTCAGAGTAAACTTTGAGAAAGGAAATATGGTATTTGAAAAGGGAGTACTGAAGGTCAATCCGAATGATGGAAAATCCTTCACACCCGATTTGCCAAAGGACGATGGGTATTACCGGGAGATAAAGTATTTCATAAATGCGCTGCTTAACAATAACGATATTGAAGTGGCTTCACCTTACAGCACTATGGAAACGATAAGAATTGCGCGGGCTGAAATCCAATCAGCTGATAATGACGGAGAATATATTAAGCTATAGGAATAAAGGAAGGGTGACTAATATTTTACAGGAGGAATAGTAGCCATGAAACGAATAAATCTTAACAAAGGCTGGTGGCTGCGGGAGGCTCCCCTTAACTGGGGCAAGGACATGGCCGGCCATGTATCGGGACAACAGCACGGATGGTATAAGGATCTGGAGTTGCCCTGTGATGTTCATATGCCGCTTATTGAGGCAGGCGTAATAAAAGATCCGGTTCTTTCCGACTACTGCTTTGAAGCAGAGTGGATTGAAAACCGCTCATGGTGGTTTAAGAGGATAATAGACGGTTCCGAATTCGATCCCGATTGTGATATTGCCGAGCTGGTTATCGAATCTCTTGATGTACATGCCGATATCTTTTTTAACGGGGCTTATCTGGGGCATCATGCCAGCGCATTCTATCCATTCAGGAGGGATGTTAAGGAATATGTCCGTCCCGGTGACAATGAACTGCTGATCAGACTGACGTCGGGTTTGGAAAGGGTCAGCGATGCAGATCTTGCAGAAATTGATCACGCCGTATGTACCGAGCTGAACAATGGATGTCCTGAACGGGGTGACAAGCGCCGTGCGTTTGTACGAAAACCCACTTATGTCTATGGCTGGGATTGGTGTCCGCGTATCGGGACCTGTGCCATAGCCAAAAATGTATATATTGATTGTCACAGGACTGCAGCAATACGGAATGTTTCGGTTCAAACCGTCAAAATTGGCGCCAGTGCGGAACTGAAGATGGAAGTGGAGATTGAGCTGCTGCACATAGCCGGTACCGTGGACGCTGATATTAAGGTCAGGGTATCCAAAGATGGGAAAGTATGTGCTGAAGTTTGTAAAAATGATATGCTATTGCGTTCGGGGCTTAATTACATAGGTTTTGATATAAATATTGATAATCCGGAATTATGGTGGCCCAATGGTATGGGTGAACAGCCTCTTTATACTATCGAGGTATGGGGTGAGAGCCGCGGGGACGTGTTTTCATGGCCGGCCTTTAAATATGGAATACGTACCATAAGCCTGGATACCTCCCGGGTTGATGAGGAGAACAGGAATTTTATGCTGGTGGTAAACGGCAAACGTGTTTTCTGCAAAGGAGGCAACTGGATACCTGCTGATTCCATCTACGCCCGTGTGACACCTGAAAAATATGATGAACTGGTACGGGAGGCGAAAAATGCCAACTTTAATATGCTCAGGGTTTGGGGTGGCGGCCAGTACGAGAGGGACGAATTTTACGACGCCTGTGATAAGTACGGTATTCTGCTGTGGCACGATATGATGTTTGGGTGCTCCACGTATCCGGATCATATTGAGAGTTTCCGCGACCTTGTTGGCAGGGAGCTGGATTATCAGACCAAACGCCTTGGAAGCCGTACCTGTATAGCGCTTTTTTGCGGGAATAACGAAAATCACTGGATATTTACCGGTGAAGGTTTTGCAGATTCTGTTAAGATGAAGCATGATAAACAATACGGCCTGTACATTGCAAACAACATGATACCAGAATATATTCGGAAAAACTGTCCCTGGGTTCCCTACTGGAATTCATCTCCATATGGAGGCGAACATCCCAATGCGGATAATGTAGGTAATATTCATCATTGGCACGCCTGTATGATGAATCCCGATATGGCGCTTCGTATTGAACCGAAAGAATACGATAAGATAAAGGCGCGTTTTGTTACAGAATACGGTTATCCCGGACCATGCTCAAAAGAAACCATACAGCAATATTTTGATGGTAAGCCAATTGAGAGGGGAAGCAGGGTATGGAACCTTCATAACAATACCTTTGAGAAGTTTACAGTTAATGCCGGTATTAAGAAGCATTACACCGATCGTGAACTGGATCTTGACGAATATATTTTATACGCCGGAATGGTGCAGTCGCTCATGCTTCAGTATTCGCTGGAGAGTATCCGCTTTAAGACATTTTGCGGCGGCGGTATCTTCTGGATGTATAATGACTGCTGGGGAGAGGTAGGCTGGACGATAGTTGACTACTATCTTAGAAGAAAGATATCCTTCTACGGCGTTAAACGCGCCTTTGAGCCGGTAAAACTCATTCTGCGTCAAACAGGTGAAAAGGTAGCGGTTGTGGGGTGCAATGATACCGGAAACGATATATCTTTCAACCTGAGGGCAGGATGGGTAAGCTTTGACGGGGGTAATGATGATTCTAATGTGATACCCGTCACTTTGCCGGCTTACAGCAGAACCTTACTATATACCTTTGAGCAGAGTCATGATATTTATACGGGTGTTTATTATGCAAAACCTGAAAACATCGATATAAATCCGGGTATATTGCGGGCGGCAGACACCAGGACCCTTAAACTCTGTCCTCCCAGGCTGAGTATTGTGGACACGAGGAATGATGGGGATGATTTGCTGGTGGATATCAAGGCAGATACCTATTGTCATGGAGTTTATCTGGATACGGGAGCCGACCGGAAACTGTCGGATAACTATTTTGACATGCTGCCCGGGGAGATACGCACCGTCAGGGTTTATGGAGCTGCCGGCAAAGAATTCCAGCTCAAAACAGTTAAACTGGATTCCAACCCGGACTTTTAAAATGATGAAGAATATATTATTCCAATCACTTAAGCTCCAAGGTGCTTCCATAATATTCTTTGTAATATATAATGTGGCTGAGTTGGAATAATAACTTGACATAACGGGAAATATTGTAGTATATTATAGACAACAAAAAACGGTAAACGCGATGAAGGGAAGAGTAGATAGGAGATTAAGTCTTCAGAGAGCCGGGTCAGGTGAAAGCCGGTGACGGAGTTTCCTGTTGAAGATGGCCCCGGAGCGGATTGGCTGAAATGGTGAGTAGGCCATTACGGGGGTGCCCGTTATCGATACAGGTGATGATAGTCACCGACAGAGTTTTTCGCCGTAAGGCGAAAAAATAGGGTGGTACCGCGAAGGATGCCCCTCGCCCCTATGTTGGAGCGAGGGGTTTTTGCATAAGAAAATTATACAGTTATTGATAGTTATCGAATATGTAGTGAAAAAGATTACATAGTTTTGAAAAGGAGGTCATAATATGGCTGAATCTAAAACTTATTACATCACAACCCCAATATACTATCCCAGTGATAAGCTTCATATCGGGCATTCGTATACCACGGTGGCGGCTGACGCAATGGCCCGCTTTAAGCGACTTACGGGATATGATGTCATGTTTTTGACGGGCACGGATGAGCATGGCCAAAAGATAGAGCGGTTGGCCAAAGAAAAGGGTGTATCTCCCAAGGAGTATGTGGACAATATTGTAGCTGGTATAAAAAGACTGTGGAACATCATGGATATATCAAACGACGATTTTATACGTACCACCGATGAGCGGCACAAAAAAGTGGTGCAAAAGATATTCAAAAAGCTGTATGATCAGGGAGATATCTTTAAAGGCGTCTATAAAGGCTGGTATTGTACCCCGTGTGAATCCTTCTGGACGGAGCGCCAGCTTAAAGACGGAAATTGTCCGGACTGTGAGAGAAGCGTGGAACTGGTTGAGGAGGAAGCCTATTTCTTTAAACTGTCCAAATATCAGGATCGGCTTATTGAATATATTGAAACCCATGACGAATTTATACAGCCGGTTTCCCGAAGGAATGAGATGCTTAACAATTTCCTGCGCCCGGGTCTGGAAGACCTGTGTGTGTCCCGTACTTCGTTTAAATGGGGTATACCGGTGTCCTTCGATGATAAGCATGTTATATACGTATGGATAGATGCCCTTTCAAACTATCTGTCGGCACTGGGTTATATGACGGACGATGATGAGAAGTACAGAAGATACTGGCCGGCAAACGTCCATCTGGTGGGTAAGGAAATTGTCAGGTTCCATACCATTATATGGCCGATAATGCTGATGGCCCTTGGAGAACCTCTGCCCAAACAGGTATTTGGCCATGGATGGCTGGTGTTGGACGGAGGCAAGATGTCAAAATCCAAGGGGAATGTGGTGGACCCGGTGGTTCTGGTGGAACGCTATGGGGTGGATGCCGTACGGTATTTCCTCCTGAGAGAGGTGCCATTTGGAGCCGACGGTGTTTTTTCCAATGAGGCTCTGATAAACAGAATAAACTCGGATCTGGCAAATGATCTTGGCAATCTTCTCAGCCGGACGGTAGCCATGATAGATAAATATTTTGACGGATATATTCCTGCAGCTACTGAACGGGCGGATATTGATAATGAACTGGAAAAATTGGCTGTTGAAACCCCCGGCAGGGTGGAGAAACTCATGGATAAGCTGGAGTACAGCAATGCCCTGGCTGAGATATGGAAGTTAATTGGCAGAGCCAATAAATATATTGATGAGACCACTCCATGGATTTTGGCAAAAGACAGTAATAAGCGTTCCAGACTGGGTACCGTACTGTATAACCTGGCCGAATCCCTTAGATTTATTTCGGTGCTGATAAGCCCGTTTATGACAAGGACCCCCGGAATGATCCGGCAGCAGTTAGGAATAGAAGATGAAAGCCTGTCCACCTGGGATAGCCTGGTGGAATTCGGCAAACTTCCTGCAGAAATCAAAGTACAGCGTGGTGAAGTAATATTCCCGAGACTGGATGTGGAGAAGGAACTTAAAGCCCTGGAGGAATTACAGCCAACAACCGGGCAGACTTCACAGAAGGAAGAGGCTGCCAGGAAAGATGAAACCTCCCATAAAACGGCTGAAAAGCAGCAGAGGCCAGGGGAGGAACAGGGGGTAGAGGAAATAACCATTGATGATTTTGCCAAGCTGGATATCAGGGTTGCCAGGGTAGTAAACGCAGAACCGGTCAAAAAGGCTGACAGGTTGTTAAAACTCACCCTGGAGGTGGGCGATCAGACCCGTCAGGTGGTATCCGGAATTGCCAGGTACTATACCCCCGAGGAGCTGATCGGGAAAACGGTAATACTGTTGGCAAATCTGAAACCTGTAAAGTTAAGAGGTGAGCTGTCTCAGGGAATGATACTTGCCGCTACCGATGATAACGATAACCTGGCTTTGCTTACGGTGGACCGTGAAATAGACAGCGGGTCCAGGATAAGCTAGCGATATCAAATAAAATGGATAGAGGTAATAAAAATGCTGTTTGACAGTCATGCCCATTTAGAGGACAAAAGATTTGACGAAGATCGGGATGAACTGATTCGGGGACTGCCTGAAAGGGGTGTGACCCACGTTGTTAATGTGGGTTCCACCCTGGATACTTCCTGTACGTCGATAGAGCTGGCAGCCACTTACCCCATTATATACGCTGCAGTGGGGGTCCATCCCCATGATGTTTCCCAGATGACCTATGACGATCTTAATCTGTTGGAGGACCTGGCTGGGAATCCGAAGGTTGTGGCTATAGGAGAGATCGGCCTGGATTATTATTATGAATTTTCACCCAGGGAATTGCAAAAGCAATGGTTTGCAGAGCAGATTGAGCTGGCCTGTCATTTGAAGTTGCCCATAGTAATACACAATCGGGATGCTCATGCCGATGTTTTGGATATACTGACATCAAAGAAGGACAGAATACTGGGTGGTATTATGCACTGCTATTCGGGAAGCTGGGAGATGGCCAAAAGATTTCTGGATCTGGGCTTTTATATTTCACTGGGCGGTCCGGTTACATTTAAGAATGCCAAAAAACCGGTTGAGGTTGCCCAAAACGTACCACTGGATCGGCTGCTGATTGAGACCGACAGCCCTTATCTTACCCCCGCTCCTTACCGCGGTAAAAGGAACGATCCGGGTTTTGTAAGGCTGGTTGCCGGAAAAATTGCTGAAATCCGGGAGATGGAATTTGATATGATTGTCCGGATTACATCTGATAATGCGAAAAATATTTTTGGTATAAATGATTAAAGGAGCTTATTAAACTAACAGCTGAAGGAGAGGAGAAATGAACACCTATGTATATACTCTAGGAGATGCTTTATACATTAATCTAACCAACCAGTGTACAAACCGTTGCGAGTTTTGTGTACGTAATTTACATCCGGGGGTTGGAGGATATGATCTATGGCTTGATAAAGAACCGACCGCCCAGGAAGTGATTGAAAGGATCGGAGATCCTTCAAAGTACAGCGAGGTAGTATTCTGCGGGTACGGTGAGCCTATGGTAAAGCTGGATGAGATTATAGCTATCGCAAGAGTACTCAAAGAAAAGGGAACAAAGATTAGAATCAATACAAACGGTCAGGCAAATCTATACCACGGAAAAAATATTGTGCCCTTGCTGGAAGGGCTTGTGGATGTGGTGTCAATAAGTCTGAATGCTCCCACTGCAGAAAAATACCAGGAAATATGTCATTCCATTTATGGTGTTGATGCCTTTGACGCTGTTTTAGATTTTGCCAGAGAATGTGCAAAAGTTATACCCAAGGTTGTTTTTACGGTGGTGGATCTGCTGCCGCCGGAGGACATGGAAAGGTGCCGCCGTATAGCTGATGAAATTGGTGTTGAGCTGAGAGTCCGGAAACTGATGGAATGAGAAATCCGACAGTGCCTGAAAAGCATAACAGGATTTAACTATGATAAGCAAATGCCGTTGTTTTATGGAAGAAGCGAAAGAAGAGCTGCTTTTAAAGCAGCTCTTCTTTCGCTAGCTCTTTTTCAGTTTACAGATGATATTATTTGTAGTATTCAGAAAATATCTTTTTAGCCATTTCCAGTTTAACTCCTCCCTCACCGGCTGGTACTTCCAGCGCAATACAAACCAGGAGAGGATTTTCATTGTCCAGCGTAAACCCTACAAACCAGCCAATTTCGCTTTCATTGTCACTTCCTACCTGAGCAGTACCGGTTTTACCGGCAATGGTAAGTCCGGGTATCTTAACCTGATGGGCAGTTCCCGTCGGGTTTTCCACCGTATCTACCAGCATAGGAAGCAGTGTTTGAATGTGTTGCTGCGGTATAACCTCTTCCTTCCATAGTTTTGGATTGACAGATTCTATTATTTCACCTGACGGTGAACGGATTTCCTTTATAAGCTGGGGAAGCATCATACTGCCCTGGTTATAAAATGCTGTGTACATGGTTGCCATTTGCAAGGGCGTGGCCAGCATCTCACCCTGGCCGTAACTGCTGTTGGCAAGCAGCGGATCGCTCCATTGGGTGGAGGAGTTTTTAAGCTGTGAGTCCTTAACCGGCAGTGTAAATGGAAGAGGAGTACCAATCCCGTATCGCTGAGCCAGGGACTCAAAATTCTCATATCCCAGCCTTAAACCGGTCCATGCAAAATAAATATTGTCCGACCATATAATTGCATTATGAAGATTTACATCTCCTGCGGGATGAGGAACCCTTTTTATAGGCGGAGCGCTCCACTCCTGTGAGGGAATCCATTCCTGATTTTGAGCTTCGGCTACAACGGTTTGCGGATCGATTACACCTGTTTCAAGAGCCATTGCTGCTGTAAATGGTTTAAATATTGAGCCGGGAGGATAAAGGCTTTGAACGCTTCTGTTTATCAGCGGGTGTTCAGGATCTTCTGAGATGGTTTTCCACGCTGAAGTTGAGAGCCCAACCGGAAACATATTTGGATCAAAGGCGGGATGGCTTACCAGTGCCAGCACTTCACCTGTTGCCGGGTTTAGAACCACAATACTGCCCCTGTAACCTTTGATGGCGTTATAGGCGGTTGCCTGTACATTGGAATCGATGGTGAGAACAACATCATTACCGTTTTGTGATTCAGTTTCAGCAATAATGGATTTCTGATTTTTATCCTGATCTTCAATATAAAGTGTGTAGCCTCTCCTGCCTCTCAACATATCCTCAAGAGCTGATTCTATTCCCTGACGGCCGATCAAATCCTCTGCCATATATCCTTCGGACGCCTTTTTTTCAAGCTCTTCCTGATTAATTTTCTGAACATATCCCGTTATATGGGCCGAGATCTCTTCCATCGGGTATTGACGCGTTGTATGACTTTTACTGGACAGCATGACCCCTTTTATTTTAAGAAGCTCATTCTTATAGTCTTCCGATATATTGAACGGAAGGTTTTTAATAGGCACAAACTGATCCGGGTTATCCTTAACCCATTTCTGGTTCAATATATTATGTATTGACTGTTCATCCATTTCTACAAGAGGAGCTAATGATGCTATGAACTCATCAATGTCAGGAATGGCATCCGGTTTTGCCCCTACAGTATAAGCCGAGCCATCCACGGCCAGATGGTTTCCTTGCCGGTCGGCAATTACTCCTCTGTTGGCATCACTGCTGATGATGCGTACCTTATCGCCTTCCTCCATCATGGGGAATATAAGGGAAGGAGACCAAACTATCTTCCATTCTCCCGATTCCAAAACAAGGGGAAGAGTGTATTGAAATTCAAAAGATTCAACGGTGCCGGTATGAAACACAGCTTTGAAGGGAAGATAGGCATTATCTTTTTCAACCACAATTTCATCGGGAGTAATCTCCAGTTTTTCCAGCCGAATGGCTGAAAAAATAGTATTATATCTGTCTGTAAAAGCCTGTTCGTCAATTATTTCCTGTGATCCGGAGGATAACATATTATACATCTCCTGATGCTTCTGCTGAATCCAGGCATCCAAATAACTGTCTGCGGCATCCATAGGATTGGGTTTAGCGCACCCGGCAGTCAATATGCATAATAATATAGCAATGACAATCGGTGCCTTTTTCATACATGTATCACCTCATTAGTCCAATATAATCTAATATAATACGGATCAAATCAAGTTGGAAAAATTTCATATATGTTAGTTTAGCATATGTAATCGCAATATAAAACCCTTAAGTTTTAGCTTTTATCTTTAGATTTTGTCATATGAGCTGCAGATTGGGAGAGAATATTTTGGGAAATATTACATAAATATGTATAGACCGCATAAGATTAGGAATAATATAAACCACGGAGTATAATTAACAAATTTATAACAGGGCCGTTTTCAGCTGACAAAAAACGCGGTAACACAGGCAATAAACTTATGAATTTATTAAATATATTACAAAACGTTGACATAATATTAAAAATGTATTAAAATCATTAAACATATTGCACTGTTTATAGGTACAACATGGTTATGGCCCTTTAATTGAGGAGGTTGATTATGGATTCACAAATTCGCAGGGCTTTTTCCGCCAGATTTTCAGCGGCGGTAATAATTGCTCTGCTAATTCTGACGGGAATATCAGTTGCACTTGTACGCTATATAGAAGATGTAAGCAACGTGGTTATACTAAAGAACGGCGGGCAAGAGGTTGAAATAGTAACTTTAGAAAAAAATGTTGAGGATTTTCTTGAAAAATACGAGATAACACTGGGGCCGGGCGACAGCCTGAATCACGAGCCGCAACAACTGCTGTATGATGGAATAGTGATTGAAATAACACATGCTTTACCATATTACGCAGTTGCGGACGGGGAGGAGAGACTGGTGTATCTTCCCAGAGGCAGTACTGTATCAGATGTACTTGAAAAGGCCGGTATAGTTTTAAGGGAAAAGGATGTGGTAAACTACAGAGTGGATGCCAGGGCTATCCCTGGAGAAAGAATAATAGTGACGAGATATGATGAAGAAGTTATAATAGAGAAGGAACCAATTGCATACAACGTCATTGTTAAGAAGAACAACAATATGGATGAAGGTGTTAGCAAGGTTGTTCAGGAAGGAAGGCAGGGAGAACTTCAGAGGGAGATACTGGTGGCCTACAGGGATGGAGAGGAAATTTCCCGGGAGGTAATAAAAGAAGAAGTAACGGTAAAACCTGTTGACCGTATTGTACACACTGGGACTGTTAAGAAGAAAATAACTTCACGTGGTGACACGCTCAGGTATAGTACGGTAAAAACATTTCAAGCTACTGCCTATACTCATACCGGCAGGGCTACAAAGACGGGAGTCATGCCGAAAAAGGGCTATATTGCAGTGGATCCCAGGGTAATTCCCCTGCGCAAGACGGTATATGTTGAGTTCCCTAAAGGATGGGAACACTTAAATGGTTATTATAAAGCAATGGACACTGGTGGGGCCATAAAAGGGAACAGAATAGATGTTTTTATGGAGACGGAAGGACAGTGCAGAAAATTTGGCAGGAGGAATGTGAAAATTTATTTTCCAAAATGATGGTGTGAATATGCAGAATCTTACTTCTCCAAAGGTTGTTAAAGAGCTGATGACGCGACATGGAGCAGCTTTCAGTAAGGGGTTGGGGCAAAATTTTTTAGTTGACAGAAACATTCTTATGAAGATAGTGGAAGCGGCTGACATAGGACAGCAGGATCTCGTGCTGGAGGTAGGAGCTGGAATAGGGACTCTGACAAGGGAATTAGCCAGCAGGTCAAAGTTAGTGGTTTCGGTGGAGATAGATAAAAGGCTGTTTCCTATATTGGATGAAACCTTATCCGACTGCTCCAACGTCAGGCTGGTCCATGGTGATATTTTGAAACTGGATATAGATCGTCTTATAGGAGAGCATTTTTCAGATAAGCCTTTTAAAATAGTTGCTAACCTGCCATACTATATTACCACTCCCATTCTTATGATGTTTCTGGAAAAAGGGTTTTCCTTTGAGACGATGGTGGTAATGGTGCAACAGGAGGTTGCAAGGCGAATGACTGCATCTCCGGGTACACAGGATTACGGTATGCTCTCGCTGACAGTACAGTATTATGCCTGCCCGGAAATTATTAGCAAAGTTTCAGCCAACGTGTTTATGCCACCCCCGAAAGTGGATTCTGCAGTTGTAAGACTGAAAAAGAGATCTGCTCCGCCTGTTAAACTGAAAGACCCGGAAGTATTTTTCCGTGTAGTCAGAGCAGCCTTTGGGCAAAGACGTAAAACTTTGCTTAATGCCTTGGCTGCATTGGAGTCAGCAGATATTGACAAGCAAAAGTTGGCGTATATTCTGGAGAAATGCAATATCGATCCCGGAGTGAGGGGAGAGCTTTTAGGGATGCAGCAATATGCGGATATTGCAAATGCTCTTGTTGACTATAAGAGCAATATTTAGTAATGACCGGTTGATTATTGGAGAAGAAACCCTAATTAATTTAAAAATTAATTAGGGTTTCTTTTTTTATTTTTGATTCATATATTAGTACAAAAAGGGTAAAGGAGGGGAGAAGTTGGCCAAAGGGTATTACCACCGTTCCTTCGTCATATTACAATCCAGAGATGGAAGGTTCAATATTGCATCCGGGAAACCAGCTGCGGGACATTGCAAAATGGAGGTCAGAAATAACAGATGTAAGATGTCCTTTCATGTTCAGGACTTAAAACCCCGGCAGGCGAATGAGGGAAGATATGATATATTCTTAGTATCTGCAAATAATTATTTACCGTGCCTGAAAATTGCCTCTATTTTTATAGATGAACGAGGACGGGGAGAAACTACGCTGGAACTGGATATCAACCATGTTGCCGGAACCGGTTATTCCCTTGATCAATTTCACGGTTTAGCACTTGTGTGCAACGATCCGGATGATATTAAACTTCCTCTGGTTGGTTATGCAAATAAACGGGTAACGCTGGACTGGGCGGGAAGGATAAAAAAAGATTTGGCGAAATATTACGGAAGAGAGATAAAGAGCCGGGTACGGGTAAGCGATGTAGAACAAACAGATTCGAGAAGTTCTGTTGACAAAAAAGAAACCGGATTATCTGCAGAAGAAGTTGATTTTCCAGAACATAAAGAGGAACAAGCAATAGAGGATACAGCTGTTCAACAGCCAAAAGACGCAAAACAGGAGCCGGTTGAGGATGCAGAGCTGGAAGAACAGAAGACAGAACCGGATATAATGCAGGATACCGGAAGACTTGAACAGGAACGGGAGAAGGAAGAGATTGGGCAGGATGAAGTACCGGAACTGGAAAAAGTATTATTGGCAGAGGAGCAGAAACAAAGACAACTGGAAGAATCGATGCAGGAAAAAGATCAACCACAGGCAAAAATGCAGCAAGAACAAAACGTGATTGAAAATTCGTATTATCAGAAAGATGAGAGAGAAGAAGCTAAGGTTAAGCAGCAGAAAGCAGCTTCAAAAGATACCTATTGGGAAAGGGTTAAGGACTACTATACTAAACTGTTTGAGAATAACAGAAAAGTATATCCTTTTGATATCGGCAGCGATGGCGCGGAATGGGTTGAAGTTCCCCAAACAAGCGGGTATGATCTGCAGGGCTATACATCACCGGCGTATTATGGCATTTATGATCATGGTTATCCCTATTATGATCACTATATCGTGGGAATTATTAAGGAAAAAGATGATGTACGCTATATAGTGTATGGGGTTCCTGGTACATATGCTGCTATGCCTCCTGTTTATATGCAAGGTTTTTCGGCCTGGAAGCCCGTGCGAAACAGCTACAGGATAGGCTACTGGCTGCTGTACATTGATGCCCTGACAGGTGAGATAACATATCCTTTTTAGCAAGTATGGATAGATAGAACGGGGTAGCGCTTTATGAGCGTTATCCCGTTTTTTTGTTATACGGGATATGCGAATTAGGTGAAATATTGTATTTCATTCTTCCATATTCATAAAAAATATGGTAAAATAAAATAGCATTTTTACAAGATATACTAAATTTACCAGATTTCGATAAAATCAAACAGAATTCATCATAGTATGACATTTTTTTAGTTTTTTTCTTCATTATTAAAAAAAGGAG
>Ga0209537_1001699_pt1 | contig 24034 bp, 23 predicted proteins | sample BioPla4DNA1_FD_187698 | JGI IMG/M metagenome (GOLD analysis project Ga0209537, IMG submission 187698) | Biogas fermentation microbial communities from Germany - Plant 4 DNA1 (SPAdes) (version 2) | ecosystem: Engineered > Bioreactor > Anaerobic > Digestate | place: Bielefeld, North... | reverse complement strand
AAACAGTAAAAAGATCAGATTATCAGTGGATGAAATTGCATCCATATCTCAGGACAGCGCAGCAGGTATACAGGAAACATCCGCTTCTATAGAGGAGCAGAACAGTTTTATAGAGACTGTATCCAGCAATGCAGAGAAGTTATCTATGTTGGCTGAAGATTTGAACAACAGCATTTTGGAATTTACATTATAATATAAAAACTTAATGGATAGGGAAGAAGTATTTAAACAGATTATGCCCGGGATAAATATCCTGAAGCCAGAGAGTTTTATGAGGGCAAAAAGTAGGGAAAATGCAAGAGTATCTCCTATAACTTGATTGAATTGTCAAAAAAATGAAATTTAATAATATTTATGATGCACTTATGAATATATCATTATTCTAAATTTACTGTGATATGCATATATACAAGATATATTCCATAAGTGCATTTATTATGCAAAAAAGAAGTTAAATAGATTGATAAGTGGAATTTTCTGTTATTATCTGGGACTACAAAAAGTTGATAAAAGTTATCAGTTTACTATAATTAAAAAGAATGTAATTTTATTAATAAAAATACTTATTTGACAAGTCAAAAATATGGTATAATAATTTGGAAATTATTCATAGATAATTATTTATAGGTAATTACTCATAGGAAATTAATCATATATAGGGAGGCACAAATATATGAATCATATTCAACTTAGACTTAGAGGCAAGATGACTTTCTTTTTTAGTATTTTACTGCTTATATGTGGAACAGTGATTTTAATGTTCGTCCGAGATGGAGTAAATGCATTAAATAGTTATAATATGGAAAAACAATTAAAATCCATTGTTGATTTGGAATATGAATTATTTTCTCGTGAATTTCAGGGAGCCTGGAGTTTAAAAGAAGGAAATCTTTATAAGGGGGATGCTTTATTGGATGGCAGCAGTGATGTAGTAGATGCCATAAGCGGTGCGACCAGGTATTCTATTGCGCTATTTTCTGATGAGAAAGTTGTAGCGACTTCTTTTCCGGAAACCAATATTTCTTCTGAGGCCCTAAAAATTTTAAAAGAGAAAAAAGAAGCCATAATTGAAGAAGTTATTTTAAATGGAGTTGCTTATGAAGTGATCTATAAGCCAATTATAGATTCCTCTCAAAACCTTATTGGAAGCTTTAGTGTATGGGTTTTAAAAGATGATGTTATTAACATGAGTCGTGCCTTGTTTAGAAATTTGTCGCTTATTACAACTATGGTGATTATAATAGGTATTATTTTTGTATTGGTGTTTGGAAGACAAATTAGCAGGCCCTTAACCCGAGTGATTAAAGACGTTTTAAAAATTGCCCATGGAGATTATTTAGTGGATGTTCAGAGATATGATTTGACCAGAAAAGATGAAGTAGGGGATTTATCAAGAGCCATTAAAGAAATGGTAGAAAAGCATAAAGGAATGTTTAAGTGTTTGTTAACGGATTCACAGGAGATGAGTTCTTCTTCTCAAAGCCTTTATGGAGCAGTTGAAGCCATTACAGTCCGAGTAGAAGAAATTACTGCTTCAACGGAAGATATTGCTTCGGTTATGACCAAAATCGATGCGGCAACTCTGGAAGTGAATCATACCAGTTCTGTTGTAGCAGATAATATAAGAAATTTAGCGGGCCATATCAGTCAGAGCAATCATACAGTAGGCCAGATTAAGGAACGGGCTGAAAGCATGAAAAAAGCATCTCAACAATCCCAGGATGAGACCCATCTGGTTTATACTCAAAAGAAAGCAAAAATATTAGAAGCCATTGAAAAAGCAGAAGTTGTAAAAGAGATTCAAAATATGGCCCAACTTATTTCAAGTGTTGCAGCACAGACCAATCTGTTAGCTCTTAATGCCAGCATCGAAGCGGCAAGGGCAGGGGAACAGGGAAAAGGTTTTGCCGTAGTAGCAGAAGAAATAAGAGTACTGGCAGAACAATCAGCCAGTGCTGTTACCAATATACATGCCGTTATAGCACAGGTATACGAGGCTTTTGAGAATCTTTCCAACAATGGAAAAGATATTTTGGACTTCATTAATGATAAAGTGATTAAAGATTATGATTTAATGGCAGAAACCAGTATACAATACCAAAAGGATTCAAAGCTGGTAGAGGAGCTGGTTCGGGATTTTACAAAGAGCACCCAAAGCATTGCTTCTTCAATGGAGCAAATTCAAGAGCAGATAAAAGCGATTTCTCAATCAATTACATCAGCTTCTTCCAGCACCCAAACCATTTCTTTCAGATTAAAAGAAACCGCCTCAACTGTGGAAGCCATTTCATCTGTTGCTGAAACACAGGCAGAATTAGGAGAACAGCTGGCAGCTATGCTTAGTCAATTTCATACCGATTAGAAAGGATAAAAACAGAGGGGTTTATACCTATTCCATAGGTATAAACCCCAGTCTTTCATACATAGTAAGGGAGATCTTATTGCTGATCGGTAGTTTGTGATCTTTTTGGAATTTATGCACTGCACTTTTCATACTTTCTCCATATTTTCCGTCACAGTAGCCATTATAATAGCCTAAGTCATTAAGCCTTCGCTGAACCATAAGTACATCAGCACCGGTATGTCCTGGCTCCAGTACCCTGAAGTAATCCCCGAAAGGTCCAAAGATTCCTTTTACAATGGTTATTTTGGTGCCGATGGGAATCATCTTTTGCAGTTCATTAGCATCTTTATTATACATCCGTATGCATCCATGGGAAAGAGGCCTCCCTATGGACCAAGGTTCATCTGTTCCGTGGATTCCGTATTTACCCCAGGGTACGTTAAATCCCATCCAGGTACCTCCGAAGCCTTCCCCCCAATCAGCTTTTGAGATGATGGTCCATGTCCCAAGGGGAGAGGGTGAAATGGTTCGTCCTCCTGATACAGGATAGATTTTTATGATTTCGCCATTTTTAAACACATACATTTTATAATCATCCAGGTCAACATGAATGTAATATGGATTTTTATTGAGATGAAGAGCCGTTTCGTAAATATGAAGCGTATTGTAACGATAATAAATCATATCGGATAACACTAAACCCAAGATGACGAGCAGTAAGATTTGAATTTTAAAGGATCTCATGCACTCCCCCCTGATTGGGTATGGTTGAACATTATATGATATGAGCAAAAGATCCACTATAGAACTAAAAACCTTAATACCTAACACTTAAATTGGCGTTTTATTTTTCAGAAGTCAATATCTTAGCAATTGAAACAACAACTACATACAGAACGCCAGCCACAGGCCATACAACCCACGTGACATTCCGTAAGAAAGCTGCTGATTAATAAGGGGATGGGGGCTAAAATGTAAAGTATTACTCCAATAGAAATATTCATATTAAATGTTTTTTCAAAGGTTTCTTTCTTTTCTTTTGCGATCTGGGTAACACCGTAGACCGTATCGATTTCCTCTGTTTTTAAAAAATCATATCTTTTTTCCCTGTTTCTGTAAGAAATAAAGATGAAAACAGCGGTAGCGATCATAATTAGTAAAATTGTAATTCCTAGCCCGCCCGCCAAATTTTCTGAAATGCCCAATATTCCACTACTTGAAAAACCAAAAAGAAGAATTAAAAGTATGGGAGATAAAATGCAAAGAGATACGCCTAACGCAATAAGCGGTGCATTTTTTTCTTCTATTCTAAGAAATTCAGATGCTTCTTCCATACTTACCGTAGGAAGTTTCTTTACAGTTTCTACAGATTCTTTTATCGGATGTTCACTGTTCGCTCTGGAGGCATTGTCTTTAAGCAAGTAGTCTGTAGTAACTCCAAAAATTTCTGCCATCTGAATGATCTTGTTAATATCTGGAATGGATTGAGCGCTTTCCTATTTTGATACAGACTGTCTGGAGACCCCCAGCTTATTTGCCAGTTCCTCTTGACTCCAACCATTACGTTTTCTCTCTTCGATGATCTTATCCGCTAATATCATTTTTTCTCCTTCCTTTCATGGTATATTGAGATATCTTTATAATAGCAGAAAAGATGGTTGTAGGCTATAAAGCCTACTTTTCAATATGTCAACTGGTGGTTGCATTTAATTGTCAGTGGTATTGCAGCCTAGACATGAAAAAAGAAATCCTGCCAGCCTGAAGCTTGGCAGGATTATTTTCAATTATATTTCTTTAGTATACGTATATCGGTTCCAATGAATTTTAATGCTTTATAGTTTCCAAATACTCTGGATATAATTCTTTCAGAATATTGCTTTTGCCAGTCATTGGGAGAAAGGTTTGTAGAAATGATTGTAGACTTTCTGTCAAGAAGTCTTGCATTAAGACAGTTAAACAATTCTGCACCGGTAAGGGCTGTATTAAATTCTGTGCCTAAATCATCTATAATAAGCAAATCCACTGTAAAGATGGCATCCAGATAGGTAGAATCTTCGATTTCCTCTTTGCGAAATCTTTCCTGTTCAAACAGTTTAAACAGCTGAAAGGCTGTTAAATAAAGTACGGTTTTTCCACGATCTAAAAGATCTTTTGCAATACAGTTGCATAAAAATGTTTTACCAAGACCGGGATCTCCGTAAAAAATCAGATTGCTGAATGTCTCATCAAACTCATTGACAAAGCGGATGCAGTGGCTGTAGATTTGCTTAATATTTTCTTTTGGAGAAATGTTAGCCTGGGGATGAATTTCATCCGAATAATAATCAAAATTAAAGTTATCAAAGTTTTCTACAGACAAGATATCCTTTAAATTGGATTGGTCATACGCCACATCAATAAGAGCCTGTTTAAAACAATGACACGGGGAATGATCAATATATCCCGTATCCTTGCAGTCGTTGCAGTTATAGGAAGGCTCCAGATAATCCTTGTCATATCCGTTAATGTATAAAAGCTCAGCTTTTTCAATTACTAAGTCTAAATTTCTCTGTTCTAATGATTTGATCAATTCATCTGCTTTTTCCGGATGCTGCAAGATCAGTCTCGAAACCTCTATACCGGTGCTGGAAAGGATTTTATCGATCTCTGCAATTCTGGGGATTTTGGCATATACTTCTTCCTGTCTGGCTTTTAAGCGCCTGTTTGCAAGATCTCTTTTGACTTCATAATCCCTCAGGATTTTCTTGTACTGACTTTCTTTTACCGTCATTCATATCACCTGCCTTCAGAAAGCTGTTTAGTAAGGTATTCTCTTTCCAGTCGTTCCAATTCATCAAAATCCCAATTTCTTTGCTTGAAATTAACAAATTTACTGGGTTTAGAATAATAGTCTGCTGTCTGAGAATCATTGGTAGTGGGGTTATTTTGCATAGTTTTCTTTTGAAGATATGCAGCGTCCAGTTTCTCAATATCTTCCAGAGATTTAACTTTATTTTTAGCCCAGTTTTTTAATATAGAATCTGTATACTGGAAGCTCGGCTTTTGAGTCTGAACAATGGTTCTTTTGCATGCTTCCAAAACAATGTCCAAAGGAAAAGACTTAATCCATCTGTCCATACATTCAATTTCAGAAGGAGCCGGATCTCTGTTGGTCAGACCAAAACATTTCATAATTTCCCGGTAATCGTTATTGAATACCTTCATTCTTGCCTTGGCTTTTTCAACCGTCGTAATGCCTTCTTCTACCCAGGTAATGGCTACTTTTTCGATGTATCGAATACTTCTGTGGTTATTGGAGATACAATGCTCCAGTAAGAGCTCTATAACGTCTAAAGGCAGTCTTAGCCAATCATACAAACTATATAAGATTTTTAAATCATTGTGATTTAACATTCGTCCCAGATATCTTTCAGCAATTTTAAATAACTGGCTGATTTCAGGATTTTTCATATAAATCGTTAGTTCCTCGGGAGTGTAATCCGGTTTGGATTCCAAATGAATATGTACGTCTTTATTTTCAGCGATAGCATTGGTTGTTTCTGTTTTTTGACTTTTTTCTGTGTAAGGTGATGGCATATGATAAGAAATATAGATATTGTCATCATCATGCCATTCAAAATCCATTAAGCCTTGTTCTTTCCAATACTGAAATGCTTTTATGACATCGGATTCCAGTAAGTCCAGTTTTTCTGCCATTTCTTTCGAGGTGAGATTGTGTTGGCCGTGGAAGCAAAAGCGATAACCGTATAAATAGACTTTAACAAAATTTCCATTGGCTTTTGGCATATATGTATCAATAAACTCGTTGGAAATCGGTGTTGTGGATAATTCTAGATTGTTTTTAATATTTAGAATCGCCATCACTATCTCTCCTTTCATCAAGGTCCCATTGGTACTGCTATTATATCATATTCTTTTAGTAATGTTTACGAAAGAAAATTTCGACTTCTATTATTCTATACACACTCAATATGTTAATAACTCTGTGGATAATGTGGATAAGTTCGTGAAATTTCAATATATTTCATGATATAAAATTCCCAAAAGGCTAAGCTTTTGGGAATTAAAAGTTGTGTTAAATTATGGAAGTTTATATTGATCAAGAGGAAATTATTCACATGAAATCATTTGAGAATCTGTTGACAATTCTGTGGATAATGTGGACAAATTGGCGCCTAAAAGGTCTTCTCCTATAATACTCACATCTCCAGCACCCATAGTTATCAACAGATCCCCGGGGATACAATTTTCTAAAAGAAAATTTTCAATAGATTCAAAATCTGAAAAATAATAGGATTTCTTACCTAATTTTTCAAGTTCTTTTTGCAAATCTTTTGAGTGTACTTCACCTAAATCCTTTTCCCTGGCGGCATAAATATCTGTTAAAATAATATGATCTGCTGCCGTGAGAGCTTCAGCAAATTCCTTTAAAAATGCCTTTGTCCTTGAGTAAGTGTGTGGCTGGAATACACACCATAGTCTATTGTGAGGATAATGATTGGCTACTGCCAGAGTAGCTTTTATTTCTGTAGGATGGTGAGCGTAATCGTCTACAATGGTAATTCCTTTTAGATTTCCTTTAATTTCAAAACGTTGATGGGTACCTGTAAATTTCTTTAATCCATTTGCCATATCTTCTGTCGATATATTCAATGCATGAGCACAGGCACAGGCAGCAAGAGCGTTATAAATATTATGAATGCCCGGTACGCCAAGAGAAATCCTGCCCATATTTTTTCCCTGATAAAACAGGTCAAAGCTTCCACAAGCTTTTTCATTATATGAAATATTGGCAGCAGTCCACATAACGCGGCTGGGGTCAGTACCAAAGGTTACTACTTTACAGTCTACTTCATCCAGTATGGAATGAATATTCTCTATATCTCCATTGATCACCAAGGTGCCTTCTTTAGGGATTCTTTTTGCAAAAGCGGTAAAGGAGTTTCTGATATGATCAATATCTTTGAAATAATCCAGATGATCTTCTTCAATGTTTAAAATGATGCCTATATAAGGATAGAATTTAAGAAAACTGTCATAATATTCACAGGCTTCGGTGATAAAATAATCGGAATGTCCTGTGCGGATATTTCCTCCTATAGCGTCTAATATGCCTCCTACGGATATGGTAGGATCTTTTTTGGCCTCCAGTAAAATATGGGATAACATGGAGGTTGTTGTAGTTTTGCCATGAGTTCCGGAAACAGCTATGGCATAAGGATAATTCTTCATAATTTGACCAAGGAGTTCTGCCCGATCCATAGTAGGAATGTTTCTTTTTCTGGCTTCCATTAGCTCCGGATTATCCTCCTTAATAGCTGCTGTGTAAACCACGAAGTCTAAATCATCTTTAATGTTTGAAGGCAAATGGCCTAAATGGAAGTCTACGCCCAGTTGTTCCAAGTGGCGTATGATTTTAGAGTTTTTCATGTCTGATCCGGACACCTTAAATCCTTTTTTCACAAGGATTTCTGCCAATCCACTCATACTGATACCGCCAATGCCTATAAAATGAATTTTTTGATGGGTATTTTCAAAATTAATATCCAGCATAGTGCACCTCTATTCGTTTATATTATAGATTTATATTAAAACAAGGATAAATAATTTATTCCCTAAAATTAAAAATAGATTTTACTATTTATATTCTAAATATAACATTATACTATATTATTATTCCAGAAAAAAGTAAAATTTGAAGCCGAATGTTTTTAGAAAAAGAACTTAAAATATTCGATAATTTGGTGTATAATGGTGAAAACTATACCATTTATAAGGTGGAAGGAGTTTAACAGTGAATCGAATTAATAAAAGTGAACGGATCGGAACGATTATAAAGATTCTTACAGAGAACCCGCAGAAAATTTTTACCCTGAATACTTTCGGAGACTTGTTTGAGTGTGCCAAATCCACTTTAAGTGAAGATATTGATATTGTAAAGAATATATTTAAAAAATTTGATTTAGGATCAATTGAAACTGTAGCGGGAGCTGCCGGAGGCGTATTATATAAGCCTGTTATGACAAAAGAGCAGATTAAGAATTTTTGTGAAGAGCTCTGTCAAAGGATTAACCAAACCGACCGAATGATCCCAGGAGGATATATTTACTTAAATGATCTCATTTATTCCCCGGAGTTAAGCTATAGTATGGGAAAAGCTCTGGCTAGTTTTTTCCAAGATCAGGATTTTGATTATGTCGTTACTATTGAAACAAAAGGTATTCCCCTTGCTCTTATGACTGCCCGAGTCTTAAACAAACCTTTAGTAGTTGTCAGAAAGGAAGGAAAGTTAACAGACGGCACAGCAATCCATATGAATTATTTAACGGGGTCTTCAAAAAGAATTCAAACCATGTCCTTAGCAAAACGTGCGCTGCCTGAAGGATCAAAAGTTATCTTTATCGATGATTTCATGAAAGCAGGAGGAACAGCCAAAGGGATCATGGACTTGATGAAAGAGTTTGAATGTGAGGCTGTTGGCGTCGGGGTTCTGATGGCGACCAAGGAACCGGAAGAAAAGCTGGTAGAGGAGTATGCGACTCTATTGGTTCTGGAAAAAGTTGATGAGGGAAAAAAAGAAATAATTGTAAAACCATTCCTGAAAACGGCCTTCTAGGCCGTTTTGACTTAATAGTTATAAAGTTCCAACAATTATGGATTGCTAAAATATAACAGCTTGTGCTATTATAAATGTACTAGAAATTTACTATATATGATGGGCTAGATGTTAAATATCTATTGAGAAGGGGAAGTGGGGGACTATGCATAAAAAAGAGATTATCTCCATGCTTTTAGCAGGAGGCCAAGGAAGCCGTCTTGGCATACTGACTAAAAATCTTGCAAAACCTGCAGTTACTTTCGGAGGGAAATATCGAATCATCGATTTCGCCTTAAGTAATTGCATTAATTCAGGAATCGATACCGTAGGTGTTCTGACTCAATATGAACCCCTGCGCTTAAATCAACATATAGGAATCGGTATTCCTTGGGACCTCGACAGAAAAGCAGGAGGCGTTACGATTTTATCTCCTTATGTCAAGGAACAGGAAGGCGCCTGGTATTCAGGAACAGCAAACGCTATCTATCAAAACATCAAATTCATTGATAACTATAATCCAGAATATGTACTGATTCTTTCAGGAGACCATATTTATAAGATGGATTACAGCAAAATGCTGGATTTCCATAAGAAAAATAATTGTGATGCAACCATTGCTGTACTAGAAATTCCGATAGAAGAAGCACATCGATTTGGTATTATGAACACTGGAGAAGGAGACCGTATCGTTGAATTTGAGGAAAAGCCCAAAAATCCCAAGAGTAATTTGGCATCCATGGGCATTTACATATTTACATGGAAAAAATTAAAGCAAGCTCTGATTGAGGATAATGCACGTCATGAAGACAGTGATTTCGGAAAGCATATCATTCCTACGATGTTGGAAAACGAGGACAGACTTTATGCTTATCGTTTCAGAGATTACTGGAAAGATGTAGGGACAATCGAATCTTATTGGCAGGCCAATATGGAGCTTATTGAAACGCTTCCCAACTTTAATTTGTATGAAGAATTTTGGAAATTTTACACCAATTTAGACTATCAAACACCTCAGTATATAGGGGGAGAAGCAGAAGTTCACAGATCTATTATCTCAGAGGGCTGCGAGATCTATGGAACAGTGATCAATTCCGTATTAGGTCCAGGTGTTATTGTAGAAAATGGTGCCGTAATAAGAGATTCAATAGTAATGGCCAATTCTGTATTAAAAGAAGGTGTTGTGCTTGATCGCTGTATTGTAGCTGAAAATTGCATTATTAACCAAAATGTTAAAATAGGAGAAGGGGAAAATATACCAAATAAAGATAAACCGAGTATATACAATACAGGGATCAGTGTTGTAGGGGAAAATACTACAATACCTGAAGGTATATGGATTGGCAAGAATTGCGTTGTTTATGGGGACACAACACCAACGCATTATGACAACGGAAGATTAGAATCAGGTTGTTCACTGATTCTGGAAGGGGTGGAAGCATGAGAGCGGTTGGAATTATTTTAGAAGGCGGAAAAACTGAAAAATTAAAGGATTTAGTTGCAAAAAGAGCGATTCCGGCTATGCCCGTAGGAGGATCTTACAGAGCGATTGACTTTACGCTTAGCAATATGTCTAATTCGGGAATTAATAAAGTAGCAGTTATTACCCAATACAACTGCCGCTCACTTTTAGACCACTTGTCATCTGCGAAATGGTGGGATTTAGGAAGAAAACAAGGAGGCCTTTTTGTTTTTTCACCATATATCTCCAGCGATAATCCTTTTGGATACCGTGGAACAGCAGATGCCATTTACAGAAATATAAGCTTCTTAAAGAGAAGTAATGAACCCTTCGTAATCATCGCGTCAGGAGATCAGATTTATAAGATGGACTATAACAAAGTCCTGGAATACCATCAGCAAAAACAAGCAGATATTACCATCATATGTAAGGATATGAAAGATGAAGATGTATCCGATTATGGCGTTATGAATCTGGATGAAGACTATAGATTGAAAGAATTTGAAGAAAAGCCAATCGATCCTCAAAGCAGTATTATCTCATTGGGAATTTACGTTATACAAAGAACCCTGCTGATTAAGCTTTTAGAAGATATTGTATCCGAAGGCCGTTTTGATATTGTCAATGATATTATCATAAGATACAGAAGAAAACTTAAGATCTATGGTTACCCCTTTGAAGGATATTGGAGAAGCTTAAAATCAATTGGAACTTATTTTGATGTAAATATGGATTTCTTAAAGAAAGATGTAAGGGATTTGTTCTTAAAGCAATATCCCCATATTTCAACCAAAGTAAAAGATGAACCCCCTGTAAAGTATAATCCTGGAGCCTGCGTAAAAGACAGTTTGGTTGGTGGAGGCTCCATTATCAATGGATGTGTAGAAAAATCTGTTTTATTTAGAAAGGTATTTACAGGTACCAATTCAGATATTAGAAATTCAGTCATCATGGAAGGAACATATATTGGAAACAATTGTAGGATAGAATACGCTATTTTGGATAAAGAAGTTGTAGTTTCTGACGGAAGAGAACTTATAGGTACGAAAGAAAAACCGATTATTTTGAAAAAAGGAAGCGTAATTTAGTGTAATTTAATACAAGTTATATTTTTAAGTAAAATTTGAATATATAAAACATATTGATATTTGGATAAATCTGTTATATAATAAGGATATATAATCGAAACGGTATCCGGGGGGATTACTCTAGGACCGCATCATGTTACAGAGAGGAGTTCGCATATGGAAATCACAGATATTCGTGTACGTAAAATTAACAAGGAAGGTAAAATGAAGGCGGTTGTTTCTGTTACTTTTGATAACGAATTTGTTGTGCATGATATCAAAGTAATCGAAGGCGATAAGGGGCGTTTTATTGCAATGCCCAGCCGTAAAACAATTGATGGAGAATTCAGAGATATTGCCCATCCAATTAATTCTGCAACAAGAGATAAAATCCAAACTGCTGTTTTGGAAAAATATGAAATGGTGCTTGTAGCGGAAGAATCTGATGATGTGGCAGAGGATGAAATCGCTGCTGATATCGAAGAATAAGAAATGAATTAGAGGGACGGTTCCTTAAGGTAAAAGCCATAGGAACCGTCCTTTTTGACTTTATTGCATAGGAAGTTCTTTTGGATTTCCTATGGCAAAAAACTTCCGGGCAAAATGGAAACTCGCGCATATTAAATTTTGTCGGTTTTGCCCACTGTATCCTATGCGAGAATTTTGAGGGCGAAACTCTTTCTAGTATTGAATATTGAAAATTTGTCATAAACATGAGACAATGTATAAGATATTATGAAATAAGGAAGGGATTGGAATGAGCATTAGGGAGACAAAAGGATTATCAACAGTAATACTGGCTGCAGGGGAAGGCACCAGAATGAATTCAAAAAAATCAAAGGTATTACATAAAATGCTTGGAAAAAGTTTAATAGAACATGTAATGGATGCCGCAAAATATGCAGGCAGCCAGAAGATTTGTCTTGTGATCGGGCATAAAGGCGAAGAGGTAAGGGAAGCCATTGGCGATTCGGTGGAATATGCTGTTCAAAAAGAAAGATTAGGAACCGGTCATGCAGTGATGCAGGCAGATTCTTTTATTGAAGAAGAGGGAGATATCCTGGTATTATATGGCGATACGCCTCTTATTACCGGTGAAACTTTGAAAAATATGATAGAAACCCATAGAAAAGAAAAAAATGGTGTAACAATACTATCGGCAATTGTAGAAGATCCCACTGGCTATGGAAGAATTATAAGGGACGAAGCAGGAAATTTTATAAAAATCGTGGAACACAAGGATGCAAGTGAAGAAGAACTAAAAGTAAGAGAAATCAATGGAGGAATGTATTGTTTTCAGGCAAGGCTTTTGAAGGAAGCTTTAAAAGAACTGACCAATCACAATGTACAGGGAGAATATTATCTCACAGATACCCTTCATATTATTTTATCCAAAGGCTATAGGGTCAATGCAATGATTGTAAAAGACAGTACGGAGATTTTAGGGGTCAATTCAAGGGCACAATTAAGTGAAGTAACTCAGATTTTAAAAAGACGCATTAATAAAAAATTTATGGATGAAGGGGTTACCATCATAGATCCAGAAAGTACCTATATTGAGCCAGATGTTTCGATTGGCATAGATACGATCATATATCCTGGATCCATCATTCAAGGTAAAACGGTTATTGGAGAGGATTGCGTTATAGGACCTAATGCACGAATAGACAGTGCAAAGATTGGCAATGATGTAAGTATTGAATCCAGCGTGATCTTAGAAAGCGAAATAGGTTCAAACACTACAGTAGGACCTTTTGCATATATCAGACCTAACAGCAAAATTGGAAGCCATATAAAGATTGGCGATTTTGTTGAAGTAAAAAATTCTACTATAGGCAATAATACAAAAGTATCCCATTTAACTTATATTGGAGACGCCGATGTGGGGGAAAATGTCAACTTTGGTTGTGGCACCGTTGTTGTGAACTATGATGGTCATAAAAAACATAGAACCGTTATTGAAGACGAAGCGTTTATAGGATGCAATACCAATTTGGTTTCTCCTGTTACGATCCACAAAGAAGCATTTATAGCAGCAGGGTCCACTATTACAGAAAATGTTCCTGCGAGGGCATTAGGTATCGCCAGAGCAAGACAGGTTAATAAGGAAAACTGGGTGGAGAGAAGAAATAAATGATAGGATAGAAATTCCTTTGTAAATTATAAAAGATATGATATAATTAGTGTCGAATTAGGGGGGCGTAAATTACCGATATTCTAAGGAGGCCTTTTTTCATGAGGAGCGCGAACAGCGAAATCAAGATTTTTTCATGTAATGCACATCATGAGTTAGCAGAGGAAATTGCAAAAGAATTAGGATTAAAACTGGGAAACGCAGAAGTCGGACGATTTAGCGATGGCGAGATTTCAGTTCGAATTGATGATAAGGTAAGAGGAGCAGATGTATTTATTATTCAGCCTACATCCGCGCCGGTTAACGAAAATCTGATGGAATTGCTCATTATGATCGATGGGCTAAGGAGAGCTTCTGCAGGAAGAATAACAGCAGTTATTCCTTATTATGGCTATGCAAGACAAGACAGAAAAACAAGAGCCAGAGATCCTATCAGTGCAAGATTGGTTGCAGATCTCATTCAAACAGCAGGAGCCCACAGAGTGCTTGTAATGGATTTGCATTGTGCTCAAATTCAAGGATTCTTTAATATTCCTGTGGATCACTTAGTTGGAATGCCTTTATTAACGAGATATTATACTGAAAAGTTTGGCTCATTGGAAGATTTTGTTGCTGTTTCTCCGGACCTTGGAAGTGTGGGAAGAGCCAGATCTTTTGCAACAAAACTAGATATTCCTCTTGCGATTATTGACAAGAGAAGACCTAAAGCCAATGTTTCAGAGATTATGAATATAATAGGAAATATTGAAGGCAAAAGAGTTATTTTAGTAGATGATATGATTGATACAGCAGGAACTATTACAAATGCAGCCAATGCTTTAAAAGAACGAGGAGCTACAGAAGTTTATGCTTGTTGTACCCATGCGGTATTGTCCGGACCCGCTATAGAAAGAATAGAGGCGTCCGCTATTTCCGAATTGGTTGTACTCAATACTATTAAACTTTCAAAAGAAAAAAGAATTTCAAAATTAAAAGAGATTTCTGTTGCGCCTATTATGGCAGATGCTATTCATAGAATTCATGAAGATTTATCTGTATCTAAATTATTTGATTAATGAACATATAAATATAAAAATACCTAAGCCCTAGTCATACTAGGGCTCTTTGCTATGAAAAAAAACGGAGGGAAAATCAATGTTTGCAGTGATTGGATTAGGGAATCCCGGAATGCAGTATGAAACAACAAGGCACAATGTGGGATTTGAAGTCATCGAAAGATTAGCCTTTGAACATAACATTAATGTAAATAAGAAAAAGCATCAGGCTTTGCTTGGAGAAGGAATGATTGCCGGAGAAAGAGTTGTTTTGGCAAAGCCTCAGACCTATATGAATCTTAGCGGACAAAGCGTTATAGAGATTATGAATTGGTATAAGATAGACAGAAATCATATAATTATAATATATGATGATATCAGCCTGCCCATCGGACAATTAAGAATCCGTACTCAAGGCAGTGCAGGAGGTCATAATGGCATAAAAAACATCATTGCTCATCTAAATTCCCAGGAGTTTTTAAGGGTGAAAGTTGGTGTTGGCGAAAAGCCTCCAGGCTGGGATTTGGCCGACTATGTATTAAGTCGCTTTACGAAAGAAGAAATAGAAGAAATGGTAAAGAGTATTAAACTCGCTGCAGATGCTGTTAAAACCATTATAAGAGAAGGCAGTACCTCTGCCATGAATAAATTTAATCAGCGGATAAGGGAGTGACGACTTGAAAAATACTGCTTTTAGCGGAATGATACAACCGCTGCTTGAGTTGGAATCTTATCAAAAATTATTGGAAAATTTAAAAAATAATCACTCTCCTATATTGACCACAGGTATCCTGGATTCACAAAAAGCCCATCTTATTTATGCCCTAAAAACTCATACTGACAGACCGGTTATCATTCTTACACATAATGAAATGAAGGCAAAAGAAATCTATGAGGACATGCAGTTTTTTATAAAAGATGAGATTTATATATATCCTTCAAAGGACCCCCTTTTTTACAGTGCGGATGTTCACAGTATAGATATCGTAAGGCAAAGATTAAATATCATAAAGGCCTTGTTGGATCATAGAAATCCAGTGATCATTTTATCTGTTGAAGCCATGTTAGACAGGCTCGTTAAAAAAGAGGTATTTAAGTCCTTTATTATCCATCTTAAGATAGGGGATGTCGTATCTACCCAAGAACTTAGCCGCCAATTGGTTTTAATGGGTTATGAGCATGTGGAATTGGTAGAAAGTCCGGGGCAGTTTGCCATCAGGGGAGGTATTATAGACATCTATTCCGGAACTTTAGCCAGTCCGTACAGAATAGAACTTTGGGATGACGAGATTGATTCTATAAGGCAGATGGACGCTATCACTCAAAGATCAAATGAAAAAGTAGATCAGATAGAAATCTTCCCCATGAGGGAATTGGTATTTACAGAAGAAGCCATTGAGCAGGCAATCACGCTGATAAATGAAGAAACTAAAAAAAGCTTAAAACAGATGGAGAAAAAAGGCCTTACAGAGCAGAAAGAGATTTTATCAAAAACAGTGGAAGCCTTCTTAGAAAAGGTAAGGAACCAAAAGACTTTTCAGGGGATAGAAGGATATGTCAGATATTTTTATGAGGATACGGTGACTTTAGCGGACTATCTCGATCAAGAGACTCTGGTGATAATAGATGAACCTGTAAGACTGAAGGGAAGATGTCTTAAGACTATAGAAGAGTTTGAAGAAAGCATGAAGGGAAGACTGGAAAAAGGCTATATTCTTCCCCGTCAAATGGAAACCCTTTTTAGTTATGAAGACCTTTTAGACAGTATAAAAGATTTTGATACCATTTTAATGACCATGCTGACCCATAGCATAAAAGATTTTACCATCAAAGAAATTTTGCAGTTTCCGGTCAAGTCCATCAATTCTTTCTATAAACAGATTGATATTCTTGAAAAAGATCTGCTTTTCTGGAAACAGAAAAATAGTCGGATTCTTATTTTGGCAGGGCCAAGAAGCAAGGGAGAAAGACTGCAAAAAGAACTTTCAGAAATTAACATTATAAGTACTTATAGAAATGACCTATCAGAGCCTATACAGAAGGGGCAAATCGTTATTTCTCACGGAAGCTTTCATAAAGGTTTTGAATACGGCATGATAGACTTTGTCATTATTTCTGACAAAGAAGTTTTTGGAGAGGAAAAGAAGAAGAGAAAGACTAAAAAGAAACCAAAAGGTTCAAAGATCGAAAGCTTTACGGATCTTACCATAGGAGATTATGTGGTTCATGAAAATCATGGTATTGGAATCTATCAGGGAATAGAGAAAATAGTTGTAGACAATGTCAGCAAAGATTATTTGAAGATTCGCTATGCAGACAGTGGGAACTTATACGTTTCTGTCAACCAAATGGATATGATCCAAAAATATATAGGTGCAGAAGGCAAGGGACCTAAGCTCAATAAACTTGGGGGAAGCGATTGGGCAAAAACCAAGGCAAAGGTTAAAAAAGCAGTATCAGATTTAGCCAAAGAACTGATCGAACTGTATGCAAAAAGACAAAAGAACAGGGGCTTTAGGTACAGTCCTGATACAGTCTGGCAGAAAGAATTTGAAGATATGTTCCCTTATGAAGAAACCAGCGATCAACTTACAGCCATCGAGGAAGTCAAAAGGGATTTGGAAAGCGATAAAATCATGGAACGTCTTCTTTGTGGAGACGTGGGGTATGGAAAAACGGAAGTTGCTATTCGTGCTGCGTTTAAAGTGGTACAAGACGGTAAGCAGGTCGCTTACCTTGTGCCTACGACTATTTTGGCACAGCAGCATTATAATACCTTTGCCCAGAGGATGAAGGATTTCCCTGTTAAAGTGGGATTGCTGTCCCGTTTCCGAACGCCTAAAGAACAAAAAGAGACCATTGAGCAGTTAAGAAAAGGTATGATCGATATTATCATAGGTACCCACAGACTCTTATCGAAAGATATTGTATTTAAAGATTTAGGGTTGCTTATTATCGATGAGGAGCAAAGATTCGGTGTTGCTCATAAGGAAAAATTAAAATATCTGAAAGAAAATGTAGATGTTTTGACATTAACAGCTACCCCTATTCCCAGAACCCTTCACATGAGTCTTGTAGGCATCAGGGATATGAGTGTTTTGGAAGAACCTCCGGAAGAGAGGTATCCCGTACAGACTTATGTTATGGAGTACAATCCGGAATTTGTAAAAGACGCGATTCATCGTGAGCTTGCAAGAAATGGACAGGTATATTATCTGTACAATCGTGTAAAAAACATTGATCAAGTAGCTGCCAAGATCCAGGAAATGGTTCCGGAGGCCGTTGTATCCTATGCCCATGGACAGATGAGCGAAAGAGAACTGGAAAATATTATGATGGATTTTATCAATGGAGAAATTGATGTCCTTGTTTGTACCACAATTATCGAGACTGGTCTTGATATACCCAATGTGAATACAATTATTATCCAGGATGCTGATTATATGGGATTATCCCAGCTCTACCAGTTAAGGGGAAGAGTAGGGCGATCCAATCGTATTGCGTATGCTTATCTGATGTACCAAAAAGATAAGGTTCTGCAGGAAGCGGCAGAAAAAAGACTTCAGGCTATTAAAGAATTTACAGAGTTTGGTTCTGGTTTTAAGATTGCCATGAGAGATCTGGAAATCAGAGGGGCAGGGAATCTGCTTGGAGAACAGCAGCATGGACATATGGAAGCTGTAGGATATGATCTGTATTGTAAGCTTTTAGAAGAAGCTGTTCGGGAAGAAAGAGGAGAAGTTGTACAAGAGGCCTTTGAAACCTCTATAGAATTAAATGTCAATGCCTATATACCTAATAAATTCATAGTGAATGAGATGCAGAAACTGGAAATCTATAAAAAGATTGCCTCGATACAAACCGAGCAGGATTATTTCGACTTACAGGAAGAAATTGAAGACAGATACGGTGATCTTCCAAAGAGTGTGCAAAATCTGCTGGAAATTGCCCTTATAAAATCAGAAGCCCACGCCTTAGACATCGTGTCTATTGCTCAAAAGGGAAACAAGGTGAATATTACTTTGAAAAAAGATGCCCGTATAGATCCTTCAAAGATTCCGGAACTGCTTGGCAAATATAACAGAAAACTGACTTTTGCAGCTGCAGAAAACCCTTATTTCATATATCATGTATCCGATGATGAAAAAGAGACACTTATCAGATATATTAAGAATTTATTACAAGCCATGAAAGGTTTGAAGTTGCAGTAAAATTCTTTTATAATATAGAAAAATGGGGCAAAACTATACACAAGGCATATATATGAAATGGGGTTTGAGAAATGGGCTTTAAAAAACGAATGACAGCGATATTATCCATAATCATAGTTGCAGGAATATTACTAACCAGCTGCTCCAGAAAAACAGAATATGTAGCAGTGATCAATGACGGAAAGGTAAGTGTAGAAGAGTATAAAGTCTATTTGTGGCGAATTAAACAGGTATACCAGAGTATAGGAGAAGAAGACATCTGGGAGACAAAGTTTGATGGTAAACCGGCAGAAGAAGTGGCGAAAGAAAGAGCTCTGGATTCTATTAAATCGATCAAGCTTCAGGTTCAGGAAGCCAAAAAGATGAAACTGGCTTTAACCGATGAAGAGAAGGAGCAAATAAAGACTCGGGCAAGTATTCTTAAATCAGAAATTGGTGAAGAAGAAGTAAAAAATATGGGGATTTCAAATGCAACCCTTGAAAAAATAGCAGAGGAAAACATCATCAGCCAAAAATTATATGAAGCGATTACGAAAGATTTTGTTGTCGATCAGGAAGAATTTGAAGAATTCTTTGAGCAAAACAAAGAAAGTTTAAAGCAGGTCAGAGCCAAACATATTCTGTTGAAAACCCATGACATAAAAAACGGGCAATTGGTAGCGCTTTCGGAAGAAGAACAAGAAGAAGCTTATAACAAGGCGCAGGAAGCCTTAGAAAGGGCAAAAGCAGGAGAAGATTTTGCATCTTTAGTCCAGGAATATTCACAGGATGAAGCCTCCCTGCCTTCTGACGGAGAATATGTTTTTGGAAGAAATCAGATGGAACCGGCATTTGAAGAAGCGGCCTTTGGGTTAAAAGTCGGAGAAATCAGCGACCTGGTAGAAACAAGCTATGGATACCATATTATAAAGTTGGAAGAAATCATAGAACCAGATAAGGAAGAAACAGAGCAAAGTTATTATGAATTAGAAAAGCAAAGTTTTTATCAGTCTAAAGTACAGGAATGGATGAATCAGGCAACTGTTGAGATCAATAAAGAAGTTTGGGACACCATTAAAGTAAGAAAATAGAATAATGAAGTTAAAAAACGAGGAATATTTCCTCGTTTTTTGTTTTAGAAGAAAAATGGAAAACATGCATAAAATAACAATATTGTAATCATACTAGTATTGAAAATGATTATGAACGCTAGAGATTAGAGGAGGAATCAATGTGAAAGCTACTGGAATCGTAAGAAGAATAGATGATTTAGGACGTGTGGTGATCCCAAAGGAAATAAGAAGAACCTTACGCATCAGAGAAGGAGATCCTTTGGAAATTTTTACAGATCATGATGGACAAGTTATTTTGAAAAAATATTCTCCTATAGGTGAATTAGGAACTTTTGCAAAAGAATATGCTGAAGCTTTGTCTCAAACAACAGGACTTATTACCTGCATTGCGGATAAAGACCAGATCATTGCTGTATCAGGAGGTTCTAAAAAAGAATTTTTGGATAAGAATATCAGCCAGTCCCTTGAAAAGGTTATTGAAGAAAGAACTGTATTTACTGCATCCAAGGATGATGAGAAATTTATTCCTATTCTGGCAGATGAAACGACGCTCAATTATACTTCTGAACTTATATCCCCTATTATTGCTGAAGGAGATGTCGTAGGAGCGGTGATCTTCTTATCTGCTGACAAAAACGCCCAGATGGGAGAAGTAGAAACCAAACTGGCGCAGTCAGCAGCAGGATTTTTAGGAAAACAAATGGAACAATAAATGCAGATAGATTTTCTGTCTGCATTTTTCATCAATTTTTAACTTATTTCTGATCAAATTTGACTATTTGTCATGAAGTGTTTTTTTATGCTATACTCATGTTAAATTAAAGTTAAGAGAGTAACACTGTATTAAATGAGTGGGTGCAGAATGGATAAAAAAGAAAAATATACTTATGAAGACCTTTTGGAAATTATGAGGACCCTTAGGGGTGAAAACGGTTGTGCCTGGGATTTAAAGCAAACTCATGAGAGCCTTCTTCCGAATCTTCTTGAAGAAAGTTACGAAGTGATTGATGCCATTAAAAAAGGCAATAAAGAGAGTTTAAAAGAGGAACTGGGAGATCTGCTTTTGCAAATCGTATTTCATTCACGAATTGCCGAAGAAAATAAGGAATTTACAATAGATGAGGTTATAGATGGTATTTGTAAAAAGCTTATCCTGCGGCATCCTCATATTTTTGGAGATATTAGTGTAGAAAGTACAGAAGAGATTTTGCAGAATTGGGAGCAGATTAAGAAAAAAGAAAAAGGCTTTGAAAACCAAACAGAAGTATTAAAAAGCGTTCCTGAGGTACTTCCGGCTTTAGTCAGAGCCTATAAGGTACAAGCAAAGGCAGCCCATGTAGGATTCGATTGGACAGATATACAGGATGTTTTAAATAAGGTCGAAGAAGAATTTGAGGAGCTTAAAGAAGCCTATAAATCAGGAAAAAGTGAACATATTATGGAAGAATATGGAGATTTATTATTCTCCGTTGTAAATATTGCTAGATTTTTAAAAATAAATCCTGAATTTGCCTTGACAAATGCTATAGAAAAGTTTATAAATAGATTTGAATACGTTGAAAATACTGCAATTGCAAGGGATCGAAGGTTGGAAGACATGACTCTCGAAGAAATGGATGCTTTATGGGAGGAGTCGAAACTTAAAGTCTCTAAAATTGAGTAGTTTTTTATTTGTTACATTACAAATGTAAAATGAAATAAGAGGAGGAAGGATTTATGAACAAGTCCGAATTAGTAGCAGCTATGGCTGCAAAAGCTGAAATGAGCAAAAAAGACACAGAAAAAGTACTCAAAGCATTCGAAGAAGTGGTGACAGAAGAACTTGCTAAAAACGGAAAAGTTCAACTCGTTGGATTTGGAACTTTTGACGTAGCAGAAAGATCAGCCAGAGAAGGCAGAAATCCTCAAACAGGAGAACCAATGAGTATTCCTGCTTCTAAAGCGCCAAGATTTAAAGCTGGAAAAGCTTTAAAAGATGCAGTAAATGCAAAGTAAAATACTTGATGCGCATGATACATATTTCAAATGACAAATCTACACTTTTTCGAGTGTAGATTTTTTTATTACATAGGAACTTCCTCCGGATTTCTTATGTAATAAAAAACCCTCCGGACAGGATGGAAACTTCTTTACTTAAAAAAAATAAAAATATTAGGAGATGAATCCATGCGTTTAGATAAATATCTTAAAGTAAGCCGCTTAATTAAGAGAAGAACGATTGCCAATGAAGCTTGTGATGCCGGAAGAGTTTTGATAAACGGAAAAGAAGCCAAGGCAAGTACTGCTGTTAAAGTAGGGGATATTATAGAGATCCGCTTTGGCAATAACACTACAAAAGTTGAAGTGTTGGATGTTAAGGAACATGTTAAAAAAGAAGAAGTAGAGAATATGTACAGACATTTATAGACTTATACGCATTTTTCAATACAACCTTCAATATATATAAATAAAATGGAAAGTTTGCAGGTTGTATTGAAAGGTGGTAATGTTATGGAGGACAAAATTGTAAATCAAAAAGGCCATAATATTATAATGCAGGATCGCCAAACGCTTTCAATCACAGGAGTTTTGGATGTCCTGGCATTTGATGAAGAAAATGTAGATGTTGAAACAGAAATGGGTATGCTCACAATAAAAGGTACAGAACTTCATGTAAACAAGCTCAATCTGGAGAAAAAAGAATTGGAAATAGAAGGTGAAATAGAGAGCTTGATTTATCATGATGGAGAGACTTTTACCAAGAAAGGGAATTCATTTTTAGGAAAGCTCTTTAAGTAGGAGTGGATTGACTTGATTGTATCTATTAGTGAGCAGGCACAGATATTTATTGCAGCAGTTGAGGCAGGTATCATTATAGGAATTTTTTATGACGTATTCCGTATCATCAGAAAGATTATTCCTCATCCTAACTGGGTCATTCAGTTAGAAGACTTGATTTATTGGATCATAGTATCCAGTTTTATGTTTTTTGTACTTTTCAGCAAGAATTATGGGGAGATTAGGGGATTTGCTTTACTTGGCGCATTCCTTGGAAATGTAACTTACTTTTTTACTTTTAGTATTTTCCTTATGAAAATTTCTGACTGGATTATATACTGGATCAAGAGAATAATCCGGGGACTCATAAAGATCGTTCTTATACCTATTAGAATGATTCTAAAAATCCTTTCTTATCCCTATAAATGGATTTCTCGCCCTATGAGAATCCTGGGGGTACGAACTAAAATCTTTATACATAAATCAAAGAATCGGGTAAAGCGTAAATCAAAGCAAATGTTAAGAGAACTTTATATTATGTATAAAAAAGTTTAAAGTTTCTTTAAGAAAAAAGGATATCGGAGTTGGATGAAGAATGTTTTATTACATAGGAAATTCATCCGGATTTCCTATGTAATAAAAAGCCTTGCGGGCAGGAGATGTACTCGCGCGTATTATATTTTGTCGGTTTTGGCAACTGTGTTTGGTGCGAGAGTTTCCCCTGTGAAACTTTTTTGTTTAAATACTGTATGAAGAGTTGATGCACTGGATGATCAAGAGGGGCAAAGAGGGGATTGTATTGAGTAGGAGAAAAAGACAAAAGAAACGCTTTATTAGCTGGAATGTTTTATTCTTAGCTATGTTTTTTGGGATGATTGCATTTAAAACTTATGATCTGCAAAAAATTAACAGGGGTCTGGAAAAACAAAAAGCAGAATACAGTGAAAAAATTCAATTGGCCCAAGAAGAGCAGGAATTGCTTTTAAAAGAAAAAGAGTATATTCAATCAGACATCTATGTAGAAAAAGTGGCAAGAGAAAAACTGGGCATGGTAAAAGAAGATGAAATTGTATTTATGGAAAAAACTGAATAAAAATTTATACTTGACAAACCCTCAAAAGCTCTTTATAATATAACATTGTCAGTTATGTTTTTCGTCGCGGAGTGGAGCAGCCTGGTAGCTCGTCGGGCTCATAACCCGAAGGTCAGAGGTTCAAATCCTCTCTCCGCAACCAAAAATGTGGCGGAGTAGCTCAGTTGGCTAGAGCATACGGTTCATACCCGTAGTGTCGGCGGTTCGACTCCGTCCTCCGCTACCATAAGGGCGCATAGCTCAGCTGGGAGAGCACCTGCCTTACAAGCAGGGGGTCATAGGTTC